>Ga0209828_1000025_pt1 | contig 112363 bp, 98 predicted proteins | sample MaitaG_FD_187429 | JGI IMG/M metagenome (GOLD analysis project Ga0209828, IMG submission 187429) | Marine algal microbial communities from Maine, USA - Maine_Asex2 metaG (SPAdes) (version 2) | ecosystem: Host-associated > Algae > Red algae > Unclassified | place: Maine, USA | collected 2015-01-05
CACCATGGGTGACACCGAGCGTCCTGATGACGAGATAGTAGACGCCGAAATAGTCGCCACGGAAAAAGTCGACGGCGAGATAGTTGATCCTGCAGATGAGTCCGATGGTGACAACATCAACCTCGACTTTTCTTGAGAATGTCTCGTTCTGATCACACCGCCGTCGTGTCTGGCGAGGCCGGCCGTGCTGGTGCAACTCAACGACATGTCACTGCGGGGCCCAAGTGGCGTCGTGTGGAGTCTCGACAGTGCGCAGCTCAACGCAAACCTTGTGACGTTGGCCGCCAACGAGGTCATGCCCAACCATGTGAACGACGAAGTTGATGTGTTGGTTCTTGCGGTCTCCGGGTCTGGTCAGGTCGTCATCGACATCGACATCGAGACGATACTCATCGAAGCCGACTCACTTCTGTCAATCCCACAAGGCACAGCGAGACAGATCACTGCGGATACGGCATAGGACTACCTGACTGTGCACACTCGCCTCGACATCAGCCCGGCATCTGCTTAGCCAAAGTTCTCGTTGTATCGACTCGCGATGGGGCCTTGCTGATCCTGGTACTTCGAGCCAATCTCACCCGAGCCGTACGGGTTATCGGCTTCGGTGGTCATTTGCATAAAGCTCATCTGGCCGATCTTCATGCTCGGATAGAGCGTGATGGGCAGACTGGCGACATTGGACAACTCGAGGGTTAGCTGGCCATTCCATCCGGCATCGACAAACCCCGCCGTCGAATGAATCAAGAGCCCCAAGCGGCCCAGGCTGCTCTTGCCTTCAATACGCGCAACGAGATCGGTGGGCACCTTGACGCGTTCAAGGGTCGACCCGAGAACAAACTCGCCGGGATGCAAAATGAAGGGTTGATCTGACTCGTTCTCGACCAGTTCAGTCAGATCGCTCAGGTCTTCCTTGACGTCAATGATTGCCCGCGTGTGGTTGCGAAAAATCCTGAACTGCGGTGCGAGCCGCAAGTCGACCGACGACGGTTGAATCGCATTCTCTCCAAGCGGCTCAACTTCGATACGCCCGTTGGCGAGTGCCTCTCGTAGGCTGCGATCAGACAACATCATGATTGTTCCGCTTTCTCGTGAGGGACGACAGATACAGCTTCGGTTCGTAGCGCAATCACATCGGCGCCATGGTCAACCGGTAGCTGCAACTGGTGCCCTTGGGCAGCCCACTTTGCCTCGTGCCAGTGAAAACGACACCGAAGCTCGTAGGTGGTGGTGGCATCGCTGCGGTCGCCAGTGTCGCCCACAACCATCAAGGCACCTGAGTACACCTGGCGACCGTCGACGATCCGTGCGTTGTGCGTGGCTCGACGGCCGCAGAAGCACCGCGCTTCGACCTGCAACTCACTGCGCTCATCGGCCAACTCGAGCAACCGGGCGCTACCAGGAAACAATTCTCCCTGAAAGCTTGTGAGCAGCCCAAAAGCAAACACATCCACACCGAGTAGATCCACGACCATTGCGAGCTGCTCGATCTGATCCGGCGCGTAAAATTGTGCTTCGTCACAGACAATTGCGTCGAGGCCATCGCCATCGACCAATGTTCGCGAGATCGTCAACAGATCGGAATCGGGTGTCACGATCTCGGCCTCAGCCGATACACCCAGCCGACTTGAGACGCGACCCTGTTCTCGATCGAGCTGGCTGATCAGCAACACCTTCAACCCCCGACTGGTCAGATTGTGATGAATCTGTAGCGCCTGCGTGCTCTTGCCCGACCCCATGGTGCCAAAGAAGAACTTAAGCGTTGCTGATCCACGGTTCATCGACGAATACTCACGTTGATGACGCCTTGAAGATCGCTGCTATCGACTCATCAAGCACCTGGTCGAACACGTCATCCGGTTGGTCATGAGAAAGGCCTTCAGCCAGCGCTCGCGAGAAACTTGCAATCATGCCGGTGTTGCTCGTCAGCCTCCGGTTCGCGTCCCCGCGGCTGTAGCCACCAGACAAGGCAACGACCCGGTGCACCCGAGGGTCGACGATGACATCTGCATACAGGTTGTCAACGTCAGGCAGTGTGAGTTTGAGCATCACGCTCTGATCGTCATCTAGCTGGTCGAGGTTGGCCAAAATCTGCTCGCGCAGCAACACCTCGGCCTCGGCTTTGTCGACGCAAGCGATCGACACTTCGGGCTCGATGATCGGCATGAGACCAGCGGACAGAATGTCTTGGCCGATCTCGAACTGCTGCTGCACGACGGCCGCGATACCGGTTACCACAGCGTTGCTGATGAACGATCGCATCTTGGTGCCGTAGATGCCGTTTTCTTTCGCTCGGGCAAGTAGCTTCGCCAAATCAGGGTTCGGCTTCATCATCTGGGCACCATGCTCGGCTTCAGCGAGACCCTTGTCGACCTTGATGAAAGGTACGACCTGTTTTTGCGTCCACAAGTATTCGGCAGTCGGCACGCCGTCGATTTCACGATCCATCGTCATTTCAAACAAGATCGCACCCAGAATACGATCGCCGCCGAAACTCGCAGATGTAATGATTCGACTCCGCATCGCATGCACCAGGTCGAACATCTTGTCGGTCGACCCGTACTGCGACTCGTCGATTCCGTACGTCGCTAGCGCTCCGGGTGTACTGCCACCACTCTGATCGAGCGCCGCAATGAATCCAACAGCGTTACCCACCCGCTCGTGCATGTCCGCATACATGTCATGCTGCATCAGTCCATCCTCCCTCGACCGTCACATCGCAGACTATGCGGTTACGCTCGCGGACCGTGGATATCAAGACCGTTGCTTTGACAGGAGCCACCGGCTACATCGCTAGCCACATTGCGGTAGCGCTTTCCGAAAAGGGGTACGGCGTCGTTGGTATTGACAACCTCGCTAACAGCTCACCCGTCGTGATCGACCGCGTTGCCCAGATCACCGAGATGGACATGCCTTTCGCCCAACTCGACATTGCCGAGACCAACGCCGTCGCTGCGTTCTTTACCGCGCATGACGTTGACGCAGTAATCCACCTTGCTGGTCTTAAAGCCGTAGGTGAGTCGGTCGAACAACCGCTGCGGTACTACCAGAACAACGTTGCGGGCAGCATCAGCCTGCTTGCCGCGATGGCGCAGGCACAGGTACGCGGTCTGGTGTTCTCGTCGTCGGCCACGGTTTATGACCCGAAACAAACCAGTCCTCTTGATGAGAGTGCAGAGCTTGGACCCATCAACCCGTATGGCCGAACAAAGCTCATGGTCGAACAGATCATCGATGATGTTGCTGCGGCTTCGGAGTTGCGGGCAATCAATCTGCGGTACTTCAACCCCGTTGGGGCTCACCCGAGCGGCATGATCGGCGAGGACCCGATCGGCCCGCCCAACAACCTGATGCCCTTTGTCATGCAAGTCGCCGTTGGTGCGCGTGCTGAGGTTCAGATCTTTGGCGATGACTACGACACGCCCGACGGCACCGGCGTGCGCGACTACATCCACGTTTGTGACCTCGCCGACGGACATGTCGCGGCAGTACGGGCACTTGCATCGACGACGACCAGTGAAGTTTTCAACCTGGGTACCGGCGTCGGGTCATCGGTCCGTGAGGTCCTCGCTGCTGCTGAAATAGCGGCCGATCGAGCCATCCCGCAGCGCGTCGTTGGAAGACGAGATGGCGATGGCGACATCAGCTATGCCGACCCCCAGAAAGCCGAAACCGGCCTTGCCTGGCAGGCAAGGCGAACCCTGGCAGAGGCCTGTGTCGATCATTGGCGATGGCAACACGACAACCCCCAGGGATACCCCAGCGCCTAACGTTGACCGAAGCCGCTCGTAGACTCGCCAAAGTCGTAGCGACTGCCTTCCCAAGCACCACCTGGAGCACGTTTTATGCCAGTTCGAATCGTTACCGATAGTGGTTGCGATCTTTCGCCCGAAGTCGCCGATTCCCTCGGCATTGCCGTCGTACCTCTCAGCATTCGCTTCGGTAGCACCGAATACACCGACCGCGTCGATCTGACTCCCGACCAGTTCTACGCAGAGATGGACACAAGCGAGGCTCTGCCCGAAACAGCAGCACCCTCACCTGGGTCGTTTGCCGAAACGTTTCGCTCACTCGCAAATGACGACGCCGAAAGCATCGTGTGTATCAATCTGTCCGAAGCCCTTTCTGCAACCGCTCAGGCAGCACGCACCGCAGCGACCACGGTCGACGGCGTCGACATTCATATCGTCGATAGTGCCTCAGCCACGATTGGACAGGGAACGCTCGTCATGCGTGCCGCAGAAGCCGCCCGTCAGGGCGCCAGCGCTGCCGACATCATCGCAAGAACCAATGACCTCTCGGCGCGAACTCATGTACTCGGCGTATTGGACACCCTCGACAATCTGAAGAAGGGCGGCCGCATCGGCAACGCGCAGGCGATGATCGGGTCAATGCTCTCGATCAAGCCGTGTATTGACCTCAGCAGCGGAGCGGTCGAAGAGGCCGGCCGCCAGCGCACCCGCAAAAAGGCACTGACGTGGCTGGTAAACGAGCTTCCGTCGAACGCCCAGAATATCTCGATTGGTCACGGTCTCGCCCCCGACATTGAAGCGTTCACCGCCATGGTGTCGAGCCCAATTGACCGCGTGAGCCTGATCGGCCCCGTCGTCGGCACACACGGTGGCCCGCGTGTGATTGGTCTTAGCTACACCATCTAGAGCGAAGCCAGGAGGTTCAGCGGATAGCTGAGAGCGTGCGAGTCGAAACCAAGCTGAACCGTGGCCCAGCGGCGCGTGAGCGCAGCGAACAAGAGTGGGAACGTGAGCCTGGAGGCTTCTGAGCGTGTCGCTAACCGCGTGGCCTCCAGCCACTACTGTCAAGGCGTGAGCGGCGACGACCGCGCCCTGGTGGCGCAAGCACAAGGTGGCGATCGGGCCGCTCTTGATGAACTGCTACGCGAACACTATGACCGGATCTACGCGATCTGTCGTCGCATTGCCGGCAACGACGCCGACGCAGCCGACGCTACCCAAGAAGCGCTTATGGCGATCGTGCGCGGCTTGCCAAAGTTCGACAACCGCGCCGCGTTCTCGACCTGGTCCTTTCGCGTCGCTACCAACGCCTGCCTCGATGAGCTTCGACGCCGAAAACGGCGCCCAACTCCCGCGTTGGTCGACGAACACGACGGTTGGGCCGACCAACACGACGAGCGTCACGAGCCAGCGTTCGATGAACAACTTGTGACTCGCGATGAGCTCAGCACTGCGCTTGAGCAGCTACCCAAAGAATTCCGCGCGCCCGTCGTCTTGCGAGATGTAGGTGGTCTGGACTACGCCGAGATTGCAGAAACTCTCGGTATTCCTGCAGGTACCGTGCGGTCACGAATCGCCCGAGGCAGAGCGAAACTTGCAGAATTGATGAAATCGGGGAACCAGAGCACCGACGAACAACGTCAGAACCTTCAGCCATGACTTCGATTCCCCCAAACGCTGACGAGCTCGTCTCGGCGTATGTCGACGGTCAGGCCGCGCCCGACGAGGTCGCCCTTGTTGAGTCAAACGCCGAGCTCATGCGACGCGTGACCGAGATGCAGGCGTTAACCGTGCAACTCGGCACCCCGCCCGCGCCACCCGTCGACCAACGCGAGGCGCATATCGGCGCCGCACTCGACGCCTTTGATCTGATGATGGGTGACTCCGCGGAGCTCGAAAAGTCGGAAGAAGCAGCTCCTGCTATGTCCGCAGCACCAGCACCGGCACCAACCCCCAAGGTCGCGTCACTCGACGCCGCACGCGAACGGCGCACCTCGCGCCGTTCCTATGGCCTCATCGCGGCCGCAGCGGCAATTCTCGTGTTTGTTGGATTGGCGGCACTCAACCTTGGGTCGTCGAGCGATTCACTCGAAGTCGCCGACACAGCAACAGCCGAGCGAAGTTCCGACGACAGCGCAGATAGCGCATCCGACGCCATGGACGAAGACACCATGGACAACGAGGCCGAGGGCGATGACACTGGCGGAATATCAGAAGTCGGACCGTCGTCAGCCGAAGAAGCTGCGTCAGCAATGTTCGACGAAGAAGATGCCATGGAAGACGAGTCAGCCGATGAGCCAATGGCTGATGAAGACGCAATAGACGACGAGGCGACGGCTGCTGACGATGCCGAGGTCAAGACAGCGGCTCCTGAGCCCGCAGCGACGGCGACAGCAGATCGCAGGCTCTTCGCGCTCGGCGACTTTGACAGTCAGGCACAACTAGATCTCAGTCTTCGCGAGATTCCCGAGAGCGACTTGAGCGCCCGTGCGTTGCTTGCGCCCGAGGGACTGTTTCCACGTTGTCAAGACGAGATACCAGAGCTTGCGACACTTGACATAGAAACCTTGGTCGGTGATGCGACGGTCGCGGGCGAGCTCGTTGAGATCCACCTGCTCCCCTCGGACGCCGGTGGACCCGAGCTGTTTGTCGTACTCCCTGGCACGTGTGACGTGATTACGACAGTGACGCCGTAGCCACACGGCAACGTTCTCGCCTTGGAGCAAACCCCTAAGACATGCGGTGAAGCCTCGGCGTACCTAGTTCATCTTCGCAGCGAACGCCGATCGGCGATATGCTCGGCGCGCATGTCAGACGTGAACAATCCGGTGGAACGAAGCGAGAGTCTGCCCGTACCCGGGCTTCCAGTTGACTGGCACGTCAAAGCGACAGAAAAAGTCGTTTCGACCGTGGATCAGGTCCGCATCAAAACCGCCGGGCCAGCTATAAAGATTTCACGGGCGGCCGTATTCGGCTTGCTCGGGGCGCTCATCAGCATCATCGCTCTGATCGTGTTCCTGATTGGCACCGTGCGGCTTCTGAACAACGTCTTGCCCAAAGATGTATGGCTGGTGTATCTCATCTTGGGCGCCATCTTTCTCGTACTCGGCGCGTTCGTATGGTCGAAGCGCCCGAAGCGCGCAGCGTCTTAGTCTTCGTTGCCTGTCGGCGCTTGTGCCGTCGACCCGCTGCGTCCCCCGCCTGCTTGCCATACTGACGTGTCCTACTGATCTGCCTTGCGTACCTTGTGCGTTACGGAATGTCCCGAACACGCAGCGGGTTTCAAGCCCATCTAATTCTTGAGGAGCAGCATGACCGCTGAGCACCACGAAGTCATCATCATCGGATCAGGCCCTGCTGGTCTGACCGCCGCCATCTACGCCGCCCGCGCCAGGCTTGCGCCGCTCGTGATCGAAGGCGAACCTTCATCAACAAGTGATCAACCCGGCGGCCAACTGATGCTGACTACAGACGTCGAGAACTACCCCGGGTTCCCCGAAGGTGTCATGGGCCCTGAGCTCATGGGCATGTTCAAGGAACAGGCCGAGAAGTTCGGCGCTACCACGATCACCCGCAAGGTCATGAAGGTCGAGTTCTCAAAGGACCCGGCGAACAATCCCCACAAGATCTGGATCGACGACGCATCAACGCCGGACCCAACACACACCGCAACCGCCGTGATTATTGCGACGGGCGCTCAGTCCTTGATGCTGGGCCTGCCCAACGAAGCCGAGCTCGTCGGCCACGGCCTGAGCACATGCGCAACCTGTGACGGGTTCTTCTTCCGAGATCAGGAGATCATTGTTGTTGGGGGCGGCGACTCCGCCCTTGAAGAAGCATCGTTCTTGACTCGATTCGCGAGCAAGGTCTCCATTCTTGTGCGCCGCGACGAACTGCGCGCATCAAAGATCATGCAGGATCGAGCCATCGCGAACGACAAGATCGAGTTCGTTTGGAACACAAAGGTCACCGGCTACCTCGGTGGTGACAGCATCACCGGGGTTTCAACAGAGGACACCGTGACCGGTGAAGCCGGGCAAATGGATATCTCCGGCATCTTCATTGCAATTGGCCACAAGCCCTCGACAAGCCTGTTCGTAGATCAACTCGATATCAAGCCGAACGGTTATCTCGTCGCTGAACCAAACTCAACCCGTACCGCACTACCCGGCGTCTTTGCATGCGGTGATGTCGTAGACGACTACTACCGCCAAGCAATCACTGCGGCGGGCTCTGGTTGCGAAGCCGCAATCGATGCCGAACGCTGGCTCGAGGCACTGCACGACTAGTTCCACCATCGGGGCACCACCATCCGGGCTTGAGCCCATGAGGAATAAGATCCACTTCGCCCGAGTTTCTGCATCAGCAATCACAACGCGCTGAGAACGAAGCGCTAGGTTGCGTCACAGAACGAAACCCGGATGGCCAAGGAGCCCCAAATGTCTGAAAACATCGCGAACCTCACCGTCGAGACCTTCGATGAGCTTGTTGCAAGTGCAGATGGTCCCGTTTTGGTCGATTTCTGGGCCGAATGGTGCGGCCCATGCAAAATGATTGCACCTATCCTCGATGAAATCGCTACCGAGCATGGCGAAAGTATCTCGATCGCAAAGGTGAATGTTGACGAAGCCGGTGAGATCGCACAGCGCTACCAGGTACAAAGCATCCCTACGCTGATCGTGTTCAACAACGGCGAACCTGCCAAGCGCATGGTCGGTGCGTCGGGCAAGGCGAAGTTGCTTGAGGATCTGGCCGAATTCATCTAAGCAGGCGCGAATCCGCCCTCCATCACAGCACGAGATCGCTGACGTTGATGTCAGGTAGAGGCGCGCAGTCCGTACGGACTACAAACGAGTTTCACACAGCTTTGTGCACAAGCTGTGTAAAGTGGGTAAAAGTCTCAACTTAAGGTTGAGGGTCGGTCCCCATGAGTGCGTAAATCCGCTCAAGGTCATCGATGTCGGCAAAGTCGATAGCAACCTTGCCACGTTTCACTCCCAGAGTGATCGTGACCTTGGTATCGAAGCGATCACCGAGCAACTCCTCAAGCTCAAGCAGCGCAGGTGGCTTTGTTGCTCCGACACCCGTATCGCCCCCTGCAGCTGATGCTTCCGGGGTTGGTTCGTCGGCATCACTTCGTGGCCCGCTGCTCGCCGCATCCCGCACAAGCGCTTCTAGAGAACGAACGCTCATCCCCTCGCTCAGCACCCGCGCAACCAGGGCGGTTCGTTCGGCATCATCAACGCCCAGAAGCACTCGCCCATGACCCGCCGACAGGCGACCCTCAATGATCAGACGCTGGGTATCAACCGGCAGCTGCAGTAGACGCAGCGCGTTCGCTATCGCTGGTCGGCTTCTGCCAACTCGAGTTGCAACCTGCTCTTGGGTCAGTGAGAACTCGTCGATGAGCTGCTGGAACGCCGCGGCTTCCTCGATTGCATTGAGTTCTGCGCGCTGAACATTTTCGACAATTGCATGGGCGAGCGATGTCTCGTCGTCAACGTCGCGGACGATCGCAGGAATCCGATCTAGCCCAGCTCGAGTTGCAGCCCGCCAGCGTCGCTCCCCCGCAATCAGTTCATAGGTGCCGTCGCCAGCTTCTCGCACAAGAACTGGCTGCAGGACTCCCAACTCGCGAATCGAGGCCGTGAGCGCAACGAGTGCTTCCTCGTCAAAAGCGTGCCGTGGCTGATAGGTATTTGGAACGATGTCGCTTACGGACAACTCGTTCAGACCCGAACGGGCATGCCCCGTATCCGCAGGTATGAGCGAACCCAAACCCCGCCCGAGTCCACCTTGTCTAGGCTTGGCCATTGAGGACCTCCTGGGTTACTGCGCGGTAGGCAGTCGCGCCGCGTGAGTCTGAATCGAAGGTCGTGATTGGCTGCCCGAAAGACGGCGCCTCAGATAGTCGGACGGTGCGGGGAATGACGTTGGAGCACACCGTTGCCCCAAAGTGGCTCCGCACTTCGTCGACCACTTGGCCGGCGAGTCGGGTGCGCGGATCAAACATCACAAGAACGATGTGGCGAATCTGCAACGCAGGATTGAGGCTTGACTTCACAAGCTCCACGTTGCGCATCAGTTGGCCGAGGCCTTCAAGTGCGTAGTACTCACATTGAATTGGTACCAAGACTTCGCGAGCTGCGGTGAGCGCGTTGATCGTCAACAATCCAAGCGATGGCGGGCAATCAATGAGGACGTAGTCGTAGTCATCGATAACGGAGTCAATTGCTTGTCGCAACTGGTGTTCACGACTCATCACTGACACCAGTTCAATCTCTGCTCCAGCAAGATCGAGGCTACTCGGGAGAACAAAGAGATTCTTCACCTCAGTGGGTTCGATGCAGCTGTCAGCCGATTCGTTGTGCAAGAGGACGTGGTAGATCGAATGTTCTAACTCGCGGGGTTCAAGCCCGAGACCGGTGGATGCGTTCGCCTGGGGGTCAAGGTCTACGAGAAGGGTTCGGTACCCCTGCTCCGCCAGGCACGCAGCAATATTAATCGTGGAGGTCGTCTTCCCAACGCCGCCCTTTTGATTCGCTACTGCAATAACGCGCGGCAGCGACATCGCATCGGTTCGCTCAAACTCAGGTGTTGGACCTGGCGCCTCACTTGCTAATTCCGAGCCTGGCATCACGGCCGCGTGGTCGGGTGTACTTACGACCGGATCCACCCGGGAATCGCCAGTATTTTCACTTCTTTGCATCGTCCCCGGACTGTAGCGCCCGACGTCAGATGTTTCACGTGAAACATCCAACCTCTCTGGCAGAATTGCCGCTCAGCGGACCACTCGCGCTTGGCACGTCATGTTCGCTGAGCCCTGCGACGGTTGTTTCACGTGAAACAATCGAGCACCTTTAGGCCTGCTGATACCAGCCGCGGTTGGATCGTGGAGGCAATCTTGGGATTGAATCTGGCGCGGCGGTCAACTTGGTAAAGACGGCAAACCTTGCCGATTCAGAGGAAATGATGCGGGGGAGTGCGAAGCCCATCGCAACGAGCGATCGTTCGTGCCAGCGTTCAGCATCAGCCTCGGGTGGCTCGCTTACGACAAAGACTCCCCCGACCCTCACCAGTCCGGCGGCACACTCCGCAGTAATACTGGCAGGACCAAACGCACGAGCGACGAGCACATCCATCGCTTCTCGATAGCTCGGGTCATGTGCTACCTGCTGGGCGTCACCCGAAACGACCTCAACTCTGTCGACAAGGCCAAGCCGCGCCACCGTGCGTTCGACCTCAACGGCACGGGCCTCACGCATATCGACAAGGGTCCACGATGTGTCAGCCCACAGCGCAGCAAGTACGACCCCTGGCAATCCCCCACCGGTACCGAGATCCATACCCCGTGCGGGCACACCTTCAACAACCTGCTCCAAAACAGAAGAAAAGCTGGCGCAATGCGCCAGCTGTTCTTCAAGATCTCCACCGATTGTTCCGAGCCGGTGGGCCCGTTCTAGTGCTGCCGATACGTCTTCAAGGTTTACCGGCGGCACGGTACGAGGATCAGATTCTTTTGTGCTTATTCTTCTTCATCGCTCACGTTGGTCGCAAGAATGACAATGTAGCGACGAGGATCTCGCCCCTCGGAAACGGTCTCAACGCCAGGGACTTCGCTAACAGCGTCGTGGATCAATTTGCGATCTGCGGCACCCATTGGCTCCATGGCCTTGCTATTGCCCGTCTCTGCGACATTCTTGGCGAGGTCGGTTGCAAAGTTAGCGAGCGCTTCGCGACGGCGTGCCCGGTACTCGTCGACATCGACTTGGATGCGGTGGTACCGCCGTCCTGCTGCAGCGCGGTGCATTGCGGTTCGAGCCAACTCCTCGAGTGATTGCAGCGTAGATGCCTTGTTTCCGATGAGCCGACCAAGATCATCACCAGTTACCTGGGCTTGCAAGGTGGTTCCTTCTTCAACGAGCACGACTGAAGACGAGCTATCGAAGGCGGTGGCGACGCCAGTAACGAACGCTTGGAGCGTTTCGCGCTGCTCCTCAATCGGCATCTCTACGCGATCCTCGTTGTTGCGAGATCCACGCTCACGGCTACGACCGCCGCCATCACGACTACCACCACGATTGCGACCGCCACCCTGGTTGCGATTACCACCGCTGCTTCCACCATCGCGATTACCGCCATCACGGCCCCCTCCCTTGTTGCGATTACCGCCACCCGACGACGCAACGGCCCCCGCGGCTGCGGCGGCTTTACTGCCACCACGATTACCACCATCGCGGTTACCGCCCTTGTCGCCACCCTGGTTGCGACTACCGCCGCGGGTTCCACCATCGCGGTTACCGCCCTTGTTGCCACCCTGGTTGCGACTACCGCCGCGGGTTCCACCATCGCGGTTACCGCCCTTGTTACCACTGCGGTTGCGATTCCGATCGCCTCCGCCGCGACCCTGTCGGCGTTCTTCTTTGGCAGGTGGTGCCTTCGGTTTAATTCGTGCTCGAACGCGTGCCTCGGTCTTTGTTCGTCCAAAGAGGCCGGTCTTGCCCTCTTCGATGACCTGAACTTCTGCGTCGGCACTATCGACACCGAGCAAATCAAGCGCTCGAGTCTGTGCCTCATCGACCGTACGAGCGGTCGTGACAATCCAATCCATGGTGTTCGCTTTCTATTTCTTCCCGCGTCGGTTCGAGGGTGAATCGCCCTTGGGAGTTACCCGACGTGAGACCGGCTTTTCCGGTGTTTGGTTCGTTGGAGCAGAACGCTTAGCGCGTCCCCATCCAGAGACTTTTCGTTTCGGTTCGCTGGCCGCAGACGACTTCGTGCTCTGCTTGCGCCCGGTCTTTGCGGGCTCGGCTTGTGCCTGCCCACTCTGTGATGACCCATTCTTCGATGACCTGGCTGGCGTCTCGCGTGGTGGGCGGGTGCGCTTCTTTGCGCTCGTCCCAGCGCTGGTTGGCCGACGAGAACCGTGGCGACTACTCGGTGCCGTTTCGCGAGACTTGCTGCTGCCACCCCCGCCAAACAATGCAGCCAGGGGATTCTCGGGTTCGTCGTCGTCATCATCGTCATCATCGTCATCGTCGTCATTGTCGAACTCGATGGGAGCGTTGAGCTCCTCGTTCTGGTAGACGGTGCGAGTGATGTACGCCTGCTGAATAATGCGCAACAGCGCAGAAACGATGAAGTACAGCACCAGGCCGCCAGGCATAGTGAACGCAAAGATCGGCAACATCCACGGCAAGATCTTCATGATCATCTGCTGTTGCGAGCTGACCTCGCCCGTCATTCGCCCTTGAATCTGTCGCTGCTGGTACCAACCAAGCCCTGCGACAAGTGCGACCATGAGCAAGTAGGGGACTGCAGTAGCGACACCGTCGCCTAATACCTCAAATGGGGTACGGCTAAGGTCGATGCTAAGCCAGTTCATCTCATTGTCTTGAAGAAGACTTTGATACATCTCGCTAGACTCATCAAGGTACTCAGGGTTGAACCTCTGCGCGCCTGACGCTGAAGCCTCTCGATACGATTCCCATACAGCATCGGGATTCGTCACTTCGATCGCTTCGAAGACCGCTCCTTGACCTGCATCGAAGCCGATTTCGGACTTCCGACGCGTCACGCCACGAATCACGCGGAACATCACGATAAACACGGGCGATTGCACCAGGATTGGCAAACATCCGCTGAGCGGACTGACATTGTGCTCTTGGTAGAGAGCCATCATCTCTTGGTTGAGCGTTTCCCGGTCGTTCTTGTGCTTCTTCTGCAATCGTTTGACCTGGGGCTGCAAACGACGCATCGACACCATGGACTTGGTGCTTTTATAGGTCAGCGGCGACAGAACAATAAGTACAAGGGTTGTCAGCGCAATGATCGCGAACCCATAGCTAGGAACTAACGAGTAGAACCAGGCGAGCAGTCCAGCAAGAAGGTCGAAAATCGGATCAAGCATGGTGATGTCTCAACTCGTCTCTGGCTGGCACAGGATCATGACCCTGGCCACCAAGGGGATGGCACCGCAGAACCCGGCGCGTGGCAAGATAGATGCCCTTGATCGAGCCGTGGGTCTCAACCGATTCAAAGGCATAGGTACTGCACGTCGGAACATACCGACACGCCGCAGGCCGCAATGATCGATAACTGCGATACCACTGCATACCAGCGAGGACCATCCGCTTCATCGTGCAGCAGCCCGATTACTGCCGTGATGGCGCGACACAAGCAGCTCGCAAGGTCGTTTGTAAGTCGTTTTGTAGATCTTCATATGATGCTGTTGCAGCTCGATCATTCTTCACCCCAATCAAATAGAGGCCGGGTGGAAGATTCGGTGCTTCGGCAACCACAATTGGTCGAAGTCTGCGTCGAATACGGTTGCGAACAACCGCGTTGCCAACGGACCGACCAATGGCGAACCCGACCTGTAGTGCGTGTTTCTGCACGGATCCGGTTTCAGTAGTCGAAGATTCGTCGGGTGCATAACGCACCCAACACCAGCGACCCTGACGACGCCGTCCGTTCTTCGAAAGCGACGCAAACGAAGCACGGGACCGAAGCGGAACGATCAGGCCGATAGTTTGGTGCGTCCTCGGCGGCGGCGGTTCGCTACAACGCGGCGGCCAGCTTTGGTGGACATACGCTGGCGGAAGCCATGTCGCTTTGAGCGACGGCGCACGTTTGGCTGAAAAGTTCTCTTCACGATTCGTCCCGATTCGTTCGGTTGCGATGCGATCGAGAGCGAACGCATCGGTTTCAGCAAGTGAGGGTTGCGGCAAACGAGGGGCCTCTCTTGCGATTCAACTCTTTACGCTAGGCCCTTCCAGCAACAGCAACAACACGTCTGCCCGGATGCCTTGCACGCGCGCCGATTCGTGGTGATAGGTTCCGAAAGCTGCTCGGGCGGAGAACCCGTTCAGTTAGGGACAGATGTTGCTCGAACCCGGAGTACGAACAACGTCGAATGCAGAAAACGATTACATCGTTTGGGAGAAATTTTGTCTACAGCAGAAACCCTTTGGGCTGCCGTTGCAGACCAACTTCGTTCACAACTTAATGACGCCGTATGGATGTCAACCTTTGCCGGCGTGAACATGGTCGCAACCCATTCCGAAGACGGATCAACCCACATGCAGGTCGAAGTACCGAGCACGATCGCCAAAGATCGAATCAACTCGCGCTACTACGCAATGGTGCAAGACGCGTTCGCAGAAGTATGCGGTGACGCCACCACCTTTGATGTGGTGGTGAACATCAGCGAAGCAGAGCCGATGGTGCTTGAGCCGCTTGAACCCGTGGCATCACCACCACGTGCGTCAGCTCCTTCGAACGCTGGAGCATCCGCCTCAGCGGCGGGCTTACAGCCATCGATTAACAATCGGTACACCTTCGAACGATTCGTGACCGGCTCATCAAATCGGTTTGCGCACGCAGCGGCACTTGCGGTGGCTGAAACCCCGTCGCGTTCGTACAACCCGCTGTTCATTCACGGCGACGCCGGGTTGGGCAAGACACATCTGCTGCAAGCAATTGCGCACTATGTCAATGAGAACTATCCGACCTATCGGGTTTGCTATGTAACCACCGAGACCTTGCTCAGTGAGTTCGTCGATGCCATTCGCAACAGCACCACTACCGAGTTCAAGCGCCGCTATCGCGAGAACGATGTGTTGCTGATCGATGACATCCAGTTCTTGGAAGGTAAGGACGCGCTCCAAGAAGAGCTATTCCACACCTTCAATACGCTGCATCAAGCTGACCGCCAGATCGTTCTTTCGTCTGATCGCCCGCCCGACGCAATTCCGACACTCGAGGATCGACTACGGAGTCGCTTCAAGATGGGACTGCTGACTGATATTCAGCCGCCTGACGTCGAAACTCGTCTTGCGATCTTGCGGACCAGGGTCGAGAACGACAACATCACGATCGAACACGACATTCTTGAGTTCATTGCGAGCAATATCACCGACAACATTCGCGAACTCGAAGGCGCATTGATTCGAGCGACCGCATATGCACAGCTCACCAACGAGCCCCTCACGCTGGAAGTCGCCAAAAAGGTTCTCTCTGATCTGGTCCATGAACCAGAGCCACGCACCATCACACCTCCAATGATCCTTGAAGCGTCAGCACGCTACTTCGACTTTCCGATCGAAGATCTCATCGGTGCAAGCCGTAGGCGCCCGCTCGTGAGTGCTCGCCAGGTTGCTATGTACGTTATGCGCGAACTAACCGACATGAGCTACCCGGCCATCGCCCGAGAGTTCGGCGGCCGCGACCACACCACGGTTATTCACTCGGTAGAGAAGGTCAAGAAACTCATTGCTGAACGGCGTCAGGTCTATGACCAGGTCACCGAACTGATCCAAGTGATCAAAACCGGTCGTTCGGCCGCGTGAGTCGACCATCCACGATTCCCCAGCCACCAGTGGACATGATGTGGAAGAACACGCATTTCAGTGGACAGACAATGCGGTTATCCACCGCTATGTCATACCCCTCTGAGATGCTGTGGAAGACGGCGCGCGTTACCCACAACCGACTTCCGCGTGACGAGAACGAAAATACCGCTTCTCCACATATCCACAGCCCTACTACAACTACTAAGTTTCAAAAGAAAAATGAAGGAAGAGGACAGGCCCTCCTGTGAAACTTCGATGTGAGAGAGACACCCTGGTCGAGGCCCTTACGACCTCAGGCCGTGCTGTATCAGGACGTGGTGGTCAGCTACCCGTCTTGTCCGGACTGCATTTGGTCCTAGCTGGCGATGAGCTCGTCGTCACCGGTAGCGACCTTGAGTTAACGATTGCCCGCACACTCCTGGTGAATGGTGAGACCGACGGTTCAGCTGTCGTTCCTGCGAAACTGCTCATCGATGTCGTGAGATCACTTGAGCCAGGAGCCATCGAGCTTGACCTCAGCGATCTTGATCTCACTATTCGCGGTGGACGATCGGAATTTTCGATCCGAACGATCCCGACCGATGAGTTTCCGCAACTGGTACACAGCGAGGGTCCGGCGGTAACACTCGAAGCAGCGTCGTTTGTTGCGGCGTTGCGCCAGGTGGTGCCGGCTGCAAGTAGCGATGACTCGCGCCCAATCTTGACCGGTGTGCTACTCACGCCTGTAGATGTAGGTCTTCGCCTCGTCGCAACTGATTCCTATCGACTCGCTGTGTCAGATATTCCGGGTGCGTCAGTGCTCGAGAGCGATCAATCAGTGCTCGTGCCGTCGCGAGCTCTCGCTGAAGTTCGGCGCCTGGTAGGTGAAGCCCCAGAACTTACGCTGCGTCTTGGCGAAAGTGATGCTTCGTTCGCCGTCGAGGGGCTTGTCGTTACGACTCGGCTTATCGATGGCGATTTCCCAAAGTATGAGGGTTTGATTCCGACTGGCGAGTCAAATGAGCTTGCTGTAAGTCGTGAGACCATGCTCGACGCCGTGCGGCGAGTTCGATTACTGGCGCAAGAATCCACGCCCCTTCGCCTCGTAATGAATGGCGACGGCCTTGAGATCGTAGCGATCACCCAAGACGTCGGTGAAGGCCATGAAACTGTTGATGCGTCCTATGACGGCGATGAACTCACAGTTGCGTTCAATCCCGCGTTCCTCGTCGATGGCCTCGACGTTGCGCCCGGTGAAGACGTTGTTCTGCAGACCATCGATTCACTAAAGCCAGCGGTGTTGCGCACGCCCGGCAACGAGCACTTCCTCTACCTGTTGATGCCCGTCCGCGTTCCCTAGGAGCGCTGTACGTAACTCGTGCGCCTTCGACAGCTCTGGCTGAACAATTTTCGCAGCTACGCGGAACTTGACCTGGAGTTGCCAGACGGCCTGACCTGCGTTGTTGGCGAAAATGGTATTGGCAAGACCAACTTGCTTGAGGCCATTGCCTATTTGATTCACTTAAAATCGTTTCGTGGGGCGGAACCTGCTGCCATGGTCAGCATCGGCGCGGATCGTGCAGTTGTTCGGGCCGAGGCGACGAGTAAAGGGCGCGAACTACTCATCGAAACAGAAATGCCGAGGTCTGGCCGCGCTCGAGTGCAGGTCAATCGTCAACGATTGCGACGTTCCGCTGACTTGGCTGCAGCAGCCAGGATTTCGGTGTTCGCGCCAGATGATCTTGCAACGATCAAGGGCTCACCGGGGCTGCGCCGCGACTTTCTCGACGATGCAGGTGTCGCGCTATCGGCTCGACACGATGACACTCGCAAGGCGCTCGCGCAGATCTTGCGACAGCGCAATGCCCTGCTGCGTCAACGGGGTGGTCGTCTCGATGCCGACGGTGAACTCATGCTTGACGTGTGGGACGAGCGTTTGGCGGCGACAGGGGAGGCCATTGGCGCAGCGCGATCTTCGCTCGTCAATGACCTTTCGCCATATGTCGACCGCGCCTACAAGGAACTGTCCCAGCGTGCCGACACGGTGTCGTTGCACTACGAGCCGACATGGTTCGCCGATGGTTTGGAGTCAGCATTGCGCGCCACGCGTAGCGAGGATCTACGTCGAGGGACAAGCCTGGTTGGACCACATCGCGACGATGTCGTGGTTGTACTTAAGGGCGCTCCAAGCCGGTCTCACGCCTCGCAGGGAGAGCAGCGCACGTTGGCCCTCGCACTTCGACTCGGCGTTCACCTACTGCTTACAGAGCGTCACGGTGAATCACCGTTGCTGCTGCTTGATGATGTCTTTAGCGAGCTCGATCGATTTCGCACGGCCGCGCTGTTCTCCGCATTGCCGCCCGGTCAGGCGGTGCTTACAACTGCGGTGGCATTGCCCGAGGGCGCACAGCCCGCCTGCGTGCTCGAAGCCGTGCCCGGTACGGTGCGACGTCATGGCTGATCGCAAGCGCCGAGCATGGACACCTCTGCCAACGCATTCTCGCGCACCGGCCCCGCTGCGCTCGACGCTTGACAACCTGGCGTCGACCTTTGGCTTGACCGATGTGGACAGCATTCGTGCGCTTTTTCTTGAGTGGCCCGAGATCGTGGGGGAGGACCTTGCAACTCGCTGTACGCCGCGTTCATTGCGACGTCAGGTGCTCACCATCGAGGCCGTCGATCAGCAATGGGCAACTGAGCTGAAATGGATGACGTCGCTGATCATCGACCGGTGTTGTGAGGCTTTAGGACCAGATGCAGTCGTCGAGGTTCGAATTACCCGCTAGGGAACTGCAAAAACCGCTATTTTTAGCTAAAATCGGTCGGGAATTGCCTCTCGGATTGACCCGAGTTTGTCGTAGGTAAGTGGTAGAATTACAACACCGGAATTGCACCGTTTTGTGTGTGTTTCCGGCTTCGCATGTTGCCAGGCTCGGCACCATGCGCAACACCCTGCAGGGGGGCTAATTTTCTTCCCTTCTGACGGACCTGAAAGGCATCTGTGGCTGACGCTTCAACTGCTTCCTATAGCGCAAGCGATATCACCGTTCTCGAAGGACTCGAGGCGGTGCGTAAACGCCCCGGTATGTACATCGGATCGACTGGCCCGGCTGGGTTGCACCATTTGGTGTACGAGGTCGTCGACAACGCCGTCGACGAGGCGATGGCAGGTCACTGCAATCGCATTGACATCACGCTGCTCCCCGATGGCGGTTGCGAGGTGGTCGACGATGGGCGTGGCATTCCGGTAGGAAAGCACCCAAAGTTCGACGACCTCACGGCCGCTGAGGTCGTGCTTACAGTTTTGCACGCAGGCGGCAAGTTCGGCGGCGACGGCTACAAGGTGTCTGGTGGCCTTCACGGCGTGGGCGTTTCTGTGGTTAACGCGTTGTCCACACGCGTCGAAGTCGATATAGATCGCGACGGCAAACGACATGAAATGTCGTTCATCGATGGTGGGCAACCCGATACTCGACTCGCTGTGACTGGCGACTCGCCGTCAAGTCAAACCGGTACGACTGTCAGATTCTGGCCCGATGGTTCAATCTTCGATGAGCTAACATTTCGAGCTCAAACGCTGCTTGACCGGTTGCAGATGATGGCGTTTTTGAACCGAGGCCTCGAAATTCGGTTCCGTGATCTACGTAGCGAAGCACAACGCAAACCATCTGCACCCGTCGTGACCGAGAGCGATGCGGACAGCGAGAACGCCAGCTCCGAGGTTGGAGAGGAACCGTCGCCTACGACAAAATCCGTTCCGGTGCTCGACGACACGCCGGTCAATCCCGATGATGTCGAGTACACCGTGTTCAAGTACGACGGCGGCATCAGCGACTTCGTCGAATACGTCAATGCCACCAAAGAAGCATTGTTCGACAAGGTGGGCTACTTCGAGGTAACCGAAGAAGACCAAGAAGTCGAAATTGCCTTCCAGTGGAACACCGGCTTTAACAGTGATGGTCTTCACTCCTTTGCCAACGGGATCAGCACCGGCGAAGGCGGCATGCACGAAGAGGGCTTTCGCAAATCGTTGACCAATGTGATGAACCGGTACGTCTTTGACAAGAACATCTTGAAAGACGGCAAAGATGATCGGTTGGCTGCCGAAGATATTCGCGAAGGTCTCACCGCCATCATTAGCGTGCGCTTGGCTGAGCCACAGTTTGAAGGCCAAACCAAGGGCAAACTCGGAAACGTCTCCGTTCGTTCGATGGTCGAGAGAGCGACCAACGAAAAGCTCGCCGAATGGCTCGAAGAGAATCCAGGCGAAGGCAAGGCGATAGCCGCTAAGGCAGTGCAAGCCCAACGGGCGCGTATTGCTGCTCGTCAAGCGCGAGATGCCACCCGTCGAAAGTCAGCGCTCGACGGCGCTGGCCTACCGGGCAAGCTGACCGACTGTGCGTCGACTGAGCCAGAAGAGTGCGAGCTGTACATCGTGGAGGGCAACTCGGCTGGTGGCTCGGCCAAAGAAGCTCGCGACCCGCACAACATGGCGATCTTGCCAATTCGCGGCAAGATTTTGAACGTCGAGCGGGCTCGCATCGACAAGATGCTGAACAACACTGAGGTCACCGCGCTCATTCAGGCAATCGGCGCTGGCTTTGGCCCCGAGTTTGAACTTGAGAATCTGCGCTATCACAAAGTCGTTTTGCTCTGCGACGCCGACGTCGATGGATTGCACATTCGTACACTGCTGCTGACCTTCTTCTTTCGCCAGATGCGAGAGATGGTTGAGCGAGGGCACGTGTACATCGCGCAACCGCCGCTGTACTCAACCGAGGTCGGCAAGAGCAAGGTCTATCTCCAAGACGACCGCGCCAAGGACAAGTTCCTAGAGGACAACCCGAAGCACAACAACGACTTTGCCCGCCTGAAAGGTTTGGGCGAAATGGATGCCGAGGAATTGTGGGAGACCACGATCGACCCCGAGCGTCGCACATTGCTGCAAGTCTCAGTCGAAGAAGCCGTGATCGCCGATGAGATTTTCTCCAAGCTCATGGGCGAAGACGTGCAGAGTCGCAAGAACTTCATCCAATCCAATGCCAAAGATGTCCGCTTTCTTGACATCTAGGGGAGTCCGCATGTGCTCGCTGTCGGGAAATCCGCTTGCTCGCTGCGCTCGCCGCTGTCGACAGCCGATTGGTCGTCAGTCCCGGCACGTCGCGAAGTCCGCTTGCTCGCTGCGCTCGCCGCTGTTGACAGTCGATTGGTCGTCAGTCCCGGCACGTCGCGAAGTCCGCTTGCTCGCTGCGCTCGCCGCTGTTGACAGTCGATTGGTCGTCAGTCCCGGCACGTCGGATAGCCCGCTTGATCGATCGACTGACAGTCCTGGCACGTCAAGCCAACGTTCACAAACGAGGTACTCATGAGTGATACGCCCAACAATCCGCCTGAAGACGCAGAAGGCGACGACGGCGGACTCCGCGTTGAGCCCATTGCGATCCAGACCGAGATGGAGCAGTCGTTCCTCGACTACGCCATGTCGGTCATCGTGTCCCGGGCACTGCCCGATGTTCGCGACGGACTCAAGCCGGTGCACCGCCGCATCATCTGGTCAATGTTCGGCGGCGGCTTCCGCCCTGATCGGTCACATGTGAAATGTGCTCGTGTTGTCGGCGATGTCATGGGCAAGTACCACCCGCACGGTGATAGCGCGATCTATGACTCGCTTGTTCGCATGGGTCAGACCTTCTCGCTGCGCCATCCGCTCATTGACCCGCATGGCAACTTTGGTTCTCCAAATGACCCGCCTGCCGCTATGCGTTACACCGAGTGTCGACTGTCGAACCTGGCCATGCGTCTCATCGACGGTATCGACGAGAACACCGTTGATTTCCAAGACAACTTCGACGGAACCGAAGAACAACCAGTTGTTCTGCCGTCGCGATTCCCGAACCTGCTTGTCAATGGCAGCCAGGGCATCGCAGTCGGCATGGCGACCAGCATTCCGCCGCACAACCTGGGAGAGGTGTGCGACGCCACGTTGCACCTGATTGAGAATCCCGACGCGACCGTCGAAGACTTGATGCAGTTCGTCAAGGGTCCAGACTTCCCAACCGGCGGCCTCATCTTGGGAGCACGCGGTATTCAGGATGCCTACACAACTGGTCGAGGGTCGATCCGCATGCGAGCTGTCGCCGAGATTGTCGAGAAACCAACGGGTGGCAATCAGATTGTTGTAACGGAGCTTCCTTACCAGACCAGCGCAGAGGGCATCGAAGAGAAGGCCGCCGCGATGGCGAACAACGGCAAGCTCGATGGCATTCGAAACATCCGCAACGAGTCAGCTAAGGGCAAGACCCGCCTGGTATTCGAACTTCGTCGCGACGCCGTCCCCAAAGTCGTACTGAACAATCTGTTCAAGTACACGCCGCTCCAAACCACCTTTAGCGTGAACATGGTCGCACTCGACGACGGCGTGCCACGCACGATGAACCTGCACAGCGTGCTCGTCGCGTATGTGGAGCACCAGATCGAAGTCATCACCCGCCGATCACAGTTCCGATTGGACAAGGCCGAAGCTCGAGCGCACATCCTTGAGGGGTTGGTTCGTGCGATCGACATGATCGACGAGATCATTGCCTTGATCCGTCGCTCAGAAAACCGAGCCGCCGCACGCGATGCGTTGCAAGTAGCGCCGTTCGAGTTCACCGAAGTGCAAGCGACGCACATTCTCGACATGCCACTCGGCCGACTGACACAGCTCGGTCACGCCGACTTGCAGACAGAACTCGACGCGCTTGCCGAGACGATTGCCGATCTCCAAGCAATTCTCGGTAGCGACGAGCGGCTTCGTTCGGTCATTGCCGAAGAGTTGACTGCCGTTCGCGATGACTACGCCAATGAGCGACGTACACAACTCACCATTGATCCAGGTGAGTTCGATATCGAAGATCTCATCGACGATGAAGAACTCATCTTTACCCTCACCGACGGCGGATACGTCAAGACAACCCCAGCTGACGAGTTCCGCACCCAAAGCCGTGGTGGTGTCGGAGTCAAAGGCGCCAAGCTCAAAGAGGGCGACATTGTCGAGGTGATGATTCACACCACCGCTCATGCTTATGTTCTGTTCTTCACCAATCTGGGTCGCGTCTTTCAGTTGCGCGCGCATGAGATACCCGTGCAGAGTCGAACGGCTCGCGGCACAGCGATCGTGAACCTTCTCCAGCTCGACCCTGACGAAACCGTGATGGCTGTCGTTGACACTCGCGATTACGAAACCATGCGATATCTGTTGTTCGTTACGCGTAACGGCGTGGTCAAAAAGACGGCGTTCAGCGCGTACGGCAACATCCGACAGAATGGGCTCCGAGCAATCAAGATGCGCGAGGAAGACGAACTCGTGCGTGTCGTGCCGATCTCTGGTGAGCTCGACGTTTGTGTGATCACCAAGAATGGCCGACTCATGCGCTTTGATCCCGATGAGGTCCGCGAAATGGGTCGGGTCGCTTCAGGCGTACGTGGCATCAAACTCAAAGAAGGTGACGCCGTCGTTTCCTGCGCGGTCGCCCGGCCCGACCACGAATTGCTCATCGTTTCACGTGAAGGTCTTGGCAAGCGGACCAACTTTGAAGCGTTCAACCCGAAGCACCGCGGCGGCCAAGGGGTGCGAGCACTAAAGATGCGCGATGACACTGGCGAGGTCGTGCGAGCACTGACGGTCTTGCCCGATGACGAGGTCATGTTGATCGCGTCAAACGGCGTTGCGATTCGTATTCCCGTCGAAGACGTGTCAGTTCAAGGACCGCATGCGTCTGGGGTTCGAGTCATGACGGTTGGCGACGACCGGGTAGTGGCCGTCACGTTGGTCCGTGAACCAGCAGGTGACGACGATGAAGCCGACGATGGCGATGGCGCAACTCCAGCGCTTGACAGTGCGTCGTTGGCCGACCAATCTGATGAGCACGCCGAAGACACCGCTGGTTCGGAAACGCCAGACACGGGCGACGAATCTGAGTAACCGCTAACTGCTTCCCCGTAGTGACGTCCGACAAGGACGAAATCGTTTGGAAGCAATACATGAACAACCTACAGAGCAGCACACCCGCAACAGATTGCGGTCAAGCTGCAATTTTGATGGTGCTTGTTGTGCTTGGCGGCTTGATCGCCCTGGGCGGGATGGCGGTTTTTGCGCAAGCAGTCGTGCATCGGGCTCGATCGCAATCGGCTGCAGATGCAATTGCGCTAGCCACAGCTGTAGATCCTGATCAGGGATCTGGACTTAGTGGCTGGTATCTAGGCCAAGGAATCGAAGCCCAACCGGCGGGGGATCGCGTGACTGTGCAGAGTGGCCCGTCGCAGGCTGGGTCGCGAGCAGAACAAAGCTTGAGCGATGTTTCTGTTGCACCAGCGCTCGTTGCGATCGTGGCGCGTGCCGAGCAGCTCGTTGGACTGCCCATCGAACCGTTGCGATGGGATGAAACGAGCGTTGAATTGGCACAAGTTGATGCAGACCGCTTGAGTTTGGTCGCTAATGAGCTTGGCCTGTGCGCATTGACATCGGAGGCAAACTCAGCAACGGTGCACTTTGAGCTGTGCTGATTGGCCAGGCGAGAGGCGGCGATCCGCTTGAGGAGGTCGCAAAGACCATCGTGTCAACCATTGAATTTGAGTGAGCTTTTTGGGGGTGCGCCCAAAGCACCGGGTGTTGGGCCGTAGACTTGCACGCTGTGGCAGATAAAGAGCCAACGATGACAGTTGACGATTCGACGCCTGAGGGCGACGAGCAGGTCGACGCGTCTGTTCAACCAGCAAACTTCTCACTCGATGAGCAGTCGCTCGGCCGATCAGCCAGCGTCTTTGATGCGGGTGTTGACTTCGTGCCGCCAGCGGCGCCGCCACTAATGTCGCCTCCGCTTGCGCCCGAGGAACCTGAAGCTCCTGAGCGTGAACGGGCGCTCAGCCCTGGTGAGCGTCGGCGCAGAGTCCGCTTAGAAGCACGCCGCGTACGTCGGGTGATCCGCCACATCGAACCGTGGTCGGTACTCAAGATCAGCTTGCTCTTCTTCTTCTGCCTCTGGCTGATCTTCGTGCTCGCTGGCGTCTTGCTTTGGAGCTTCGCCGAAAGCTCGGGCACGTTGGAGAGCATTGAGGACCTGGTCGAAAGCCTTTTCGCTCTCGACCAGTCTGAAGAGTTCTGGAGCGGGGGCACGATCTTTCGGGCCTACGCACTTGGCACGCTCATCTTGTCGATTGCCGGCGTGACCTTCAGCGTGTTGCTTTCGGTGCTGTACAACCTGATCAGTGACTTGACAGGTGGTATCCGGATCACTGTGATCGAAGAGGAAACAGCCCGGTTCACACCACCCCGCCGAAGAAGCCGCTGAGAGTTCCAACTGTTCGTGGGGCTAGGAAGAGTCGAACTTCCGACCTCACCCTTATCAGGGGTGCGCTCTAACCAACTGAGCTATAGCCCCGAACAGTGAGGCGTTACCTTATCGCCAAGCGGAGGCGCGAACACCCTGTTTTCCCGCGGCAATGGGCTCAACGCGTCGATCAATCCTGTCACTACCGGTGACGTAATGACCCGGCTACGCTCTGATTGATGTTCACGATGTTTCGCCGGGCGGTGTTTGGAGCGGCGATTGCTGTGATGACGGCTGCAATATTGCGGATCTTTGGGGGCGACGGTGCCCCACCACAGCGCGGCGGCTGGACCGAGGTTGACCCGCGCGAGGTCGACTGACCACCTTGCCTAACGTCGTAGTGGTCGGGGCAGGTTTGGTTGGGCGTCGCGTTGCGCATGCTCTTGCACATGGCGAGAGTACCAATGCAATCCATCTCGCGTCCGTCGAGCGGCCGGTCCCAACAATCAATGGAATCCTGACAACAAGGGGACTATCGCCTTCGGTTCTCGATGACGCCGATGTCGTCGTTCTTGCTACGGCGTCACGAGGGCAAGCCGATCGAGCCAAGACGTTCGTAGCGAACGGCGTGCATGTAATCGCAACAACTGACAATCCAGCTCAGATTCGGCAGCTGTACAGGCTCGAAGCACTCGCCAAGAAGACTGGTGCAATGGTACTTGCCGGCGCCGCCTACTCACCGGGCATATCGTCACTGTTGGTTGCGCACATGGTGGCGGACTTCGACCAGGTTTCTTCAATTAAGACTGCGCAGTTTGGTACCGGAGGCCCTGCCTGTGCGCGTGAGCATCATCGGGCAATGAACAGTGTCGCTCGTGAGGTGTATGAAGGCAGATTGCGTCGCACTCGGCCGGGTTCGGGCAGAGAGCTGGTGTGGTTTCCCGATCCGGTGGGGGCAGCAGATTGTTTTCGAGCGGGCCTCGCTGAGCCCTTCTTGCTTCATCGGGCGTTTCCGACGGTTCCCCGCATCGAATCCCGACAGGCAGCGACGCGGCGCGATCGTCTCACAGCGCGCCTACCAATGTTGCGGCCACCACATGCCGAAGGTCTTATGGGAGCCGTTTGGGCCGAAGTTCGGGGTTTGACTGCTGGAGTGGTCGAGCATCGAGTCATGGGGGTTACCGGCCCACAAGCTACAGGTGCCGCGACAATGGCCGCCGCTGCGGCCAACATGATTGCCCGAGGTGATATGCAACCTGGGGTACATTCGGCGGCGGTTTTCGAGAATCCAGTCTCATTGCTGCGCACCATGTCGTGCGATATGCGCCTTTGGACCTATGACGGGAATCAGAAAAACGTAGAAATATTGCAAAACGGCAGAATACAAGCTGCTCGAAAGTGGCGTGGATCCCGCTAAATCGGCCTTTTTGCAGCGTTTTTTGACTTTAGACACCAAAATGAGCCAGAGGTTCGGGGTAGTTTTGCCTAAAGTCAGCGGGGGTCGTGACCGATTAATCTCTCTACGTGGCGACATACACGCACTATGCGGTAGTCACAGGGATGCCACGTACGAAGGGACAAGCGCAGTGAGCGCAGCGAACGAACCAGCACAAGCACAACACGAACTTGAGGCTGCACAAGAGGAACTGGTCGGCAGCACGCTGACACCTGCAGAGATCAACGACCTCATCGAAGCACACGTTCCACTGGTCAAGCACATTGTGTTCCAAGTAGCGGTGCACTTTCCTCGGCACGTAGAGCGTGAGGAGCTTGCCAGGGCAGGAGCCCTCGGTCTCGTTGAGGCAGCGCAGCGTTACAGCCCTGAACGAGGCATCCCGTTTCAACGCTTTGCTGCTCGTCGAGTACGCGGCGCAATGCTTGATGCGGTGCGCGCCGCTGACTGGGCGCCCCGCTCGGTTCGCCGCCTATCGCGCCGCTTCGACGCTATGGAACAACAGCTTGCCAGCCAGCTCGGCCGAGCTCCCCGCACTAGCGAGACCGCTGAAGCACTCGGCATGAAGCCAGAAGAAGTCTCCAAGCTGCGCTCCCAGCTCTACCGCTCCGTGGTACTCGCGCTAGAGCACGATGTCGACGGTGAAAACGGCGAAGAACTGAGCTTGCTCGACGTCCTCCCAGACCGCGCCAACCTCGAACCAGAAGAACAACTTGAAGGTCGCGAGCTCTACGCCTATCTGCAAGACGCGATCAGCCTGCTCCCCGAACGACATCGCATGGTTATCGTCGGCTACTTCCTTGAAGAGAAGACATCAGTCGACCTGGCCCGCTTCCTTGGTGTCACCGAATCACGAGTATCACAACTGCGCTCCGACGCAATCGAGATGCTCCGAGTCGGGATCACGTCGCAATACGAGACCGTGCCAGCCGAGGTCGAAAGCGGCCGTCGCGCCGAGCGCCGCCAGGCCTACGCCAACGCAATCGGTGACGCCAGCAACTGGCGCGACCGCCTCGACGAAGGCGCCGATCTGAGCACAAGCATTCGCTCAGTGCTGTAGCGCTGTAACTCTTTTGTTTACTTGCTGCGCTGCGTAAACGGCGTTGGCACGCAGCACTGCGTAACTACGTTGGTTGGGGCCGCTTGCTGCGCTGCGTAAACGGCGTTGGCACGCAGCACTGAGTTGCGTCGGTCAGGGCGTGAACGGCGTTGGCACGCAGCACTGCGTACGACACCACTGCGTGAACGGCGTTGGCACGCAGCACTGGACACGGTGACAAGTTTGGTTATGGCGAATGTCGCTAGGTCTCAGCCTCGACCCAGGCGTCGATTTTGACGAACTCGTCAAAGAGCCAGGTTGAGAATTCTGTGAGGTCGCTGGGGATGTCGGCTCGGCGGATCCGCCAGGTCTCAATGATGATTGGCGTATCAGACCATGGCTGGTCGCGGATGGCACGAATCGTGCCGAACTTCTCAAAGCCGGTATTCGTGCAGACCACAACGTCTGCGTGTTCCGCACCTTCGAGCAGTGCGAGCGTGCCATTCGCTCGAGGCGGAAGCACATGGTCTAGGTCGGCGGCGCGGTCGGCCAACTCAGGCTCTCGTCGACGCAAGCGCCGCACCACCCGTTCGAAACGTGCTGGATTCCGAAACGTACCCTCGGGGAAGATGATCGCGGCTGATCGGTCGTCGAGCACGCTCCCAATGGCTTCGATATGGGGAAGCTCGCTGCTGCCTTCGCCGACTGAGCGTTTGATGAATCGATTCGGAAATCGGTGCCCAACGATGTCAATGCATGGCGCGTACTGCAACCCATGAGTGACGACGTGATGCGCGAGCAGGCTGTTTCGGCGCGAGAGCACGGTAGCCGGTATCAGGGCATCGAAGAAACTGGTGTGGCGCGCGAGAAGCACCACGGGACCGTGGTCAAGATCGGCGCGATCGCGCCACTCGATCGTGGTGCCGATAACTCGCGCGATCAACGTCAACAGTGCGCTGGTATAGCGACCCATGTAGCTGCGGTGAAGGTGCCATCGCCAGCGCGACGAACCGACTCGGTTGAAGCCGGTCAGAATCCAAACCAAAAGCGACGTGAGCATGCCAACAAGCTCGATTGTTAGTGCTCCCAGAATGAGAACGGCGAGTCGGGTTCGTCGCCAGCGAGGTTGGCGGGTGACAAAATCAGAACCAGCGACGACGAAGACAATGACTGGACTTAACGCAATGCCGACAACAGCGGCGATAGCGACGACGGGGGCAAGCGTCAGTCGCCTGACAACCCGCCGATCAAAGAGCGAGACAAGGGTGCGCTTACGGGACAACGCTAAATTCCACCCGACGCTTCGTGCTATCTACGCCATCGAGTTGCAGGTTCACGACGTCGCCGACATCGGGTTGCTCCTTGATCGGCGCGAGCACGGCTGGATCTCGTAGTTGTACGTTCGCGCCTTTGCGGCGGTGTGAGAGAACTACACCTTCGAAACGTTTACCAATGTGGCAACGCAGAGCAATAGTTTCAATGAAGTCGACGCTGGCACGTTCAAGCGCGCCGGCGCGTTGGCGCGAAGCATTCATAATCTGGGGGAGCTCTTCTAGTGCTTCGAGCGCCCACGTAGGAGCCGGGTAGTCGCCGCAGTGGGCGAGCAGGATTTCGTTTGCAAAGCGGTCACAGACTCGCCGCAGCGGCGCCGTCACATGGGCATAAATTGCGTTGATCGCGCCGTGCAATGGCTGTTCAGGCAGTTGGTGGTCGAAGAATGCCTCGTAACCAGCGCCACGAAAACTGCGAGCTGCGCTCGTGAGAAGCGCTGCCTCGCGGGGCACGTTGGGGTCCAGGGTGCGCATACGATCGGGATAGGTGACGTCGGATGGCCAAGCGATCTCGAGTGCTCGCGCCGTTTTGCGCACCTGTTTGATGGTCCCCTTGTGCAACGTTGGCAGCGTCCTCAATAGCCCATGGCCGGCGTCGACCATGAGTTGACCAGCAGCCATGCCCGTGAGCAACGAGATTTGGGCGTTCCAGCCCTCGACGGGAATCGACTCGTCGTAATGCAGTTCATAGTCGCCATCAGCACGCCGCGTTATTTCTTGGGAGGGGAGTTGCAAGCTGATGGCGCCGCGATCGGCTTCTATCTGTTGTCGGAGCGAACCAACGGTGCGCAAGAGCTGAAGCGAAATGTCATCGGTGTCTGCATCGATGCGTTCCTGGGCTTGTGCGTAGGTGAGTTGCTCACGACTGCGCACCAGTGCCCGCCGCAGGTGCGCACCCGTTTGCGCGCCGTCGTGATCGAGGTCGATTTGCCATAGTGCGGCCGGTTTGACCGTGCCGGCCAGCAAACTGCCAGCCGACTCGTTCAGTGCGTCAGGGTGCAGTGACGCCCGTTGATCTGGTGAATACAGAGTGACGCCGCGGTTACGAGCTTCGGTATCAAGGAGACCGCCGGGGGAAACAAACGACGCAACATCGGCAATGGCATACCAAACCCGGAATCCGTCAGCACTACGTTCTGCACAATAGGCCTGGTCTAGGTCGATACTGCCGGGCGGGTCGATGGTGATCAGTGGTAGATCGGTTCGGTCGACAACATCGTTTGGCGCACCGTCGGGGACGAGCGGACCACGGGCTGCAACTGCTTCTGCCTCAGCTTGCGTATCTGGGCGGAAGCCGTCAGGAACTTCTTGTTCTCGCCGAATTTGTGCGAACCCCTCTTCGAGTTCACCTTCGAAGGTGTGGCATATAATTCTTGACGATGTCATAGAGGTATAACCGTATGTCGTAGAACACGCTACGAAGTGGCTCAACCGCAAAGCGTGGAGTACAGTGAGCCGTGGCCAGGTGGGTCCAGGCCAAGTTCAAACAGCTAGTCAGTTTTGAAAGTCTTACCAGGGGTGGGAATTACTATGCAATGGCGCCAGACGCTTGAGGATCTTCATCCTCGGCTGGTAGAAGCCGTACTCGCTCGCACCGTCGAGCGCAGCTACCGGTCCGATGCGGTGTTATGTCGCGAGGGGGATGCGCCCGACGGCATGTATCTGCTGGAGCAAGGCCGGGTGATGGTCCAGTCAGTTACCGTCGATGGTGCCGCAGTAGGACTCAGTGTCGTCGATGAAGGCAGTGTCGTTGGTGAGCAGGCGCTACTTGCCGAGACAGCCCGCAGCGCAACTGTTGTTGCAGTCCGTCCAACCGTGATTCGTCTGCTGCGGCCAACGCAGTTTCGGGAACTTCGCGCGGAGCGCCCCGAAATCGATCAATTCCTCGTCCACGTGCTTGATGCACGACTTCGAGAAATGTCTAGCCGGCTCGCCGAGGCCGTGCACTCGACAGCCGAGGAACGTGTATGTCGGCGTGTGCTCGCCTTGGGATCAGCGTTCGATGGGACTATTCAACTCAGCCAGGCCACGCTCGCTTCACTGGCCGGCACGACGCGCCCGACGGTGAACCGTGTTCTTCAAGATCTTGTACGCGACGGCTCAGTGAAACTTCGCCGAGCGCGGATCGAGGTTGTTGATCCCGAAATGCTTGGTACGCGAGTACCCGGCCTCTAGTGGCTCCACGCCGCGTGACGAGCGGACCATGTCGGCTAAGCGATCGACCGCGACCGCGCGAATGACTACGGTTGCACGCAATGGAAGACTTTGGCCCACTCGTTTCTGCCTTGTGGCTACGCAAAAACCTCGATCAGGTCCGCCTGTTTGATTCTCGCTCATACCTCGACGGACGGTCAGCTCCTGACGCCTTCGCCGAAGCGCATCTACCGGGAGCTGTTTTTGTCAGCCTCGACAATGATCTTTCAGGGCCACCATCGCAACCTGGTGGGCGTCATCCGTTCCCAACGCCGGGCCACTTTGCGGCCGCAATGGGACGGCTAGGTTACGACGGGACCACTCCAGCTGTTGTGTACGACGACGTCGGTGGGGGCATAGCCGCCCGTCTCTGGTTCATGCTCACGCTGCTGGACATTCCGGCCGCGGTCCTCGATGGGGGCATGCAGGCATGGGAAGGCGACATGGTCTCAGGATCGGTCACCCCAACGCCCACGACGTTCAACGAGCAACCATGGCCGACCGGTCGTCTGGTTGACGCCGATGAGGTGGCCAGCCGGCTCGAGGCAGGAGGCGTGGTTATTGATGCACGAAACTCGTCACGTTTCAATGGCAAACCGAACCGCATCGACACCCGCTTCGGCCATATCCCCGGCGCCATCAACATTGCGTGGGAAGACAATATCGACGATCTCACGGCTCAGATGCAGACTGCCGATCAGCTTGCCGACCGCTATCACGAAGTGATCGATGCTCAAGGTCAAAAGCCAGTCGCCTATTGCGGCTCCGGCGTCACGGCCTGCCACGACCTCTTGGCGCTCACGCTGCTTGGCGTTGAAGCCGATCTCTACGTTGGATCCTGGAGCGAATGGGGCGCCGACGAGTCCCGACCCGTCGAGTTGTGATGCTGTAACGCCGACGGAGGAGGCGACCCGACGGGGCAGTGCCGTATGCGACGAACGTCGCCCCGAGCGGAGCGGAGGTTACAGAATTTGGCTGAGGAAGAGCTTGGTGCTGCGTGCCAACGCTGTCTACGTAGCGCAGGTAGGAGCGACGGAGGAGTGGGCGGAGCCGACGGAGGAGGCGACCCGACGGGGCAGTGCCGTATGCGACGAACGTCGCCCCGAGCGGAGCGGAGGTTACAGAATTTGGCTGAGGAAGAGCTTGGTGCTGCGTGCCAACGCTGTCTACGTAGCGCAGGTAGGAGCGACGGAGGAGTGGGCGGAGCCGACGGAGGAGGCGACCCGACGGGGCAGTGCCGTATGCGACGAACGTCGCCCCGAGCGGAGCGGAGGTTACAGAATTTGGCTGAGGAAGAGCTTGGTGCGGTCTTCGGTTGGGTTGGTGAAGAAGTGTTCGGGGCTGCCGACTTCGACGATCTCGCCGCTCTCCATGAAGATGATTCGGTCGGCCACTTCGCGAGCGAAACCCATTTCGTGGGTTACGACCATCATGGTCATACCGGATCGAGCGAGTTCTTTCATGACGTCGAGGACTTCTTTGATCATTTCGGGGTCGAGCGCAGAGGTCGGCTCGTCGAAGAGCATGATGCGTGGTTCCATTGCGAGCGCACGTGCGATCGCCACGCGCTGTTGCTGACCACCAGAGAGAGTGCCAGGGAACTTGTCTGCCTGTTCGGGGATCCCGACTCGTTCGAGAAGCTCGGCGGCGAGCTCTTCGGCCTCGCCGCGAGGTTTCTTGCGAACCCAGATTGGTGCGAGCGTGATGTTGTCACGCACGGTGAGGTGCGGGAACAGATTGAAGCCTTGGAACACCATGCCGACTTCACTACGGATCTTTTCGATATTGCGAGTGTCGTTGGTCAGCTCGACGCCATCGACGAGGATCCGCCCACCCTGGTGTTGTTCAAGTCGATTAATGCAGCGAATCCATGTGGACTTGCCTGAGCCTGACGGGCCGAGTACCACGACGACCTCGCGCTCCTTGATGGTCGCGCTTACACCCTTGAGGGCTTGGAAGTCGCCGTACCACTTGTCGACGCTGTCGCTAATGATCATGTCATTGCGCGAAGCCAGTTCGTCGTTTAGGGCGAGGGTTGCATCGGTATTGCTCATCGGGTTCCTACTCCAAGTCGGGTTTCAAGGCTGCGTGAGTAGCGGGACATGGCGTAGGCGCCGATCCAGTACACAAGGCTTACGAATAGCAGCGGTTCAAATCGGCTTTGTCGGAAGTCGACTTGGCCGAGGATGACCGCGTCGGCGATCAAGAGGAAGTCAAAGAGGCCAATGATGGCGATCAGTGAGGTCTCTTTGTACGTTGCGATTGCTTGACCAACGAGTGGCGGAATCGAAACACGCAGAGCTTGAGGCAAAACGATTAGGCCAATGCGTTGCGCAGTCGATAGGCCAACCGCGTCGGCGGCTTCGAACTGACCACGCCGTACCGACTGCAGGCCGCCGCGAATGTTCTCGGCGACATACGCAGCGGAGAACAACACGAGCGCCAAAATCGCAGCTGCGAGTTTGGTGATCTCCATGCCTTCGGGCAGAAAGAGCGGAATGATGGTCGCAAAGAAGAACAGCACGGTGATCAACGGGATGCCGCGACTGACCTCAATGAACAGGGTTGAGAGCAGTCGGAAGATTGGCAGTTTGGAAGTTCGTGCAAGGGCGAAGATAACGCCGATCGGGAACGACAGTGCGAGGCCAAAGACGGTCAGCGTCAGCGTCATCAAGAAGCCACCGATGAAGCTGTCACTTTGTACGTTCTCGAGTGTCGACGGCGTGTTGACCATGGTGATCAGGTAGTGCATGACAACCATGGCGCCGACCCACATGAGCACGAAACCTCGGCGGACCGCTTTGTCACCAGCAAAGTTTGGTGCGGCCAAGCCAAACAGGCCGAGCACCAAGAAGCTCAAGCGGGCCTTCTGCAGCATGGGATACCAGCCGAAGAAGCCGGCAAGCCAGTGAAATGCAGCAAGGGCAATAAGCAAGGCGGCAATAACGCGGCCAATCTCGCCGAGGCCTGGCTTGGTCAAGAACCAGATCATGGCGCCGCCCAGCAGTGCGAAGGCCGCGAACATCGGAACGTCGGTAGACCAGACGTGACTCCAGTCCAGCGCTGGATCTCGCAAGACAACAAAGATGATCACGTACGGCGAGAGAAACCAGAGTCCGAACATGAGCGCTTTGAGCGAGCTCGTTGACGGCAAGCCATACCGGCCAATGAGCCATGCGATGCCAAGAAGCAAGAACATGACCGTCCATGGACCCTGGGTCGAGCGGGCAACGGTGACACCCTTTGTTGGCGTAGAGACGCCTTCGATCTGGATGTAGTGCCCGTAAGGGATCACCCAAAGTGAGAGAACCGCTAAGCCAAACAGGCCGTAGAGCACACCAAGGAATGGCAGAAAGATGAAGCGTCGCCGATCGCCGAGGGCGACCCACGCCGCAAGTGCTCCAAACAGCAGGATGCCGCCGACAAGGAAGACCCACCAGCGGCCTGCGAGTGCCTCGCCGTAGCCAATGCGCAGCACGTCGCCGATCGGCTCCAGTTCGCCTGACCGAGGGCTGATCTTGAGCGCTCGTAAGAACTCACCGGTTTCGGGGTCTGTCTGGATGTTGTTGTTGATCAGAAGCGCGGTGACGATGGTGACGCCACCAACGGCCATGAGCTTGGTCAATATTGAGGTGAGGCGCATCTTTGCGTTCGATCGCATAACGCCAACCGTGAGCCCTACAAGCGCCATGATGATGCCGAGCGAGAACCAAACTCGTACGTACTGACTCACGGGGTAGCTCTGCGTCATCAGCAGGCGCATGTTTGACCACACGGCATCCCACTTGCGCGACGGGTTGTGGAACGCGAAGTTGATCAGTCCCCAGTAGGTGAAGAACGCGACGGCTGCGAAGACGACGCTAAGCACGCTGCTGCCAGCGGTGGAGAACAGGTTCTGTTTGATCCACTGCCCGGGGGGTACCGCCGGGTCGGCGGGCGGAAGTGCAGGTCCGCCATCGGCTTCGAGTGCCGCAGTTGCATCGATCGGTGTTTCAATCAAGCTCATATCAGCGCTCCACGATTGCGAGGCGGACGTTGAAGAAGTTCACGACCACCGAAATGATCAACGACAAAGTCAAATAGAACACCATCCAAATTATGAACACCGAGAGCACACGGCCCGACTGGTTGATCACCGTGTTTCCCACGACGTAGACGTCGGTGAAGAGGGCGGCGATGGCAAGTGAGGTGTTCTTCGTCAAGTTCAAGTACTGATTGCCAAGCGGCGGCAAGATGACCCGGAAGGCTTGGGGCAGGGTAACGAAGCGCAGCGCCTGTGTCTTGCTCAGGCCGATGGCCTGTGCTGCTTCTATCTGTCCCTTAGGCACAGCCAGGATTCCGCCGCGAACAATCTCGGCGATGAATGCCGCGGTGTAGAGAGCCAACGCGAAGAACACAGCGCTGAACTCGATGGGCAGGTTCAGGCCTTGTGGCCCGTATCCCCAGATCTTGATGTTGCCGCCACCGGCGTTGATTACTGACGGTTTCGCTGCGTCGACCGGAACGCCGAGACGCTCAAGGCCGTTTTCGTCGTTGCCGAACTTGTCGGCGGCGACCTGGAAGAAGTCGCTACCGGAGTTGATTACCCAGCTCGGCAGGCCGGGCCAGAGCCAGAAGACAAGTGCAACGCCAGCAATTCCACCGAGCCCGGCAAAGATGATCCGGAAGTAGTCGTCGTCGATGAGCTTGGCCAGGCCGGCTGGCGTGCGTCGGCTATCGAGGAACCGCTTGATCCACCAAACAGCAGCGGCCAAGAAGACACCAGCGAACAGAAGCTGCATAGCGATTTGGGGGATCCGGGCCCAGGCGTCACTGAACGCCTGGAAGATGCCGCCAAGGAATCCGAACACTGGGTGTGCGAACCAGCCGACGACGGCGACTACGGCAAAGATCAGAACCGGAATGATTGCGGCGTACGTGCTTTCTCCGGTCGCTTCACGTTTGGCTACCAGGCGATTGCGCATGAACTTGGCAATGGCGAACCCGATGAGCAAGAAAATGGCCCACTGGTAGAAGCCATCGGAAATGAAGACTCGGGGAACAGCGATGCCCTTGGCCGAAGTGAAGAACCAGCCGTCGAACGGACCGGTTGCCGTGAGCGGATCTTCGCCTTCGCCAACGAAGCCGTCGATTTCGAGTGGACCAAGCTGCTGGAAGATTGCGAGCCAGATGAAGATCTGCACGAGTAGCGGGATGTTGCGAAGCGTTTCAATGAAGACGCCGGCAGTGCGAGCTGCAATCCAGTTCTTGGAGAGTCGGGCAACACCCACGACGACTCCCAGGATGGTCGCCACGATGATGGCGGATATGGCGAGCCGCAGCGTGTTGACCATGCCGACCCACAGGGCGCGCCCGCCCGTGTTGGGGTTGCGGTCGATGCCAAAGCCGATGTCAAAGCCTTGGTTGATGTTGATGAAGTCGAAGTCGAACTTGATGCCGCGCTTGTTTAGATTGCTGGCCGCCTCATTGCCAAAGAACCAGAAGACGCCGATGACGCCGATGAGTACGACGACCTGCGATACCCACTTGATGACCGCGGTGTTGCGATAGAGGGGTATGCGTTCTTGTTGCGTGGCGCGCAGCGAATCTGAGCTATTTGTTGGTGCAGTCAAAGCGAGGGTTTCATTTCTTGCGAAAAAAGAAAGCAGGGGGCCGGGACGTGTATGCCTCCGGCCCCCTGCCTCGTGATCGTCACCCTAGCGTTTTATGAGAAACGCCGGGAGTTAAGGAATTAGCGTGCTGGTGGAGCGTAGATAAGGCCGCCCTCGGTCCAACGTGCGTTCGCTGAACCTTCACGGTTCAGACCAATTGCTGGGATGTGACGGTTGTAGATCTCGTCGTAGTTACCAACCTGCTCGATGACGTTCAAGAACGCATCGTCGTCGAGGCTGAGTGCACCCTGAAGGTTGCCTTCGCCACCGAGGAGGCGGAGAGCTTCAGCGTCAAGGCCTTCGCCACCCGCATCGGATGCTGCTTGTTCTTCGGCGAGACGGTCGCGGGCGTTGTCCGAGGTGATGCCTTTTTCGTCAGCGATGATCGTTGCGAACACAGTCCAGTTGATGATGTCAGCCCACTCAGAGTCGTTCTGTGGGTACACAGGACCGAGTGGCTCTTTCGAGATTGGTGTTGCGGGGAAGACGACCCAGTCGCCGTCAGCGTTGTCTTCGTTGGTTGCAGCTTCACCGGCAACAGCTGAGCCGTCTGAGGTGAAGATGTCGCACTGGCCAGCAACGAATGCGGCAACTGCGGTTGGGATGTCTTCTGCAGCAACGAGTTCGAAGGTGCCACCTGCTGCGGCGACGCCGTCAGAGATGTTCTTTTCGGTGGTCGTACCAGCGTTGGTGCAAACACGTGCGCCATTGACGTCGGCAAGGGTTGAGTCTTCGCTGAAGCCCTGGCTCCGGCGACCAGCAAGCTGCTGACCATCGAAGAATGTGGTTGGGCCGAAGTCCATACCTTGGTCACCAGAAGCGTCACGGCCCTGGGTCCAGGTGGTGGTACGCATGAGCAGGTCAACTTCACCGGTCTGAACAGCGGTGAAACGCTCTGCTGCGGTCAGTGGAACAAAGTTCACTGCGTCACGATCGCCGAATACTGCGGCAGCGACTGCGTGGCAGTAGTCAACGTCAAAGCCTTGCCATACGCCGGATGAATCCTGCTGAGCGAATGCAACAGCTGAGGTTGGGATACCACAGTTGACTTCACCACGGCTCAGAACGGTTGCGAGCACGCCGCCACCCTGTGTCAGTTCGACGTCTTCTTCGTCGTCCATGGCGTCTTCGGTGTCTGCGTCGGTGTCACCTGCGTCGGTGTCGCCTTCGTCGGTGTCGGCGTCGGTGTCACCTGCGTCGGTGTCACCTGCGTCGGTGTCGCCTTCGTCGGTGTCGCCTTCGTCGGTGTCGCCTTCGTCGGTGTCACCGGTGTCGTCGTCTGTCTGTGCTGATGCGTCGCTGTCGGTTGCGTTATCACCGTCGTCGCTTTCGCTGCTGCCACAGGCAACAGCGAATACAGCGAGAGTGAGAACGAGTGCAAGCAGCTTCGCGAGCGCGCTCTTGGTATTCATATTTTCCCTCCGGATTCCCCCTCCCCGATTAACAACCGGGTTTAAAGGGGGGTGTAATGGTCGTTAGGGACTGTACTGGACTGACGCGTGATGTGACACGCGTCGCATGTGAACCCCACGTGAATGACAAATTGTGGGGTCTGATCGAAAGGGAGAACGATGGAACGTTTTACGAACAAGGTTGCCGTGGTTACCGGAGGAGCGAATGGGATTGGGCGAGCGTGTTGCAAGCGGTTCTCGTCTGAGGGGGCTGCGATCGTTGTCGCCGATCGAGACGCATCGCAAGGCGCAGCGGTCGTGGCAGAGATCGAGGCGGCTGGAGGACGAGCACACTTCGTCGAGCTTGATGCGGCGAGTCGACTAGACAACGCCGCGATGGCCGACGCTGCGGTAGATCAGTATGGTCGGCTCGACGCTGTAGTGACAGCGGCGGGTATTAGCCACGCCGCCTACACCGGTGAGTCCGAGGTTGAGCTCAAGCGCACGACCGATCGCCAGCGGTATGCCGAGCAACCGCACCTTGAGGTGCTCGACTATGACATCGACGAATTTCGGACCGTGTTCGAAGTAAACGTCATCGGTACGTTCTTAGCGATTCAGGCATGCGCCGCCAAGATGACTGAGCTGGGTACGCCGGGAAGCATCGTGACGATCGCATCGATTGCTGCGAAGAACCCGAATGCAGGACCGATCGCCTACACGTCATCAAAGTCGGCGGTGTGGATGCTCACCAAGAAGCTCGGGATCATGCTGGCAAGCGCCGATATCCGCATCAATGCGATTGGCCCTGGCTTCATCGAGACGAACATGACGCAGGTGTTCGACATGATGCCGCCGGAGCAGCTCGACGCGTTTATGGCGACCATTCCGCTTGGTCGACGAGGTCAACCCGCCGACATCGCGGCAACAGCTGCCTTCTTGTGCAGCGATGACGCCAACTATTTCACCGGAGAGATCCTTCACCCGTCAGGCGGGTTCTTCACCGGCTGAGGTTTGCGGTTGCGCACCACAACCCAGCTGGCAGTGACAACCAGCACCAGCAAGAGAGCAACGAGGATCGTGCGAGTGATTCGACGATTGCCTGCCGCGCCAGCGCTCAGCACGAGGCTGTCGGCCTTGGCGGTCGCGTCAAGGGCGTCTGCCAGCTCATCGGCCTCGAACGCCACTCGAGCATCGTCGAGAGCATCACGGGGATCGCGGGGCCAGAGACCGAGTCGGGCAGTAAAGCCCTGCGGCTCGTCGACGCGCTGTGTCGTTGCGTCGATGGCGTCGAGCGTTGCAAGGCGGGCTTTGGCAAGTGACGCGGCCGCAGCGAAGTCGGTAGCTCCGGTCGTTGTAGGCCACATCGGGCTAACAAGTTCAAGTGCCGCGGCGCGAGTGTCAACCTGCGTTCGAATATTATCAAGTTCGGTGACTGCCGCCTGCTGAGCCTCGATATCCAGCGTCGCCTCGTCTAACGGCAGCGCTGGATACTGCACCTGCAGGTCGAGTGATTGTGCCGCAGCATCAAGGTCGCCTCGTCGCTGTCGAAGTTCGACGAGGCGGGTGTGCAGCGCCGTTTCGGCCGAGAGCGCCATAGTGAGGTCGTCGATATTGGTCGCCTGCTCGAACTGCGATTCGGCAGTGTGCGTAACGCCGACATTCAGTTCGGCCGCCAACGCGTCGATGGCGTCGCGAGCGTCGAGGACGCGGGCGGCCACGACGAGTGCGTCTTCCGCCTGATCGAATTGCCAGGCAGAGAGTGGATTGCGGATGGCCAGCGGAGGACCCCAGTCACCGGAAACGTCTATGAGGTCGTTGTAGGCATCCAGGGTTTCGCCGCGCTGCATAAGGCGGGCGCTGTCTTGCTCGCTGAGCACATAGATGGTGAACAGGTCGTCGAGTTGTGCCGCGCTCGTCCGATGGTCGAGCAGATCAAAGAAGTGCATCCATCGAGTCGGTAGTTCCGTCTCTTCTAAGGGGCCTTCACCGGGATAGGCGATTTCATCATTGTGCAATGCGACCAGTACTTCGGCGAAGGCGTCGACGCCAATCTCATTCGTGATCTGGCGTATCACCCACCATGACGCGTTGTAGTGGAACAGCTCGTACTCGAACGCATCGGTTTGGTTGAGAGCCCACGGGTTCTGCCAATTGGCCAGTTGTACGCGGAGTGGGCTGTCAAGATCGGGTGGGTCTGGGTTGGTGGCGCCGCCGCCAGTCTCTTCGATCGCCCGGCTTGCGAATTCTTCAGCAAGCCCTTCGGTGATCCAGCGGCCTTCGATGAGGTCATCGTTGAACCATGCGTGGGCCAGCTCGTGCAAGATCAGATCGCGTTCGAGGGTGTCACCGACTTCTATCAAGCCCGAACTTGCGTTGAACCAACCGCCGTAGCCGTAGAGGTAGGGCGTGACAGTTTCGATCACCTCGATGTCGCCAGCGGGCCAGGCAAGCCCTGTGAGGTCTTGGATCACCGGCACGTCTCGTTCGATTGCCTCAACAACGAACTCGATCCACTCGGGGTCATCTGGCCACGCCCGAATTGTTGCGGTCGCGCCGGGCAGTTCGGCGGATTCGGTGACTAACCCCAAGTCGTTGCGCCCAAAGACTTGACCAAAGAATTCGGTTGGTGCCTCGATGGCAAGTGCTTCGTAGAACGACTCGCCATCGCGCGACACCCGCGTGAGTGCGTCAATGTCGCCTTGAAGGTCCATGCTGAAGCCTGGCGGAACGTCGACACGCACATCGACCATGCCTGGATCACCAGAGGCCCATATGGAGAACGAGAGGAACGAGTCGTTGACCCGCGCGATCGAGCCGTCGGATCGGGGCTCGCCACCCGGGATTGCATAGGCAACGTCGACGGTCGTCGTCTGCTGGTAGGACAGGTTTGTTGGCAACGCGATGGTGGCGAAGAGGACCGTTGTGCCGTTCGGGTCAGGCTCTGTCGTTGTCGCCAACTGTTGCCCACCCGCCGTTGCGATGAGGTCGGTGGCATTGGCCGGTACGGCAATGATCCACTTGGTGAAGTAGTAGGAACGCACTGCATCACCAACGACGAGGTCGGCTTGCACGTTGGTCAACGTGTAGCTCGATGCCACCTGGATTTCACGGTTGCCCGGGTCGGGCGTGTACGTCGTCGTCGACGACACGTCGAGGCCGTCGGTGCCTTGAGCAGCCGCGGACGCCCCCGAAGCGAGCAGCAAGCCAAGGCTGGCGAGCAGCACGAAGACACAATGGCAGACGGGCCGCGACACGCTTTGAGCCTAAGCGAGCACAGACGACTAGTTTCGTCGCGTGAGCGAACTAACAAAGCTGATCGGAAGCGTCGATTTCGGCGAGGGCCCGCGGTGGCACGACGGTGCGCTTTGGTACAGCGATTTCTACCAAGGCTCGGTATACCGAGTAGGACTCGACGGCGAGCGCCAGGTCGTGGTCACGATCGATGACCAGCCATCGGGTCTGGGCTGGCTGCCCGATGGGGACTTGCTCATCGTGGCAATGCAAAGCCAGCGTGTTCTGCGCTTCGATGGTTCAACGGTTGTCGAGCATGCTGATCTGTCGAGCGCTGCCCGCAATTTATGCAACGACATGGTGGTAGCAAGCAACGGTGACGCCTACATCGGACATTTTGGTTTTGACGCGATGGCAGGGGAGCCGTTTGCGCCGGCGAGCTTGCTACTCGCTCGGCCAGATGGGTCGGTGGAGATCGCGGCAGACGACATCGCGTTTCCGAACGGAACTGTCCTGACTGCCGATGAACGCACGTTGATTGTTGGTGAGTCGTTTGGAGGCTCGTACCTTGCTTTCGACCGCGCCATCGACGGCACGCTTTCGAATCGGCGGGTGTGGGCTGAAATTCCGGGCACTGCACCCGACGGATGCGCTCTTGATGCCGAAGGTGCAATCTGGTTCAGCGATGCTCGTGGGTCGCAGGTGGTGCGCGTGCGAGAGGGTGGCGAGGTGACCCACACGGTGACAACCCCGCAGCCAACCTTTGCCTGCATGCTCGGCGGCGAGGACCTCAAAACGTTGTTTGTGTTGACTGCCCCGAGCGCTGATCCCGCTCGCGTCGCTGGCACGGGCGAGGGCGGCATCTGGACCATGCCGGTGAAGGTTTCCAAGGCGGGTCGTCCTTAAATTGGGAAAGCCGTGAGTGTCGGGGCCATAACGCCAGAAGCACCTACTTTGGGCATCGTTCGAGTTTCCTTCAGTGCCGCAGCCGGTGGCATCCTTGGGTATGGCACGCGTACCGGGCAAACGCATGAAGGCCGCCGAGTCAAGACGGGCGCTCCTTGACGCGGGACTAGAGCTCTTGCAGGAACGCGGGGTTGCCCCTGGGCTCGATCGCGTGACCCTGAAAGACGCGATCGAGGTTTCGGGTGTGCCTCGCTCAACGGCCTATCGGCTGTACGAAGGCGGACCGGGTCAGCTCGAGGCGTTTCGCCGTGACCTTCTGGGCGATCTCGATCAAAGGATTGATGTAGGAGACACAGAATCGGCGGTCGCTGAGGTCCTTGAGCAGCGACAGGCTCAGCTTGAGTCCGGCGACCCGAAGCAGCTTGCCGACGTGTTACGCGAGACCATTCGGGTGGGCATGAAGGCGAATATCGACTCGGTCTTGTCGAGCGTGCAATGGCGTGTCTACATGTCAGCGCTTGCGTCGGGTCCAGGCGAGACCGGTGTCGATTCCACAACAGCCGATTTGTACACCGAGTCTTCGTTTGAGTTCGGTCAACGCTTTGCGAACTTCTTCGATGCCATGGCTGCGGTGTTTGGCCTGCGACCTCGAGCGCCACTCACCGTGCAGGAGTTTGCATCGTTGGTCGCGTCGGTGACCGAGGGTGTCGCGTTGCGCCAACAGGTCGATCCAACGCTGAAAATGCTGCGACGACCAACTGGACCAGGCGGCGAGTTTCAGTATTGGCATGGAGCTGCAATTGCGGTTGAAGGTATTGTGTTGACCTGGGCCGAGACTGACCCCGAGGCGGCGTGTTCAGCTGACCTTTCAAGCTGGATTGGATCGTGAGTCACTTCGCATCACTCAGCTGAACGGAGCAGGTTCTTTTGGACCTTGCCCATGGCGTTGCGCGGTAATTCGCCAATCGACAGGATTGTCTTTGGGTGTTTAAATCGAGCCAGCGTTGCCAAGGCGTTGTCAAGCGGAAGGTCACCCAGCTCTGCGCCTGGTTCTACGACGAGGTACGCCACGACTGATTCCCCAAAGTCTGGGTCGGGGTGTCCAACGACAGCAGATTCGATTACGCCTTCGACTTCATCGATCACCATTTCGATTTCCTTCGGGTAAATATTGAGCCCACCTGAGATGATCATGTCACTGGATCGGCCTTCGAGTGTGAGGCGACCGGTGTCATCAACGGATCCAATATCGCCGGTACTGAACCAGCCGGCGTCGTTGCGAGACTTGGTGTCGGCGTCGGGCCGCTTCCAGTACCCGGCACACAAGCTTGGACCGCGGACTTCGACCACACCCGTGGCGCCAACCGCTATGGGGACACCGTGGTCGTCGACAATGCGGAGCTCGTAGCCCGGCAGGGCGTGTCCGACCGATCCGGCGACAACACTGTCAATGCGATTCGATGCGATGATGCCGGCTTCGCTCATGCCGTATCGCTCGACAATCTGACGCCCGGTCCGCTCGGTGAACTCGGCATGGGTCAGCTCGGTCATGGGAGCCGACCCTGAGGTGAACAGCCGCATCGACGCGCAAGCGTCAGGACCAAATGCATCGGTGTTCAAGAGCCGGTGGTAGTAGGTGGGCACACCCATAAAGACGGTGGCACCCGGCATGGCCGCAAGCACGGTGTCGGGGTCAAAGCGGGCAAGGAACCGAACACTCGCACCGCGCAGCATCATCGGATGTAGGGCAATGAAAAGCCCGTGCACGTGAAAGATCGGCAATGCGTGCACGAGAACATCGTTGGTTTCGACCTGCCACACATCGGCGAGTGCAACCGCGTTCTCACGAAGACAACCGTGGGTCAGCGTGGCACCTTTGGGACGGCCGGTCGTGCCGGAGGTGTAGACGAGCGCAGCGGCCGTCTGGCCGTTGACAGGGCAGATATCGATTGGATGGACAGAACGTGCGGCAGCAACCAGATCAGCGATCGCCACCGTTTGTATATTGACCGAAGCGACCCGCTCGGGATCGTCAACGACGAGCAGCGCTGCACCGGCGTCTTCGCAGAAGTAGGAGATCTCGTCTGGGGTGTAGGCAGTATTCGTGGGTACGTAGATGATCCCGGCGGCAAGGCAGCTGAGCCACAGCGCAAAGCCGTCGGTCGACTTGTTCATCTGGGCGACAAGCCGGTCACCGGGTTCGAGACCTAGCGCAAGAACAGCCGCGCCCAGGCGACGTGCATGGAGTGCGTACTCGTCATAGGTAGAGGTGCGATCGCCCTCGGAAAGGAACGTTCGATCACCGTCTGCGACAAAGAGCTGCGAAAACAGGTTGGACACGTGACAAGCATCGCCGATCGCGATGGGTTTGCGTCAATGTTGCTGCCCCGAGCGGGTGAGCCCAAGCCCGGTGAGCTCTATTGAATGCAGTACCACAGCGAGTCGAGTATCTCGCCGTTGGGAGCTGCGTATGGCTGTACGCCCGGGTCGGCGGTGTAGCCCAGGGTGTCCATGGTCTTCTGGATCCCACGGTTCGTTGTTACTGTTGCGACCCACACAGTTCCGACGAAGCCGCGCGAGCGGCTTTTGGCGATGGCCGCGGCCACAAGCTCAGTGCCAAAGCCATTGCCGCCACGGCGTTTGCTGATGTGAATACCAATGGAAATAAATATCGTCTGAGTGGTCGGGCCGGGTGCTCATCGATGCGACACCGACAATTCTCGCCGCTGTCGAGGGTTGCGATGACTGCGCACTCGGAGTACAGATCGAACTTCGGGGATCGCAGCTGGTCGGCATGTTCCTTGGCAGTCGCATCGTCCCATCCGTTCGCTGCCATCTCGATCAATGATTCGATGAGCTCTTTGGCTGGGTAAAGGAACTGCAGCGCCCAAACGTTGAGGTGGCAGACGCGACCTGCATCCCTTGGTGATGGTTGACGCATTGCTGCGGCTCGATCGGTTAACGAGGGCCTTCAGTTGGCGGGAGATTGCACCAAACACACGCTCACACGAGACCGGATGGCGATACCTATGTTTCGGCACGTGGCAGCACGACATTGACGCCTGCGGTGCAGCGGGGGAGTATTGCTCAGACCCCGCCGCACGAACCGAAACTGAGGACCCACTCATGGGCCTGCAAGCTGTAATTCCACTCTTTCCGCAATTCACCGCACTCGATGGCATTGGGCCCTATGAGGTGTTGCAACGGGTACCCGACATCGACATCACGTTTATTGGTCACAAGCTTGGCCCGGTGCGTTCCGATAATGGGATGTTGGCGATCCATATTGATGGCACGTTTGAAGATCATCCGAATCCAGACCTGATTGTGTTTCCAGGCGGCGTCGGAACTCGAGCGCTAGAAACCGACGAGCGCTTGCTGTCGTGGTTGCGTGCCGCCCACGAAGGCACCACGTTCACAACATCGGTATGTACGGGGTCGGTCGTGTTGGCGGCCGCGGGGCTGCTCAAAGGACTCACCGCCACAACACATTGGGGAGCGCGCGAGTGGCTTGAGAAATACGGCGCAACGCCGGTGCCCGAACGCGTGGTGGAACATCTTGATCAGCGGATCATTACTGCGGCTGGTGTGTCGAGCGGCATCGACATGGCGCTGCGTTTGCTCGAAGTCTTGTTCGACCGCACGGCTGCCGAGGCAAGCCAGCTCATGATCGAGTACGACCCACAACCACCGTTCGACGTCGGGTCACTTGAGAAGTCCAACGACGACGTCATGACGCGACTGATCGAGTACGCCCAGCACCGGGTCTAGAGGTCTAGGCCGCGGGCAGGTGCTTAATTGCGATCTCGTCTACAGCGACCGGGGGGAACGCGGGGCACACTGGTGGCGTGACCCGCGAAAAGGACCGCCCGTGGATGATGCGGACGTACGCGGGTCACTCCACGCCCGAAGCTTCGAACGAGCTCTATCGCAGCAATCTGGCAAAGGGTCAGACCGGGTTGTCGGTGGCGTTCGATCTTCCGACGCAGACGGGATACGACCCCGACGATGAGTTGGCGGCGGGCGAGGTCGGCAAGGTTGGCGTGCCAATCGTGCACCTTGGCCACATGAGCGCGCTGCTTGATGGCATCCCCGTCAGCGAGATGAATACGTCGATGACGATCAATGCCCCGGCGTCGTGGCTGCTCGCGTTGTACATCGCCAATGCCGAAGACCACGGGGCGCAGCGGGCCGACCTGCGGGGTACTACGCAGAACGACATCGTCAAGGAATACTTGAGCCGCGGGACCTACATCTTTCCTCCGGAGGCGAGCCTGCGACTGATTGTCGACATGGTTGCCTTCTGCGCTGCCGAGGTGCCGCGGTGGAATCCGATCAACATCTGCAGTTATCACCTGCAAGAGGCAGGAGCCACCCCGGTCCAAGAGTTGTCGTTCGCGCTTGCAAACGCTGTTGCGGTGCTCGATGCCGTGCGCGACAGCGGGCAGGTCGCCGATGACGCGTTCGATCGGGTCGTCGGCAGCGTTTCATTCTTCGTCAACGCCGGTATTCGTTTCATTGAAGAGACGGCGAAGATGCGGGCGTTCACCCAGATGTGGGAGCAACTCTGCCGCGAGCGGTACGGGGTGACGGATCCGAAACATCGCCGGTTCCGCTACGGGGTTCAGGTCAACTCGCTTGGACTGACCGAGGCACAACCCGAGAACAACGTGCAACGCATCGTGCTCGAAATGCTCGGCGTCACCCTGTCAAAGGATGCCCGTACCCGCTCACTACAACTTCCCGCATGGAATGAAGCCCTCGGACTGCCGCGGCCATGGGATCAGCAGTGGGCGCTTCGCATGCAACAAGTGTTGGCGTATGAAACGGACCTGCTGGAGTACGAAGACATCTTCGCCGGATCTCATGTGATCGAAGGGCTCACCAATGACCTGATCGATGAGGCGCAGCGTGAGCTGGATGCGATCATCGACAGCGGTGGCGCATTCGCAGCGATCGAAGAGATGAAGCGGGCGTTGGTCGAATCTAACGCTCGGCGTGTGCGGTCGATTGAGAGCGGCGAGATCACCGTGGTTGGCCGCAACGACTTCACCGAGAGCGAACCGTCTTCGCTCGGAGGGACCGAAGCCATCTTGCGAGTCGACCCCGAGGTTGGCCGGCAGATGATCGACGATGTCGAGCGTTGGCGAGCGGCACGCGATGGAACCGCAGTCGACACCACACTTGCCGAGCTGCGCCGAGTAGCGAGCGGCACCGAGAACATCATGGCGGCGACCATTGCGTGTGCTCGGGCTGGGGTGACCACTGGCGAATGGGCCTCGGCACTGCGAGACGTCTTTGGTGAATACCAGGGTCCGACCGGCGTGGGTCAAGCCGCCGCAGTCGGCACCGCGTCGCTGCGCGAGCTGAGCGACTTCCACAGAGCCCTGAGCGGTGGGCCACCCAAAGTGCTCATTGCCAAGCCGGGACTCGACGGGCACTCAAACGGGGCAGAACAAGTAGCGCTCGCGGCCCGCGACAGCGGCATGGAGGTCGTCTACCAGGGGATACGTCGAACGCCTCAACAGATCGCCGCTACGGCCCGCGATGAAGATGTTGACCTGATTGGGCTATCCATCCTGTCCGGGAGCCACGCTGAGCTTGTGCCTGAAGTGGCAGCGCAGCTGCAGTCGATGGGCGTGACCGCACCGCTGATTCTCGGCGGGATTATCCCGGTCGAAGATCGTGAGGCGCTCATCGCTGCGGGGGCGGCGCGTATTTATTCCCCGAGTGACTATGCGATCGGCGAGATGATGCGAGACATCAGCGAACTTGCCCTTGCTCACCGTGAAGGCTCTGCTGGTTAACTCGCCGTGGCGCTTGCAGGCGCTCTCCCTTTTTGGGGATTCATATCTGGATCGCCGTGCGCAGTATCCGACGTCGATACGTTGCCGCACGAGGTCCTGGAAAGCTGGGGATGGCGACCTCACATTTGATAAGGATGATGAGCGAATGAATCAATCAAACCGAACACGACTTTTGGTGTTACTTGCCGTCGTGTCAATGCTCTTTACCAGTGTTGTGTCACTGCCTAGTGCCGATGCAGGAACGGATCACAGTTCTGGGACGACGATCGAAATTAGCCCCCAGAGCCCTTCACAGCCGCTTTTCAAGTGCTCCAGCACGTGGTACGGCACCTATTGCAATGGCACGTTCTGGGGCGCCATTTCAGCCGGCCGCAAGTGCAAGTATGAAGTTACGGTCAGGGTCACTGCCCTCGGTACGTATAGCTCGAAAAACCTTCTTGGTTGTGGCCCCGCGTAAGTCGCCGCGGCCGACCGGGCTCTAGCTCTGTGACATGGACCTCTGGCCCATCGGTGGGTCGGAGGTCTGCACACCGATCTACGAGCGCGCCTGCTGAAGTTCCGCGAGCACCTCGTCGGTGTGCTCACCCAATCCTGGTGGTCGACGACCAATCGGTAGAAGCTGATCATCGATGCGGAGGGGAGATCGTTTCCCGCAGCCATGCCGAAGTGGCCATCGGCTGCACGAAAAGCCTGGTACGGCGCATTGCGAGGGTGCGCGGATCCGAGCTTGGCGGGATCTGATCCGGTGCCGAAGAACTCGCTCGTTTGCAGCGCACCCACAGCCAGGGTTGCACCGAGCATGGAGACATCGATGTGCTGGCCGACCCCGGTTGCGTCACGTTGGCGCAGCGCGGTGGCCACGCCGTATGCGCCATACAGTCCCGACACGAAATCGCAGAGGGGAACGCCGCACTTGACCGGGTTGCCGCCCGGCTCTCCGGTGACGCTCATGACCCCTGCCATTGCTTGCATGGTGAGGTCGAATCCGCCTTCGGTTGAACGGGGCCCCGTCTGACCAAATGCAGAGATCGAGCAGTAGATCAATGATGCGCGTTCGGCCGACATTGTCTGGTACCCGATGCCGAGCCGGTTCATAACGCCGGGGCGGAAGTTCTCTACGACAACATCGGCGCTCAAGATCAACGCTTTGGCGGCGGCGACACCGTCAGGGGATTTGAGATCAAATACCACCGATCGTTTATTGCGGTTCACTGAGGCGAAGTTCTCGCTGTACCCGTCGGTTCGGGGCGGCCACGAACGCATGGCATCTCCACCGGCACGCTCGACCTTGATCACGTCGGCGCCCTGGTCGGCGAGCAACATTGCACAGAACGGCCCGGCAGCGACCTCGCAGAACTCGATAACTTTGATTCCGTTGAGTGGCAGCATGGCGTTAAGTATCCCGCAGTGACGCCGATGCGCGACGATCGGTGTATGGCTGAAGAACCAACGATCGAAGTGCTCGCAACCGGGCTGCAGTTTCCCGAAGGGCCGATAGCGATGGCCGACGGGTCGGTCGTACTCGTTGAGATCGCCCGACAAACGCTTACCCGCGTCGACGCCGACGGTGATGTCCAGGTGATCGCTGAGGTGGGAGGCGGGCCGAACGGAGCCGCGATTGGCCCTGATGGCCACTGCTACATTACGAACAACGGTGGTATGGAGTTCCATGAGCGGAGCGGCAAGCTCTATCCCGGCCACCAGCCTTACGATTACGCCGGCGGACGTATCGAGCGTGTCGATCTGAGCACCGGCGACGTCGAGGTGTTGTACACCCATGCGGGTGATGTCCAACTCCGAGGTCCGAACGATCTCGTGTTCGACAACCACGGCGGGTTCTGGTTCACCGACCACGGCAAGTTGCGCGAACGAAGCCAAGACCGCACCGGGGTGTTCTATGCCAAGGCCAACGGCTCATTCATCGAAGAGGTCATCTTTCCATTGGCGGGTCCGAACGGCATTGGGTTGTCCCCCGATGGAGACGAGCTCTATGTCGCGGAGACACCCACAGGCCAGGTGTGGGCGTATGAACTTGCAGGGCCGGGCCAGCTGTTGGGTGAGCGTCGTGACAAGCCAGATGGAGGGCGTCTGCTTGCCGGGCGCGAGGGCTTCTTCCTCTTCGACTCTCTCGCGGTGGATAGCGATGGAAACGTGTGTGTCGCCACGATTGTCGATGGCGGCATCACGGTGTTGTCACCGACCAGCGCAGCACCGAGATTTGTGCCGATGCCTGACCGAGTCACGACCAATGTCTGCTTCGGTGGCGATGACCTTCGCACCGCCTACGTGACGCTGTCCTCGACAGGCCAGCTCGTCTCAACACCATGGGATGTGCCGGGATTGCGCCTGAACCACAACGCGTAGAGCGGTTTCGCCGCATCGCGACTGCGGCTGGTCCTTAAGCGCGACCACCACCGCAAGAGTTTGCGGTCCGAGGCTGCCTGTATGAGAAGTATGCGCACTACATGGTTGCGCCGCCGGCCGGACACGATTGGCAGCTCGTTTGGCTGAACCAAGGCCAGGCGCAACGGTGAGCGCACCGGCAGGTCGCCGCAGGTGCCGATGTGTTGACAACTTTCGGGTTGTCTCTTGTAATCGAACGTATGTTCGATTAAGCGGCCGTATGGGAGGCTCCGTCAACGCACGTTCATGGCACTCTTTGCCTTTAACAACATCGGCAACAATGTGCTTGGCGCTCCGAAGCTGCGGCGCTATGTGATGAATGCGACGCGCCCCACTCGTGGCTTGAGATCGATCACGTCGAACCCGTCGCTCACGGTGGCCAGACGCGCCGTGACAATGCTCAATCGCAATGTCGGCCCGATAACCAGGCCAAGGGAGCGCGTACCGGTGTGACCGCGTGGCGAAACCGACCGCTCCCGCCCCGCCGTCGGCGGTTCGCCAGCCGCAGAAAGGCCTCGTCAAACACTGATCGCGACGACGAAGCCGACGATGCCAGGTGACTCCGATGGTCCCGAAGATGACCATGGCCGGCAGTGATATCGCCGCGCCCCGACAGTAGGTCGTCGTAGGCTTTGTCGATGAGCACCTATGGGTTCCTCGATGACTACAGCGAGGGTTGTCATCCTCAAATTCTCGATGCGATGCGCAACACAAATCTGGTGCAGCAGCTTGCGTATGGGAACGATGACTATTCGGTCAAAGCCCGTGAGCTAATCGCCGCCGAATGCGGTCGCCCCGATCTGCCCGTGTACTTCGTATCGGGTGGCACGTTGGCTAACCTGATCGTCGCATCAGCAGCATTGCGGTCACACGAGGCGATTATCTCGGCGTCGTCTGGGCACATTGCGTTGCGTGAGACGGGTGCTATTGAAGCGACCGGGCACAAGGTCCTCACTATGGCGTCAGACGACGGCAAGCTGACGCCGGGCGATATTGGCGCGGCAGTGGCCGCAAATGCACAAGCCCCGCACATGGCCAAGCCACGTTTGGTCTACATCTCGAATGCCACCGAGTTCGGCACCGTGTACTCACTCGGTGAGTTACAGGCGCTTCGTGCCGCGTGCGACGAGCACAACCTGCTGTTGCTGGTCGACGGCGCACGCCTAGGCGCAGCGCTCGCAGCGAGTGGGGTCACCTTGTCCGATATCGCAGCGGTCGCCGACGTGTTCTGGATTGGCGGCACCAAGGCCGGCACGTTGTTCGGCGAAGCCATCGTGATCCCTAATGACGACGTGGCTGTTGACTTCGACTTCCATCTCAAACAACGGGGTGCCCTGCTGGCCAAGGGCCGCTCGCTTGGCCTGCAGTTCGCAACCCTGTTCTCCCAGGATCTCTTTGCGAGCGCATCACACTTCGCCAACCAGGCTGCACAACGTTTGTCCGAAGGATTGACTGGGGCTGGGTTCGAGCTTGCTGCTGCGACCGAGAGCAATCAGGTATTCGTGGTGCTGCCAAATGCAACCATCGCGACGTTGCAGAAACAGTTCGGTTTCTACATATGGGAAGCGCGCGACGATGAACGATCGGTGATTCGGTTGGTGACCTCGTGGGCCACCGACCTCGATGAGGTCGAGCAGTTCATCGCAAACGCCTCGGGGTAGACACCCCAGGCTTATAGCTCTCAAGCGGCGTGTTCGTAACGCGACGGTGCCAGGCACCGTGACGTTAGCCGTCGGTGGTCTGCGGTCCCGGTCCATCGCGGTTGTAGCGGGGTAGTTGACTACTGTCGTTTTATGGTCCAGACCAAGAAGACCTTCTGTCGTATCTGTCATGCGGCCTGCCCGATGGAGATCGATGTCGAGAACGACGCCACGATTGTTGCCGTGCGTGGGGATCGCTCGGACCCGCTATTTGAGGGGTACACATGTATCAAGGGCCGCCAGCTTGCTGACCAGTATCACGACCTTGCACGGTTACGAAACCCACTGCGTCGCCGACCCGACGGCACGTTTGAAGCGATTGGCTCAAGCGAAGCACTCGACGCGATTGCGGAAAAGGTTGCTGCCATCGTGGCCGAGCACGGGCCACGATCCGTAGCGAGCTACACGGGCACCGGTGCGTATCAGAACAGTGTCGGCGTGCCGATGGCACAGGCATGGCATCGCGGCTTTGACTCACCATCGATCTACACCTCGCTCACGATCGATCAGCCGGCCCATCGCAGCGCGCTGTCGCGATTGGGCACATGGGAAGCGGGCTGGCACAACTTCACCGATGCCGACGTCTCCATGGCCATTGGTTACAACCCCATCGTCTCCAGCTATGCGGCGGCCGGCGGGCTGCAGGGCACCAACCCAGTTGTGAAGCTTCGCGAAGCAAAAGCTCGGGGCCTCAAGCTGATCGTGATCGACCCGCGCAAGGGTGAGCTTGCCGCACAAGCCGATATCTGGTTGCAGGTAACACCGGGCGAAGACCCAACACTGTTGGCGGCGATGATCAACGTCATACTGAGCCGTCAAATGCACGACGTCGACTTCTGCGACTCGTACGTGGAACCCGGTCAGGTGGAAAGCCTTGCCAAGGCCGTGGCGCCGTTCACCCTCGAGTACGCAGCCGATCGCTGCGGGCTCATAGCGGCAGACATTGAGGCGGCAGCCGTCATGTTCGCGACCGCAACTCGCGGCAGTGCAGGATCGGGCACCGGCCCGAACATGGCACCACATGGCACGCTGATGGAGTCGTTGGCCCTCACGCTGAACGTGCTGTGCGGCCGAGCGAATCGAGCTGGCGATCTGCTCGAGAGCCCGTACATGTCTTCGCCCGGCGACACCCGTCGCGCCCAGGTGATCGCCCCGTCGCATCCCACGCCGGGCACCCCGCATCGGGTGCGCGGCTTGGCTGGCCTCAAAGAGGAAATGTTGACCAACGCCTTGAACGACGAGATCCTGCTCGAGGGTGAGGGGCAAGTGCGCGCCCTCATCGTGAGCGGCGGAAATCCGGTGCAAGCGTTTCCCGACCAGATCAAGACAATCCAGGCGATGAAGTCACTCGAATTGCTCGTGGTCATCGACCATCGCATGACGGCGACAGCGGAACTCGCCGATTTCGTACTGGCCCCACGTGGTCAGCTTGAGCGCGCTGACATTCCCAACGTGATGGACCGCCGCTTTCCAGCGCCGTACACCAACTACACCGACGCGGTGCTCGACTCTGGCGACGACGTGCTTAACGAGTGGGAAGTGTTTGCTGGCATCGCCGCTCGAAACGGCACGCCCATCGATCTGCCAGGCGGCCGACTACCTGTCGAGGCGCAGCTGACCGATGAGCCGCTTTCTGACGATGACGTGATCGACCATGTGTTTGGCAACGCTCGTATGCCCATGAGTGAATGGCGACGCCAGCGCCAAGTGATTCACGAGGATCGACGAGTCCGCGTTGTCGAAGCTGATGAAGAAGCCACGGCGCGATTTGCGATCGCACCGGCTGATGTCGTTAAAGAACTCGCCGAGGTACGTGCCGAACACGAGGGCGCCGAACTGCTCGCAAGCTATGACAAGGACCTCTATCCGTTTCGACTGGTCGGCCGACGCCTCAAGCACGCGCTGAACTCGTTGGGTTCGGAATTGCCAGGGCTCGCCAAGGTCGCCACAACGAACTACGCGTACACCCACCCTGACGACCTCGTGGATCTGGGCGCTGACGAAGCCGATCTGCTTGCGATCAGCTCGGCTCGGGGAACAGTGATTGGGGTGGCCTCAGCCGACACCACGATCAAACGCGGCGTGATCGCAATGTCGCACTCATGGGGTGGACTCGCCACGACCGATGAGAAGGTGCGAGAGATTGGGTCGCCAACCAACCGACTGGTCGATAGCGAAAACGGCACCGACCGAATCACCGGACTCCCGGTCATGAGCGCGATACCGGTGCGCGTTCAGCGGGTACCCGAGTCTGGCTAACGCACGACTGCAACGAACGTGCACTGCGATGACTGCCACCACGCAGTGACGTCGAACAGAACTTCGCGAATTTGTTCCCACCCATCGAGCGCGCCTTGGCGGGCCGCAGGTGTGCGATCGATAATCAACGCGATCCGCTGCGCATCGAGCCACGAGAGATCTGTGAGCGCGTCATAAAGCGCGTCGAGGTTGCTTCCAGTCCACGTCGGAAAGCCGAGTTGTTCTCTGATCGAATTGATCACCGTCGTCTTGTCATCAGCCGGGGTGACGATGCATCGGCCGACGCGCCATCCTGCGTCGCGCAGGTCGTAGTCGAGTGCATCGATGTCGGTGGTGTCGTCGGCGAAAACCAGCCCTGACGCCAGTGATGAAAATGGGTTGGTCCACATAGTCGAGGCCTCCTAGTCCCAGCCGACAATTTGGGCGAACGAGCCGTAGTGGTCGTCGGTCCAAAAGAGCTCGCCATCGGCTCCCGCCACAATACGGCGCGCGCCGCGATCACTGGACCCCGGAGTATCAACGGTGAACTCTTGGTAATGGTTGCGTGATTGCTGGGGGAGTAGACCCTCGCGATTCTGAAATGTTGATCCGTCTTTGCTGTACGGAAACGGGCCATCGCTGTCGATCAGCACCAACGTGTCGAATGCTTCGTCTGGAAGATCGTCGACGTCGATTACCCAGTCGTAGACCACGTTCGCTTCAAACGCGCCGGTTTCAGAGTCGGTGGCGTCAACCGCTTCAATGCTGTCTCGTTGCACCGCACTCTCAGGTGCGTTGTTCGCAGGCCAGAACTGATAGGCAAGCAACGCGGCAATGAACACGATTACCGCCAGGAAGCCCATCCACTCATTACGACGATTCATCGGCGTGGACCCTACTCCCACGAAATTTGTGAACCTCGCAGTCCGGCTGGTAGCCGTTGAGGTTCACAAATCCTGGGGTAGGTGTGAGAGGTCGAGGTTGGGTTACGGGATACCGAACAGGGTTTCGCAAGACGCATCTGCCACGTCAACGCCGCGGTTGCCGGCGCAGGTGTCGATGCCGTCGCCGCCGTTGAGGGTGTCGTTGGCTTTGCCACCGCTGACGGTGTCGTCGCCGTCGTTTCCGAAGAGGCTGTCGAGACTGTTTCCGCCGTTGACGGTGTCGTTGCCGTTGTTGCCATTGATGGTGTCTCGGCCTTGGTCGCCGTTCAAGATGTCGTTGCCGGGGCCGCCGTTGATGATGTCGTTGCCAATCAAGCCGTTGATGGTGTCGTTGCCGGGGCCGGCGTTGATGATGTCGGCGCCGAAGCCACCAAACACGCGATCGCGTCCAGCACCAGCGTTGATGGTGTCGTCGCCACCGAAACCGCCAATGAAGTCGTTGCCGTCGCCGCCGCTGATGGTGTCGCCATCGATACCGCCGAAAAGGAAGTCGTTTCCGGCTTCGCCGTTGATGATGTCGATACCTTGGTTGCCGCGGATGCGGTCATTACCGTCGCCCCCGGACATGGTGTCGTTGCCGTCGCCACCGAAGATGAAATCGAGACCATCGCCGCCGGTGATGGTGTCGTCGCCGCCTTCGCCACAGATGGTGTCATCGCCGCCAAGCCCATCGATGGTGTCGTTGCCGGGAGTGCCCAAGATCACGTCATCACCAGCGGTCGCGGTAGCGCCGGGGTTAATGTTCAGATCGATCGTCACGGTGAGATTGGCACACGACGCCGGTGCCGCCGCGGTAGTGATGGTTAGGGATGCGGTGTCGATCAGGCCGTTGCCGTCGTCGATTGTGTAGGTGCCGGTGTCGGTGCCGACGAATCCGGTGTTGGGGGTGTAGGTGATGGTGTCGCCGGTGAAGGTGGCGGTGCCGTTGGTGAACCCGGTAATTGCGGTGACGCTCAGAGTGTCGCCGTCGGGGTCGGTGTCAGCGCCACCGGCTGAGCCATCAATCACATTCACGGCCAAAGCAGTTTCAAAGCCAGTGGCCGCAGCATCATCAACCGCAGCGGGCGCCTGGTTTGATGCCGCCGCGACAGTGATGGTTAGGGATGCGGTGTCGATCAGGCCGTTGCCGTCGTCGATTGTGTAGGTGCCGGTGTCGGTGCCGACGAATCCGGTGTTGGGGGTGTAGGTGATGGTGTCGCCGGTGAAGGTGGCGGTGCCGTTGGTGAACCCGGTAATTGCGGTGACGCTCAGAGTGTCGCCGTCGGGGTCGGTGTCAGCGCCACCGGCTGAGCCATTAATCACATTCACGGCCAAAGCAGTTTCAAAGCCAGTGGACGCAGCATCATCAACCGCAGCGGGTGCCTGGTTTGATGCCGCCTGAGTCGAATAACGAGCAACGAAGATGTCGTCGCTCCCAACGCTTACCAGGTTGGAGACTCCTGGGCTGGGGTCGAAGTCGACAGTGCCGCGGAAGTCGCCGGTGATGTGGGTGTTGCCTGCCGTATCGACAGCGATACCGCGACCTTCGTCGGAGCTGGTGCCGCCGGTCGTGTGGGCTCGGATGAGGTTGCCGGTGGGGTCATAGACAGCGACGAAAATGTCGGCATTTCCGTTTGAAGTGTGGTTGGTCATCCCGGCGCTGGGGTCGAAGTCGACGGTGCCTTCGAACCAGCCGGTGATGTGGGTGTTGCCTGCCGTGTCAACAGCAACACCGGAGCCTGTGTCGAAGAAGGTGCCGCCGATATTGAGGGCTCGGGTGAGGTTGCCGGTGGGGTCATAGACGGCGACGAAAATGTCGCCGCTTCCGTTTGAGGTGAGGCTGGTGACTCCTGCGCCGGGGTCAAAGTCGACAGTGCCTTGGAAGTTGCCGGTGATGTGGGTGTTGCCTGCCGTGTCAACAGCAACACCTGTGCCTTGGTCAGAGTCGGAGTCGCCGATGGCGTGGGCTCGGGTGAGGTTGCCGGTTGGGTCATAGACCGCTACGAAAATGCCGCTAGCGCTGTTTGAGGTGAGGTTGGTGACTCCTGCGCTGGGGTCAAAGTCGATAGTGCCTCCGAAGATGCCGGTGATGTGGGTGTTGCCTGCCGTGTCAACAGCAACACCGTCGCCTTCCTCGAACCGGGTGCTGCCGATATTGAGCGCGTGGATGAGGTTGCCGGTTGGGTCGTAGACGGCGACGAAAATGTCGCCGCTTCCGTTTGAGGTGAGGCTGGTGACTCCTGCGCCGGGGTCAAAGTCGACGTTGTTTCGAAAGAGGCCGGTGATGTGGGTGTTGCCTGCCGTGTCAACAGCAACACCGCGACCTTGGTCGTCGTTGGTGCCGCCGATGCCTTGGGCATGGATGAGGTTGCCGGTTGCGTCATAGACGGCGACGAAAATGTCGCCGCTTCCGTTTGAGGTGAGGCTGGTTACCCCGCCATTGGGGTCAAAGTCGACAGTGCCAGAGAAGGAGCCGGTGATGTGGGTGTTGCCTGCCGCATCGACAGCAACGCCGCGACCTTGGTCAAAGCCGGTGCCGCCGATGCCTTTGGCGTGGATGAGGTTGCCGGTTGGGTCATAGACGGCAACGAAAACGTCGCCACCTCCGTTAGAGGTGAGGTCGGTCACCCCGGTTCCGGGGTCGAAGTCGACAGTGCCTTCAAAGGTGCCGGTGATGTGGGTGTTGCCTGCCGCATCGACAGCAACACCCGCTCCTTCCTCGTCACCGGTGCCGCCTACAGCGCTTGCCCAGTCCAGTTGAGGGTCACCAGGTGCTGCTTGGGCGGGTTGCGCACCCGCTACCAAGACCAGCGCACACACGACAACAAGGGTCAACGCATTGCGTGCAAAACCCGTCGTCACTAATACAAATCGATCGCCAAAATCCGCCATATCCAGTTTCCTTGTCGCCTAGTCTGCACCCGGACCCTACATCTCGAGCGGGAATGCAGCAAGGCAACTGTGACGGATTGCCTCGAGCCCCTAGGGGATGCCGAAGGTCGTTTCGCAGTTGGTATCGCAGTTGGTAGCGGTGTCGGTGCCGAGGTTGCCGGTGCAGGTGTCGTTTCCGTCGCCGCCGTTGAGAGTGTCGCTTGCCTTACCGCCGCTCAGGTTGTCATCACCGTCGTTGCCGATGAGGGATGAGGGTGTCTGTGCTGTTGCCGCCCAGGATGGTGTGATCACCGGAGCCGCCGAGGATGGTGTCCATTCCCTTTATAGGCCAGATGACTGAGGCGTACGAGCTTAGGGTTGCCCGTCTTCGTCGGATGTGGGCGGTGTGTGGGCGGCCTGTCAGACTTGTGAGCTGTGATAGCTGACCATCGCCCACCGCAGTACGGCATGCGCGGGCTGTACATCACAGCTGCGGTGACCATGGCTGGAGTGAGCAGCGTTTTTGCACTGCTTGCTGAGCTCGAAGATCGCTATGGGTTATCGACCGGAAGCCTGGGGTTGATTGCGGGGTCATCATTCGTTGCCGCGCTTGTTGCGCAGTTGTGGTTGTCTCGCTACGCCGACCGTGGCCATGCCCGCTTGTTGCTGCAAGGCGGCGTGGTGGCTTCTGGCATTGGGTTGTTGTGGTTCGCCGCAGCTACGGAGCTGTGGCAGTTCGTTGCCGCACGCGCGCTGCTTGGCGCCGGGATTGGCATGCTGGTGCCGCCAGCACGGCGGGCGATCGTGCTTACATCGACCGATAACCAAGGGGAACGGCTCGGCACCTTTTATGCCGCGTACCTGGCCGGCTTCGTGTTCGGCCCACCCATCGCCAGTGAGCTTGCTGGTCTCGGCGATGTGCGACTGCCGTTTCTGGTACTCGGGGCAGCGGTTCTGCTGAGCACCTTGTCGATCCTGCGCATCGAGATGCCGGAAGCCTCGCCAGATGTTGCCGCAGCCAGCCCTGATCGGCGAGTACTGCGCCGACTCATTGTTGACCGTCGGGTTCTTGCCGCCATGCTCGTCATCATTTCGTTCCGATACTCGATCGGCGTGTTCGAACCGCTGTGGGCAACGCACCTTGATGATTTGGGAGCGTCGCGGCGTTTCATTGCCTTTTCGCTCACAGGTTTCGCGTTGCCCATGCTTGTCATCGCTAGACCTGCAGGACGCCTGACCGACCGATTCGGTGCACGCTGGATGTCGTTGTTGCCAGCGCTCGTTGCAGCGCCGCTCATGGCAACCTATGGCTACACGCCGTACCTGTGGGTGATCGTGGTTGTCGCTGGTGTTCACGGCATGACCGAGGCAGTGCTCTCACCTGCAACCCAGGCCGCGATTGCAGATGTGACCGACGATGCCGACGCTGCGTCAGCACAAGGTTTGGGTGAGGCGGCCGGTTCTGCTGCCTCGGCCGTTGGCGCCTTTTCGGCACCGGTTGCGTTCGAGGCATGGGGTGCCGGACCAGCTTGGGTCATGGCCGGTGTTGTTATGGCAATCCTGATCGCTGTCAGCTGGATGCTTCATCCGCCCGTGAGTCTGAAGCGCGCGGATCTGGTCCGTCGTGGTCGACATAGTCATCGACCATCTGCATGGGTTGCGAGATACCCGCGCCGTCGCAGAAAAGTTTGACCTGATCTGGCACCAAGTGAACCTTCTCTGATTGGGTGCTTGCGGCCCGGGCGTGTCGACGTGCGGCGTCGCCCAGGATTGCCTCGCTGGCGATGCCTTTGACCGATTCGTTGCGGCCGTCGATACGGAACGTGCTGGTAAACGGAACGTCGCGGGAGCCGAGCAGTTCTTGGTACAGCTCCCACGGTATGGCCTAACGCGAAGTCCTCGGGCGAGCGTGAGTCGAGCACAATGGTTCCATTGGTTTGCGCGTGGAGCACAGCTTCGAGCGTCGACCAGATGCTCGCGGAACTAGCGACGGATCAGCCGGCGCGGCTTGTCGATGTACGTCAGCCGGGCGAAACCGCTGGCGGCGTCATCGACGGAGCCACCGTGATCCCGCTCACGACCTTACGCGAACGGTTCGTGGATCTCGACCCGACGCTGCCGACGATTGTGTATTGCGCTGGAGGGTTCCGATCGACGATTGCACTCAGCAGGCTTGAACGAGAGGGCTTCAGCGCAGTGTCCGCCTTGCCCGGTGGCTACGGAGCGTGGTCCAACGCTGGCCAGCCAGTCGTGATTCCGAACGGTGAATAACACCGGCGCCTCATCAACACCGCGATCATGCATGGCTACTTCGACAGCGTGGCCAGGCTGTCGGCCTTGATAAACCCATGCCACAGCACCAGCACGACGCCGATACAACTAGCTGCGACAGCGAAGTCGCCGTGGGCCCACTGCTTCAATGCGGTACTGAGAACACCAGCAAGAACGAGCAGTGACAGCTGGCCGCCGATCCAAGGAGTGCGGGGAGCGAGCAATGCGTCTCGTTCGATTCGCATCACCTTGGTGACGATGGCGGCGAGAATGAGCGCGGAGGCGCCCATAAGAGGCATCTTCTGGAGCCACCAGTCGAAGGTACCGACGGCGGCGGTTGGTAGCCAGCCAGCGGTGTAGAAGATGGCGGTCGTTGCGATCGCAGCGGTGAAGTGCCACAGGTAGACCGACATTGCAACGGTGTTTGCGGCGACAACGCCAGCCCATGCCCGGGGGCGGTTGGCGAGCCAGCGACTCACTGCGGGAGCGGCGATGATGGCCGTGCAGCTGTAGGCAGCACCGAAGAGCATGAGCGCAAGTGATGGTGGGTGGGTCGGCGAGTTTTCAATACCGGCGAAGTGCACCATGCTTGTTGGCCACGGGCCCACCGTCACGGCGGTGATAGCTGCGATCCAGAACGCAGCTGCGAGGCCAGCCATGGCCTTGCCTGTGGGCAGGAGCCCATCGCGCCAGGCGAAGCCCGCGACCTGGAACAACAACCATCCGAGTACCCAATTGATCTGAGGGAGCATGGGGATTCCTGTAAAGCGTGCTGCTTCGAGCAAGCCAAAGATTGCGATACCTGCAACGGGTAGGGCCACAGGGTGCTTGCGGAACATTGGCAAGACGTAGGGAGCGATCGCCGTGTCGATGGTGTAGTTGGCTAGGAACCACAACGGGATGGCGGCGGCGGTAGCGCCAATGGCGATCAGGTTGCCTTGGCCGATGGCAAAGCCGCCGACGATCAGGACCACCCAGGTGGCTGCGAGTGCCATGGTGGGTGCGAGCATGCGTCGAAGGCGAGCGATAACCCAGTCCTGGGGGCGAGCTGGGTTGTCAGCGGTCGCCTTCGACGTAAATGAGTCGAGTGACATGGCTGAAGAGAAGCCACCCACGACGAAGAACAACGGCATCACTTGGAAGAACCAGGTCATGATGGCCATTCCCGGGGCAGCCTCGAGAGCGTTACCTGCAACGAGGTCACCGCCAGCGTCGACGGCGATGTCCATTGCCATCCAGTGGCCGACGGCGACCGCCAACATGGCGATCGCTCGGTAGAGGTCGATGGCCCGATTGCGGTCAGCCTTTGCCGCCGACGCCATATCGGCTAGTGACACAGTTGGGCCGGAAACAGTTGATACAGAGTCGGACAGGTTCGACACAGCGGCGCCTGTCTGAGGGTGGGGGAGAGTCTTCAGCGCAGCCGGTGAGTTTGGGGCGACCGAGGAAGTAGTGCAGTTGCTCATGTCTCTAGTAGGCCAAAAACGCACCCCCCGAGATCATGGGGGATTCCCCCAAAGTGCTTTGGGGGCCACCCACGGCGAACTGCAGAGTGACCACAGGCACACGCCGAACTGGGCTTGTTTACGCTGCCGTAACCTATTTGGTACATAGCCTGGTCATTCTGTTTCTATGAGGACATCAGCTATGGAATCCATTACTCGTAGTTTCGTGCAAGGCAACTCTTTACAGGGCGACTCTTTACAGGGCGACTCTTTACAGGGCGATTCTGTGCAGGGCGACTCTGTGCAGGGCGAACAATGCGAAGCACCAGCTCGCGTCGTAATCGCTCCGGGCGCTGGTGTGTTCCAACCACAGGCCACCCTCGCCTCGGGCACGATGATTCACAAGGGACAGATCATCGGGCATCTTACGTCGGGCGAAGTTCGCACGCCGGTTGTCAGTCCGTTCGCTGGCCAGACTGGTGCTGCCCTGGCGTGGGCCGGGGAGCGACTTTCAACCCACCAGCCCGTGATGTGGCTCTCGCTTGCGAGCGATGCGCCATGAACGGCACGACTGGTCAGGCCCCATCACTGCATGCTGGGCCATCCGATTTCGCTCGACTCGAAGCGGCTGTCGCTACAGCCGGCCGGTACAGCTGGCTCGGGCGTGGCCTGTCACTTCCGCTGCGTCGGGCATGGCTCAACGTGAACCATGTCGGTCTCGAGAATGTTCCAACCAGCGGCCCCGTCGTGCTCGCCGCCAATCACCTTGCGTTTATCGACTCGCTTCTCGTGATGTACAGCCTGAATCGACCCGTGGCGTTCCTGGGCAAGGCTGAGTACCTCGACCACCCCGTAGCAAGACGGCTTTTCCCAATGACGGGCATGCTGCCGCTGGACCGCACCGGTCGCCGTAGTCGCGTCACCCTCGATCGCGCCAACGAGATACTGACCGGCGGCGGCATCGTCGGAGTCCATCCCGAGGGAACTCGTTCACGCGATGGCCTACTCGGTGTCGGTCACCGAGGCGTGGCCCAAATCGCCTTGCGAGCTTCGGCGCCCGTGGTGCCGGTCGCACTCGTCGGTACCGACCAAGCACAACCGGTTGGTCAAGCAATTCCAGCGTTCCGCTGCAAGGTCGAGGTCCGTTTCGGCGCTCCGATTGGTCTGGGCCCATGGGCCGACGCACCCCGGTCCGCAACGTCTCGTACCGAGTTGACGAACGAGACCATGGATGCCATTGCAGCTTTGTCGGGCCAGCAACGTCGAGCCCCCGTATCTGAAGTCGCTCCGACGAACATGAGCGTCGCCAGTAGCCTGTAGACGTGCAATCGAGCGCGGTGTCAGAACCAGACGGTGATCAGACATTCCTGGTTCAAGTAGATGGCCCGGACAAGCCGGGTATCACCACGCATGTCTTAGCCACGCTTGCTGCTGCTTCGGCGGTCATTGAAGACGTCGAACAGATTGTCATTCGAGATCACATATCGCTCAATATCGTTACCAGAATCCCTGATGGGCGCGACCTACTCAAGGAGCTGCTGCTCGTTGGATGGGAGCATGGCCTCAGCATCGAGTTTGAGCTTGTCGACGCTGCGCCGTCGCGCAACCCAACCGGGACTATCGTGACCGTGCTCGGCCAGCAAGTCGCCGCCGACGAACTTGCGGCCGTGACTGCGATCGTCACCAAGACCGGCGGCAACGTCGATCGTGTCGAGCGGCTGTCGAAGTATCCGGCGTGGAGCTACCAGCTCTCGGTCAGCGGAGGCGATGTCGCTGCCCTACGCACCGGGCTCGTGCAGTTGCGCCGCGAGTTCCCCGGTGTCGATGTCGCAATTCAGCCACAGGGACTACCTCGTCGTGCATTGCGCGTCATGGTGCTCGACGTCGACCGCACGCTCGTTCAAAACGAGATGATCGACGAACTCGCCGACATCGCAGGCGTTGGTGAACAGGTTGCGGAACTCACCGAACAAGCAATGCAGGGCGTTCTCGACTTCGAGGAGGCGCTGCGCGCTCGGGTTCGCCTGCTCGCTGGCCAACCCGCTTCCATCTTGGACCAAGGTTGGGAACGGTTGCAGCTCACGCCAGGAGCGCGCACCTTCATTGCAACGCTGCGCCATCTTGGATTCACCGTTGCCATTGTCAGTGGCGGCTTCACCTCGATCACCGATCGCCTCAAGAAGGAGCTCGGTCTTGATTATGCCTATGCGAACACGCTTGAGATTGTCGATGGTGTACTCACGGGCGAGGTAATAGGGCCACTCGTTGATCGCGAACGCAAAGCAGAGCTTCTGCGAATTATTGCGGATAGCGAGGGTCTTGCGACTCGACAGGTTGTGGCAGTTGGTGATGGCGCGAACGACATCGACATGCTCGATGCCGCCGGATTGGGTATCGCCTTCAACGCAAAGGCAGTCGTCGCCGACGCCGCCGACGCCGAACTCAACCTGCCATACCTCGATGCTGTGCTGTTTCTGCTGGGCGTTAGTCGCGAGGACATCGAGAGCGAAGGGTCGTTGACACGGCCGGGGCCAGAAGAAGCCTGATACCGCGGCCGTGAGCGCTGGATTGATGGGGGTGACGACCAGGCAGCACCGAATGCGACCTACACTTTCGTCGTGCGGATAAACCTGGCAATTCTTGTGATCTTTGCTCTCCTGCTCGCGAGTTGTTCGGCGAGTACGTCGATCGGCGAAGCGCCGACTGGTGAGAATGAGACAAGCGGCGCTGTCGACGACGGCGCTACAACCGCCACCGGCACCTCTGCCAGCGAGACCCGGCTCCTCGAACTGCTCGCGCTCGTACCCAGATCGGCACTCTCGGACTCGATCGTCTACCTGTCTGACTGGGAGCTTGCGGGCGAGCAGTTCGGAATGGGTCCGCCGGGCGACTGCACAAACGAAGAGCGCCTCCGCAATTACATGCTCGAGCTCAACGGGTTAGGCGGGATCAATAGCCCCGAGGCCTACACCGGTCAGGTGTTTTTTGGTGCGTCGAGCTTCGTCGACCTTGAGACGGAGTTCGGATTCAGCGTCTGCGATATCACGGGGGTCGCCGAAGGTGGTCAGCTACCGCATGCGGCGACCTCGTTTACGGTCACGACCCCCGTCGACCTCATTGACGATAGGTTGCGCGCCGATCCGGAATGGGGCCCGGATCTGATGGTGGTGAATGAGGGTGCGGAAGACGAGTACTACCAGTGGACCGATGAGCCGCTCAGGCAATACGTTGAGCGAAGAACGTCGATGCGGTCGCTTGGTCGCGGCGGGGCAATGCTTGTAGCAGATGGTTTCGTCGTTCGCTCTGCGTCGACTGAGCCGGTTGAAGCGATCGTCACGGGAGACTCCCTCGACGACTCCACGTTAGCGATCGATTTGGTTGCGGCGCTCGCAAGCGAGAATGTGCACACTGCGTTCATCACACAACCTCAGCGGGCCACACTCGGCCTGTTTGAGCTCAGGGCGAGCTTTGAAGATGTCGCAGCTGAACTCGAGAGCCTGCGCGATATGGCACTCGAGCCATATTCACTCCTTGGTGTAGGTGTTGGGTACGAGCGCGACGAACGCCGAACTGTGCTTACAGTGATCATGCTCAACCGCAACGCAGAAAATGCAGTCGAGAATGTGGAACGATTCCGTCGCATCGTCGAAGAGTCCGGCCCGATTTCGGACGACGCGATGTGGGCGGACTATTTCACCATCAGCTCTGCCGAGGCTCGCGGGAATCTAACGGTGACGCGGCTCATAGCTACAGACGGCGAGCGACCCGTGTTCAGCTTCGCTCTCGAGACCTTCTATCGACGCGATGCGCTGTTCTCGACGAGCTAGTGACCGCAATGCGCGCTTTGGGACGCGTGGTGTTCACGGCGGACTAGGTGCCGACGTGTCAGCAAACGGACGTCAGCTTTGAGCGACCGCTAAGGCCGAGCTTTTTGTAGACCGACCGCAATTGATGTCGATCGTGCGAGCGGACACGAATCGTTTTTCAGCTATCTCCTTGCTGGTGGCGCCAGCTGCTGCGAGCTGTGCCGCGGCCGCAGCACGCCCGAAGGTCACCGATGCAGTACCTGGGTCGCTGTGTTGGAGATCATCGACGATGAGCGCAAGCCGCTTGTTGCCAGAGCGGTCAACCAGGATGTCGATGAGCGCCCGGCCCAACTGGCTTGGGTCGGGGAGTGCAATGCGGGGGAAAAGATGCATCATCGGGGCCCTCTCACGAACGCCAACGCCGTGCTCATCCCCGGAACATCGAATAGCTTCGACATGCCAACTGTTGGTAGCGAGCTGAGCACCGAGCTGTCCCGCGAGCGCTGACCGCTAAACCTAGATGCGTCGGCCCTATTGCCTATAGCCGCCATCGGGATTACTCATAGAGCCCAAATTTGCTGACAACACCGCCATTTGGCTCTATTTCTATAGAGGAACACGTAGCGATGACGCAAACACAAGGGCGGCGGATCGACTCAATCGGCTCAATGACTCGTAGTGCTCGCCGCACGATGCGTTACGAGTCTTGGAGCGGAAATGGCCAGCCGTACATTCCACACAGTGGGATGCACGGGTGGCTACTAGCTTTTCTGTGGGACACTCGGGAAATGAACCCTGAAGAATATGAGCCGCGCATTGCGGTGTATCTCGACTACGAGAACCTGGCGATTGGTGCTCGTGACAACCTTGGCGCTGCGTTCGACTTTGCGAACGTCGCTGATGCGCTTGCCGAGCGAGGTCGGGTGATTGTGCGCAAGGCGTATGCCGATTGGTCGTACTTTGACGAAGATCGACGCATGCTCACCCGTCACCAAGTCGAGCTGATCGACATTCCCCAAAAAATGGGCGGTAGTCGAAAGAACGCCGCCGATATCAAAATGGCGATCGATGCGGTTGAGCTTGCACTCGACCGCACCTACATCTCAACGTTCGTGATCTGCACGGGCGACAGTGACCTCAGTCCGTTGGTGCACAAGCTCCGCGAATTTGACCGCCGTGTCATTGGTGTCGGTATTAGGGCCTCGACCAGCAAGCTGCTTCCTCCAGCGTGCGACGAGTTTCTCTTTTACGACAACCTGGTCACCGCTCCCGATGACTTGCGTAGTGGCTCGGCGGGACGAGCCAAGGATTCGTCGATTGTCGTGACGACGTTGGCTGGGCTCGAAGCGTCGTCGGGCTCAGTTCGGGCGTCGGCGTTAAAGCGCGCCATTGTGCGCAAGGATCCTACGTTCAGCGAAACCGACCTTGGATTCCGCGGCTTTGGCGCATTGCTCAAAGACCTTGCAGGCCAAGGCTTTATCTCACTCGATGGCAGCGGTGATCCCATCGTGTCGATCGAGGGAAGCGGCGCACTCGAACACGCCGACGAGCTCCTATCGTCGGTGGTTGGCGAAGCCAAGTCGATTCCTTACACCGGACTCAAAGACGCCCTGCGCAAAGCAAACCCTGACTTCTCCGAGCAGAAGCTCGGGTTCCGCAACTTTGGCAGCTTTGTTCGAGCCGCTGAGGCTCGCAAACTTATTCAGGTCACGGGCAAGAATGATGACCGAGTTGTCAAGCTTGCCCGCAAACCACGATCACGCCGCCGCTAGCAGACACCTACCTACGTTGTGGTGTCAGGGTTTGCAGCTTCGAACGCAGCGAGGCGTTCGAGGAGCTGATCGCGCACCGAGACCCCCTCTTCACGCGCCTTCTTGTCGGCGATACGCCAACCATGTCGCGATGAGTACACCAGCGGCGGTTCACCTAGGCGGCCTTCGCCAACTGCGGTGACTCGGGCAAAGAAGAGTACGTGATCGAGTCCTTCGATGCGGTCGACCTCGAGTTGATCGAATATTTCGCAATGCATCCACGAAATGCAATCGACAGCAACGGGTAGTCCGTCGATCATCTCCAAAAACTCGGGCGCCATGTGCTTGAACTTGCGGCCCGGATAGCTGAAGTATTGACCCACGGCGACTTGGTCGCCAGCGAGCACCGACACCGAGAACCGGCGAGAGGCTTCCATCAGCTTGAACGTGTCGTGCTTGGGTGAGACCGAGCACATCACGATTGGTTCCTCGAACGCAATCTGGCTGACCCAGTGCGAACAGTACGCACGAGCCACGCCGTCATGAGCAGCGCCCACGATCTGCACGCCCTTGGCCATCTGCCCCAGGCATCGCTTGATGTCCTTGTCAATCATGGGTAGTCCGCCATTGCTTGATGGTTGGTGAGAGGTCGCTGGGTGTAGCGCAATGGCTGTCTACAGCTTGCACGTCTGCGCTCCCGGCGCACGGCTGCGCTCCCGGCTGGCTGTTAATCATGGGTAGTCCACCGTCTAATCAGCTTGGGTGCCGACCTTGAGTTCGTTGAACGGCACACCTTTGTCTACAGAGATATCACGAGGCAGACCCAGAACGCGATCACCAATGATGTTCTTCTGAATCTCGTCGGTGCCGCCCGCAATCGACGACATGAAGGACTGCAACGCCAAGCGGTTCCAGTTCTCGCCGTCGGCGCCATCGCGCCAGGCCGCCATCTGCGGGCCGACAAACTCGTGCAACATCTCACGGACGTCCCACATGATGTTCGAACCATGCAGTTTGCCGAGCGATCCGCCAGGACCGGGAGCCTTGCCGGCCTTCATCTCGGCCCGAGTCCGCATGGCCACGAGCGACTTGGTGGTCTCGTTCGAGTAGATCTTCATGAGCTTCTGACGAACGATCGGATCTTGGATCAGCCCCAGCTTGGTTGCTTCGTTACTGAGTCGCTTGAAGAACGGTGTGTTGATACCACTCTTGGAGCCGGTGCCGATCGCTACTCGTTCGTACATGAGCATGGCGGTCGCCTGATTCCAGCCATTGTTCAGTTCGCCAAGCAGCCATGTTGCCGGGATACGCAGATCGGTGAAGAACACTTCGTTGAAATGTTTGCCGCCGTCGATTTGGTGGATCGGCCGGATTTCGACTGCAGGGTCACGCATGTCGACCATGAACATGGAGATGCCAGCATGTTTGGCGACGTCTGGGTCGGTGCGTGCAACCAAAATGCCGTACTCGCTCTGGTGCGCCAACGTCGTCCACACTTTTTGGCCGTTGATGATCCACTGGTCGCCGTCTCGCTCGGCTTTGGTTTGCAAACTGGCGACGTCGCTGCCAGCACCGGGCTCGGAGAACATCTGACACCAGATGTCTTCGCCAGCGATACCCCGAGGCATGAACTCGCGCTTGAGGTCGGCACTGCCGAAGTCATTCAGTACCGGCATGCACATCCCGTGGCTAATCGTGAGATCGCCGGTGCAATCGGGGTAGCGGGCGTATTCTTCGCGCCACGCTCGTTCGTGGGCCTTGGTCAGGCCTTGCCCGCCAAACTCCTTGTCGTAGGTTAAGCCCGCGAGATCTGCCTCGGTGAGCTTCTTTTGAAATGCGCGCGAGTGCGCGACTGACTGATCGCTGCGAGGGTCGGGCCCATTGAGCACAAGCGGCTTTGCGTTTTCCTCAAGAAACTCGCGGCAGCGGGTGCGAAACAGTTCCATGTCTGCATCAGTGGTAGCAGTATCAGCCATATCAGTCCTTCGTCGCTCCCGAAGATAGTGGGCATCGCCAGAACACCAAAACCCGACCTGGCAAGGACTTGCGCTGGAACATTGTTGCCCATCCTGGGCCGTCTATTATGACGCTGCACGTTCAGGGAGAGTTCGCGTGAGTCGGTCCGCTAGATACCTATGGCAAGCACTTGCTGCTGCCTGCGGCATTGCGGCAATGATCTTCATCTTGGTGCCGCGCTCGAGCGCCCAAAGCAGCAGCGTCATTATCAATGAACTGCAGCCTCGGAACCTGGCAACCATCGCTGACGGAGACGGCGACTTTCCCGATTGGATAGAGCTACGCAACGTCACATCGGCACCCGTCGACCTCACCGGGTGGATCATCAGCGACGACACGTCGACGTGGCCGATTCCCATTGGCACGTCGATCCCCGCCAACGGCTACCTCTTGATCTGGGCGAGTGACAAGGGCGACCCATCAGACGGCGACTTCCCCGGGCCAGCGGGCGAGCTCCACGCCAACTTCAGGCTCGGCGGCACGACCGATGTTGTCACGTTGATCGACAACACCTTCTTCGTCGCTGATTCGGTGTCCTACAACAACCCATTCCTACAAGATGAGTCCTTTGGGCGCGATGCGTCTGGCAACTTTGTTGTGTTCTCTCCCGTCGACGTCACGCCGAACGCACCAAACGGCGCAGTGTCCACCCCCACGCCGACCGCCACAACCACGCCAACCGCAGCGCCAGGAGCGCCGAGCATCGTAATCAACGAGGTCATGGCCTCGAACACGACCACGACCTCTGACGGCAACGGCGACTTCTCGGACTGGATCGAGTTGTACAACCCCACATGTTCGACTATCGACCTCGCAGGTTGGACGATCCGCGACACATTTGAGGCCTGGCCGCTGCCAGCCGGAACAACCCTTGCACCCGGCGACGTACTACTGATTTGGGCGAGCAATAAGGGAGATCCTAATGAGGTCGGATTCCCCGGTCCCGCAGGTGAGCTCCACGCCAACTTCCGGCTGAGTGCGGTTGCGGGTGAAACGGTCTTTCTGGTCGACGACGCTGGCCTTCTGATTGCGTCGCACAATCCTGGCGTCACCGTGGCAGACGAGTCGTCGGGTCTCAATGGTGGTGGCGCCTTCCAGAGCTACACCGGCGCATCGGTCAGCCCAGACGCATTGAACCCGGGTCAATCCGCTCTGGTGTGCGTGACGCCGACACCAACGTCCACGGCCACCGCGACGGCCACCGCAACACCTACGGCGACCGCCACTGCTACTGCGACGCCACTGCCAACGGTTACCCCCGGCGGGCCGACGGTTACCCCGTCACCTACGCCGACGATCACGCCGACACCAACTGTCACCCCAACGCCCTCACCGACACCCACACCGACGGCGACGTTGATCCCTACACCGACACCCACCCCCTCAGTTACCCCAACGGCCTCAGCTACGCCGACCGCCAGCGCTACGCCGACCACGGGTCCCACGATCGCCCCCTGTTCGACCAGCATCGTGATCAACGAGGTGCAAACCCGCAACGGTACGACGATCGCCGACGGCGATGGTGACTTCAGTGACTGGATTGAGCTGTACAACCCCACTGCAGAAACCGTTGACATTTCGAACTGGCGGATCGCCGACTCCGCCACCACGTTCCTGTTTCCGACTGGGACCTATATTGACCCCGATCAATATCTGCTGGTGTGGGCCAGCGACAAGGGCGACCCGACCGACCCGGATTTCCCGGGCCCAGCAGGCGAGATTCACACGAACTACCGCCTAAGCGGTGACGGCGAGTCCGTTTCTCTCTTCGACAACCGGGGTTGCCCAATCGACCGTGTGATTGTCCCTGAACTCGGCAATAACGAGTCGTACGGACGCACCGCAGACGGAACCCTTGGCCTATTCACCCGCGGCTATGCCACTCCTACCGCTGTGAACGGGGATCAGCGAGCCCCCATATTCTCCCCGTGTTTCTCGCCTGACAATCGGATTCGACTGAACCGGATCGTTGCCAGAAACGACAGCTTGCTGTTCGATGGCGACGGAGACGCCAGCGACTTCATCGAACTGCTCAACACCGGCTTCGATCCAATCGATATCACTGCATGGCAGATCAGTGACGAAAGCAACCGCTGGATCATTCCCCTCGACACTGTGATCGGCGGCAATGAAACGCTCGTCATCTGGGCGAGTGGCAAAGGCGATCAACTCGACGAAGACTTCCCCGGTCCGCCAGGCGAACTGCACACAAACTTCAGGTTGAGTGGTGATGGCGAACAGGTCACCTTTGCTGAGCCAAGCGAGTGCATCGTCGAACAGCTCACGTATCCGCCGCTTGGTGCCGATCAGGCGTACGGCTTCGATGTCGAAGGACAACGCAGGATCTTGTTGCCCGGTGCAAGCCTCGATCCGTGTGCGGAGCCGGGCGTCGTTCGTATTGCTGCAGTTCAGGCGAAGAACGACACGACGCTGGCCGACGAAGACGGCGAGTTCGGCGACTGGATCGAGCTGACGAACACGACGGATGATCCGATCGATGTTTCGGGTTGGGTTATCGCAGATGAGGGCGACAGCTGGCTTGTTCCAGCCGGTGTGACAATCGAGCCCGACGAAGACCTGCTCATCTGGGCCGACGAGAAGGACCGTGGCGGCGACGGCGCTGCGCTGCACACCAACTTCAAGCTCGGTGGCGATGGCGAGAAAATCTCCGTGGCGTCCTCTCTGGATTGCCCGGTTGATCAGGTCACCTATCCAGCCCTCGACGACGATCAGGTCTACCGTCTCAGCGGCGATGGCTCGTATTCCATCGAGGGTGAGGCCAAAGCCGAAGAAGACGACGACGAAGACGACGAGCCGGTACCAACTGGCGACGTCACCATCGTTGCCACCTGCATCGCTATCAACGAGGTGATGGCCAAGAATGACAGCACTATCGAAGACGACGACGGTGAATTCGGAGATTGGATCGAGTTGGTCAATCTCGGCGATGACACCATCGAGCTCGCTGGTTTCGAGATCAGCGATGACAAGGACGCCTGGACGATCCCCGACGGGGTCGAAATCGAAGGCGGTGCCTTCTTGTTGCTGTGGGCCGACGAGGGTGACCGCGGCGAGGCTGGCGAAGAGCTCCACACCAACTTCAAGCTCGGTGGCGATGGCGAGCCGATTACGCTCGTAGACGCCGACGGAGCGGTCGCAGCCTCATTAAGTTTTTACCCGGTGCTCGACGACGACGAGTCGTTTGGTTTTAATGACGACGGCATCTACGCCGTGCAACCGGCTGGCGACGCGTCACCAGGTGATGGTCCACTACCCACCGATGGCTGCGACTTTGAGGTCCTGTCGGCATCCGCAACCCCCGGTGACGATGAGGACAGCGACGATGGGGACGACAGCGAGGATGAGGATCGTGACGATGGCGGAGCCGAAGATGCCGACGCCGCCAGCAGCGACGAGTCAGACGATGATGACAGCGATGCGGCACTTGCGCTGACTGGAGCCGCGACCCGACGCCATTCACTCGTTGCACAGCTATTAGTTGCTAGCGGTTTGTTCTTGGTGCTCAGCGCTCGAGTCGCACGTCGTCGCGCTGTGTATGACCGCTGACTACGACCGCTGACTACGACCGCTGACCACGACCCTGCGCAAGCTGCTAGACCCGGCGGCCGAACGAGTCGACAGCCTCGTCAGCCATCAGTCGGTCAAGGGTGGCGTCAGGCTTGTCTTCGCTGACCTGGCGAACCCGAAAAGCAGATTCGAACAAGGCCCAGATCGCTCCGTCGGAACGCTCGACGATCTCGACACCACGTAAACCGCGCAGCATCGGCATCGATTCTTCGTCGGTGGCTCGGGCGACCGACCAGCTCGTTGGCGCAAGCTCGACGGGGGCGTTGAATTCATTCTCGAGCCGGTGGCGAGCGACTTCGAACTGCAGCGGACCAACCGCAGCAAAGATCGGAGCTTGGTCACCAACGTCGGGGATGCGCAGTACCTGTACGACGCCCTCTTCATCGAGCTGTGCAACTCCGGAGCGGAATTGCTTGAACTTGCCCGTGTCCTTGGCCCGAGCGACCATGAAGTTGGTCGGCGCAAAGGCGGGCATTGGTCGCCACTCGACCTCGTCATCGACGTACACGGCGTCGCCAGGACGAAAGCCGGTTGCGTTCACCAGTCCAATGACGTCGCCAGGAAAGGCCTCGTCAAGGGTTTCACGATCAGATCCCTGTACCGAGTGCACGTATTTGGTTGTGATTGAACGCTTGGAGGGGCCGTGGGTGATGGTCATGCCGCGTTCGAACCGGCCCGAGGCGACCCTCAGGAACGCGATGCGGTCGCGATGGTTCTTGTCGGTATTGGCTTGCACCTTAAAGACGTGTCCACTGAATGGTGCATCGATTGGGCGGGGATGACCGTTGATGTCCTCACGGGGCGGAGGCGACGGCACCAGATCTACCACCGCATCGAGCAGCCGCCCGACGCCGAAGTTCGTGAGCGCGGAACCAAAGAAGACCGGGGTGAGGTCACCGGCTTCGAATTTCTTGCGGTCAAAGACCCGATCTACGCCGTCGAGCAGTTCAACACCCTCGAGCGCTTCGGCTGCCAGTTCGTTGTCGAGCAATGCCGGGCCATCGATCGGGCTGATCTCTTCGGGGGCGACGGTCGCACCATGCGCGGTGCGAGAGAACTGAACGTATTCGTCGCGCAGACGGTCGATCACACCATCGAATGTTGTGGATTCGCCGACTGGCCACGTAATCGGTGTCGGTTCAAGAATGAGATCCGATTCGATTTCGTCGAGCAGGTCCCAGGGATCTCGACCCGGCCGATCCCACTTGTTGATGAACGTCACGATGGGGACATCGCGCTCGCGACAAACTTCGAATAGGCGTCGCGTCTGGGGCTCAATACCCTTCGCGGCATCGAGCACCATGATGGCGGCGTCGGTCGCGGCCAGTACCCGAAAGGTGTCTTCGGAGAAGTCCTTGTGGCCAGGCGTGTCGAGCAGATTCAGCAGACAATCGCGATACGGGAAGCGCATAACTGTTGAGCTGATCGAAATGCCGCGCTGCTGTTCGATCTCTTGCCAGTCACTGGCCGCCGCTCGGCCACCTCGCCGGGCCGCAACCGAACCGGCGCCCGCAGTAAGAACACCCGAGTACAGCAGAAACTTCTCGGTCAGCGTGGTCTTGCCAGCATCGGGATGAGAGATAATAGCGAACGTTCGGCGACGGGCTGTTTCGGCTGCAATGTGGGTGCTCATGAACTGCACGACAACATAGAGCAGCCAGCACGCTCACGAGCCCACTCGGGCCGCTTGGTAAAGAAGGCGGCCTCATGTTCAGGTTGGTCGTCATATGGGTTACGCAGCAGCTCGAGCAACTCGCTCACGCCAGCGAAGTCGCCGTTGTCGACCCGGTCGATTGCAAGCTGGGCCATCCAATTGCGCAGCACATACTTTGGATTGACAGCATGCATCGCGAGTTGGCGCTCGATCGCTGTTCGTTTGTCGACCGTGACGCGATCAGCCCATGTTCGCAGCCAGGTCGCCATTTCAGCTTCCACTGACGGGGTGGGGTCGACATACCAGGCATCGGCGATAGGCCGTACAAGATCAGCGTCGTCAAGGTCGTCAGCATTCTCGGCGTCGACCAGGGCGAGGTTGCGATGGAAGATCGTCATGTCCGTTTCGATGAGTTGCAGCACTCGACCGAGTTCGCCGAACAGTTCGTTGTCGGCGTCGCCGGCAAAGCCTAGGAAGCCGAGTCGCTCAGCCATCATGGCGTTCCAGCCGCTGCCGAACTCATTTGGGTAGGTGTCGAGTGCCGCCTGTAGCGGTTCGATGTCATCGTCGAAGAGTGGGGCGATTGCGTTAGCAAGTTGCACCAGATTCCAATGGGCAATCGACGGCTGGTTACCGTAGCGATATCGGCGGCCGCCAGCATCGGTCGTATTCGGCGTCCAGTCCGGATCAAAGCCTTCGAGCCAGCCATATGGCCCGTAGTCAATCGTCAAACCGAGAATCGACATGTTGTCGGTGTTCATCACGCCATGCACGAAACCGACTCGCATCCACTGCACGACCATTTCGGCGGTTGTCCGAACGACTTCTTCGAACCAGGCGGTGACGACGGCCAGATTTTGTTCACCGTCGCCCTGGGCAAGGTGGGCAAAGTCGGTGCGAATAGTCCAGTCCACAAGCGTCTTCAGTTCGTCGATCTCACCGCGCGAAGGAAACAACTGGTAGTTGCCGAATCGAAGAAACGAAGGTGCAACGCGACACACGATGGCACCCAGCTCATCGCCAGGGTTGCCGTCGTAGAACATGTCGCGCATGACCATGTCGCCGGTGAGTGTCAAGCTGAGTGCACGGGTCGTTGGCACGCCAAGGTGAAACATGGCTTCGCTGCAAAGGAACTCGCGCACCGATGAGCGCATGACAGCCAACCCATCGCCTCGACGCGAATATGGCGTTGGGCCAGAACCTTTGAGCTGAAGGGTCAGATGGCCGTCGTTGGGGGTGGCGACTTCGCCAAGCGCGATAGCACGACCGTCTCCCAGCTGTCCCGCCCAGTTACCGAATTGGTGTCCGCCGTAACACATAGCGAATGGATCCATGTCGCCCGTGACAAGGTTGCCGCTGAACATCTGCACAAACTCTTTGGAAGCTGCCTGTTCGTCGGTGATCCCAAGCATCTCGGCAACCTCATGGCTGTACGCAACGAGCCGTGGGCCAGAGGTCGCTGCCGGTTGCACCCGGCTAAAGCACGCGCCGGAAACCTCACGGCGCAGATTCTCATTATTGGTGTCGGCCGGAAGGTCACGAGTGAATCGGTTGGTAAAGGTCAGGCCGAGCGGATTGATCGCCGGAGAGTCTTGGGGCTGTTCCACACCTTATTTCTATCGTTTCGTGCCTGAAATTCTCTGGCTTCACAGCGGACGGGCCGCTCTGGCTCATTCGTTAACTTTTCGTTGCGTCGTATAAAGATGGTTCGAGATTTGCCGATAGGCGCGAGTGAGTCGAAGCCTTCATAACTCTCGCGACAGTCGCGTCGCCACGGTTGGGTCCCAGTTTGAGGCCGGCTTTATCATCGAACGCGATCGCCAATATCTGATTGCGCGAGGCCTCAGCATCGTTGTGCTCGCGCTGCTGTGTGTTTTCCTACCGTTCTCGGAACCATTGCCGGATCGGCTACTTCTGGCCGGCCTCCTAATCTTCGTGGTCGTACCAATTGGCACCCATGTTTCGCGCAAAGCCTCCCGTGAACGGGTTGACTTGGCCGAGACAGTTCTCGACTTGGTTGTCCTGAATCTTGCAGTGTTTTTGCTACCTGTTGTGTGGACAGCAACCATCACGATCTCTGGCATGATGATCGTTGGCACCGCGCCGATTCAGCCACGTAAGGTCGTGGTGTCGCTGACCATTGGCGCAGTGATCGGCTACACGATCTCGGGCATCGTGCTGAGCATCGATTATTGGTATGCGCCCGTGATTGCGATTGCGGTACTCATGACCGGAGTCGAGGTGTATCACGAGGCCCGCCGGGAGCGTTTGCGGCAGGTGTCGGCTCGATACGACGCGCTGATTGGCGCAGCGCCTGTTTTCTTCTGGGAGGTAGACACCACAACACGCACGATTGTCGCTGTGGCTGGTAACTCTGGAGCGCTACTTGGATATGAACCGCACGAGCTTGTCGGTATGCAGTGGGAGGATGTCGTTCTGAGCGCCGACGCGGAACACTTGCGTGAGGTTGGCCTTGCGGCGACCGATGGCCAGTTGGCGGCGAGTAGTGAGGTTCGTCATCGGGACGGAACAGTCAGCACCTTTCGACACTTGATGACGTTTGATCCCGAGACCACGCTTGTCAAGGGCGTGTCGTCGGACATCAACGAGGTCGTTGAGGCCCACCAGCGACTGCGTTACCAGGCAGAGCACGATGACCTCACGGGACTCGTCAACCGGTCGGTGTTGTCGGCTCGACTTGAGGAGTTATTGCGTGACCCAGCTGCAGCGCCGATTGCATTGCTCGTGCTCGACCTTGATCGCTTCAAGGACGTAAATGACATCTTGGGTCATCCGTTCGGCGACAGTCTGCTGACAACCCTGGCCGACCGATTCCGAACGTCGCTGCCCTGGGTCGATGTTGTTGCTCGACTCGGCGGCGACGAGTTCGCCATACTGCTCACCTCAGATGTCGACCGGGAGTCGGCAATCGCGCTGGCAGAACACGTCGTGCAGATTGCCGAGGAACGTATGCAGATCGACGGGGTCTCGCTGTCAGTATCGCCGTCAATAGGCGTTGCTCTAGCGCCGGAGCACGCAATGACGCCACACATGCTTATGCAGCGGGCCGACATCGCCATGTACGAAGCGAAACGATCGAGCTCTGCGTACCGCGTATTTGAGAACACACCTGAAGAGCTCAGCCTGGACCGCTTGACGCTTACGTCTGCGATTCGCCCCGCGCTCGACGACGGGCAGATCGAGCTTTGGTATCAACCCAAAGTCGACATTGCGACCCAACGCATTGTTGGGGCAGAGGGACTCGCTCGATGGCTTCATCCTGAGCGAGGTGTTCTTTCCCCCGCAGATTTTCTCGAGCTCATCACCATGTCTGGTGAGTTTACGAGCTTCACCAACCTGGTGCTTCGACATGGTGTGCAAACGGCAGCGCAGTGCCAAGCCGCAGGATGTGATCTCGCCATAGCGATCAACCTGGCCGCTGTCAGCTTCTTCGACCAAGACCTGCCCACACGCCTGCATGCACTACTCATCGAGCACAACGTGGCGCCGGATCGCATCATTCTCGAGATCACGGAGTCCGACATTCTCGAAGAGGTCGGAACCCATATTGGCGTTTTTGAACGCCTCGCTTCGCTTGGTGTTGGATTGTCTATCGATGACTTTGGAACCGGCTACTCCTCACTCAGTCGACTGCGAGCTCTGCCGGTAACTGAGCTCAAGATTGACCGCAGCTTCATCGGTCGTCTGGGCGATCCGGAAGATCTCATCATCGTCAAGACCATTGTCGAGTTGTCACAACTTCTTGGGCACCACACCGTTGCCGAGGGCGTCGAAGATCAAGCGACAGCCGACGCTCTCGTCAGGTTGGGCTGTCAGAGTGCTCAGGGTTACCTGTGGGCCAAGCCGCTGCGACGCGATGAGTTTCTCGGGTTGCTTAGGACCTGGCCTGCTGGTGTTGGAGAGCACGCGTTGGAGCTTGACGTGCCGTTTGGAGGGCAACTCGCACCAGGTGGCTAAGTTGACAGCCATGAGCACCGATGGAGGCCGGGCCGAGGCTGGCTGGTACGAGGACCCCCACGAGCCGGGTCGTTTGCGCTACTTCGATGGCGAGGTGTGGACAAACCACTTTCACACCGATGGTGAGCTGCCCGACATTGCCAGCTGGTTCGGAACGACGTTCTCGGTGTTTGGCCGTCATTGGCCTGGCGCGGCTGTAATTGCTTTTATCACCGCGCTTATCAGTACCGCTGTGTTTTGGTTTGGCGCTCGCGAGGTACTCGATGAGGTAGCGGTGATCGACCAAGAGATTGTGAACCTCACGTCAGCCGACGCGTTCGGCCTGGGCGTCGTGGCGCTGTTCGTTTTGATCTTGCAAGGCGTGAGTTGGATGGCGCTAAATCGGTACATGCAGCGCGCCCACTTTGATGCGAACCCCTCGATCGGCGATGCCTTCGGGCGCGCGTTGCAACGGCTTCCGTTGTTTATGGCGATTGCGCTGGCGCTGGTGGCCGCTGTGGTCGTCGTCAGTGCTGTGATCGGGCTCGTGTACGCGGTTGTTCCCGGCATCGGACTGCTGCTCACGTTCGCCTTTTTGATCTCGCTCGTTTTTATTTGGGTCAAGCTGGTATTTGTACCTGCAGCGATCGTGGCTTCGCCTCGCCCGAGGCGGGCGCTGCAAGAGTCGTTCGAAGTATCGAAGGGGCGCTTTTGGCCGGTGCTTGGCCGCTTGTTGCTGATCTCGATAGGGCTATGGCTGTTCGGCCTCATCGTGTCGGCAGTGCTGGGAGACTACGGCTCAACGATGGATCAGTCGTCCTTGTTCGATGGCGAGACGTTTGAGATCCAGGACTTTGCGGTTCGCGACCTATTTCCCGCAGCTGGTGTGTTCTTCGGTGCGCTGATTGCCACGTCGATCGTAAGCACCGTTGTCCAGCTCATTACGACGTCAGCGTTCATGCGGCTGTACTTAGACAGCGGAGCACCGTCGGACTTGTCTGAGCTGGTCGACGAGCGCCGCTAGCGATTCCCCCGGCTGGTCAGCGCTGCACCCAGCAGGATGAGCGCTGTGCCTACCAGTTCTATCGGCCCGACTGATTCATCACGTATGAGGACACCAAGCGCGATTGCCACGATGGGAACTAGGTAGCCAACGAGGGCGCTGCGAGGGGCGCCGACTCGGCCCCCAAGGGTGGCGAACATCGAGCGGGCGATGCCAGTTCCAAAGACGCCAAGGATCACGATGGCGATCGCTGGCTTCCATTCGAACTGCGACTTGGTGAACGCCCAGAGCCCCCACGGTGCGAGCACAACCGAGCTGATTACCATGGCGCGGCCCATCACAGCGGCGCCGCCGTACGCCTGCGCTATCGGGGGTAAGAAGTTGTTCGATAGCGAGTAACCACACACGGCACAAAACACGTAGAACACGCCGAGGGGTTCAGCGTCGGCGCCCGCCAAGTTGGTGGCAGCGATTGCGATTGCGCCGATCATTCCCACGATCAGACCAACGACCTGGTGCCGTTCCGGGGCTTTGCGCATCATGGCGATGGACAGCAGGAGAACCAGTATCGGGCCTGCCGAATTCAACATGCCAGCAACAGACGATTCGACCCGCTGCTGGGCGAGGGGGAAGAACACCGCCGGCGCTGCGTTGCCCGCGATGGCGACGACCATGAGTACCGGCCAGGTCGAGCGAGGCATGGGTTTGCGAGCAGCAGGAACGAACGCCAGGACAGAAGCGCCCAGAACCATTCGGCCAAACGCGATGACGCCGGGGTGGAACGAATCGAGACCGACCGCGATCCAAAGAAATGACGAGCCCCATATCAACGCAATCGTGAGGAGCAGAGCCCAATCGGTCTGGCTGAAGTTGCCCTGGTTTATGCCCGTCGATGTGAATCGAGCGGCTGAAGTTCGAGCGGACACCCGGTGACCCTAACGGGTTCGTGGCCGCGGTAGCTGTGATTACGCGAGCCGGTACCGTCGGGTGCATGACCAGTCACACTCGTTCGCTCGCGCTCGTTTTTGGGGTCCTCAGCATTGCGGCACTGAGCTGCTCAGGTGCTTCTGATGTGGTCATCACAGAACCGGTAGCGGTGACGTCGGAGAACGAGCCAACGACAGCCGCGCCAGACGCAGAAACGAACGTGCAGGAGTCGCCAGCGGCGGCTCCAGCAGAACCCGAGCAGGCGGAAAACGCCGCGCCCGAAGAGGCTGTGACTCGCAACGTAGGTGAAGGTCTCTTTCCGACTGTGGTGAACGCCACGGCGACATCGTCGAACGAAACAACATGGCAGTTCAACGTGACATTGCTAAGCGAGTACGACTCACCCGAGCGTTATGCCGATGCGTGGCGAGTGCTCGACGGCAACGACGTTGAGCTGGGCATTCGCGTTCTTGGGCATGATCACGCAAACGAACAACCCTTTACCCGATCAACGTCGGTAGAGGTCCCGGTCGACGTCACCTTGGTGTTCGTTGAGGGTCGCGACCAGGTCAATGGTTGGAGCGGTGAACGCTTCGAGGTTGTGCTCACGCGATAACGAGATTGCCGGGAACATTGGCGGCCGACCCTCTCGGGTGCCAATCTGAAGCATGGCGACACTGGACTTTGCGAATACCTCCATCCCTGCACTCGTCCGCTGGTCGACGTCTGAGTTCGCTGCATTACAAGCGATCCGAGACGGTGATGTGACGTTGACGTATCAGCAGCTTGGTGAACAGGTCGACCAAGCGGCGCGAGCGATGATCGCCAGCGGCGTAGCCGCCGGAGACGCAGTGGGCGTATGGGCGCCGAACTGTTGGCAATGGGTAGTAGCCGGTCTCGCAGTGTCGCGCGCAGGTGGCGTGCTCGTGCCGGTCAACACTCGCTTCAAGGGAAGCGAAGCAGCGTATGTACTCGAACGCGCGTCGGCCAAGCTCTTGTTCGTTGTCGACGGGTTTCTTGGTTATGACTACAGCGCGTCACTTGCGCGCGAGCACATCCCGTCGCTCACCGAGGTCATAAACCTGACACTGGTTGGCCAGGGTGAGACAGCGACCAGCTTCGTCGCGTTCGTTGCACGGGGGAACGGTCAACACGCAGCCGAACAGCAGGCTGAGATCGAGCGCCGCACCGACGCCGTCACGCCGACCGATGTCGGCACGATCATGTTCACCTCTGGTACAACCGGGCACCCCAAAGGGGTGATGGTGCGAGGGGGAGCGATCATTCGAGCCTTCCACGCGTATGGACAGGCACTTGGTGTGGAAGCCGGTGACCCGTATCTATTGGTGAACCCGTACTTTCACGCCTTTGGCTACAACTCGGGGATCATGGTCTGCCTGATGTTCGGGGCAATGAACTTGCCGGTGGCTGTGTATGACCCCACGACGGTCTTGGCGACGATCGAGAGAGAGCGAGTCGCCGTCTTCCCCGGCCCGCCGGCGCTTTTCCAGGGTCTGCTCAATCACCCGGATCTCGAATCGTTCGACGTCTCCTCGCTGCGGTCCTGTGTCACCGGGGCGGCATCGATTCCGGTAGAGATGATCATTGAAATGGGGACTCGGCTCGGGTTCGACAACATCATGACGGCCTATGGCATGACCGAAACGTCTGGCATCGCTGCGTACACCAAGCCGGGTGATCCCGCTGAGCTGATTGCCTCAACGTCGGGCTGCGCTCCCGACGGAGTTGAGCTACGGGTTGTCGACGAGACCGGCGTCGACGTCGCCGCCGGTGCCGAAGGTGAGCTCTTGGTGCGTGGCTTTCAGGTGACGCCCGGCTATCTCGACGCCCCCGAACAGACGGCCGAGGCAATCGATATTGACGGATGGCTTCACACCGGTGATGTCGCCGTGATGAACGATCAGGGGTATATCGACATCACTGACCGCATGAAGGACATGTTCATCATGGGTGGGTTTAACGCGTACCCCGCCGAGATCGAACGGGTCTTGGTGGAACACCCTCTCGTTGGTATCGCCGCGGTGATTGGGGTGCCCGATGAACGCATGGGCGAGGTTGGCGCAGCGTTCATTGTGCCGAGCCCCGAAGGTGCACCCGACAGCGGTGAAATCATTGCGTGGTGTCGCGAGCGTATGGCGAATTACAAGGTGCCTCGGTACGTGTGGTGCGTCGATGACCTGCCGCTGACCGCCTCAAACAAGGTCCGCAAACCCGACCTGCGAGAGATGGCTGCGGACCGGCTGTAACGGCTAGGTCAAGCCGTTGGCGCGGTTGAGTTTCTTGTACTTGTCGGGATCGAGCGAATGGCCGACAAATGCTGGATGGTCGGCGGGGTAGCGATGGGCTCGATAGATGGTCACGCTGGGGTCGCCGTTGCGTCGGAGATTTTCGAACGGATTGATCCACTCCCACACGACCTTGTGATCACGCGTTACCTCGAAGATCCGGCCACTCGACCCCTCACAAACAAGCACTGAACCGGACCACAGGCGCTCGGCGCCGGAGATGTAGTTGCTAAAGAACTGATGCGCTGGCCGCCCTTTGTACGTCCAGGTGACCTCGCCTGTACTGACCTGAATTTCGATCACGCGTGAGGTCGTCTCGCCGTTGTCAAAGACTTGGATCAGGTCGTCGCCGACCCACGTCACGTGGTGCTGGCCGTGCACGTCAGTGAACTTGAGCTTGAGCTCGCCGGTTGTGGCGTCGATAACACCGACGCGATTCATCTGGCGAGCACTAAAGGCAATGTCTCCCCGTGCGTTCACATCGATCGAATTGATGTGTGTCCACTCCCATCGACGTTTGCTCGGGTGGATTGGGTCCTTCTTGGGGTCAAGGAGCTTCCAGATGTGAATGCGACGGACTTCAACGCCCGCGGGGTTGATCTCGACAAGGTCGTCGCTGAGAAGCTGGGGCAACTTTTCGCGCGGTAGCCGATGGCCACCCTGCACCGCCTTGTGCAGCCGGTCGCTGAGCTCGACCCATTCTGGGACCATTGTGTTGCCGTTCGGCAGGCGTACGAAGTCGTGATGCTGGAACCGATTTTCGTACTCCCACACAATATTGCCGTGCCAGTCGACTTCTTGCAGCGTCGTCTTGTAGCCGCCTAGGCGGGTGACATGGTGAGCGAGTGGCGGCGGTTTCTTTGTTGGTTGATCCTCGGGGGCGTCGGGCAGGTTGGGGTCTGATCCGCTCATCAACAAGTTGCCGTTGCTGAGCAGGCGTCCGTAGCCGGGGTCGAGGTTTGCGAACGTCCATGCGTGCACAACGCGTCCTTCGATATCGAGCAGGTAGGCATCAGCTCCGTTGCTCGGGGTGACCAGCGTGTACCCATAGGTCGACTGATCAGGATCATGAAACGTCAGTCCTGTCGGTCGATTGACAGACCATCCCATAGCGGCTCCCTCTCCTACGTAGCACCTTAGTGACCGAAAAAACTTGTTGACACGGGGCAGAATTTGCGGTTACATACTGGGTATGCATACTGAGTATGTACCTCATCGCTTGAGGTCCCGAAATCATCACCTTCGTACGGCAGCACGGCCATGGCGGTAAAGGACGCGCTGCTTGCGTTGTTGGCCGACGGTCCGCGCTACGGCTATCAACTCAAGGCCGAGTTCGATGCCGCAACAGGCGCAGGCTGGCCACTGAACATCGGCCAGGTGTATTCGACCTTGCAACGACTCGAACGCGACGGTTTGGTAGAACCTGATGGCCCGCCCGATGACGATGGCCGACAGCCGTATCTACTCACGGCGTCTGGTCGCGAATCGCTTGCTGCCTGGCTCGATGAGCCCATTGAGACGCAGGTCGCAGGTCGCGACGAAGTCTCAATGAAGATGCTCATCGCCGTTGCGACCAACGTGGCTGCGCCGCTTGAGGTGGTGCGCGACCAGCGAGTTGCCGCTATGGGCGACCTGCAGGCGCTTACCGCACAAAAGGCGAAAGCGACCGGTCGCGACCTGGCGTTTCGCCTGCACCTCGATCGCACCATATTGCTAACCGAATCTCAGATTCGTTGGCTCGATCTCGTTGAACATCGACTCGAAGCCAGCGGCCAGACACACCACTCACCGAGCACAACCGCTCGTATCGACGGAGAAGAGAAATGACAAAGTCCGAACAGCAGCATGCGACGACCGGTGACGGCCGCTCCATCACCTTGGAGCTGCGCAACGTCTCATTGACACTTGGTACCGGAGCGAATCGCACCGACGCACTGGTCGACGTGAACCTTGAGGTTGCGCGTGGCGAACTAGTGGCGGTCACCGGTCGTAGCGGATCCGGCAAGTCAAGCCTGTTGAACGTTGCTGGCGGTCTCGTGGCCCCCTCGTCGGGAAGCGTGCTCGTACGCGGCACTGATCTCGCAACTGTCTCGGCCAAAGAGCTGTCTGCGGCCCGCCGGCGATCGGTGGGCTACGTGTTCCAAGACTTGAACCTGATGGCGACGCTCACCGCCGTTGAGAATGTGGCGCTACCCCTTGAGCTCGACGGTGTCCGTGTACGAACTGCGCGTGAACAAGCAGTAGCGGCGCTCAGTGCCGTTGAGATAGGTGATCTCGCAGATCGGTTCCCAGACGAGATGTCGGGCGGACAGCGCCAACGTGTCGCGATAGCCCGCGGCCTAGTTGGTGAACGATCCCTGTTACTTGCCGATGAGCCGACTGGGGCACTCGACGAGGTCACCGCCGAGGGCGTCATGACGATCTTGCGCCAGCAATGTGATGATGGCGCCGCAACGCTTATGGTGACCCACGACCCATCGCTGGCTGCGTGGGCCGACCGAGTCATCCGGCTACGCGACGGACGGATCGACAGCGTGTCTGCGCCGTCAACACGTTCATTGGTGGACTTCGGATGATTGCGACAGCTCGAGCGCTTCTTCGCCTTGCCCGACGGTCAATTTTCAAAGCACCGCTTCGTAGCCTGCTTGTTGTTGGGCTCATCGCTTTGCTTGTTTCTGCGGGTACCGCCTTTAGCGCGGTGATCGGCACGATTACCCAAGACACGCAGAGTCAATTCCGAAACGAACTTGGCGACTCGTCGACAATGATCAGTTTTGGATCGGACCGGAGCCTTGACTTCTTTTGGAACGGTACGCAGTCGGCTGTGACCGTAACGACGAATGGCTTCGAAGACGTCGATCCGACAGCGCTCCAATCGGGGGCCGCTGTCGCCGATTACGACGCAGAAATAGCCGAACTACAACAACAGCTTGATATCGACTTCACGTCGTTGCGTAGTGGGAGCATCCCACTCGCGGATGAGGCGATTGGTCCCTTTGGCAATCGGTATGCGGTTCCGTTGCTTGTCGATATTGGGCGACACGACCCGATTGCGAATGGCAACCTGACGTTGAGCCGTGGCCGCCTTCCGACGTCATCAAGTGAAGTGGCGATCTCAGCACAAGCGGCATACCAACTCGGATTAGATGTTGGTGACAACCGTGTACACGCAGACAGCGAGCGCACGATCGTCGGGATCGTCGCGAACTCGAGCGCAGGGCCGGTTGAGCTTGTCACGACACAAGCATGGGAATCCGCAGCGAACGTTTCGACTCCCCGGTGGGGCGCTGTGCGCATTTTCATCGACGAGTCGTTGTCGCGATCTGAAATGGCCGAGGCGCTCACGACTGTTGAGAACCTCACGGACCAATCAGTGATCGCACTAACCCCTGACGAGAACTTTCGAATCGGGTCGACTGGGGAGCTGCAGTCTCGCGTAGCTCCGGTGGAATCCAGGTCGCTCGCAGTACGAGTCATCTCGATCTTGTTGACCGTTGCTGTTGGTGTGCAGATCTCGCTTGTCGCTGCGTCTGCCTTTGCGGTGGCGATTCGACGTCGGACCCGCGAGTTTGGTCAGCTGGTAAGTACCGGGGCCGACACCTCGCACATACAACGGCTGGTACTTGCCGAGGCCGCATTGCTTGGCGCCCTTGGAGCGGCGATCGGTGTGGTCCTCGGCGTCCTGGTTGCAGGCCGCATCGCCCGGTTCGGCCTTTTCAGCGACGCACCAACGTTTGGCGCCCCGTTGCAACTGACCACACTCGATGTTGTGGCGCCCGTGGTCATCGGCATTCTCGCATCGCTGCTGGCCGCTTGGTTGCCAGCGCGCACGATCGCCAAGGCGCCAGCAACCGCAACGCTTGCAGGTCGACTTCCCCTCGCCTCCTTGCGTACGGTCACCCCGCTGCGCGGGCTAATCGTTCTCGGTTTGGGGACCCTTGGATTCGCCGTGCTTGCCGTGGAGCTGACTGGTTCATCGAACTCGGATACGGGAGCGACCCTTGTCCTGATTGTTGCGGCGTGTTCCATTCTGGCCATGTTCGGTGGTGCGCTGATGTTGATTGGCCCACTGCTGGCATGGGTTGGACAACATGCAGATCAGTTCCCGTTGTTTGCTCGGCTTATCGCCCGCGACTCGGATCGACACCGCGGCCGATCCTGGATGGTGATCGGCGCGTTCATTGCCGCTATCGCGGTGCCGGTGATCTTTGGCGCATCGATAAAGGCCTATCCCAGTAGTTGGGCAGCCACCGCCGAGGCGCCACTGGACGGTCAACTGCTCTCGATGCGAACAGCAAGCCGCTGGTTGTGGAGTGAGCCCATAGCCGCTGAAAACGCGGCACAGCAACCAACGCTTGCGGCACTGGACACCGAGATCGGCGCGGCCGCAGCCGAGGTTGTTGGTCCGTTGGCGAGCGCGCAGATTCTCGACGTGCCTGCCTTTGATCTGGTTACCAACTTTGGTGGGGGCTACGGGTCGAATGGCATCACGCTGCTGGTTGCGACGCCAGACATGATCGAGCTACTGGAATTACCGACTGACCTTGTCGACCGGTTAGATAGCGACACCGTCGTGGACCTCAGGCACTGGCGCCGTGCGGAGCGCAACGCGAGCTATTCGATTACCGACACCCTCTCGAATACGGACACGCTCGGCGAGGGTGGACTGTGGCCAGTCGAGCTCATAGATGGACCGGCGATGTTCTCGTCCCTCGTCTTAGTCAGTGAGGAATTGGTCGGGTCGGTCGGCGCAAGCCCCCGGACAGCCGGCACGATCTATCGAGCCGAGGAGGTGCTGTCGGCAGCTGACGAGCAGCGCATCATGAGTGATGCCAATGAGATCTGGACTCGCTATCGCGACGACTTGGCGTCGGGACCAGCACCACTACCGGTAGAGCTGTTCGTTGAACGACAACCAGACCGTGGCCCATCCGCTGAGACGACGCGGGCGTGGGTAATTGGTGTCACGGCACTCGTGGCGACGCTGATCGCCCTGATCACCGCGGCGCTCGCAGCGGTTGAAGTCGACCGTGACATGCGATCCATGGTTGCGATGGGCGCAGCGCCCACGACTCGACGGGTGATGCTTGGCGGTCAAACGCTCTATCACCTGCTGATCGCTGCGGGGATCGGAATCCCCTTGGCAATCCTGACATTTTGGGCGGCGGCCCGAGCCGATACCAATGGACCGGCAGGCCCTACGTTCCCTTGGGAATCAATGGCCATGATGGGTCTGGTCGTGCCGGTGGTTGTTGCAGCGGTGGTGGCGCTCGTATTCCGCAACGCGAAACCAGCGGTCTCGCGCCGTGCGAGCTAGCTGGAGGTTCAGCGGTTAGCTGAGAGCGTGCGAGTCGAAACAGGCTGAACCGTGGCCCAGCGGCCCGTGAGCGCAGCGAACAAGAGCGGGAACGTGAGCCTGGAGGCTTCTGAGCTTGTCGCTATCTGCGCGGCCTGCTGGCACTGGGGTACGGGCTACTAGGCAGCGCTGCTATTGAGCGGTCAGAAATTCCGTGGCCATGTAGCCGGCGGGGAGGAGATCATCGTCTGCGTTGGACACCAAGCTCCACTCGCGGCCTTCGCCGTCGACAATCGGAATACCGAATACGAGCATCTCGGTGCCGGCTTCGGGTGCTCGCAGCACCGGCTGTTCGATGCCTGGTAGTTGTCGCAGGTTGACCGGCCCGTCACCGGCAATCACGGAGATCCCCCCGGGGGCGAACCCGGGACGCTCTTGGGACGACGACGTGACTGAGACCACCGTGCTGCGGGTTTCGTCGTTTGGATGCAAGAAGCACAGGTTCAGATCCAGTGCGCAGGTCCGGTACAGGAACCAATCGTCAAAAACCTGGTACAGCATAAATGGGCGGTCGTCAGCGTCGAAGGGGAAGGACAAAGTCGGCAGTTCGGTGAGAGCGGGGTTGTCGAAGTCCACGATCACGTCGCCGCTGATTCCCCATCGAAAGAACGACCCGTTGTTGTCCCCGTAGATCGTGAGATACACCGATCCGTCGTCGGCTGCCCACGACCTCACCGTGTCTCCCGGTTGTGCCAGCAGACTGTCGGTATCCGGCGGGACGAGCCCAGTGGCGAACGGTGGCTCGCCCAAGATCTCCCCAACGGCCTGCGCTACCGCCTCGACGTTGTCCCCAAAGATCCGGTCAGCAATACCTTCGCCGTTTGGTCGCAGTGGTCGCAGGTCGACGAACCCGGGCGGAACCGGTGCGGCCGTCGGCCGTGGTGCAGCGACACGGCCGGGTCGAACTGTTGGGGTCGCAGCTTCGGGTGTCACCGGCACGGCAATGGCTGTATCGCTCGTCGAGGTCGGCGCTGCTACCGACGGTTGTACGACCGGTGTTGGTTGCTCGGCAGCGATCGGCGCCGTTGTGTCACGTTGTGTGAAGTACCACAAGCCAGCCACCGTGAGTGCGACGAGCGCAATGATCGCGGCGGCGATCGGCCACTTCTTGCGTTCGGCACGTTTTGCCGCAGCCCGAGCCTTGGCCCGGCTCTCGGGCGAGGCGACGTCGAGTACATGCTGCAGCTGGTCAGCAAACTCGGCCATGGTCGGCGGGCGCTTGGCCGGGTCCTTTGCCATCGACGACTGGATCGCGTCACGGAGTTCGTCGGGGACGTCGCCAAGGTCGCCGAGGTCTGGCTCGTCGTTGAGAACGCGACGAATGATTGCCGCTGGCGTGTCGGAATCGCCAGTGAGAAACGGGGCGCGCCCGCTGATGAGCGTGGTCAGTGTCGCCGCAAGCGAGTAGACCTCGGACCGCACCGACGCTGGCTTGCCCTCGAAGCGTTCGGGCGACGCGAAGGTTGGGGTGAAGCTAAGAAGCGATGCGCCAGTCTCGGTGGCATCGAGAATCTTGGCGATGCCAAAGTCGGCGAGCACTGGCTCGCCCGCATCATCGAGCAAGATATTGCCCGGCTTGATATCGCGATGCAGGATGCTCGCATCGTGGGCATGCCCGAGAGCAGTAGAGACTTTCTGCACGATGCCCACGGCCTCACGCCATTCGTACGGACCGTCGTTCGTGAGTCGCTCGTGGACCGACCCTGGTAACAGCGGCATCACGATGAATGGTTCGCCTCGATCGGTCCATCCGTGTTCAAGGATCGAGACCACGCCATCGTGTGCGGATAGACGCTGGATCGCTCGGCATTCACGATCGAAGTGACGCGAGCTGGCTTCATCCAGCGAACTCAGGCGAATGAGCTTGATAGCCACGTTGGTGCCCGCCGCATTGGCGCTGCGATACACGACAGCGGAACCGCCGACACCGATGGGCGTTGCGGGTCCATACCCATCGATCCCAAGATCAAGCGGAGCGTCAGCCATTGGCGATCAATCCATGGCCGCAAAGGCCGCCGGAGCACTGCTCGCCGCGATTGTGACGCGGTTGCCCGATCGGACGTGGGGCCTGTAATCCCAAACGGCGTAGTGCTGCACGCAGCGATTGTCCCAGAAGGTGAGCGTGCCCGGTTCCCAACGAACTCGGCACTGCAACCGCGGGTTGTTCGCGGTGGTGTTATGCAGCAGATCTAGTAAGGCAGCGCTTTCGGCCGCTGATAGCCCTTCAATATGGGTCGTGAACGCGGGATTCACGAACAGCAGCGGCTTGAGAGTCTCGGGATGAGCGACCACCATGGGATGACTGTGACGGGGGTAGTCGAAACCGGGCCGCGGCTCGTAGCCGTAGTTGCGCATGTCGCGGCGCTGGTCGTGTACCGCCACTAGCCCGTGCAGGAGTTCTCTGATGGGCTCTGACAACTCCAGGTAGGCCTCGTGCATGTTCGCAAACAGCGTGTCGCCGCCCTGGTCGGGAGCAGTGGTGAGCAAGAGCATTGAGCCAAGAGGCGGGACTTCATCGCACGACGCATCGCTGTGCCACAGGCCTCCGTTGTTTAGCGTGGTCGCTTCGTCGGCATGTACCCGAAAGATCTCACAGTCACCCTGGTAACCCTGACCTCGTTGTGTCGGGTGAATGTGTAGGTCTCCGAAGAGGCGGCCGAACTTCTTGTGCTGTTCAGTGGTCACGTGCTGGTCGCGAAAGACCAGCACGTGGTGTTTAAGAAATGCAGCCTTGAGCACAGCGACGAGTTCAACATTGTCGATTTCGGTCGCAAGATCGACCTCGGTGACTTCGGCGCCGATCGTTGGCGTAAGTGCGCGAATCTCTACCTGCGCCGTCATGCAACAGACCGTACACGGCGGGTCACCGTTACGTACTGAGCTAGGTGCTCAGCGCAATGTCGTCCCACGCAGTTTCTGTGTCGATCAACCATTCGAAGGTGTGCCGACGCTCAACAACAATGCTGCCCTGTACACCAGCCGGAGGTACACCATCGTTCTCCCGAGCGTTTACCACCGCCCAGTGCAGCCGGTACAGCAGATCGGCGTGATCAAGAACCTCTGCAACAGTGCGAACGGTTCCTCCTCGAACGAGGTCGTCGTAGCTCGTGTTGAGCACGGTGCGAGTTACCAGCGAAACATCACAGGTGGCTGTTGGATACGGCAGCGTTGGATATCGGTCGAGCACCCAGAGCAGAACTGACACACATTCATATCGCCACACGAAGTTCACGACCGACTGTTCGTGGGGATCGGCTTGGTCTAGGAAGGTGCGCTCCATGGGGGAGAGGGCAACGAAGGCGTGCGGAAGTCGTTTGCGTAACGAGTCAACGGCGAGTTCATTGTCAGCGTGTAGCGCCTCAGCTCGTGCTGCGACGGCGGTGAGAGAACTAATCCGGTCAACAATTTCCACCGGCGAACGCAGCACTACTTCGGGATCTGGTGCCATGGCTGGTAGCCAGTCGAGTGTCGCTACACCTCGTGCACGTAGTCTGGCAATTGACGCTTGTTTGCGTACCCGACCCTGGGTGAGATGTGGAACCGTTGCGTCACCATCGATTGCATCTCCTGATAGCACTCGACCCAGCGGATCGCGCATGGTTGTGTCTTCGAAGAAGAGCACGGCGTTTGCGGCCATAGCCCATTTTGAGACTGCTTCCATGTGTGACGCGTCGACATGAAACGACAGATGGTTGCGTACACGTTGCACATGGTCATCGAGCGCCCGCTGCTCCGCGGTGAGCTGTGCGCCTGGCCCGTGGGCGTGGGTGATGCGCTGATACAGAAACCCACGCAGGCCTTGTAGATGGTCGGCCAGGGCCGGATCGCGCCAATCGCGTCGAGCGTTGAGTTCGTGCGGAAATGTCAGCAGAGGCGGATCGATGTGTGTCGCATACGCGTTGATCAGCATGCGATCGACAGTACTGGTAATTCCAGGAGTGCTCATCGCCAGGTGCGGCGTAGCGCCAGGCCGAGGAACCCAGGTGGCTTTAGGGGATAGTCCTGATGGCATGACCATGCAGAACCCGCCACAATGACGCAATGAACTCTGCTGCCGTCCCGCCTGACGTGCCGACGCCCAACGAAGAACAGTCTCGGGTGGCCCCGGCCCGTGGTGTTTCCAAACTGCCGCTCTACATCATGACCGCTGTTGTTGTGCTGGTGGTGGTGTTGGTCGTGCTGTTCGCTGCCTTTCGAGGCAATACCGAGTACGACGCGGGCACGCCCGAAGCAGCGCTCCAGGAGTTTCTTGTCGCCACGATTGAAGACGGCGATGTCGCCGCTATGTCCGCGCTGATGACACAAAGAACCCGTGGCCGCTGTAGCGACGAACTCCGTGGATCGAGACCTACGGACTATTGGAGCACTGGCTACCGGGCAGAACTTGAGGACATGACGGTTCGTGGCAGCACGGCGACTGCCGTCGTGCGGCTACGGAAAAACAACAATGATCCGTTTGACGGATCGAGCTACAGCTTCGAACGGGACTTCACGCTCCAGGCGGCAAGTGGCGGATGGCTGATCGATACGGCCAGCTGGCCGAACGGCTTGCGCCGCTGCTCTGGTGGGAACTGATCATGATTGGACTGTTGCTCTCACTTGTGATTCTGGGCGGCGTGATCTTTGGCATTGTGTCTGTCGTCCGGGCAGCACTCGGCTTCGACCCCAACAATGGGGCGTCGAATAAACGTCCTTTTGACTTGAGCGAAGCGGCAAAGTCGTTCGCGATTCATGTTGGCCTCTATCTGGCAATGCTGGCGGTTGCTGTCGGAGTGATCGACTTCCTGCAGTACATTGTCACCCCCGGTCAACTCGCTGGTTCGAACTCGGATCTGGCCCGCGGACTATCCCTGCTCATTGTTGGCACGCCCGCTGCGGTGCTTCTGCTTCGAGTGGTGCGGGGTCGATATCGAGATCGCGCCAACGCTGGAGACACGCGCCCTCATCAAGGCTGGACGGCGTATCTAGTCGTCGCGCTTACAACCACCTTGGTCGCCACGCTGCTGACCGTGTTGCAGGTCACCGACGATGCCACGAGCGAGTTCAACAGCGTGAGCTCCGAAGAAGTAGTTCAGTTGTTCGTGTGGCTGCCGCTATGGCTACTCCACTGGTTCGTGCTGAGACCCCGATTCCGCATCATTGGTGACCTTCATCTTGCTATTGGAACCGTGATCGGTCTCGCCTGGATGGTCACCGGGATAGGGGCGCTGATCAACCGTATTTTCGAGACGTCGTACACCAACCTCGTCGACGAGGGTTTGAGCTCAAACGAATCCATCATGTTGTGGATCGTGACCGCCGTCGTGGGCGCGTTGGTGTGGATATGGCACTGGCGCTTTCACTTCAACACGGTGACTTCGGTCGAAGGTGACCGGCGTCAATCAGTGCTGTGGTACTTCACGGTCGTGATTGCCGCCATCTTGCCTGCGCTACTCGCCATGTTGTTTGCCGTTGCGGCGGCAATCTCAGGCGTGCTCATCTGGTTCATTGGATCGACCCAGAAGACGGCAGCCGAGTTCTTCGATGTTGCCCCCGTGCTACTTACCGTGATCATTGTTGGGTTCGTGGTGTGGGCGTATCACCGGTGGGAGCTTGGTCGCGCCGGAGCGAACGTGCGCAACGACGCGTTGCGGATGCACGACTACGTGGTTCTGGCCGTCAGCCTGCTTGCAACCGTTGCCGCCATATCGGCCGTGGTTGGACTATTCATTCATGCCATAGCGGCCGCAAATGTGCTTGCCGGAGATGATGAGGTGTCGAACCAGTTGATCGTGATCCTCACGACTCTCGCTGTTGGATCGGCGGTGTGGTGGTTCCACTGGAGCGACGCCGAGCGGTCACGTGCGATTTCACCGATCGATGAGAGCGACTCGATCTGGCGCAAGCTGTACCTCATTGTTGCATTTGGCGCTGGTGGACTGATCCTGGCGGTAGCGCTCGTTTGGTCGCTGTTCGCCTTCTTGCGTGATCTGATCGATGGTGAACTTGGCCCGGACACGCTGGAAGACCTGCGTGGGCCCATTGGCTGGGTTATCGCCGTCGTTGGCGCGGTTTGGTATCACCTCGACATTTGGCGAGTCGACCGAGAAGTGCTTCACGCGCACAGTGACGCGAACGCTCAAAGTACTTCCCCAGCACCACCAGCACCGGCACCACCAGCACCGGCACCACCGACCGGGCCGCCGATATCTTCCTCGGGTCTGGCGGGTAGTGCTGGGGCAGATGTGGCTCCCGCATCACCGGTCGCAGCGGCCCCAGATGCTGCTCTGTCACCCGACCTCGCAGTGCCGCCAGACCTCGCAGTGGCACCAGGTGTTGCACGTGAAGCGCATGTCGGAGAACTGCAGCTTCGCCAGGCGACGCCACAAGACCACGGCGAGATCTTTACGCTGCAACGTGCGGCGTTCGTCGACGAGGCGAAGACCTACGCCACCCCAGACGTACCGTCTCTAAACGAGACGTTTGACGAACTTGGCTCGCGACTCGGCGAGTCTGTGACGCTGGTTGCCGTCGACCGTGATCGCATCGTGGGATCGGTCAGCTTGCGCCGGTACCGCGACGGTGGTGTCGACCTTGAGCGACTCATGGTTGCCCCCGATCGCCGCCGCGATGGAATCGCGTCGATTCTGCTCGACGAGGTCGAAGCAAACCTGGCCGCACAAGGCGAAACGGCGGTGCAACTCATCGTCGGCGAGATCGTGTTGAATGCGCGATCGCTGTACGAAAGCCGCGGGTACGGGTTTGTCTCTCGAGAACAAGAACCCGGTGGCCCTGCCTTGCTAACGGTGCGCAAGTCGTTGGCGTCGGCCAGCTGACCGTGCCGTTTCCAGCTGCCTTGTGAGCAACGCGGCCGCACTCGCTCAAACCACCCATGGTCGCCGGCCACGGCACTAGGTTGACGAGATGGATGTAGCTGTGCCAATTCTTGCGATCGCTCTCATCGTTATCCTCGCCGGCGACACCATCGCATGTGCGATTCCGATTCCGTACATCGAGCATGACCTGAAGCGGCTGGGCTGCACGGCACAACAAATGCGGATCATTCCAGCAGTCAAGCTGCTCGCCGTTATCGGTCTCATTGTGGGGTTGTGGTTCCCGGTGCTTGGCGTGTTGGCATGTATCGGCCTGCTGATCTATTTCGGTTTCGCGTTTTGGTTCCACGATCGCGCTGGCGACGAATTCGTAAAGTACGTCCCTGCGATTGGTTTCGCAGCGTTCATCGGGGCAGTGCTCTTCATCTCCTATCTTCCTGCCGCATAGCGCCGCCAACGCTGTTGGTTCATCGCCAGCCCGATGAGCAGACTTCGGCGTATCGAATGCGGGCGGACTAGGTTCGTCCACACGAATCTTTGGGGGAATGATGCAAGCAGAACTTGATGGCGTGCTCCAAGCGGGCGTCGCTGCAGGACAAGCTCCGGGTGCGGCGGCGATCGTCGTCGACCGAGACGGCCTGCGATATCTGGGCGCGGCCGGTGAGCGTTCGATCGGAACCGGCGTCGACATGACTCCCGACACCGTTGGGGCCATCTTCTCGATGACCAAGGCGGTGACCGGTGCGGCGGCGATGCAGCTCGTTGAGCAAGGCAAACTCGACCTCGACGCGCCAATGTCTGCAGTTGTCCCTGAGGCTGCAAACCCAACTGTTCTTACGGGATTCGATGACAGCGGCCAGCCACTCACCCGACCGGCTGCGTCGGAACCGACACTGCGCCAACTGCTTACGCACACCTCTGGCTATGTCTATGACATCTGGAACGCGGACATGGGCAAGTGGTACGAGGCGTCGGGCACGCCGTCGCTGTTCTCACTCGAACGGGTCGCTCTCAAGACCCCACTCGCCTTTGACCCTGGCACGGCCTGGCAGTACGGCATCGGCATTGATTGGGCGGGGCTGCTTGTCGAAGCGGCGTCGGACATGACACTGGGTGAGTACTTTGCCGAGTACCTGACGGGCCCGCTTGGTATGGCCGACACGGCCTTTGCCCATAACGACGACATGCTCGCACGCGCTTCGGCGGTGCACGCTCGTTTGCCCGATGGTTCGCTTATGGCGATTGATTTGCCTGCACCTGAAAACCCTGAGTTCGAGATGGGCGGCGGTGGTTTGCAGTCGACCATGAGCGACTACGGCAACTTCATGCGCATGATCTTGAATGACGGTGAGCTCGATGGAACCCGTGTGCTTGCCGCCGATACCGTCGCGCAAATGTGCACGAACCACATGGGTGACCTGCGCGTAAGCGAACTCAAGAGCGCTTCTCCCGAGTTCTCCAACAATGCCGAAATGTTCCCCGGCGAAGAGAAGTCGTGGGGGCTCACGTTCCAGATTCACGAACAGCCAGGCGACACGGGCCGCCCCGCTGGCACGCTGAGTTGGGCCGGCCTCGCAAACAGCTACTTCTGGATTGACCGTACCAACGGAGTTGCTGGTGCGTACCTCAGCCAGATTCTTCCCTTCGCCGACGAAGGGTCGATCAACTTGTACTACGACTTCGAAAAGACCGTCTACGCCAATCTCTGAGCAGGAGCTCGTAATGCCAACAGTCACCGTCAACGACACCCCTATCCGTTACGAAGACAGTGGGGGCGATGGACCGGTCATCTTGTTTAGCCATGGTTTCCTAATGGACCACACGATGTTCGACGCCCAAGTCGCTGCCTTTGCTGACACCCATCGATGCATTCGTTGGGACGAACGAGGGTTCGGCGACACGCCAGCAAACGGCCCCTTCACCTATTGGGACTCGGCCAACGACGCCATTGCCGTTCTTGATGCCTGCGGTGTCGACAACGCGGTGTTTGTTGGCATGAGCCAAGGTGGCTTCTTGTCGATCCGTGCGGCACTTGCCCATCCGGATCGTGTCGCTGCGTTGGTTCTGATCGACTCGTGCGCCGATACCGACGACGCGGAAACGATCGAGGGATACCACGGCATGCTGGCCGGCTTCACCAGTGGCGATGGACCAACCCAACAAGCGGTTGCCGAAGGGGTTTCGGGCCTCATTCTTGGCGACGAAACTCTCGCCGCCGAATGGGTTCCTCGGTGGATCGCGCATCTCGACAAGTCCGATCTCAATGTTGCTGGTCAGGCGCTACTGAGCCGCGACGACGTACAAGACCGCGCGGGCGAAATCACGTGTCCGGTCATGATCGTGCACGGCAGCGAAGACCAAGCAATCGCTCTTGACCGGGCCGAAGCCTTTGGTGCAGCGGTCGCCGACTGTCGCGGAATCACCGTGGTCGACGGCGCAGCCCACGCACCAAACATGACGCACCCTGGCGTTGTCAACGAGGCACTCGCAACCTTCTTGAACTCGCTCTAGGGCCGCTCTATGTATGACCTGGTTATCCGCAACGGCACGGTCGTTACGGGCGGGACTGAAACTGTCTGCGACGTGGCGATTGCCAGCGAGCGCATCGCGCAACTGGGTGGTTCGATGTCGGCGGATACCGAGATCGACGCCACGGATCGGTATGTGCTGCCGGGTGGTATCGACGCACACGTACACCTGACTGCGCCTGGCACGGGCGCTGACAGTTGGCGGTGGGTTGACGATTTCGAGGTAGGTACTCGGGCCGCGGCTGCGGGCGGAATCACGACCGTTGGCAACATGTCGTTCCCACAGCCGGGCGAACAGATGAAAGATGGTCTGGCTCGCGACAACGCTGACGCTGCGGCGAACGCAATCGTCGACTACTTCCAGCATGCTGTTCTGCTAACGCCTGACGACGACGCGATCGACCAGATCGAAGAACTTGCGGCGAACGGCCATCCCAGCATCAAGATCTTCATGTCGTTCCGTCGGTTCGACCGGCACCTCGATGGGTACCTGCGCGCCATGCAGGCCGCTGCCGCGTCTGGCTCCGTCGTACTCGTGCACTGTGAGGACCCGGCGATCATGCACTGCTGTGGGCACGCGCTCGATGAGGCTGGCCACACCGACGCAAGCCACTTCCCCAAGTCGCGGCCAGTAGAGGCAGAGCGCATTGCGACCGAACGAGCCGTGGGCTATTGCGCCACGACCGGCGCCACCACCTACGTCGTGCACCTGTCGAGTGAGGCGGCACTGGCTGCGTGTCGCACGGGTCGAGCCCGTGGTTTACCGATTCACGTGGAGACCCGCCCGATCTACTTGCATCTCAACGAAGAGCGCTTCTCTGAGCCTGACGGCGCCAAGTATGCGGGCGCTCCACCGCTGCGAACCGACGCCGACCGGGCCGCGTTGTGGGCGGGCATCAACGATGGAACGGTCAGCACGGTCTGCACCGATCACGCGCCCTGGACGCTCGAAGAAAAGCTGGATCCGTCGCTTACCGCGAGCGACCTGCGGCATGGCATGGCAGAACTTGAGACGTTGATGCCGGTGCTCTGGAGCGAGGGTGTCGCGACCGGCAAGATCTCGGTCGCCCGCTTTGTCGAAGTGACGAGCACTACCTCGGCTCGGATCTTTGGGCTCTACCCGCAAAAGGGCACGATCGCCCCTGGCGCCGACGCCGACCTCGTGATCTGGAACCCCCACGACACCCGCGTTGTCGACGGGTCGACCATGCACTCAAACGCCGGGTACTCGCCCTATGACGGTTGGGAAGTCACGGGTTGGCCCGAAACCACGATCAGTCGAGGCGAGATCGTTGCCCAAGCCGCCCCCGACACGATCGAGGTGCTGGGCTCGCCAGGCCGCGGTCAACTCGCACCTCGCACCAGGCTGGGCGGGTAGTCAACACCTAACGTCACGGTGCCTGGAGGCCGCGCGGATAGCGACAAGCTCAGAAGCCTCCAGGCTCACGTTCCCGCTCTTGTTCGCTGCGCTCACGGGCCGCTAGGCCACGGTTCAGCTTGTTTCGACTCGCACGCTCTCAGCTATCCGCTGAACCTCCTGGCACGCGTCGCGTTACGGTCGCGGTCAACGAGCGGCGCGGACGAGGCTGGGCAGGTAGTCGGCGGGTGGTTCGAATCCGAGCAGAGCGAAGACCGACGCTGCGACATTGGCAAGACCGGGGTCGGCCACGTTGGTGAGCTCGTAGCGGCCAGGGTCCTGGCATGCAATGGCGAAGGGCACGGCGCTTAACGTGTGTGATGTCTTGGGTGAAACCACGCCGTCTTTTTCGGTGAACATGATGTCGGCGTTGCCGTGATCGGCGGTGAAGACCACTACGCCGTCTAGTTCATCGACGACAACTTCGATCAAGCGGGCGAGCGCCGCGTCGAGAATCTCCATCGCTTCGATGGTTGCTGCCAAGTCACCGGTGTGGCCGACCATGTCGCCATTCGCATAGTTGATCCGACCCCAGTCGAAGTCCTGTGATCGCAGTAGGTCGATGGTTGCATCGGTGATTTCGTGGGCCTTCATGGCGGGCGCTTGGTCGAACGGCACGTTGTCGCTTGGGATCTCGATGTACGTCTCAAGCTGCTCATCGATATAGCCCGACCGGTTGCCGTTCCAGAAAAAGGTGACGTGACCGAACTTCTGCGTCTCGCTGATTGCAAAGCAGCGCATCTTGTGCGCCGCCAAATATTCGCCCATGGTGGCGTCGATCGTTGGGGGATCAACCAGATAGCTGTTTGGCACGTTGAGGTCGCCGTCGTACTGCAGCAACCCGGCAAACGAAACGGCAGGGTGGTTACCACGATCGAACGCTTCAAAGGTGGTTGACTCGTACGCCTGGCTGATCTCGATCGCCCGGTCGCCGCGGAAGTTCCAGAGCAACACCGCATCGCCGTCGGCCATAAGACCAATGGGTTCGTCGCCATCGGCGATGACGAACGAGTCAAGGTATTGGTCACCGTCGTCGGTCTCGCTGTAGAACGTGTCGACCGCCTGAGCCGCCGTGGAAAATCGTCGACCAATGCCATGGGTATGACAGTCATAGCCACGCTTGACCATGGGCCAATCGGCGCCGTAACGATCCATGGTGATCGTCATACGACCGCCGCCCGACGCGATGCGGTAGTCGACGTTGTGGTCAGCGTTGATCGCTGCCAGGACCTTCTCGGTCGCTTCGATGTAGAGCTGCGCGGACCGGGCGCCCACGTCACGACCGTCGAGCAGAATGTGCAGGCGACAGCGCTCGACACCTTCGTGAGCCGCCTGATGCAAGATGGCGTACAAGTGGTCGGTGTGCGAGTGCACGTTGCCGTCACTGTGCAAACCCACCAGGTGCAAGGTGCCTGTTTTGCCGGCAGCCACGAGCCCTCGCCAAGTTGCGGACTCCCACATAGCGCCCGTTGCGATCGCCTTGTTCACAAGCTTTGCTCCCTGAGCGAAGATGCGGCCGGCGCCAATGGCGTTGTGACCGACTTCGCTGTTGCCCATGTCGTCATCTGACGGCAGGCCAACGGCTGAGCCATGTGCAGCGATTGTGGTAGCGAGTGGCCCAGCACTTAGCCGGTCAATCGTGGGTGTTACGGCTTCGGTTACGGCATTTGCGGGGCCATGGGGAGCGTGGCCGACACCATCGGCAACGACGACCACGACAGGCCCTTCGGGTTTGGATAGGTATGCACTGGGAGAGAGCGAGAACACCATGGCGTTAAAGGTATCGGCCCCAATTCGAGGTCTTGTCGGGGTTTCGATCCGAACTTGGGGTTCGCGCGAACTACGCTTCGTATGTGCCGCAAGAAGAAGAGACTGCTGCCACAGGACCAAATCAACCCACGTTGACCGTCGATTTCGCGGGTGAGGTGCACGTTTTGGAGCCTGGCGATGAACTCACGTTCGGCCGCGGCAGCAGCAACGACCTTGAGATCGACTCGAATCCACAGCTCCACCGCAAGTTCGGCCAACTGTTGTTCCGAGACGGTTTCTGGTGGCTCTGCAACAACGGAAATCGGCTCTCGTTGCGGGTTCTTGACCAGGCATCTCGTTCGAGCGTGACGCTGACATCCGGTCGCCAGATCTCGCTGACCTTTGCGACCACGACAATTGCGTTCGAGGCTGGACAATCGAGTTACGAGCTCGAATTGGAACTGAGCGGCGCGCCTGATGTTGAGTCGGTTGATGAAGCACCGAACGATGATGTTGACGACGATGACCAAAGCGTCACGATGCACGCTGCAAACGTGCCCCTCGTTGGCGAGCAACGGATGCTTGCTGTAGCACTCTCAGAGATGAAGCTGCGCGTCCCCCACAAGCCGGTTACGTTGCCGACCAACAAGTCCGTTGCTCATCGGTTCGGTTGGGCAATGACCACCTTCAACCGCAAGCTCGACCGCCTATGCAAGAAGTATGCACGAGCTGGTGTGAGCGGTTTGGTCGGCACGGCGGGCGGCTTGGCGTCGGATCGCCGCACCAAGCTCGTTGAACACCTCGTTGCTTCTGGTTCCATCACGGCCGCAGACCTTGAGTTACTCGATGCCGAACCCGAAGCAGATGCCGAAGCCCAGGGCAACGCCGAGCAGTAGCACGCCAGTCCGCACGACCGACGGCTGACGACTAGCCCTCATCGACGCTGTCATCGTCTGAGCTGACAAGCGGGATCAGAATCGACCAGCCGATGTGCAGTTCGTCGTCGGCGCCCAGAATGACGTCAGGTGCGACTTCGCGACCGATGTTGAGTTCCTGGATCGAGGTCCAGAGCCGGCCGTCGTCGAGCACCGCTTCGGCGATTGACCAGAAGGTGTCGCGTCGGGCCACGATGTACTCCTCCGTTGCGAGGATGACCGGCCGTTCGGCCTCATTTGCATGAAGGACGGGGATCGCACGAGGACCTGCCTCTTCGTCACCCAAGCCCTCACGTGACCATTCAACTTTGGAAACGGCGCGGTTGGGAGCGAGCTGATCAGTGATATTGGCGAGGGGAGCGCTCAGCAGGTGAAGGCGGCTCTCAACCGAAGTCTTGTTTCCTTCGAAACCAACACCGAGAAGGCTTTGGTCGACCAAAGAACGCGCTTGCCAACGCGGCGAGTACCGGTGATTGGCGAGCGGTGGAACAGGCTCGGACCGATCCAGGATTGCCTTGGAGATCAGCAGCCATGCAACAAGCGCAACGACCAGAACGGCATCGCTTGCCTTGGGTGCGAACGAGCCAGTGGCGAGTCGTGCGGTAAGCCACACGGGAACGGCGAGCGCGAACAACAGGACGACCACGGTGGCGTCTATTGGAGTTCTCGTCATCGGTTCGCCCTGCTCTCGACGAGCGCCGTGGCCTCACCATCGACGGTGAGACTGCCGATGCCGAGAATCTTCAGGAAAGTTGTTTCGTGGACCAGCTCGGTGCGTACAAGTAGCTCAAAGTCACTCTCGCGTCGCGACTCAAGAACGGTCAGGCCGGCGGCCCGCACGGTATTTGCCGCAACACCTTCAGCGTCGGGGCTGAGCCGAGGTACGCCGTCTTGGTACAGGGCGTCGACCGAAATAACGTCGGCTCCGGCACGAGCCGCTGAGGCCGCAACGTTGGTTGCCTCGCGGCGAGCGTTGAACGCCATGCCAGCGTCGTAGGTCAGTCCAGCGAATGCGATCAGCGTTGTCGTGAGCATGAGCATCAAGACTTCGGACGCGCCACGCTCGCGGCGTCGAGGCGCAGGCGCGTGGTTGGGAAACTTTGGTGGAGTCACCATGGGTGCACCCCCAATCCGCCGAATTCGAGCTTCTGCAGAAGTCGTTCTGATGGCGCCGTCGCTGGTCGACCAATCCCGTTGACCTGCGGCGCGTACAGCTCGTTGTACCGAACACCCTCGTCGAAGTCTTTTTGTACTTCGATAATGCTGGACACGACTCGGCGGCGATCCGGCAGCACTCGCAGGTGAACGATGAGATCCACGGCGTTTCGAAAGAAGCCGTCGATGACCGGCATCGGCAAACCTGTGGTTCCCTCGGCGACGTAGCCACGAATTCTGTCGGCGACGCCATAAGCGGAGTCGGCGTGCAGTGTGCACATCGAACCGTCGTTGCCCTGGCTCATTGCTTTGAGCATGTAGAGCGCCTCAGCGCCACGAACCTCGCCAAGCACTACTCGGTCAGGCGACATACGTAGGCACTCACGAGTGAGTTCCATCATGGTGAGTGCGCCAACACCTTCAATGTTTGCTTGGCGGGTTTCCATTTCGACCACGTTCGGGTGGTTGTCCTCGAAACGAGACAGGCTCAGCTCGATCGTGTCTTCGATTGTGATGATGCGTTCTTCTGGAGCCGCCTGGTGCAGCAGCGCCCGGAGCAGCGTCGTCTTTCCCGTGCCAGTTCCGCCGGCGACGATGACGTTGCAGCGTGACTTGACAGCCGCCGACAGAAATGCGGCCATGGGCTCGTCGATGGTGCCGAACTTGACTTGGTCCGATAGTTCTACCTTGCGCGGGTATGGGCAACGGATAGTCACCGTTGGTCGTTCGGTGACCTCCATGATTGCGTGGAGGCGATGGCCGCCAGGCAAGCGAAGGTCGAGGCGAGGGTTGGCGACATCGAATCGGCGTTCGGTGCGCCCCAACCGTGAAGCCCACCGGTTGATGAGCTGCACAACGGCTTCGTCGCTCTCTGCGATGGGACCTACCCGTTCGGTGTGTTCGGCTCCCGAACGATTCACGAACACCCGGTCGTGGCCGTTCACGAAGATGTTCTCAACCGTTGGATCGAAGATGTAATCCTCGAACCCACCCAAGCCGAAGAGATCGGCCTTAACCCGGCGGGCAACGGCCTCTTCAAGTCGAGGCGACAGGGTCGGTTCGTTGTCGAGGTTGCGACGTCGAGCTAGCTGGTCCAGGCTGTCCCAGATCACTGATTGAGCGCGGGCTTCTTCGTCTGCTTCGTTGAGCTCATCACCGACCGTCTCAAGGCGTCGGATCGCCGACAGCTCTGCGGCGACCTCGTTGCGTACTTCGGCGACGAGTTGCAGGTCAAGATGGGTGACTTCGGCCATTCTGTAGGGCATTTCTAGGACAGTCATGCGCATTCCATTTCGCGGGTTGACGTGTGGGCAAAGGTGAGGCGAGCACGGCCGATGGCCAGTTCGTCGCCGGGGGTGAGAAAGACGTCGCGGCAGGCGTTGCCGTTGACGGTGCTGCCGTTACGGGAGCCGAGGTCGACGAACTGCCAGCCGCTCGTCGTGTACGTGATCCGTGCGTGCTGACGGCTTACCTGCGAGTCTGCGAGCACGACGTCGCAGCTGCGGTGGCGGCCAATGGTTATCGGCGCTGTATAGCTGAGCTCTTGACATGTGCCGTCGTCGAACAAGAGAAACACTGGCTCGGCTACCAGCGGTGCTTCTGGTGCAAAGTCTGAGCGAAGCGTCGCGTCAACAACACTGGGCTCACTGGGCTCAACAACACTGGGGTCAGTAACACGGTGGCCAGCCACGGCAGGGTTGGAGCGTTTGGGGCAAGAGATCACAATTGCCGGCAGATCGCGACCTGCGACTGGCTCGGCCGGTACTGGCGCAAACTGCGGCGCCGGGTGGTCGAGCTCACCTGGTGCGAGATCCTGGAGTGGACCTGGTGCCCAGGCTGGTTCGTTGTCGACTACCAGCGGTATCGCTTCTTCGTTGAGACCTTCGCGAGCCCAAAAGGCTCGCTCTTCTTCCGATGACGGTGATGCTGACCTTCTGCGCATGGCGACCTCGATAGTTGGTACGGGTGGGGTTGATGAAGTTGACTGCTCCGGTATCGGAACGGCTGTTGCGGGCACGATGTCTGCGACTGTTGCGGGAGCGGGTGGTGTTGGCATTGGCGGCTGTTCATGAGCCGTTGCGGGCACGATGTCTGCGACTGTTGCGGGAGCGGGTGGTGTTGGCATTGGCGGTGCGCCCGCCAATACCGACGTTTCGACCATGGGGAGCGAGTCATCGACTGCGAGCGAGTCGGTGCCATAAAAGGCAGGCGTCTCACTCGCACGTGCGTGCATAGCTGCTTCGTCAAGCAGCGCGTCAGCCAGGCCGCACATCGTGCGCCAGAGAAGTGACCGGCGAAACTTCTTGGGGGTGAACTTGCCGCCAGCGAGGGCGGCGGCAACTCGAGCGTCATCGGGAAGAACGGCGGCCAACGGAACGCCAGCGATGGCGGCGATCTCTTGAGGATCGTTTGGTGTGTTGCCAACCGTTACGAGTGCGACATTTGCGCCCTGGGCTTCGAGCCGACGCACTTGGAACAGCAGAGACTGCACTTCAGCGATCTCTGGGCTCGTGACCACCAAGGTGGTGTCAGCCGCTGCAGCGAGGGGCGCCGACACGCCATCTTCGTCGACCCAACCGAGGTCGATAACAGTGGGTGCGCCCAAGCGAGGCACCTCGGCTACCAGCGTGGGGGTTAACCGTTCGATCCATGAGCGAGCGAGCCGCGGGTCGACCGGTGCAGGCATACAGTGCACGCCACGCAAGTCTTGGGTGTTCGCCCAGACGAGCTCCTGGCTGTAAGCATTGCGTACGTCGCTACCGAAGCTGGTGAGCGATGGTGCAGCGCCCAAGTCGAAGCGAAGAGCAAGCACGCCACCGGCGGGGTCGGCTTCGATCAACAGCGAGCGTTCGACCCGATGGCTCCATGCGATAGCGAGGCCGGTTGCCAACGCGGTCGCACCGGGACTAGTACGGCTCGCTGTTATTGCAACGACGGTCATTCGCCTGCACCATCGTCGAACTCAAGTGGCTGGACAGGTTGCTCCGGCGCAAGAGCTGGGACGATTTCGAGGGCGATGCTTCTGTCGACAAGAGCCAGCGCGATGCGGCCTTCGGCCAAGAGCTGAGCCACTACGTTCGCTGATGACTCGCCTACGCGGATGGAGTAGTGAATGGATGTATCTGAGATCGGAATTGCTGCGGTGATCTCGCCAAAGCCAACTTCGTACCCAGTCGTTGTGGCCTCAGTGTCAAAGCTGACACGGGGTGCTACAGAGATAAGGCGCACAAAGTCGCCAGCCTTCAAACCGCCGGCGGGATACTGACTCGCCGTCAGAGATGCACCAAGAATAATGCGGGACTCGTCGCCCGCCACCGTGAACTGCTCCAGGTGGATCATGGCGCCGTCGCCGATTGGGCCAGCGGCAACTCGCCCGACAAGATTCTCTAACGAGGAAGGTGTCACGACCTCGATATCGCCCGCTGCTGCAGCGATCTGGACGGTGCGAAAGTCACTCTCCTGAACGGTTTCGCCTTCAACGATTGGGTTCGCAGCGACAAGTACTTCGAGGCTGTCATCAAAGGAGCTCGCTACCGACGCACCCAGTGCTGCAGCGACGATGATGAACGCTGCGCCGGCCAACATCACCACGGCATTGCGCTGGCGTGCCGGTGTGGCCAGACCACCCGCCACCTTCCGTAGTGGTGATGCAGGCGCCGAAATGGCGGTGGGCGTTGGGGCTGGTGGCTGCATCCGGTTCGGGGTATGGCTAGCTGGTTGTGCTGCTGCGGGCCCGTGATGTGATTTGGATGCGAATTTTGGAGTTTTGAGCTTCATCGAAGTGGTGTCCCTTTGCGACTCGTGCGCTTCGTATGTCCACCAAACACCATCTCTATAGAAAGCAAAAGAGGGGAGGCCTCCCCGGGGGACCGCTCCCCCTTACGGACCAGATTGATCCGATTTATGTTGATCTCACTTGGTCATCGAACGGGTGATCAACCAACCGCCATCACTGGCACAACGAAAGGCATACCAATGCTCAAGACATACATCACCGCAACCAACTTCTTCTCAGAGAAGCTCCGCAAAGAAGAGGGCGAAGTCGCTTCATGGCTCGTTCTTTCTGCTGGCCTTGCTGCAGCAGCGTTCCTTGCTAAGGACACCGTCGGTGGCATTATCGGCGACCTTGCAACAGCAGTCGGCACCGAAGCCAACAACTAAATCCAATGTCACTCGCACTGCCTCGACGAGGGGCAATCTCGTCGAGGCTGCGCGGTGGTGATCGAGGAGCTGTCACCGCCAGCCTCGTAATTCTCCCAGTGGTGATCTTCGCCATTCTCATGGCCATCCACCTTGCCCTCGTACTTCACGGTCGCAATGTTGCGGCCGGTGCAGCACAAGACGCACTTCATGCAACCCAACGCCACGGCGCAACCAGCGGAGACGGTCACAACGCCGCCGAGCGCACCTTTGATCTCTTTGAAGGAATCAACTCACCAAACGTCCATGTGGACAGGAACACAACGACAGACACAGTCACGGTCACCGTTACCGGCTCGGTCAACACACCACTCGATGGTTTCTTCAACTCGTTCGACATCACGGTCACTGGACCGATCGAACGCTTCTACACCGAAAGCGAGCGCCAATGATTCCGACACCTTCACATAGTCGCATCCGCCCCCCGGCTTCTCGTGACCGTGGTGCCTCGCCCGTCAGCGTGATCATCCTGATTGTCATTCTGCTTATGGTCGCCGAGCTCATCGTGATGGGCGGCCGACTTGCTGCCGCGAACGCCGATGTCTCAACCGCCGCTCGAGAGGGCGCTCGTCAAGGCTCGATCTCGCTTAGCGCTGGCTCGGCCATTCCCGCCGCTCGAGACGCTGTCTCCAGCAACCTGGAGAACAGAGGCGAACTTTGCCAGACCCAGAATTTTACTTCGGCGGGTACCAACTTCGTCGCCGGCGGAAACATGACGGTAGAGGTCAGCTGCACGGTCGCACTGAGCGACCTCAGCTTGCTGTCACTGCCATGGCCAAGTATCACTGTTGACGCAACGGCGGTCGAGACCATCGAAACGTATCGGGTGGTCGAATAATGCAAGCGCTGCCCCGTCTGCTGATGAACCCGCTGGCGATCGGCATCGTCGACACCCGAACTGTGGTGATTGCATCCATCCTTGCTGCGATCGGCATTCTGCTCATTATTGCTGGCTGGTTTGGACTCATCGATACATCCAAGTTCAGCCGTTCCTCACTTGAATCAGCGAGCGAACGGGCGATCCGCACCGTCTGCGCTGTCGTTTCAGTCATGGCTGTGTTCAGCCTGACCGGCTGGATCGTTGCCACCGCTTTTGCTGGAGTTGGCGGCTGGTTTGCCCTGACGTTTAAGAATGCCAAGCGCGAACGACGTAAAGCGATCGCTCGGGTCGATGCCATCGCCACCTGGGTTGAGAACATTCGCGACAACATCAACGGGTCTGCTGGACTCCAACAAGCGCTGCGTATGTCCGGAAACCACGCTCCAAAGCCCATTCGTTCCGAAGTTCGGGATCTCGTGCTCAACCTGCAACATGAGCCGGTTGTACTTTCGCTTCGGCGATTTGCGGCAGATCTTGCTCACCCAACGTCTGATATGGCCGTTGGTTGTCTCATTCTTGCCTCGAGCCGGTCTGCTGGCAGCTTGACCACCGTGCTTGCGAACACTGCGCAGGCAGCTCGCGACAGCGCGTCGATGTTGCGACAGGTCGAGGCTGGCCGTGCGGCCAGCCAATCTCAAGCCAAGCTCGTGACGATCATCACTAGCGTGATGTCGGTCTTCATGATCACCGGGCAGCGCGAGTTCGTTGCACCGTATAACACGTTCATTGGCCAAATCGTGCTGTTCGTGATCTGCGGCATGTTTGCCATATCGGCAGTGCTGGTGTATCGCCTGTCGAAAACCGCTCCGCAACCTCGAGTGTTCCGTGGCGTTGAAGTCACACCCCCGCCGAGTGACAACGAGTCTGTTGCTGCTGGTGCGGAGATCCGCTCATGATCGCCGCAATCGCTGGTGCGTTCTTCGCTATTGGCCTGCTGGTCCTTGCGCAAGGATTGTTCCCGGCTAAGCCTGGACTGTCGGCTCGCCTGTCACAGTTCAGCGATCAAGACCTTGGCGCCTCGGCTACCGACCACTCGCTCGTGCAGTCACTCGCCGTCATGTTGCTTGAAACGGTCAAGGGCGAGAAGCTGCAAGACTTGCAAGCTGATCTCGATGTCACCGATATCACGTTCGAACACATGGCGATGGAGAAGGTCAAAGCTGCCGGTGGCGCTGGCTTTCTCGCCGCAGCAGTGGCCTACTACTTTGATGCGATCACCGGACCAGTGGGGCTGTTGATGACGCTTGTAATCGGTGCGGTCGTGGGGTACGTGATCCCTGACTTTGACCTTCGAAAGAAGGCGGCGGAAAGGCGCACTGAGTTCAGCCGTGCCCTAACCGCTTTCATCACGCTGCTCGGTAGCAGCATCGCTGGTGGTGGCGGTGTCTCCACCGCTATGAACGACGCCGCCGCAATGGGTAACGGTTGGGTGTTCGTGAAGCTTCGCGATGCGCTCGACACCGCCTATCTCGAAGGCACGAGCTCATGGATTGCGCTCGACAAGCTTGGACGCAAACTGCAGGTCGGTCCTTTGATCGAACTGGCGGGCTCGCTCACGCTTGCTGGCACCTCGGGTGCCCGCGTCACTGAAACTCTCACGGCACGTGCTGAGTCGAGTCGCACGAAAGAATTGACCGATGCACGGGCACAGGCCGAAGCGCAGAGCTCCAAGCTCGGCATGCCTATCGGCCTTATGTTGCTCGCCTGGGCGGTCTTCATGGGTTACCCGGCTATCCAGAATTTGGTTGGCGGACAATGAATCTGTTGCGTTCGTTGTTCTTTATCGGCCTTGTGCTCATGTTCGTGTCGTGTGCGCCAGGAACCGACGGCATCGTGGTAACCCAAGCCGAACCTGATGACTCGGATCCATTCGCCCAGACAGACAGTGGGCCTATCAAGGTCGTCTTACCGCCGCTGCCTGCCATCGTGCTGCCGGATCTCAGCAGCGTTGGCGACTATGACGAACTGCTCCAAGAACGCCTGCGTGGCCTGACGCTCCAACCAACTGATGGGGTCGAAGTCGTCACTGTCGAGTGTGAGCATGGCGACGCCGTGTATGAAGGCAACAGTTCGAGCGATCTCTTTGACACATCGAACTTCGATGCCGATGACTTCACCTTCTCCATCGACCCCGAGACGGGCGGCGCCCGCTATTACAAGAGCGACGGTGCTGTATCCACGGCACTTCAGACCAACGGCGACGGTTCGGGAAGCTTCCTTGAGCAGGGCCGCGATTGGCATTTGTCGATTGAGGCGTTCACCGACGGGTCCGGTCGCTACTTCTCCGAAGAACGACATTCGGTCGTGTCTATCGATGCGGACGCCGAAGGCGCAGGCGTCTTTTACGACCAGAACGAGGAAACTCTGACCACCATCACGATTAACAACGATGCATCTGGGGCGTTGTACAGCGAAAATCTGGACCGGCTCATGACCATCGACGCTCATCAAGATGGATCTGGCGACTTCTACCTGCGACATGGTGGCAATGTGACAACGCTGCGCATCCGCCCTGACGGTTCATGGGAACTCTCAGAAACATCGTTCGGCAATTCGGTCGCCGTCAAGGTAAATTCCGATGGCACCGGGGATTATCGATCCCGAGGTACCGGAATATCGATAGCGCTCGAGTTTGAAGCCGATGGCACGACCATGACCGATGGCGGCGAGCCCGGCCCGCCGATCACTATCCCCGCGGCGCCGAAGTTCGTGGTAGCCGATCGGTTCCCGCCGCTTGGCACGCTTGCGAGTATCTCGCCACCGTGTGCAACTATCTTGCGCTTTGACTCGGCGCTGCTGTTCGACATCAACGAATCTGTCATTCGACCAGAAGCTGCGGAGCTGCTTATCGAAGTCGCTCCTGCTCTGATCGAGGCGGGAAGGTCCATCGAAGTGAACGGACATACCGACGCCAATGGCACCGACGAACACAACCTTGAGTTATCGTTTGACCGAGCCAACTCTGTTGCCGAGGCTCTGCGCTCACTCGGTGTCGAGGTGGAAATGACGATCAACGGATTCGGTGAGAGCCAACCGGTCGCCCCGAACTATCGAGAAGACGGAAGCGACGACGAGGCTGGCCAGCGTGCCAACCGCCGAGTAGAACTGGTGATCCATGAGTAACACACTTCTCGCCGCTGGCCTCGTTGGCATTGTGTTGGTTTCCGGTTGGCTGTCGCTCATAGACATCCGCGAACACCGTCTTCCGAATCGTATTGTCGGTCCACTAGCCGCTGGTGTCACTGGCTGGCTTGTCATGCTCGGCATCGTCAACGGTGAACTCGACCGCACCGTGAGTGCGCTGGGTTGGGGTCTCGCCGGCTTCGGCGTCTTTCTGGCGCTGAACTTGACGGCTGGCCTTGGCATGGGCGACGTCAAGTACGCCATGCCTGTCTGCGCCACCCTCGGTTGGTTTGGATGGGACAGCCTTCGCTACGCAATCTTCGGCCTTGCCCTGAGCGGCGCAGTCGCCGGCCTGGTGGCGATCAGCCAAGGCAAAGGCCAACAACATCGTATTGCCTACGGACCCTTCATGGCGTTCGGCCTGGTCTGCGGCATTGTGCGAGGCGTTTGGTTCGGCTAGCAGCCAGCTGACTGCTACGGGTCGTCCGCCGACGAGTGGCGAGAGAACACAGTTTGATGGACCGCGGTTCAGGCAGCGGAACCGACGGTTCGGCCGATCGGGGATTGGTAGGTGCACCATGACCGGCGAAGACGACAAGGCCCAAGAAGACCATGCGCTCGAGGACGCCGAGATCACGACACCATTTGGTGGTGATGATCAAACGTTGGCGGCATCGAGCGATGTTGTTTCGGCGGTCCGTGAACAGGCGGCAAGGCTGCGTGGCATTGCGCCCACCTCACACGAGCCAGTTTCGGTGTGGGTGCCCGAATCGAACGTTGCAGATCACATAGACCAACCACTGATGCGCCAGCCAGACGCCAGAGCGGTGATCGCAGACCAGGGGATCGCAAACCAGGTGATCGCAGACCAGGTGATCGCAGACGAGCGGATCGCAGACCAGGGGATCGCAGGTGGGGGCATCGCAGACGAGCGGATCGCAGACCAGGGGATCGC
>Ga0209828_1000026_pt1 | contig 110838 bp, 82 predicted proteins | sample MaitaG_FD_187429 | JGI IMG/M metagenome (GOLD analysis project Ga0209828, IMG submission 187429) | Marine algal microbial communities from Maine, USA - Maine_Asex2 metaG (SPAdes) (version 2) | ecosystem: Host-associated > Algae > Red algae > Unclassified | place: Maine, USA | collected 2015-01-05
ATAATCGGTAATAGTGTTATTATAAAATTCCCAATTATCATTAAGTTCAACACCTTGCTTATTTATGTAAGAACCAATAGTAAATGCCGTTAAACCATTCTTTTCTCTAGATTTAAAAGCATTATTTCTTACAATAACATTGTCTGATGCAAAAGACGCTACCTTCGAGTCAAAATTATTATTTTCAATAGTAACATAACTAGCGGTGAATACCACAATATCACCAGCATAATTGTTGGTAAACTTGCAGTTCCTAACAATAATATCTTCATTTAATGCTGAACGAACTAAACTTCCGTCTTCTGCACTTGTTCTTATAGCTTCAAAATCAATACCGTATCTTGGACTAGCTCCAGAACTACTGTATATTCTTTTACCGGAAGCATCATAAGCTTGTTCACCATTACCGGTATCACTGATAATACAATTATCAATAATAATATCCCTACCATCTAAAAAACTTATAGCATTTCGTCTAGACCTTAACATGGTACAGTTTTTAACAATTACATTTTTGGTTTCCTTCTTTCCTGGAAACAGTTCGCCACTAGCTTGTCTTAATGCTTCCCCATGAAACATGATGGCATCGCCCGTAGGATCACTAAAATGCACATTATCCACCTCCACATTTTCTGAGCCTATAATAAATAATAAGGATCCAAAAGTATGGTGGTCACGATTAGCAATATTATCATTACCAAAATCTTCACTATAAGGCTTGTAAACATGCTGAAAGCGATCACCAACTAAGTGGCCACCAGAAATAGAAACATTATTTGATATCGGTAATTTTATTAAGGTGTACCAAGGCAATTCATTAGGCTGCACACGAATAAATGTGTTATCAGTCATATTTAAAGAAAAATCAGAAGGAATATTTATAGCAGTATCCTCTAATCTTGTAGATCTACCTGTGTAACCATGATGAACTTTAAAATAAGCATCCATTTTATCAATTTTAAAAACGTTTACTCCAAATAATTTAGCTTGGTATATTGTTTTTTGTAAAATGTCTCTGTTTCTTAAAGCCACTTCATCACTTACAACACCTTGAACTATTCCCCAACGTTCAGGATCAAAAGTAAATGATAAATCCCTTAACTGAGGTTTAGTACCACCAATGTTTAAGGTTGTATTTAAAATTTCAGAATCAATTACAGAATCCTCCGAAAAATTTAATGTTCCGTTTTTTATCTCACCACCTTCATAGGCAATATCAACTTTAGGAGGTAAATCGATAGTTTTGCCTTGTAAATCCAAAGTACAATTAATTAATATCGTGGCGTTGGATTTAGCATTGTTAAGATTGAAATCACAAGGTAAAGCATAACTGGCTGCCTCATCAGAAGCTTGAGTTTCTTTTGTACTGGCTAACGACTCTTCTACAAAAATATTTTCTTTATTACAGGAAAATAAACTGACGAGTACAAAAAAGACTAATAAAAATGGCTTGGTAATAGTTTTCATAATTTACATAATTTTTTTTAAATTGATTTTAATAACATTTTTTAAAACTATAGATAAAACTAACGCGAGTCGTTGAGGTGTAATTATTTTCGATGAAATACATTGAAAGTAAGAGAATTAATCGATGAAATACTTTTTTTACCGATGAGATTCAAAACCATAGTATCCTATTGAAATTAATATACGAGCTAGTTCAATTTTTAGATCATTTAAGTTAAAATAAATTGTTTTGGATTAAGAGAATTGCGAAAATAGGAATAAATATCGTAACATACTATTTTTGTTTAAAATTCTATTTGATTGTTAACAAGCATATTATAGATAATAAATAAAAAAAAAGGGTTTTTTTTAGGCTTTTAAAATTACGGTTTTTTAATGATTTTTTTTAAAACTAAATTATACACGTTTTTAAATTGTAAGATTAAATACATGTAAAAAAATTATAATTTACTTAAATCGATACGCTTTTTTTAAGATAATTCATGCTTATTTTATAAATTTCCCACAAAATTAAAAAATACGTTTTTAAAAACCATGACGTAGATTTAATACAAATAAAATAGCTTATTGTTTATGAAACAATTACCAAATTTATATGCATTAAGATTTATTTTGTGCTTATTTGTTATTTTACAACATATTCCGGATACGTCAAAGAGTATTGGGCTCCCCTATTTTCATGATGCAGCTATGCTTCATAAAGGCGGATTAGCTGTATTTTATTTTTTTACCTTATCTGGGTTTTTAATAATCCGGATTATATACTTAGAAATAAAGACAACACAAGCCTTTAATTTCAAACACTTTTACATGAGGCGAATACAACGCTTATACCCCATTTATTATTTAGTGTTATTTTTTGGCTCTGCATTTTATAATTTTATTTTACCTTATTTTAATATTCAATACGATAGCGACTACCCATGGGGAACGTTTTTTGCAGGCTATATTTTTTTAGTACCTAACGTAATAACTTATTATTATAAGGTCGGGGGGATATTAAATGTTCTTTGGAGTATTGGAGTTGAAGAACAGTTTTACTTATTTGCACCTTTATTAATATATATAGGTAGAAAAAATATTTTACTTACATTATTTTTAATGTTAATTAGTCTTATAGGCTTACACGTTTTTTTTACGGATTTATATATATACAAGAATTATTATTTCTACTTTGTTTGTGGAGGTGTTTTTGCCGTTTTTTTTGAAAAATTTAAGGGCGCTTTTTTTTATAACCGAATCCTACACATAATTGTTTATAGTCTGTTTATCGTTTCCTTTTTATCAAACTATTTTGATTCTAGCTTTGGCAAATACATTCACTATTTCAATATGTTATTAAGTGCTTTATTAATTTCTTTAATATCATATTACCCTTTAGGTATTGTAAAAAATAATAGCATAAACTATTTTGGAAAAATCTCCTATGGTATTTATATGTACCATATGATTGCTTTATACATTATCCTTTATATGTTCAAAAAAATTCATTTGGATTCGTATTTTAATGATATTATTTCAATAGTCTTTATAAATACGTTATGCATTAGCGCATCTATCTTCATATCACACATGTCGTTTAAATATTTTGAAAAATTATTTTATAAACCAAAATTTTAAAATAACTATTTCTTATCAATCTTAAAATGATGAATAACAAATTCTAGTTATAAAATCCATAATTCGAGATTTCAATTATTAATTAAAAAAAGTATGTTACATTTACGCGATTAAACATGGTACAACTAACTATTTTGATTTATATTTAAGCAATTAGTTTTATTGAAAATATCAATAAAAACACATCAATGAAAAAAAAATTCTTCTTGGTAACTACAGTACCCCATACACTCCATTTTTTTAAAGGTCAAATTCAGGTTTTAAAAAAGTTATATGATGTCAGTTTGGTTTCTAGCTCGGGTGATAGATTGAACAATATAGCAAATACAGAGGATGTTCCCTTCCATGAACTTGAAATGGCACGGGATATTTCCTTAATTTCAGATTTAAAAAGCTTGTTTGCTCTGTTTGTTTTGTTCAGAAAAGAAAAACCGTATATAGTACATGGAAACACGCCAAAAGGTGGCCTTTTAAGTATGCTAGCCGCATGTGTGGCTAGAGTACCCAAACGGGTATATTGTATTCACGGATTACGTTATGAAGGCAATTCGGGTTTTAAAGGCAAGCTCCTTAAAGCCATGGAGCGTTTTACATGTTTTTTAGCTACAGATATTGTTGCTGTTAGCTTTGGTATCGTTAATACTGTAAAAAAAGATGGCGTTACCGATAAAAAAGTTAATGTTATTGCCAATGGAAGTATTAACGGAATTGATTCTGATTTTTATGATTCTAACATTATCGATAGTAAAAACCTAAGAAATGCATTAAATATAAATGATGGAGATCTTGTTTTTGGATTTGTTGGTAGGTTGGTAAAAGACAAAGGTACGAATGAGCTCATTGAGGCTTTTGTAAATTTAAATGCCCACTATCCGCATATTAAATTAGTATTGGTAGGAGAAGAAGAAGCGAGCCTAGATCCTTTACTCCCTATTACCAAAACGCATTTAAAAACTCATAAAACTATACTATGCACAGGTTTTCAAGAGGATATAAGACCTTATTTGAAAGTCATGGATGTATTTGTTTTTCCCAGTTACAGGGAAGGTTTTGGCGTTTCTATAATGGAAGCAGCATCCATGGGTATTCCTGCCATATCTTCAAACATTATTGGGTGTAATGAAATTATAAAAAATGATTTTAATGGCAAACTAATTCCATCAAAGTCCATAAAAGCACTTGAAGATGCCATGGAATTATTTATAAAAAACCCTTCGTATATGAATAAATTAGCTTCCAATAGCAGACCCTATATCATTGAAAAATATAATCAAAAATTAGTATGGAAGGGCGTTCATGATTTTTATAAAACCCTTTAATTTTCATGATTTTTATTTTCGTTTAAAACAATATCCCATAAACCTTTAAAATAGATATATTTAAAACCAAAATATAAATCCCCATATAAAACAAACCTTAACTTAGTTTTAAAAAAATAAGTCTAAAAAAAAAACGAATTACAGAGTGTTTAAATACCATGTGTGAATTTAAGAGGATATTAGAAATATTGAGGTTTTATAGTTTTTGGTCTATTGACTTTTTACGAGGTTCTAAAATAAAAAAACAGGTAAAGGATATTGATTATCATATCACATTTTACAATACTAAGGAGGCTAGAGCTAAAAGGGAAAGTAATTTAAACACCCTTTTAAACCATGCTATTAAAACAACCCCATTTTACAAAGATTACAGCCATTTTAAAGCTGTAACAGATTTTCCGATCATTGATAAGAACACCATTCGAAAAACGCCGGAACACTTCAAATCAAATACATTTAAAAACAAAAAAACAAAAAAAATTTCCACTAGTGGATCTACCGGAGCCGTATTGACTATTGAGCAAAACAAGGGTAAACTTAACAGAAACACAGCCGATGCCATATATTTTTACAAAAAAATTGGTTTTAAAATTGGATATAATCTATTGTTTTTAAAACACTGGAATTCATATTTTAAAAAAGGAAAATTACAAACTTGGGTTCAAAACATTACACCTATTGAAGTCTTTGATTTTTCAGAAGATAAAGTCACAGAGCTTCTAAAAACTCTTAAAGGGGATTGCTCCACGAAAGGGTGGCTGGGTTATGCATCTGGTTTTGAGCTACTATGTCAATTTCTTGATAAAAAGAAAAGTACACCCTTACATATCAATGTAAAATCTATCGTAGCTATATCAGAACATTTAAACGATTATACTAGAGCACGCATGTCTTATTATTTTAATGCCCCTATAGTATCGCGGTATTCAAATATGGAAAATGGGATTATTGCGCAACAAGACAGTAATGATTCTAGTAATTTTGAAATAAATTGGGCCAGTTACTTTATTGAAGTACTTGATTTTGAAAATGACACTCCTGTAAACCCAGGCGAACCTGGGCGAATCGTTATTACAGATTTATTTAATTACTGCACGCCTTTAATTAGATATAATACTGGGGATGTTGGTATTATAGACGCCGCCTCTTCCCCACCCGCTTTTAAAACTATTGAAGGAAGAAAATCGGATATTATTTTTAATACTAAAGGCGACATTGTGTCGTCGTTTATCATGCTAAATATCAATAAATTTGATGGTGTTAAACAATCACAATTAATACAAACAGACAGCAAAACATACATATTGAAGCTAAATATCGTATCTACGTTTACTGCCCAAAATCATATATTAGAGGAGTTTAAAGGCTACCTAGGGCATGATGCTAATATAACAATCCAATTGGTGGATGAAATACCAATATTAGGTTCTGGAAAGCGAAGAGTCACCGTAAATAAAATGAAAGCGAACCAAACCATGTAATCTCAACGAAAAAAAGCGTACAGATAACGGAATTAGTTAATTAGAAAACAAAGAGTATAAAAGATAATGATATATTTGACGTATATAAATACTTAACCTCTATCATTTATTTTTTTATGAGCTACAAATTCATATTCAAACCGGTATTAGATTTCATAGCAGCAGTTAGTATTCTTATTATTTTATCCCCAATATTATTATTGACTACTATTTTACTTTTATTTGCAAATTCAGGTAAACCTTTTTTCCTGCAGAGGCGTCCAGGAAAAAACGAAAAGATTTTTAATATCATCAAGTTCAAAACAATGAACGATAAAAAAGATGCGCAAGGTCAACTTTTATCAGACACCCAAAGGCTAACAACAGTTGGGAAAATTATTCGTAAAACCTCTATTGATGAAATCCCACAACTTATAAATGTAATAAAAGGCGACATGTCTCTTGTGGGGCCAAGACCGCTACTCCCTAGATACATTCCTTATTATACCGATACCGAAAAGAAAAGACATGATGTGAAACCAGGGATAACAGGATTAGCACAAATAAATGGTAGAAACCTAATTGAATGGGATGATAAGTTAAGATTGGATGTTGAGTATGTTCAGAATATCTCTTTAAAACTTGATATAAGTATTTTATTTAAAACTGTAAATAAAGTGATTACATCAAAAGATATATCAATAGACCCATTAACTGTTCAACCAGCTTTAGATACTTTTAGAGAAGAACAAAGGCAAAATTAAGATAGAATGAAAATTTTAAAGAAAGAAAAAATTTTAGTTATTGGTGGTTCAGGACATTCAAAGTCAATCATTGATATTATTATTAAAAACGATACTTATGATATTCTTGGTATAATAGATTCTTATAAACCCATTGGCGAAAAGGTTTTTGGCTTCCCAATAATTGGTACTGAGGAGGACATAAAAGATCTTATGAATTCTCATGATATAGCAGGTTGTGTTATTGGGATAGGCGATAATTGGTCAAGAAAACTAATGAAAGATTTTATTTTAGAAAAAACACCAAGTTTAAAAATATTATCAGTGGTACACCCCAGTGCGATATTAGCTTTTGATACTCATATTCCAGATGGCACTGTATTAATGGCTGGTGCCATAATAAATATAAACGCTAAAATAGGTGAATACTGTATTATAAACACCAATTCATCATTGGGACATGATTCAGTTATGCAAGATTTTTCAAGTTTGGCTTCGGGTGTTACTATTGGAGGTAATGTTGACATTGGGTACTGTTCTGCAGTATCACTTGGTGCTTCAGTAATTCAGAACATTTCTATTGGAAAGTACACTGTTATCGGTGCAGGATCTTTAGTTTTAGATGATGTGGAAAGTCATGTATTAGCCTACGGTATTCCTGCAAAGAAAATCAGGTCAAGAAAATGTAACGATAAGTACTTATCAAAATAAACTATTAAATATTTTAATAATTCTCATCTTAAATGGATATTATAAATAAAATTTCTCAAAAAAATATTAGAATATATGGGGCAGGTGGCCATTCACAAGTTATAAAAGAAGTTTTATCGCAAAACGGTTATATGGTAAGCGAAACTTATGATGATAAACCTGAATCAACGCATTATGCTTCAAAAAGCGTAAGTATAGGGGCTAGAAAAAATATTAGTGATTTCCCTCATGAAGGCCCTCCAGTAATTATAGCGGTTGGTATAAATTCGCATCGTGCTGAAATAGCTAACTTTCTTAATTGTAAATTTAGTAAAGCCATACATGCATCTGCCATCATATCCACGACTTCAAAAATTGGGGATGGTACAGTTGTATTTGCAGGAGCCATAATCCAACCAAATACAACAATAGGAAATCACGTAATTATAAATACAGGAGCCAGCGTAGATCATGATAATATAATTGGTGATTTTGCACATATTTCACCGAAAGCAGCACTATGTGGGCATGTCGAGGTTGGAGAAGGTTCTCACGTAGGCGTCGGCGCAGTGGTTATTCCGAAAGTCAAAATTGGAAAATGGTGTACAATTGGTGCTGGCACAGTCGTAATTAAAGATATACCAGATTATTCAACGGTTGTTGGAAATCCATGTAGAATTATCAAAACTTCAAAACCTCAGTAATTTGGAAAATCTAAATACACCCATTGATGTAACATTTATAGGTTCGGGTATATCAACGTCTTTTTCATTATTGAATTTATTAAATTTAATAGAGAAGAATGAGGACACAAAAAAAATAATAAATATTAATGTTATTGAAAAATATTCTGAATTCAATACAGGAATCCCATATGGATCAAGATCAGGGTTTTCAACATTATTAATTACATCTTTAAAAAACTTCCTTATTGAGCCAGAACGCCAGTATTTTATAACCTGGTTAAATACAAATAAACATTGGCTTTTAGAGGAGTTTAAAAATGAAGGGGGAAAACTATCTAAGAATTGGTTAAAAAAACATAAAACTGAAATTGACAATAATGACTGGGAAAATCTTTTTATACCTCGTCGTTTTTTCGGATCGTATATCGACTTAAAATTAAAAAACAAGATTAAACACCTTGAGGGTAAAAAGTTAATTCAAACAACGTTTATTTCAGACAAGGTTATTGATTTGGAAAAGCATAAAGGGCAATATGCCATTTCCACATCAGAAAACGGTATCATTAATTCTAAAAAAGTAGTGTTATCTGTAGGCTCCTTACCTACAAGACAATTGTGGAAAAATAAATCTCTTATCAAAAAAGAGCATTTAATGTTTATAAACAAACCCTACAAACCAGAATTAAGTTCAGTGCTTTCTAAAATTAAATCCTTTGCATCAAAAAGAAAAGGAAAAAAAACCAATGTTCTTATAATTGGCGCTAACGCAAGTGCACTTGAATTACTTTATAAAATTAATGACTTGGAACTGTTAGGCGGTTCAAAAAAGCATAAATTTGCCTTTTTATCAACACAAGGACGCGTTCCAGATGCTGAGATAGATTTTATTAGACAAAAAGAATTTAAACCTGTTCACTTAGCTTTATTAAAAAATGAGTCAGATTTAACTGCAAAAATTATAGCTGACGCAGTTTATAAGGATTTAGATCTTTCTGATGAGATTGAACTGGGAGCCGCATCAACTGTAGATAAAATATCTAAATCTTTTGGATCACTATTTTATAAACTTGGAACAAAAGAATTAGAACAATTTGCATGTTACTATGGCAATGATATTGGCAAAAGACAACGTTGTGCAGGTATCCATTATTCAAATGTCGTAAAATCGCTAAAAGCTGAAAATAGATTTAAACATATTGCTGGTAGGTTTACCGATTTAGTTTTAAATGAAGATAATACCTATTCATTACAGTATTTAGATACTGAAACTGCTCAAAAAACTATTTGTGAAGATAATTTTCATATTATAATAAATTGTGTTGGCAGTAATAATTTGGACAGTGACAAAATACCTTCATTAATTAAAAACCTTATTAAAAAAGATTATTGCAAACCGAATGACTCGAAAATCGGTTTTCATGTAAATAAAAACCTTGAAGCCACTGAAGGCCTATATATTATGGGCCCATTACTTGCAGGTAATGTAATTGATGGAAAACCTGTTTGGCATGTGGAGCACTGTGGCCGTATTATTTGGCTATCTGAAGTTTTATCCAAAATACTTATTAAGGATGTTACAAGCCAAAAAGCTAAAGAAGATGATGATAGTTATACTTTTGAGGTAAGATCCCTAAATAAAGAATCTGATATAGCTTATTATAAGGATATACTAAAACGAAATTGGAATAATAACATTTATTACGTTTTCGAACATTTAAAATATTTTAAAAATAAAACAGATTCTTTAAATTATTTTGTTCTTAAAAAAAATAATTTAGATTTAATTCTGATGCCCATTATTTTAAGACAAATAAAAAACAAAAATGGAGATACATCAACTTACTATGATGCTATAACGCCATATGGTTATAGTGGTCCTTTATTAAATGACTATGTTACCTATAATGATATTAAAGTGTTATGGAACCATATTGATTCTTGGTATTTTGAAAATAATGTAGTGACTGAATTTATCAGGTTTAGTTTAAATAAAAACTACCTGGGTTATTCTGGCCTGCTAGTTAGCTCTTTAGTTAATGTAAAAGGAGAACTATGCAGCAATTTTGAAAAACAATGGGCTTCCTTTTTGCCAAAAGTTAGGAATAATTATAGAAAAGCGAAATCCTATGAATTAGAGATTAAAATTTTACATGCCCATGAAATTACAGAAAGTGTCATTTCACTGTTTTTTGATATTTATACGCAAACAATGAAAAGGCACAATGCCAAAGAAATTTACTTTTTCTCATTGAAGTATTTTAAAGATTTAATATTTAATAACTTGACAGAGTTTGCTATAGTCTTTACCTATTTGGAGAATAAGGCTATTTCTACTGAACTTGTTATAATTAGTAATGATACATTACATGCGTTTTTAGGAGGTACAGATGCAAACTTCTATCACTGCCGACCAAACGACTTTCTTAGAGTAGAATTTATTAAATGGGCTATTGATAAGAAATTTAAATACTATTTACTTGGTGGTGGATTAAGTGATAATGATGGTTTATATAAACATAAAAAATCACTTTTCCCAAAAGATGAAGACGTCATGTTTTATACAGGTAGAAAAATAATTAATCATGAAATTTATGAGTTCCTATGCTCAACCTTTTCTGATGAGAACTACAAAATACAAATTGAAGAATTGGAAAAAAACTTTTTCCCTTTATATCGGGATAAACGTTAAGAGTACTCTCCCAGAAGGTTTATAAATTAAAAAGAATTTAAATTCTTTTTAATTTTTGCTTTTTTTGCAGATAATATATATTACAGTACCTTTTTTAGATTTTGTTAGGTCCTTTTCGTAATAACTTGCTTCTATTTTAAAATTAGCTTTACGTAACATTTTAAAAGCATTTTCCATATTCGTCCATAACATACAGTTTTGACCTTTATTAAAAAAATTTAAATTAATCCCTGTTTGAGATTTAATTTCCGGTAAGTAATATTTTTGAACCTTATCGCCTCTTAAAAAACGAAGCATATTTAATGGTAAACTTAAAAAATAATTAAACCACCTAGAATTCCAATCCATAAAACTGAAAATATAAACACCATCGGAACTTCCAATTCTATAAGCCTCTAATAAAGCATCATCAATTAACTTTTCGGGTAGCATACTTAATACCTGCCCCAAATACAGCAAATTGTCAAACTCATTATCTTTAAAACAATTTAAGTTTGTTGCATTAGCGAGTACAAAATTTACTTTAGAGTTTCTTTCAATAGCTTTTCTTCGGCAAACCGCTATCAGTTCAGGAATAATATCAAAAGCGACAATATCTTCCAAGTTTAACAATTCTTCTGAATAGAAAGCAAATCTACCACCGCCTGTACCCGCTTCTACTGTTTTTCCGTTTGTATTTTTAATATATTTTAACAACAATTGCTTTTCAGCTTCACTTACCCAAGAATTATAGCTCCAATCACTAATCAATTTCTTTTCGAAAACTTCAGAAAAATTGTGTTCCATTTATTTGGTTTATTATTTTAGGGTATTCAATTTTGAAACATAAATATCAAATGAATTGAATGATATATGAGACATTTAAATTTACTTTTTCTTACAGATGATATACATAGCTCTACCTTTCATTTTTGTAAGGTCTTCCTCTTTATAATACGATTCTACTTGATATCCTAAATCATCTAATTTTTTTAAAATTTGCTTCTTTTTAATCCATAATATGCCATTTTGCTCTTTGCTGAAAAAACGCTTATTAATACTTTTTCCAAGAAGTAACTCAGGAATATAATATTTTTTAACTTTTCGGCCTGTTATAAAACGAACGCTATTTATTGCTAAACTTACTAATGGATTATACCATCTAGACTCCCAATCTAAAAAACTAAAAATGTATACAGCGTTTTTATTACCTAGCCGATATGCTTCTTTTAAAGAAGCATCCAATAAGTTTTTAGGGAGCATGCTTAGAATTTGTCCTAAATAAATCAAATAATCAAATTCATTATTTTTAAAAGCATCTAAATTAGAGGCATCACCTTGCACAAATGTTATACTTGATTGTTTCGCTTTAGCTTTTGCTTTAGCAGTTACGATCATTTCGTCAATAATATCAAAAGCGGTTATATTTTTAAAACCAAAATTTTCTTCAAGATAAAAAGAAAAGACTCCTGCCGCAGTTCCTGCTTCAATAACCTTAAGTTTGTTATTAGTAATATACTTCGGCAAAAGGTATTCCTCGACTAAGCTTATCCCTGATCTATCAATCCAATTTTGGACTATTTTCTTTTCGTAATCTTTTGAAAAACTAGTGCTCATTTTTATTTTGTTAAATTTAATTTATAATTTTCTACAATAACCTTTGCTATTATAGATCGTCCACGATTATTCCAATGCATATCGTAAATTAGTGTTGTTGGTTTCGTTGCTTGCGATAATGGAGAAGCATAGTCAATATATTTATAGTTATTTGATTTTAAATACTTTAAAAATGATGTAGGTGTTTTTTCAGAATTCAAAAGAAATTTGAATCTACTTTTATCAAACCCATAGGTATTTACCAAACTTTCAAAATTTTCTAAATATAGCCCATTTGATTGTTTTTTTATTGCTGGATCCGGTGTCTTATCAAGTTCTACTTTGTTATTTCCTTTCTTGCTAAACAAAGATAAAAAGTTTCTAACAAAACCTCTAGGAACATCAAGCGCTCCAATAGAATTAAGATAAACAATAGTTTTTATCTTACGGATATTTCTATTAAATTGAGATTCAAGGTTTAAACGATCTTTTAATACTTCATATTTACCCCTAGTTAAATCATTTTCAAATTTAAATCCTATTATAACATGATCTATTAAATCGAACTGCGACTTATACTTATTTATTAAATGTAATTGGTCTGCTAAATCGTAACCTGCATATCCATATTCATAGACTTCCACATCTGGTAATAAATCTTCAATTTTTTTACCTATTGAATTATAATATTGTTGATGAAACCCTTCTATGAATGAATCTCCAACTAAGGCTATTTCAACATTATCTGCCGAAGGTGTAAATTCTCTATAAGAATTGAACCCAGAATTATTAATTGAATATGCATTAAAATTTTCCCGCCGATTCCCTAAAACAAAAATCCCTTTTTGATTTGGCACCCATTTCTCAACATTATTCTCATCAAGGTAACGTGTTGGAAAGTCTTTTGTTAAATGAAAAACACGAATATAACCTTCTAATATACATAGTATTAATATTGAGTATATAAAGCTTTTTATAAAGAGTTTTTTCATCGTATTAGAATTGGAAATAAATAAACGACCTATCTACATTATCATCAAAAAACAACAACATTAAAAGTATAACTATTGAATATACGAAGAACCTTAGTATTCTAGATTTGAATTTAAACGGAGAACGTTCATCTTTTCTTATTATATATTCATAAACTACAAATAAGATTACAAGTAAATAGTAATCAATCATTCTGTATCCCAGAGGATGCGTATAAGTTTGATAAGTAAAATCGGCACCTATTCTATTAATATAATTGAATGCATCAATAATAGATTCAGACCGAAAAAAGATTCGAGAAAAAGTTACTATTGCAAATGTTAGCAAAACCTGACCTATTTCTGTAAAGGTTGGAAAAATTGAGTTTTCGGCAACCACCGTATTTTTATATACTGTATTTCTCCCCATAAGAAAAACAGGTATAAATACCAAAGCATGGAAAGCACCCCAAAAAATAAAGGTCCAATTAGCACCATGCCAAAAGCCACTTACTAAAAATATAATACAAATATTTCTTACCGATTTTATTTTACTCACTCGAGATCCGCCTAGAGGAATGTATATGTAATGCCTAAACCAGGTAGATAATGACACATGCCAACGTTGCCAATATTCTGCAACATTTCTTGAAAAATTTGGAAACTTAAAGTTCGACATGAGTTCAATTCCAAAAAGTTTAGCAGTACCGATCGCTATATCAGAATATCCACTAAAATCTCCATATACTTGGAAACTAAAAAGTGTAACACCTAAAATTAATGTTGAAGCTGGGTAGGTTGAATAATTTGCAAAAATATCATCGACTATAGGGGCTAAAGCATCAGCAATAACCATTTTTTTAAATAAACCCCATAATATTAATTTTAAACCACTTACCGATTGGTTATAGCTAAACGTTCTTTTATTTAGTATTTGTGAGAGTAAATTGGAAGCTCTTTCTATAGGTCCAGCAACCAATTGAGGAAAGAAGCTTACAAATGCAGCAAATGATAAAAACTTTTTTGTTGGTTTAAGTTTGCCATAGTAAATATCGAATGAATACGACATGGTCTGGAAAGTATAAAATGAAATACCAACAGGAAGTATAACACGTAATGTCCAATCGCTTTTAATCGTATAACCAAACATTGAAAACATATCAATCCAAGAGTCAACAAAGAAATTATAATATTTAAAAAAACCTAAAAGCCCTACATTAAAAATAACACTGACCCAAAGCCATTTTTTTTTTATTTTTTTATCGTTGTTAGAATCTATTTTAATACCTATAAAATAATCTACAACGGTACTTAGTAATATTAACGAAAGAAACCTCCAATCCCAGCATCCGTAAAAAACATAACTCGCTACTAAAAGTAATATATTTTGTGCTTTTAAACTTTTATTAAGCACAAACCAGTAAAGACAAAAAACTAAAGTAAGAAAAAAGAAAAACTCTAGTGAATTAAATATCATAAGTAATATTAAAAATAATCAAGACCAAATATCATTCTTTATGTATATACATCAAAATTTTTTTTTGGATTGTTTTACAATATTCTGAAAAAACATAAAAAAACAGCAAATAAATAGCCCTCGATTGAGGGCTATTTATTACTTAAAAAAAATTCATATAGTCTACATATCATTGAATATAGAATGCATCAAACGCTTTTTATCATTTATACTTTCCTCAAGCGATATCATAGTTTCTGTTCTATACACACCTTCTATATCGTCTAATAAAAAAATAACCTCTTTAGCATGCTCTGTGCTTTTAGCTCTAATTTTACAGAAAATATTAAATTTTCCTGTTGTAATATGCGCTACAGTAACATATGGAATTTCATTAATACGCTCTAAAACAAATTTTGTTTGAGAGGTATTATTCAAATAAACACCTACATATGCAATAAAAGAATATCCTAATTTTTTATAATCCAACATTAAAGAGGACCCTTTAATAATTCCAGCTTCTTCCATTTTTTTTACACGCACATGTACTGTACCTGCTGATATTAATAATTTCTTAGCAATATCAGTAAAAGGAATCCTTGTGTTATCTATCAACATATCAAGAATTTGATGATCAATTTCGTCTAATTTAATTTTTCCCATAATTCACTATTCTTATATATGAGACAAAATTACTACATTTTTATTAAAAAAAAATTAATTTTAATATGTTTTATTTTGATAAAAGCAATATTTTTTCATTATTCAATATTACGAAAACGTTTTCGTAGCCTAGCTTTAACGCCTCACCTGATGCTCCAAAAACTGAAGAACCGTTAGCATTAATCTCTTTATGCCCATAGAAGCCATTTAGTTTTTCAATATTTTCGATTTTTGGTATAAACGCAATCTGACGACCTATTAACCGCTCTTGAAATTGAATACCTATATCAACTAAATCATTCCCAACCTTTGCATTTCTGATGATAATATCTAAAAAACATTTATTGTTTTCTGGGATATCAAAATAAGCTTCATAACTATCACCGGTTACTTTGTTTTTAGAAATATAATATAAAGATGTTAAATACGAACTGTAAATTAACTCTCGAGTTTTATCACGCCCATAATCATTATGATAATGCCCGGCTTCAAACAATATAGTTGGCACATTTTCACTTTGAAACGTGTCCCCTACGCAATTCAGGTTAAAAGCATCATCATATACGCCAACTTGATTTGGAATAATAGCTTGTAGTTCCTTATTCATGACACCGATAACCTCCATAGCGATTTTTCTATTTGGAGTTATGGTACACGATCTATCTTGAGCAGGCGCCAAAAAAGACACTGTTGCTGTTTTATTAGTTGCTCCCGCACTAAAAATGGTGCGTTGCCCATGTAAATTATAACAAAAATGAGGTTTAAACGCATTAAAAGTATTTCGTAACACTAAACTTTCTGGCTGTGTTAAATCCTGAGCATCCCTATTCAAATCAACTTTATTAGCATTTACACGCGTATAAGCCATTGCGCCATCTGGATTTAAAATGGGTATAATATATAACGTGCAGCTTTTTAAAATAGCATCAAAACCAGAAGTAGTGTCAGAAAGCGTGTTTATTAAATCGAATAAAGCTTTGGTTGTTGTCGATTCATTTCCGTGCATTTGAGACCACATCAATATCCTTTTACCGCCATAACCAATTTTAATTCCGTAAATAGGATGATTTAAAACAGACTTACCAATGGTTTCTACGTGAACCATATCAGAACAATTTTTAAGTAAAGGCTCAATATGTTTATTAGTAATATAGCGATGTAATAAGCGCTGATCTTTATGTTTTAAAAACGACTTTTTAATATCCTCTAAATGCATGTTATTTTATTATGTTACAAATGTAAACATTTACTAATTTACAAATGTAAACAATGTTTTCTGTTGAATTGTTTACATTTGTACACACGTTAAAGCCTAGAAAACTAAATTAGTTTACAATATTTGTTTAAAAATAAAAAACATGACACAAAATACTAATAATCAATATTTTATTTATATTTATATAAAGTTTTAATCCAATTAAAAAACGAGTTTAGATATAATAAATAACTATATCTAAAGTTATATTGTTACATTTGTAACACAAATGAACCTCAAATCATTTTTACAATGATAAACATTGAAGATTTTATAAGAAGACTCCAAAAAGTAATTGATTATTATGGTGAATCGGCATCTTCTTTTGCAGAAAAAATAGGTGTGCAGCGCTCTAGTATTTCACACATATTATCAGGTCGAAATAAACCTAGTTTGGATTTTATTTTGAAAATACTTTCTGCCTATCCTGAAGTAGATTTGTATTGGTTATTTAATGGCAAAGGCACTTTCCCTTCCGAAGAGAAAAACAAAGATGTAAAAATAGAAAATATCGCTCCTACAAAAAATTACGATAAGATAGTAACCGAAACTGAAAATAAAAAAACAATTGAGCGTATTGTCGTGTTTTATTCCGACGGAAGTTTTAAAAACTTCGAAAATTAATTAAAGACTTTATTAAATTTGCACTTTAAACTCTATTTATGCGATACCTACTTCTTCTGAGCCTGTTTAGCTTATTGAATTGTTATGAAACCACAAGGAACTGCAACCATTACAAAACAGGGACTTTTCGTTTTGATTACGTTATAAATGACACTTCTAAAAGCGCAACTTTTAGAAGAACTAAAAACTATAGCATAAATTTCTATGATAAAAAAACCGATAGTTCTGAAGTAAAATGGATAAATGACTGTGAGTTTGTTTTGTATAAAATAAACCCCAAATCCATTTCTGAAAAAGACCCAATACACATGAAAATATTAACAACTACGGATAGTTCTTACACCTTTGAATACTCTAAAGCATCATTTAACGAAGGCGAACCGATACGGAAAGAAAAAGGAGTTGCTATTAAAATTAATTAATCAAAAGGATATAGAAAATGTTCAACCAATGTGAATTTTAGTTCCTTTTCCTTGCTTATTTCATAAGTTAAAAATACTTCTCCCCAAAATTGCCCATCAGAAAAATCCGCTATTATCCATTTATGGTTTAGCATTTTGACTGTATTAATCAACATCTTTTTACCTTCACTTGATCCATAAGGAATTATTGGATGCTCGCCTTTAACCTCATTTAACTTATAAAGTTCATCTTTTATAAACGGAATCAATTCACCTATTTTATAGCCATCATTTTCAAAATAGCTAATAGCATCTTCATTTCTATCCAAATTAAAATGCGAGACTTCCAATACATCACTTCGTAATACGGCAACAGAATCCTTATAAATTTTAAGTTGCAACTCACTTGTTTGTAACTTTTTATTTATATCCTCAAAAATACGTTTAGCACTTATATATTGAAATAACACTAATAATGCTGCAAACACGAACAAATACATAAATATTCTTTGTTTCATTCTAACTAAAATTTAAATTGTTATTTTTAATCCGTCATAGGCCATGAACACACGTTCTGGCAGTGTTTTCTCCACAACATCATGAAACCCCAATAAATGGCTAATATGTGTTAAGTAAGCTGTTTCCGGGTTTACTTTTTCTATAAATTGTAAAGCTTCTTCTAAATTAAAATGCGACTGATGCGGCTGAATACGCAATGCATTTATCACCAAAACCTTTACATTTTTAATTTTATCAATTTCTTTATCAGAAACCGTTTTCATATCTGTCAAATATGCAAAATCATTAAATTTAAAACCAAATACCTGAAGCTCATTATGCTTTCCACTAACAGGAATTACCTCTAAACCCTGTAACTTAAATGGTTTGTTTTTAATTTTATTTGTAATAACTTCTGGCGCTCCTGGATATCTATTCTCTTTTTTAAACACATAATCAAACCGTTTTTTTATGGATTTTAAAACACGCTTATGCGCATAGATTGGAATATTTCCTTGCCTGAAATAAAACGGCCTAATATCGTCCAAGCCTAAAACATGATCAGAATGCTCATGTGTAAAAATGATACCGTCCAGTTTTTTTACGTTTTCCCGAAGCATTTGATACCGAAAATCTGGACCACAATCTACTACATAAGTAAATCCATCCCACTCTACCAAAACAGAGACTCGTAAACGTTTATCTTTTGGATTATTACTTAAACAAACAGGATGATCACTTCCAATAATTGGAATACCCTGAGATGTGCCCGTTCCTAAAAAAGTGATTTTCAAAAATATTAAGTTTTACACAAAAATAAGTTTATTTTTTTGTTTGGTACACTTATTTGATACCTTTGTAATACATGAAGCAACCTATAAAAAATATGGAAATCACCATTAAAGGCGATAAAGAGTTTGATGATATTCCTTCGTTAAAATCGAAAGCACTTCGCATAAATTTAAATGAAAACATTTACGGAACCTTTGCGGAAATTGGTGCTGGACAAGAAACTTGTCGCCATTTCTTTAGAGCTGGTGGCGCATCCGGAACTATTGCAAAAGCGATGTCTGCTTACGATAAAGATTTTAGTGATGCCATTTATGGTGCTGAAGATGATGGGCGTTATGTAACAGAAGCGCGATTACGTAAAATGCTTGCGCACGAGATGGATTTAATGGAGAACAGATTGACGCGTGAAAAAAACCCGAATAAAATATTTTTTACCTACGCCAATACTGTTGCGACTATCGATTTTGCAAAACAGTTTAAAGGTCATGGCTGGGTTGGCATTAAATACCAAGTAGAAGCTGGAGCTGATTATAATGAGATTATTCTCCATGTTCGTTTTAAAGAAACTGATGCTAGATTGCAACAAGAAACACTTGGTAGTTTAGGAACAAATTTGATATATGGTGCTTTTTATAAATACAATGAGCCAAAAAAGTTACTCCGTTACCTATATGACCATTTAGATAAAGATCAAATAGAAATTGATACTATAAACTTTTCAGGACCTGTTTTCAAAAATATCGATAATCGATTAATGAGTTTACAACTGGTTAAAAACGGCATGACCGATGCCGTAATGTTTGGTCCAGATGGCACCAATGTTTTACCTGCTAGAGTCTTTTACAAAAAAAACATATTAGCATTAAGAGGTAGTTTTAGGCCAGTAACTAAAGTAAACATGGCAATGTACGAGAAATCGTATGAGATGTTTATCAAAGAAAATAAAGTTGATGAAAAGAAAACAGTAGTCGTTTTTGAGATTACCTTATCCAATTTAAGGGCTGAGGGTGAAATTGACGAACAAGATTTTATAGATAGAGCAGATTTACTTTGCTCTCTTGGACAATCGGTAATGATATCTAATTTTCAAGAATATTTTAAAGTAGTCGAATATTTTTCAAATTACACTAAAGCCAGAATGGGATTAGCCATGGGTGTTAGTAATTTGGTCGATATTTTTGATGAGAAATATTACAGACATATCAGCGGTGGTATACTGGAAGCTTTTGGTAAACTCTTTTTTAAAGATTTAAAGGTTTACCTGTACCCAATGAAGGATTCTAAAACAGGTGAGCTTGTAAATAGTGAAAATCTGAAAGTATATCCACGTATGAAAGAATTATACAAGTTCTTTAAATACAACGGAAAAGTAATTGATATTACTGATTATGATGAAAGTATTATGAATATATTCTCAAGAGATATATTGCGTAAAATTTCAGAGGGAGAACAAGGCTGGGAAGAAATGGTGCCTGCTGGAACTGCTGAATTAATTAAAGACTACAGGTTATTTGGTTACACCCGAAGACCGTTAACTCTTAGTAGGAATATAAAAAGAAAGAAAAAATAAAGGAAAAACAAAAGAAGACATAAAATTTAAAAGCCGGCCATTTTAATTAAAATAGCCGGTTTTTTTTATGCTAATATCTGTGCTGCGTGATCTTTAGTTTTTACTTTTTCTATGACGCGTTCCACAATACCGTTTCCATTAATCAAAAAGGTCATTCTGTGAATACCATCATACTCCCTACCCATAAACTTCTTAAGCCCCCAAACACCAAAAGCATTAATAACCGTTTTATCCTCATCTGCTAAAAGCGGAAAAGGGAATTCATATTTATTTTTAAAGTTTGATTGTCTTTTTGCCGAATCTGCACTTACACCCAATAATTCATAACCTTGAGCTTGAAGTTCTTTGTAATTATCCCTTAAATTACAGGCTTCTACCGTACAACCTGGTGTACTTGCTTTTGGGTAGAAAAAGACTACTAGCTTTTTTCCTTTGTAATCGCTTAATGAAACCGTGTTTCCTTGTTCATCTTTTGCCGTAAAATTAGGAACGGCATCACCTTGTTTTAGTGTATTCATAGTCTTAACTTTGATATTATGCCAAATAAACCTCAAAATAATACTAATAATTCGTTTATATTGCACAGATGCTTCATAATATAATTGAATCGTAGCTAAGGCTATGCTTAAATTTTATTAATCGCCTTTGCACAATATCATTCAAATTATTTTAGCACTATTTTAAAATATATTTAGCATTACAAAAATACAACTTATGACTAAACAAGAAAAGGTAAACTTTGTTATTAATACACTTTACAGACTTTACCCTGAAATACCAATCCCTTTAGATCATAAAGACCCTTATACTTTATTAATTGCCGTATTATTATCTGCCCAATGTACAGATGTTCGTGTGAACCAAATAACACCTATCCTTTTTGAAGCAGCAGATAATCCATACGATATGATTAAACTATCTGTAGAAGAAATAAAAGACATTATAAGACCATGCGGTTTATCACCCATGAAAAGTAAAGGGATTCACGGTTTATCAAACATACTTATTAATAAGCATAATGGCAAAGTACCACAAAGTTTTGAAGCTTTAGAAGCATTACCAGCTGTAGGACACAAAACCGCCAGTGTAGTGATGTCTCAAGCTTTTGGTGTTCCTGCATTTCCGGTTGATACACATATACATAGGTTAATGTATCGCTGGAACTTAACTAATGGAAAAAATGTAGCTCAAACTGAAAAAGATGCAAAACGTTTATTTCCTGAAGAATTATGGAATGATTTGCACTTACAGATTATATGGTATGGTCGCCAATACTCTCCTGCTCGTGGTTGGGATTTGGAGAAGGATGTTATTACTAGGACCATTGGGAGGCAGTCTGTTTTAGATGATTATTATAAAACTAAAAAAGTTTAGTTAAACATATAAGTCATTTTAAACAAAAACATATTACCAATTTTAGGCGTAAATGGATAGGCTCTGTATTTAGCATTAAAAATATTCTGTCCAGAAATAGATAGTCTCAATCCACTTTTAAATGCATGGTTCACATAGGCATCATAAATTGAATAAGATGGCATAATACCTTTAAAACGATAAGCATCTTGAAAATTAGCAGTGTACTCATCTTGATATCTCATTGAAGCACCAAATGAAAACCCTAAGTCTTTAATAAAATCAATACCAAATTTTGCACGATTTCTAGGGGTTAAACCTGTATTAACAAGCTTATCCTCATCAAAATCATTATTAACAAAATTATAATTTGCAAACACTGAAAGGTTCTTATTGAAAAAATAAGACGCTCCTACTTCAACCCCTCCCCAAACAATTGGTCTATCCACAACTTTTGATTGTGTAGTAAGATGTATTTCAGCTGAATTAGGGTATTTATTAGCAAAACTATGCGCTAATAATGGAATTGCACAAAAATGGAAATTAATAGCTATTAACAATAATTCAAAAATGATACAAGTAAAAACACCTAAAAAAATATTGTTATATACACAAAACAATGATGTAGTGATTAATAAAGAAGGCATATCCAAAAAACTTCCTTCTAAAAAGAGAGTTCCATCACAGAAACTAGCAACATTAATTATAAATACCCAAGAAAGAATAAAATCAACTCCTGAAAAATGGAAAGAAGAGCTAATTGCTCTAACCGAAAAGTTTCAAACAGAAAATTTAGAACTAAAGTTAATTATAATGGACATTATTGTTCAAGCAAATAATGCAAGCAAATCTATAACTAAATGTGTTACTGATAATTTTGTTAAACAAATAGAATTAGAATTATTAGAATTAAGTGATTGGACCAAGAACCCTATTGATAATTTTTCATTTAAACCGACATTGTGTTTGGAAAGGAATAGGTATACTGCTAAACAAATTTCAATAATATCAAACTTAACAATTGGAGGTTTTAATTTTCCAAATGATATAGAATTCATCTTTTATGATGATCTTCTGCAAAAAAACTATAATCTTAAAAACTACACCCAGAAAAAAGATGACAATACTTATTCAATAAATTTAGTCAATTTTAACATTAAAAATAAATTAAAAAAAATAGGCGAACGGCGTGCTGCAAATTCAACACCTTACGTTTTAGCAGCAAAATCAAAAAAAACAAACTTAAGAGGAAAAATTTATATTACTCCTGAGACTTATGATGAAGAAGAAGCCTTTTATAAGCAAATGGAAATTAGAGCTAAAGGTGATTGGGTTTGTGGAAAAGTTTATTATAAACCAGTACAAGTAGTTGAGAATATTGACACTAAAATTTTGTTAGATAGACAGGAAAAGGGTGATGGAGATTTTGGAGGAGATGTAACTTACTATATGAAATATAAATTTAAAGTAAGTACTGACAGGAAAAAGCTTTTTTTAGATTATTTCTCTTTTAAAGCCGTTGAATGCTGTAAATGTCATAACTATGAATTTTTATGCGGAAATGAAAAAAATAAATCGATATGGCATTCACAAAGTAAAAATAATATTCTAATCTACGAAGCTCCTGATAACTTTGAATTTGCTTCTGAGCAAATTGACCAGTCCATAATTGAAGAATCTTATCTAATTAAAATTAAAGAAGAAAATAGGGTGTTTCAAAGAGAGAGAAAGCCAAACATTCCTTTTGTAAAAACACTTTTTTTAAAAGCTTCAACTGGCGGTTATGATGCTACACTTAGGGGTTTAAATGCGTGGTTACGATTTTCAGATTATGGATTATTTCCATTGAAACGTGTTGAAAATTGCCATGAAAATTAAAATATTCTCATGTTTATAATTCTTATAAATTTAAAAACTGATAAAATGAAACATAATACTAAAACCAACCCACTAAAATTAATATTTTTTTCACTTCTTACTATAACCCTAACAACTGCCTGCACCTATGAAGACTTCATAGACTTCAAAAAATCTAAAAAGAAGAAAGTCAATATTTGTCATTTTGATAAGGATACCCAAAATTGGCACCTTATAGAAGTATCAAAAAATGCTATAAGAGCACATTTAAACCATAATGATGTTTTATTGATTGATAAAGACGGAGATGGTTGGGTAGAAGCCATAAACGAATGTGTTCCTGGGGGCGATTGTGATGACAACGATGCTTCAATAAATCCGGGGATTTCAGGAACCTGCTCTAGTTTTACAGATAGCGATAACGATGGTATAAATGACGATGAAGACGATTGCCCAAATGAAGCTGGATTAGAGGCTTTTAACGGCTGTCCAGATACTGATGGTGATGGCATTGAAGACAGCAAAGATGATTGCCCAAACGAAGCAGGGACAGCTGGTTTTAATGGTTGTCCTGATAGCGATGGAGACGGAGTTCCTGATAAAGATGACAACTGCCCTACAATAGCTGGTTCAAAAGCCTTAAATGGTTGCCCAGATGCAGACGGTGATGGTGTTACAGATGCGGATGATGATTGTCCAACAGAAGCGGGACCAGCAGCTAACAATGGTTGTCCTTGGCCAGATACAGATAGTGATGGGGTTTTAGATAAAGATGATAATTGCCCAAATACACCAGGAACTATAGCAAACAATGGTTGTCCAAACAGCCCTTAAAATAAGATTAAAATAAATCAAAAAAGTCCTGATTTTTAATAAAAATCAGGACTTTCAGAAACTTAATTTAGAAGCGCTTCAAACTTCATTTTATTACAATTTATAACACTTAAAGCCTTAGAATAATTTAGAAGAAAATTAACCGTTTCTTCTTTCGGTTCAAGATTATCTGCTTTTTTAGTAAAATCTTCAGAGTAAATTTTTGCCATTTTTTAAAGTTAAGGGTTTATTTATACCGATAACGCAACAAAATTCACTTTATTGTATGAAAACCATTCACTTTTTATGTATATTTTAATAAAATATCATTAATTCGTCAATACGATATTATGCTTATCTATAATTTTACGCAAGTTAATTAAGGCATAACGCATTCTTCCTAATGCGGTATTAATACTAACACCTGTTCTTTCAGATATCTCTTTAAAACTCATATCATTATAAATACGCATCATCAAGACTTCTTTTTGATCATCTGGTAATTCATCAACCAAACGTCTTACATCACTTTCAACTTGCTCTTTAATTAGTGTTTTTTCAGCATTTAAACTGGTATCACTTAGTACAGAAAAGATATTAAAATCGCCAGCATTATCAAATTTAGGCATACGGTTATTTTTTCTAAAAAAATCAATAACCAAATTATGCGAAATCCGCATGACCCAAGGTAAAAACTTACCTTCTTCATTATAAGCGCCTCGTCTAAGCGTACGAATCACTTTTATAAATGTATCTTGAAAAATATCTTCGGCAACGTCTCTATCGTAAACTTTGGAATAAATAAAACTGTAAATTCTTTGTTTGTGTCTTTTAATTAAAATTTCTAATGACTTTTCGTCTCCTTTAATATAATCACTAACTAGAGTCGCATCTGTAATAAGTTGTCGTTGCATAATAAGTACTTTTAATGCACGAAGTAAAGTCTTCGTTGCTTGGGGTTATAAAGTTTAAAAGTAATTTTATGCTATAGATACGTTTTTTAAAAGTTATAGTAAATTTCAAATATAACAACAATCATACCTAAAAAACAATAAATCACAATTATTTTAACAATTTATTCGACGAACGGTTATTTTTTATGCTCGTTCACTTGTATTATCTTTGCAAATCTATACTTTAAAAACTTATGAACATCCCTATTTCTCAAGTAAACCCAAAAGAAAACATCATAATAAAAGGTGCAAAATTACATAACTTAAAAAATATCGATGTTGTTATCCCGAGAAACAAATTAGTTGTAATCACAGGTTTATCGGGTTCTGGAAAGTCCAGCTTAGCTTTTGATACGCTTTATGCGGAAGGCCAGCGACGCTATGTTGAAAGCCTATCGAGCTATGCGCGTCAGTTTTTGGGTAGATTGAACAAACCTAAAGTTGATTATATAAAAGGTATCGCACCAGCTATCGCTATCGAGCAAAAAGTAAACTCAACAAACCCGCGCTCAACCGTTGGAACGACCACAGAGATTTACGATTATTTAAAATTATTATTCGCCAGGATTGGTAAAACATATTCACCAATTTCTGGTTTGGAAGTAAAAAAAGATACCGTAACCGATGTTTTAAATTATTTAAAAACCTTTCCCGAGGGCGAAAAGCTCTTGCTCCTCGCTCCTATTCATCTTGAAGAAGGGCGAGCTATAGAAGATAAATTAAAAGCCTTGAACCAACAAGGGTATGCCAGAATAAAAGTTAATAATAGCGTTTTACGAATTGATGAGGTGGATTCAATTTCAAAAAAAGACACCGTTTTATTAGTTGTAGATAGGATTATAACTAAAAATGAAGAAGATTATTTTAACAGATTAGCAGATGCCATACAAACTGCTTTTTTTGAGGGTAAAGGCGAATGCATTATAGAAACTTTAAAAGACAGTAACCAACGTCCGTTTAGTAATAAATTTGAATTGGATGGTATTATTTTTTTAGAACCAAACGTGCATCTTTTCAGTTTCAATAACCCATACGGCGCATGCCCAAAATGTGAAGGTTACGGTGATATTATAGGTATTGATGACGATTTAGTTATTCCAAATACTGGACTTTCCGTTTACGAAAGCGCAATTTTCCCTTGGCGTGGAGAAAGTATGAGTTGGTATAAAGATCAATTAGTAAATAACTCGCATAAATTTAATTTCCCTATCCATAAACCTTATTTTGAATTAACAGACGCTCAGAAAAAATTAATCTGGACAGGTAATAAATATTTTGAAGGTTTAAATTCATTTTTTTCTGAATTAGAATCTAAAGCTTATAAAATCCAGAACCGTGTGATGCTATCGCGTTACCGCGGAAAAACAAAATGCAAAACCTGCAATGGCAAAAGACTACGTGTTGAAGCTAATTATGTGAAAATTGCAAATGCAACACTTACCGATTTGGTTGAAATGCCTTTGGATAAACTAACCATTTTCTTTAAACAACTAGAATTAAACGATTACGACACACAAATAGCTAATAGGTTATTAAAGGAAATTAATAACCGATTAGCATTTCTAGCCAATGTAGGTCTCGATTATTTAACGCTAAACAGAAAATCCAACACACTTTCTGGCGGAGAAAGCCAGCGAATAAATCTCGCAACCTCATTAGGCAGTAGTTTAGTTGGTTCCATGTATATATTGGACGAACCTAGTATTGGTCTACACCCTAAAGATACCGAACGCTTAATCTCCGTTTTAAAATCTCTACGAGATTTAGGAAATACTGTTATTGTGGTGGAGCATGATGAAGATATCATGAAAGCCGCTGAATATATTATTGATATTGGTCCTGAGGCAGGAACCCTTGGAGGTCACGTGGTTGCAGATGGCACGTATCAAAATATTTTAGCTTCAGAATCCTTAACAGCAAAATATTTAAACGAAGATTTAAAAATTGAAGTCCCTAAAACTAGAAGAACTTCAAAATACCATGTAGATATTGTAGGTGCGCGCGAAAACAACTTGAAAAATATAGATATTAGCTTCCCATTAGGCATGCTAACCGTAATTACTGGTGTTTCTGGTAGCGGAAAAAGTACGCTTGTTAAAAAAATATTATTCCCTGCGCTTCAAAAAAGATTGACCGATTTTGGGGATAAATCTGGGCAATTTACAGAACTGAAAGGTAATTTTTCAAATATTAACCACATCGAATTTGTAGACCAAAACCCAATCGGTAGATCATCCAGATCAAATCCGGTAACCTATATTAAAGCCTATGACGATATTCGCGCCCTATATTCAAAACAGAAATTAAGCAACATAAGAAACTACCAAGCAAAACATTTTTCTTTCAATGTAGATGGCGGACGCTGTGAGACTTGCAAAGGTGAAGGTGAAGTAACCATTGAAATGCAATTTATGGCAGATGTACATCTACAATGTGAAAACTGTAAAGGAAAACGCTTTAAAAAAGAAGTGCTTGAAGTGACGTTTGCCGATAAAAATATAGATGATATTCTAAACTCAACAATCGATGATGCCATTACGTTTTTTGAAGCTACCGAGCAAACCAAAATCAAAAACAAACTCCAACCACTGCAAGATGTTGGTTTGGGCTATGTTACTTTAGGGCAAAGCTCTTCCACACTTTCTGGTGGTGAAGCGCAGCGTATTAAACTGGCATCTTTTTTAGGGAAAGGAAACAAAAAAGAAAAGGCACTTTTCATTTTTGATGAACCTACAACAGGATTACATTTTCATGATATCCAGAAACTATTAAAATCGTTTAATGCGTTAATTGCAAAAGGCCATTCCATTATTGTTGTAGAGCATAATATAGATTTAATAAAATGTGCAGACTATATTATTGATTTAGGTCCAACTGGAGGCGAAAACGGGGGTTATCTCGTAGCCTCAGGAACACCTGAAGAAATTACGAAAATAAAGGCTTCCGAGACAGGAAGATTTTTAAATGAAAAACTTTAATATGAGTTTAAATTAAAATTAGGAATTAGTGCAAAACAAAAAAACGGTAGCAATTTGCTACCGTTTTAAATATTTTGGAAATATTATTATTTATTACTTAACAAATTTTAAACTTCCCTTTTTTGTTGATAAAATATATAAGCCAGATTTTAAGGTCTCAACACTAATCGTGTTAGATATTTTACCTTTAAGAACGGACTGACCCATTAAGTTGTAAATAGCAAAGTTACCAGCATCAGAGTTTTTCATCATAATAGCATCTCTACTAGCATTATAAAATGCTTCTAATTTTGATTTGCTAAAATTTGAAGTGCTCAAAGTTGCAGCAGTAATAACTTCAATATCATCAAATTGAATTTGAAATGCTGCAGCTGGAGGAGAGGTAGTAGACTCAAAAGAATCCACTATAAATTCTGGTCTCTTATTTTCTGCAGGAGCAGTACTAAAATTTAGTACTATAGTTTGCCACGCACCAAAATTAGTTCCATCTCCACCTGTTACCATCACGTCAGGAGCACGAAAAGAAGTCGTGTTTTGTAATCTTGCTGAAAGACTCGCATCACCATTTTTTGTAGTTCTAACCCTTAATCTTAAAGCCGCAAAAGTACCTCCGTCACCTATGCTTCTGGCAACACCAGCGCCTCCCGCATCTAGTAAAGGAAGAACATGCCACGCTGCACCTGCGTTAGTAGTTCTTGTAACTTCAAGGACATTGTTAGACCCACTCCCATCATCAGAAATTTCTTGAGTTGATCCTGGTGAATTATAAGAGGGACCTTGACGAAAAAATTTTTGTCCAGGCGCAGTAGCAGATCCGTCAAAAAGAAGTTCGTCTTGAGCAGTAACCCCAAAGCTCATAATCATAGCTAATAATAATAATGTAATTTTTTTCATAATTTTTAATTTTAGATTAATTAAGATAGTAAATTTAAAAGAATTTCACAAAAAAAACTAGCACATATGTTTAAATTGATACTACATATGTTAAATATTAATAAAATATTTAATACCATTTATTAATAGAAATCAATAATCGTATTATGCGTAATGCCCATAAATTCTATATATTACAAGCACTTTTGGCGTTAATAAATTATAAAAAAATAGATATTTTTAACTAGTTAAAATAAATACTTAATTTATAAATAAAAATATACCAAACTAAAAAATATGGAAATAAAACACATTAAAAATTATAAGGTATTAGGCAATGGAACATGAAAGTCACCTTTTTTCTTAAATTTTAATTTTAATTTTAAAAAGAAATAGTATGATTTTATAATACACGAGAAACTAAAACCAAATATTATAATTATCCATACCCACATAAACATTATTTAAAATATAATACAACATGAATAGAAATAAAAAAAGGGCTGTTTAAAAGCAGCCCTTCTTTTTAAATATTATACAATACTATTTAGCAAATTTTAAAACGCCGTTATTAGTCGCTAAAATATATAAACCTGTTTTTAGGTTTGAAACGTTTATTTCTTCAGAAACCTCACCCTCCATAACAGTTCTCCCTGTTAGGTCATAAAATTTATAATCACTTCCAATAGCATTTCTGTCAGTAATTATAACAGAATCTATATTAGAACTATAAAAAGCATCTAATTTGCTTTTATTGAAATTTTCGATAGACAATAATGCATCAATTTCAGCTTGACTTCTTATATACACCAATGTTGGGTCACTTGCTCCAGGGCCGCCGTAAGTAGTTCCTCCTCCATCAGGTGTATATGCTAGATACACTAAAATTCTATAGGTCAGGTTTGCATTATCAGAATTTAGCTCAGCATCAGCAGGAATAGTATAATCGAAAGAGGTAACTCCTCCTGATCCAGCTGGTGGAAACTGATAATCGTTTGGTTGTGCAACTGTTTCGTTTGCCCAAGTTCCAGTAAGTGGATCGACACCTGCCATAGCTTCATCCTGAAGCCCACCTAAAATAAAACTATAAGCATCCTCTATATCATCTGTAGAACCTAAAGTGTATGCAATTTCAATGGTCACTACATCACCTGGCTTAAACGTTACTGCTGATTCACCATTTATTTGATAATCAGATTTGTTTGACCAAACAAAAGTTGGCTCTACACGTTGTGCAAATGCGAAGCTACAGACAAAGAATAACAGTAATAAAAAAGTAATTTTTTTCATAATCTTAAAATATTTTAGTTAATTAAGTAATAAATATAAATTTTTATTCATTCACATACCCTTTAATCGACTAGACAAAAACTAGACAAGTTGCAAAACCCTTATTTTTATACCTTTTATGTTAATTTAAAACTTCAAAAAACTAATTTTTTTTGTAAAAAATATATTGACTAACTTAATACATCTATTTTTCCTTTCATAAAACACTTTCCTGATTCCTAATTCATGTATTAGAATTAAAATATAGTGTCAATAAAAAGTGGTTACAAAATACTATAATCCTAAAACTTGTTTATTATGATTTCTAAAAATAGAACTAACTAATTGAACGGAACTAAACTTAGAAATATATCGTTACAAAAAAAAATTAATTGCTTATTACAAATAAATCACTTGGTTTAAGAAGTTACTTTTTAAAAAACATAAAAATAATCGACTCAAATAACATTAAAAACCGGTTGTTGGTTAGACTCTGTTTTTTTTGGCACGCTGTTTGTATTTATCTCATCGTAACCCTTAAAATTTACAATTATGAAAAAGTTTATATTCTTATTAGCAGGATTAGTCCTTACAGGATTTACTGTTAACGCAACCACGACCATCAAAACTATTGCAAACTCAAATGCATCAACAAGTTATTATGGAGGTTATGGAAATTCTTTCATATTTAATGTTGATGGTATTGAATTCTCAGTTTTTAGAGACGGTCAATTCGACTTTAACCTGATTAGAAACAATTCAAGATTTGGAGTACATGTTAATAACCGTAACACAAACATTAGTTTTAATTCGGGTTACGATTATAACGCCTACGTACAGTATGATGAATTTGGTGCGATTATTCAAATTGAAAACATTCCAATTTATTATGATAATTTTGGACGTATTAGTCAAGCTGGAAATATAAACATTTTCTATAACAACTTTGGTTATATAAACCGTGTTGGAGGATTGCATGTATATTATAGAAACAATGCGTTTTCTCACTATTCAGGGTTTATAAACGTATATAATAGAGGTTATGTTTACAGGCCATGGCACAGATTTTACAGTATACCTGCTCGTGATTATTGTGTCGTTTACAATAGGCCCTATAGGCAGTTTTACAACCCTGTACGTTATAATTACAACAGGGGATTCCATAACAATTATAGACCTAGAACTGCGATTTCTACAAGAAGAGGAAACAAGATTTCCAGAAACAGAAATTACGCTACAGTAAATAGAAGTAAAAGAAATGTAACTCAAGTTAATAAAAACAGAAATTACAGAAGAAGTGTTGCTTATAATAATATAAACAGAAGCAATAATACTGTAAACAGCAGAAATAGCAGAAGTATTAATGATGTTAAAAGAAACACAAACAGACGTGATAATAAAACAATTACCAGAAATTCAAAAAGAATAGAGTCGCCTTCTATGAATAGAAAAATTTCCAAAAGAGATAATACAACTATAAGAAGAACGTCTTCTGGAAATAACTCTCAAATAAAAAAAAATAGAAAAACACGTGAAACTATTAATAGAAATATAAATAAACCACGTATAAGAGGTAATGAAGTAAGACGAGAACAAAAAAGTAGAACAATTCAAAAACCGAAAACAACAAATACTCGTACGTATAAGAGAAGTAACAATACAACTAGAAATACGCAAGTTGCTAAGCGTACTGTAAGCAAACCTAGAACAATGCAAAAACACTCTGTTAGTAGGTCTTCACAAAATAGAACGCCTAAAGCAACTCAAAGTAGAAGTAGCTCTAGCAATAACAAAAGATCGGTAACAAGAAGAAGATAATAAGAATTTTGGTTGGTTAGTTTGGAAAGCCCTGCGAAATGTATGCCTCAAAGCAACATCGTAGGGTTTTCTTTTATTGCAATTTTTTTCATCTTAATCAAGACAGGAATTTTCATCAAGAAAGCACTATAATTATTCAAAACGATAGTATAAGATTTCCCTAGCCCATATTTTATATTTTACAGTAAGTTTATATAAAATCCCCCCCGATATTGGTTTTAAGCCCCTGCTCTATCAAGATATGCACGTTGTTCGCTTAAAGCATTTGAAATACAAAAAACCTATTTCAATTTTAAAAACTTATTTATAAGATGTGTAATATCCTCAGATAAATTAAATTTATATACAGAAAATGTATAAAGGGCCGTAATTAAAAAAGATTTTAAACCAATATTAATAACCGGATGAAATGGGAACTCCCAAAAATAAAACAATAAAGCGCTTACACACAAAAGGGACCCTATTTTAAAGGTAGATACTGTAAACGGAAACATTTTAAATTTTCTGTAAACGAAATATAATTTTATCGAATTGTAAAGAAGAACAGCAACAAACGTCGCTATTGCAGCACCATTTATACCAAACAAGGGTATAAATAAAATATTTAGAAATATCATAACTGCTATAATAATAACGCCAATAACTAACACCAACCTATAATAATCACTGTTAAAGAGTATAGCATTATTACTGCCTAAGAGGGAATCGTACAACTTAGAAATACTAATCAATAAAACGACATATAAACCAACGCTGTATTCCTTATCTATTACCAAGTATAATTGATTTATATTTAAGATAATTAATAAAAAAATTAAACCCGCAACTACAAATAAATTTAATGAACTTCTTTTATACAAATCCTCCAACAACTCAAAATTTCTATCGTTTAGATATTTAGCAGACATTGGTGATAACAATTGATGCATGGCGCGTTGCGGAACCGCAATTACCGTCGCAATAAAAACAGCAACATTGTAATAGGCAATATTGCGTATTGGATTAAGGTATTGCCCCATCATAACCTTATCAATATCCAAAAGCTGGGTGGCTATTAATCCTGCAACAATAATTAATGCAGAGTATTTTAAAATACTACTTAAACCACTAATTCTTTTAAATGTAATGACTGGAAACTTTATGCTAAAGGCATAAACTTGCATAATAAACATGCGAAGAACATAAATGACAACAAGTCCGGCCATAAATTGATCTAAGTTTATAGTTTCAAAATATAATGCAAACAATAACAACATTGTTACCATCCTATGAAACACTTCTTTCATAAAATTACCAAATACAGTATGCATTTGCACTTTTGCCCAAGCGAAAAAAACCTCAAAATAAGCTAAAGCAATAGCTATAATAAAGGTATGCCACAAATACCCTTTTATAATTTCGTTTTCTTTAGATAAAAAATTAGCAAGTGTATCATGACTAAAATAAGCAATCAACACTAATGGCACAATAATGAAAATAGGAAACACCAGCATGAGCGTTAAAAAGCTGTTTAATGCGACTTTAGTTTTAAATGAAGAATAGAATTTTATTAAAGTATTATGCATACCAAAAGACATTAATGGCATAATAACATAGGCTAAGGACAACATATAACCAACTAATCCGTAATAATCATCGGATAAAAATTTAGTATAAAGAAACAAGGTGTTTATTGCGCCTATAAAAAAACCTAAATAGGTATAAATGATGTTTTTTAAGGATTGAGTTGCAATAATACCCATTATAACAAATTAACTAATTTTTTGGTAAGATTTTTCCTGTGATATTTTTTTAAACCTACAGGATTTACTTGTAGTGTTTTATTCTGATATGCCCTAAAATGTTCTAAGATAACTCTTTTTAACGAGTCGTAATCAGAATATTTAAAGTACTGACCAGTATTCGTTTCATTGATAATTTTTTCAACGTCTGAATCTTCTGGCCCCATAGCAACTATAGGTCTGTTAGAAACCATATACTCAAATAACTTTCCAGGGATTATACATTTTGTGTCTTCTGAATTTATTTCGATTAATAACAGCAATTGAGATTTTTTTTGAAACTCAATCGATTTATTATGAGATACATACCCTGTGCAATTAACATAATTACTTAAATTGTTTTCCCTAATTGATTCTAACACATTTTCACTAATTGAGCCTACGAAATTAAGCTGAAAACTTTTTGTAAACGCATTATGCTCATTAACTAATTCACTTAAAACACGCCAAAGTACTTCAGGATTTCGTTTTGATAATAATGATCCAATATGTGATACCGTAAATTTAGAATCCATTTTAAAATCCACAATAGCTTCATCATCATAACCATTTGTAATGACTTCAATAGGTTGATTTGTTATATTCTGAAACGCTTTTTTAGTAACAAAACTTGTTACCATAATTTTGTCTGCAGTAATTAAAACCTTTTTTTCAAGCGATTTATGTTTTGCTTTTGAAGCTTGGGACAATTTTAATTGTTTATGATATCCAATAGTTGTCCAAGGATCCCGAAAATCCGCTATCCACTTTACCCCTAGTTTGCTTTTTAACTGTAAACCTATAAGATGCAAACTATGCGGCGGGCCAGTCGTGATAATGGTTTCGATGCCCTCTTCTTTAATGTAATTAATTAGATAAGCCACTGCAGGTTTTACCCAACCTACCCTAGCATCTGGAATAAAAAAATTCCCTCTAACAAAAAGCATCGCTTTTTCAATAAAAGATTGCTCCTTCACATCAGGAATAATGCCTTTACTAATTGTTTTTGAAGACTTTTTCGAAAGAAAACCAGCCCATTTATAAGGTTCGTTTATTGGTTGATTAATAATTGTAATATCTTTAGAAATCTCAGTAGTTAAACTCTCATCAATAATAGGGTAATTTGGGCTTTTAGGAACAAAAACAATTGGGTCTATATTGAATTCCGGTAGATATTTAACAAATTTCAACCAACGTTGTACTCCAGGCCCTCCAGCGGGAGGCCAATAATATGTTATGATAAGTACTTTTTTTTTCATTTTGTTATTCCCATGAAGCAATAATATTTAAAATTGAAACTAAATTAATATTAAATTCCCCCTTTAAAGGAAATGACAACCTATTTTCCTTTAAATTTATAAAACATCCCTACCAGTAATAACAAACCAAATAAAATGGAACTTGCTAATGATATCTTACTTCCTGTTTTAACCACATCTGGATTAAATTTAAATTCTATAATATGCTTTCCAGAGGGCACTTCCACACCCCGTAAAATATAGTTAACACGCATATAATTTATTGCTTCTCCATCAATAAACACCTTCCATCCATTAGGATAATAAATCTCTGAAAACACAGCAAAACCTTTGTTGGGGTTGTTGGATTGGTATTTCAAGTAATTCGACTTAGACTCTACAAGTTTGATAGTTGCTAGCGAATCGACCGTGTAATTACTTGTAATGTTTTTAAAGGCTTTAAGTGCTGTATGAGATGAATAAATAGCTTCATTTTTATTATTTAAACTATCCAAAAGTGTTATTTCTTTATTTGCTGAACCAACGGCCGTCAATGACTTTACGAACCAAGCATTTCCGTTAGCAGTTTCATTTTCATAGGGGAATGGATTACCTTTTTCGTCTTGCGCTACTATGTATTTTGTATTCAACATATTCAGCACATTAATATTGTTTTGTGAAATATAAAAATTAAAAACCTCACTGTATCGTCTTAATTCAGCTGCATTATAACCATTTAAAGAATTATGGAAATAAGAGGGCTTTGAAGGTCCCGAAACCAAATCATAAACCCTATAATGCGTTTTATCTTTCAGAATATATTGATCAACGTCAGTTGCTTTAAAAGGTTTGCTCATTTTTATTCCGGAAACAAAATCATCATTATTAACATACCGCCTATCAACTCCAACTAAATCAAAAAGAATTAAAGCACCAAAAACAATAATTGCATGATGTTCTTTTAATTTATCTTTCATGAAGAAATAAACGGCACCTGCTGATAGCAACACTAAAACAAGTGTTCGTATGGCATCGTTAGTAAATATGGTTTTTCTATCTGTTTTTAAAGCATCTACAAAATCCTGACCGTAATTCTGGCGATAAAACCCATCATTAACACCAACAAAATCAAATAACGAGGATTTAAAAAGTAAGAACAAAAAAGTTAAACCACCTGTAATAAAAACTGAATATTTCAATGCTTTTAGCTTATCTGCTTTACTTTCAAAATCATTAAACAGCCTTACCAAACCAAAAATTGCTAAAGCTGGAACACACAATTCCAAAATAACTTGAATAGAACTTACAGCTCTAAACTTGTTATAAAGCGGGATATAATCTATAAAAAAATCTGTTAAAAAACCTAAGTTTTTTCCATAAGACAGTAGTAAAGAGCATATTGTTCCACCTACAAGCCACCATTTTAATCGCCCTTTTACTAAAAACAAAGCAAAAACGAATAAAAACAATATAACTGCCCCAACGTAGGCTGGTGCCTCCACTATGGGCTGACTCCCCCAATATGTTGGTGCTCGTTTAGCTTCTTGGATTGCTTGGGTTGTCGTTGCCCCTAATTTTCTAAACGCCTCGTAGGTTGCTGAATCCTTGCCAACATCCTCAGCATTTCCACCACCTGTAAATCGTGGAATTAATAAATTAAATGTTTCAACAAGACCGTAACTAAATTGAGTTATATAATCTCTATCCAAACCATTGGTTACTTCTTTTAAAGAACCATCTGGATTAATAGTTAATTCACTTTTATTACGCTTACTTTCTTTAACATATTCATTCGTTGCTAAAAAATTTGTTGCATTTAAGGCTATGGATAAAACCACAGCAGCAACCAAAACACCAATAGACTTAAAATAATGTGTAATCATTTGTTTTTTGTAAGCATCAACTAAATAAGCAACACCCAAAATAATAACTAAAAACATCAAATAATAAGTCATTTGGAAATGGTTTGCTACCAATTCGAGACCCATTGCAATAGTTGTTAGCAAAAAACCAATAATATATCGTTTTTGAAAAACCAATAATATGCCACTCAAAACCAATGGCATATAGGCAATGGCATGCGCTTTACTGTTGTGGCCTACGCCAAGAATAATAATTAAATAGGTTGAAAACCCAAATGCTAATGCGCCAATTGCAGCCAATTTGAAATCAACTTTTAATACCAATAAAAAAATATAAAAATTCAATAAGTACAGAAATAAATAATCTGCTGGTCTTGGTAAAAAACGTAACGTGGAATCGAGTTTCTTAATATAATTATGTGGATACCTTGCCCCTAATTGGTACGTTGGCATACCACCAAACGCGCTATTGGTCCAATAGGTTTCCGCTCCAGTTTCAGCTTTAAAATCCTTTTGCTGCTTACTCATGCCAATATATTGAACAATATCGTTTTGATATATCGCTTTTCCTTTTAAAACAGGACTAAAATAGGCGAGAGATATTATTATAAATCCTAATAAAACTAAAACATGAGGCAATAATTTTTTAATTGAAAATGGCATGAAACAGTTTTAAAGAAATGATTTTGAAAAATAGTTATAATTTTTTAAGAGTAAAAAAATCGAGGTTGATAAACTTTACTATGTAAGTTTCTAAATAATTGAAAAAAAATTACTCAATTTCTTCATAATCTACATACTCACCAACATCTTTATTTGATGTTTTAGTTTTTGGAATCTTATCTATTACAACTTCACCTTCCTTTTTTTGAGGGTCAGAATTTTGTCCTTTACGGTATTGACCAAACTGATTCCCAAATTTCTGCTCTGCTTTTTTTGCAGCATATTTTAGCAATAAAGGCGCAAAAATTCTTGAAAGTATTTTAATTCCGTAATATATTAAGGCAATTATAAGTATGGTTCTTAATAAACCCATTTTTTAATTTTTATTATAATATAAAACAAAAATACAATTCTATCTGTTTAAATACTGTTCAACTATGATAAAAAAAGTATAAAATATCTATATTTGATGATTATGTTTTCTTAAAGAAAGAATAAAACTTACACTTATGAACCCAATTAAATCTATACTTTTTTTAATATTAAGCTTAGTTACCTGCCAAGCATTTTGCCAATATACCGAGGTAATTAATTCTAACAGGCCCGGCATGTCCAGAAGTGCCTTTTCCGTCGGAAGGAATGTTGCACAACTGGAAATAGGCCCTTATAGCATTAAAGAAGAAAGAACTCCTGCAATAGCCTACGATGTTTCAGGCTTCGGGATTGATTTTGCCGCACGTTACGGTTTACTTTTAGAAGAATTAGAATTGAATATTGAAGGCACCTACCAAAATGACACCAAAACATTTGCTTCAAATTTTTCTTCTGAAGATAAACGTTCTAATTTCAAATTTTTAGCTGTCGGAGCAAAATATCTAGTATTCGACCCTTATAAAAATGCTGAGGGAGATAAGCCAAATCTGTATAGCTGGAAAGCAAATCGACAGTTTAAGTGGAAGTCTTTAATTCCCGCTGTTTCAGTATATTTAGGTGCTAATTACGATACAGAACCCAACCCATATACTTTTACAGGTATTGAAGGTTTTAGCCCTAAAGTTATGATTTTAACTCAAAATAATTTTTCTAATGGCTGGGTTTTAGTTTTAAACTTAATTAAGGACAGAATTGGCACGAATCAGTCTGATTTTCAATACATAATAACACTTACACACTCTTTCAATCCTAAATGGGTTATTTTTGGAGAAACCCAAGGTATTAAAAGTGATTTTTATGCTGATAATCTTTTTAGGGTTGGTGGCGCTTATTTAATGAGTAAAGATTTTCAGTTAGATACAGCCCTTACGTTTAATGCAAAAGATACACCATCTGTTTTCAGTATTAACTTAGGTGCGTCATACCGCTTAGATTTTCATAAAGATAAAGAAATAGATAATGGTACTTCCGCAGAAGACGAGGGAAAAAGAAAAACTAATCAAAAAGTGAAAAAAAAGAGTAAGCAAAAAAAAGAGACCGTTTTAGAAGAAAAAGTTAAGAAACAAAAAAAGAAAGACACAGATTTTGATGATTAACTAATCATCGGATTTGAATTAAATTATATGATAACACTTAAAGAAGTAAAAACTAACAAAGATTTAAAAGCTTTTGTAAAATTCCCATTTAAACTTTATAAAAATTCACAATATTGGGTTCCTCCTATTATAAGTCAGGAAATGAAGACTTTTAATAAAAAAGAAAATCCTGTATTTAACGATGCCGATGCTAGATTGTTTTTAGCTTACAAAAATGGAACGATTGTAGGCAGAATTGCTGCAATTATAAACTGGCTTGAGGTAAAAGAGCAGAGCCAAAAAAAAATACGCTTTGGCTGGTTTGACTTTATTGACGATGTTGAAGTATCTCAAAAACTTTTAAATGAAATTGAAAAAATCGGGAAAAAACACAATTTAGAATATACTGAAGGACCTGTTGGTTTTTCCAACTTAGATAAGGTTGGAGTAATGACTGAAGGCTTTGAGTCTATTGCACCTATGATAACATGGTACAACCACGCTTATTATGTTAAGCACTATAAGGCTGCGGGTTATGTTGTAGAAAAATCATATTCTGAAAGTAAATTTCCTTTTGAAAATGTAAAACCAGAATTTTTTAAAAAAGCACAGGAACTTATTAAAAGGCGCTATCAATTAACACCTTTAAAGCTTACCAAGACTAAAGAGGTTATGCCATATGCGGATAAAATGTTTGACTTATTTAATAGAAGTTATGCGTCTTTATCGTCTTTTGTTGCCATTAATGATGTTCAAAAAGAATATTTCAAAAAAAAGTTTATCAGTTTTGTAAATCCTGAGTATATAAAATTTGTTGTTGATAAAGATGATAATATGGTCGGTTTTGCCATAGTTATGCCTTCATTTGCTAAAGCATTGCAAAAAATGGATGGTAAATTATTCCCTTTTGGATTCAGGCATATCATGAATGCAAAAAAAAACAGCAAAGATGTTATCTTTTATTTAATAGGTATTCATCCTGACTATCAAAACAAAGGTGTTCATGCTGTTATATTTAACGAATACTATGAGACCTTTAAAGAAAAAGGGATACAAACCTGTTATAGAACACCAGAATTGGAGGATAATGAAGCGATTCATAAAATATGGAAACACTTTTCTCCAGAAGTTTACAAGCGTAGAAAAACATTTAGGAAAAGTATTGGCTAGAAATTAGAAGTTGGAAGTTTAGAATTTCTACAGTTTATGAGATACTGCCCAACTATATTTCCAACGCCTTAAATAATGCTATTAATTTTTTACTGGACGGTCTTGGTGCATCTGCTTTTAAAACTTTTCCTTGAGGATCTATCAAAATAAACCTCGGAATACTAGACACGTTAAAAGCCATGACAAAATCGAGATTTTCCTTAGCGTATAATTGAACACCAGTAAGTTCTTTTTCGGCAACCATCTTTTTCCATGTTTCATGGTTTTTTTGTTTATCTAAAGAAATGCTTACAAATGCTATATTTTTTCCATGGTAATCCTTTTCAACCCGCTTTAAAAAAGGGATTTCAATTTTACAAGGGCCGCACCACGTTGCCCATAAATCTATATAAACGTATTTACCTTTCAAATCATCTAAGGATGTTGTTCCGCCGTTATAATTTTCATAATCGACAAACTTAGGGGAATTTCTTCCGTTTAAAGAAAACAGTTTTTGTTTATCGTCGAACATTTCGTTAAACTGAGTTTTAATACTAAATAACTCTCTTTTTTGCTTATTAACAAAAGCTGTATCCAAATCTTTAGGAACAATATTATCGAATAAAGACGCTAATTTAATACTTGTAGCCTCAACTTTTTTATTAAAATCAAATTTACTCATGGTAAATAAATCATCATCATTAAAAAGTTCTTCTTTCAACAATTCTTTTTTAACAAAATAATTATTTACAGATTCACCTAAACCGTCAAATTTTAAGCTTTTATAAAATTCTTGCGCATTTAAAGCTATTTTTAAATCGTAACTGTTTTTTAAATATAAACGCACCTGTTCTTTTCCAGCATGTAAAATATATTCTCCCGCTTTTACTTTTAAAGTATCAGAAAAAGTACCATCCATATTTACTTTAATGGTTTTTACAATACCGGTATTTTGAAGTATTGATAACGTATCCGTGTTATTATTTTTTATTGTTCCTGAAAGCGTCACATAGTTTTTAACTGTATCTTTTTTACAAGATGCGATCAAAAAAGCTATTAATAATAAACAGATTAGGTTTTTCATGTATTTATTTAATTATTTGTCTTAAAACTTTCCAAACCTGCACTTAAGAATTTTGCATAATCCTCTTCGTTTGGTGTATAACCAACAGGCTTTGTTAAAACTTTATTTCCTTCTGAATTTAAAATCACATAATACGGCTGAGAATTAGATTGAAAAAACTGAGTTTGAAAGTTAGCCCATTTTTGACCATAATTTTCAAGCAATCGTGTACCGCCATTAATTCTATTTACTTCGACGCTTTCATTATCAGGCAGGTCCTTTTTATCATCAACATATAGAGAAATTAAAATATAATCATTTCTTAAATAGCTATCAATTTTTTCAGAAGGCCAAACATGTTCTTCCATTTTTCTACAATTTACACAAGCATAACCTGTAAAATCAATCATAATGGGCTTATTAACTTTTTTAGCATAAGCGATGCCTTCTTTTAAATCCTTAAACACTTTTAAATTGTTAGTTGAAGTACTCGGGTAAAACCAACTATAACTAACAGGAGGTGCTAAACCACTTAACAAAGTTAATGGCGTAAATGTGCCATTTTCCTTATTGACCCTAAATCCTGATATTAAATAAATTGTGAACGCTGCAACAAGAATACCGCCAGACACTCTCAAAAACGATAGTTTTTTTAAAGGTGAATCGTGTGGAAACTTTATTTTACCAAAGAGATACAAAGCTAATCCTGCAAAAATAATAATCCAAATTATTAAAAATGGTTCAATTTTTAAAAGCCCCCAATGCGCTACCAAATCGGCATTTGATAAAAACTTAAAAGCTAGAGCAAGTTCTAAAAACCCTAAAATTACTTTTGTAGTATTTAGCCAACCGCCAGATTTTGGGAGTGCATTCATCATATTTGGAAACATGGCGAATAAGGCAAAAGGCAAACCTAGAGAAACTCCAAAACCTGCCATGCCTGCTGTAAGTTGCCATGCACCACCATCGGCAGTTAAGGAGCCTGCTAATAAAGAACCTAATATAGGACCTGTACATGAAAACGATACTATGGCTAGTGTAAGTGCCATGAAGAATATGCCTATGATGCCTCCAGAACTCTCGCCTTGTGTTGTTTTATTCGTCCAACTTGATGGTAATGTAAGTTCATAATAACCAAAAAATGAGAAAGCAAAAAATAAGAAAACAGCAAAAAATATAACATTAAGCCAAACATTAGTAGATATTTGGTTTAAAATATCAGGATTAACAGAATCTAAAAGATGAAATGGAATACTTAAAATTAAATAAACAAGTAAAATAAAAAACCCATAAAGCAGTGCTTTTGATATTCCAGAGCCTTTACTCTGTCCACTTTTTTTAGTAAAAAAACTTACCGTTAAAGGAATCATAGGAAAAACACAGGGCGTTAAAAGTGCTAACAAACCACCCAAAAATCCCAATCCAAAAATTGTCCAAAGCGATTTTTTCTTAATAGTCTCGCTGGTTAGTAGTTTTACATCTTCTGGATTCATACCATAAAGCATATTGTTTACAGCATTATTATCTATAGATTTTAAACCTGTAATAACCTCTGTATGTTCTTTACCAGTACTACTCCCATTAATATTAAAAATTAAATCGATTTCTGTTGGTGGTAAACATCGAGAATCGTCACAAACCATAAATTCAACAATAGCATTTATTGATTTTAAATCTTTATTAAACTCAATCTTTTGTTTGAAAACAGCAGATTTTTCAAAGAATTTTATTTTCATCTGAAATATAGGGTCATCTATAATATGTCCCTCTTCCTCAGTTGTATTACCTATAAATTTAAAAGCACCGTTACCATCGTCAAAAGTAAATGTTGTAGGAATTGGCCCATCATTCGGTACATTTTGAGAATATAAATGCCATCCAGCTTCAATTGTTGCTGTGGCAATAAGATTATATTCAGAGTCTGAAATTTTATCAATAGATGTTTTCCATTTTACAGGTTCAAGAATTTGTGCATGAGCTAAAGTAACAGCTAATAATACCAATAAAAAAATGACTCGTTTCATTATGAAAGTATATGTATTCTGGAACAAGATTATTGAATGTTGAAAATAAGATGCTCTGGTTCTGCCATTATACATCTAGCATCGTCACAAACCATATAATTAACTTCTGAAGCAATGCTAAATGGCGGTTTATTTTTCAACTTAATTCGCTGTTTAAAAGTAGTTTCGGTTTCGAAATACGTAACAAGTAAATTAAATGTTGGATCGTCGACAGTTATTCCTGTTTCTTCTTTGGTGTTTCCTTTTTTTAAATAGCTACTATTTCCAACAAATGTAAAAATGGTTGGTAAAGGGCCGCCTTCAGGTACATTTTGGGAATATAAATGCCATTTATCATCAATATTCGCAATGGCAATAAGCTCGTATTCCGTATTAGATATTTTTTTTACATCTGTAGACCATTTGACTGGTTCAAGAATTTGGGAGGACGAATGCATTGCAATAAAAAACAAAGTAATAAAAAATATATGTTTCATGATTATGTATTTATACTAGAGCTTAACAAAATAATCTATTTTAAACATTCTTATTTTAAAAAAAATCAAATAAAAATCATTTGACGCAAAAATAATAAGAAAGACACGGTAATTTTCACTAAAGAACCAATAAACCGAATAAACCTTACTAATAAAATGTTAAAGTTTTAAATGTAAAACTAATATAATACAAAAAGCGCACCATAAAGGTGCGCTTAATAATATCGTTAATAATTTTTCAATTTAAAATCTAACAGACACTTTCCCTCTTAAAAAGAAAGGTGCTCCAGGAGTAAAGTGAATCTCTTCAACAGATGCTGGTTCGTTAAATAATCTACTTTCAGTAGCAAACTGGGTTTCTTTCCATTCGCTATCAAATAAATTTTCAACTATTAAACCAAACGTCCAATTTTTATGACTGTAATTTAAGTTTAAATCTGTTATAAAATAACCTTCTGCAACAATGGAATCATCTTCATTTGCTGGCCTGTCGCCAACAAATCTGTAACTCAGTCCGCCAGAAAAATTATTCCAATCTTTAACATTTAAACCACCTGATGATGTGAAATCTGGCGCTAACGGAATATAATCCTCACCGCTAGGTTCTTCGCTACTTCTAGCATAGGTATAATTAAGGTCGGTATTAAAAAACAAATAATCATTCAGTTGATATTGCACTCCAAAATCAACACCATAACGTTTTGTTTTTCCGCTAGGTTCTACAATACCCGCATCACCAACATAAACAAATTCCTGTTGTAAAAATAAGCCCCATAGTGCGGCATTAATGACCAACCTGTCTGTTGGTTTTGTAATAAAACCCAAATCTGAACCAAATGCTGTTGGCAATATTTCTCTGCCCTCGTTAGCTGTAACTACTCTTGAATCATTAGAGTGATAACCAAAACCGGTTTTTGCAAACAACTGTAATTTTGAAGATGGTGCGTAGATAACATTTAATTTGGGACTTACCAAAACCTTATTCTCACTTTTATTATCATAAGTTTGGGTTAATAAATTTTCATAATCAAAATTGAAATAATCCAATCTTAAACCTGGGTTTAAAGTCCATTCGTTTTTCTTGTATGTTAGATTAGCAAAAGTAAAACCATTTAATTCATCTACATTTCCATAAGCTAAACGCTCTAATAACTCTTCTCTGTTTTTTGTTCTCGATAACTGAACATCATTAATATCATCATATCGAAAACCGACACCCAATTCATATTTCAGTTGTGCATCATGATCTGCAAGATGAAAAGAATGCTCGAAAGCTGTTTTAGCTCCAATAATGGTTCTATTTTCATATTGACGAATTTGATCGCCATTAACTGGGTCTTCTAAAAAGAACGTAAAGTTTGAAAACAATTCAAAATCATATTTGGACACGTATGCTGATGATTTTACAACGGAATGCTCATTTAATTGTTTTTTATGGTTTAACCAAATGTTTGTTCTACTAGTATTACCTCCTTCGGTATCATCAATAGCTCCAAAACGACCTATTTGCTCGTTTTCAACAGCACGCACAGGAATCTGGCCTGAGGCATCCCATTTACTTTGGAAATGAGAAAGCGATAAGTTTAATTCTTGATCATCGTAATTATTAAAATTATAACGCCCCATAATGTTTAAGCGATTAAAATTTTGTGGCGAATCAAAAACACCATCAGATAACATAAGCTCTGAAGCCAAATACGCCGAACTATTGTCTTCATCTAAAAGTTTAACCATACTTAAAGCACGTATGGTATTGAATTGTCCAGCCTCGAGAGTTACTAGGTTATTATCAATCGTTTTCTTGGTATTAATATCTACATAACCTGCGGTATTAAAATTTCCTTTATCGGCATAATACGATCCTTTACCAAAATCAATATTATCTATGGTTTCTGGAATTATAAAGTGCATATCTGCATAACCTTGACCATGTGCATGCGACACCATGTTTACGGGCATACCATCCACATCTATAGCGATATCCGTACCGTGGTCAATATCAAAACCCCTTAAAAATATTTGTTCTGCTTTACCACCTCCAGCATGCTGACCAATGATTAAACCAGGTATTTTGCGCAGAATTTCTTGTGATGATTTTACAGGACTTGTTTTTAAATCGAGGTCCAAAAACGTACTTAACACATTTACTTTTGAAACAATTAAAACCTGATCCAACGATGCTGAAGAAATTTTCAAGAAAATTTTTACGTTACTATCTAAATGTGATTCATCGATTATAAGCTCTTGATTTTCAAAACCTAATTGATAAAAATAAATAACATCGTTTATAGATATATCATCCAGTTCGAAATAACCTGATAAATTAGTATATGTATAAGCACCTGTTGTTTTGTTATAAACCCCAACACCTTGAAGGGGTTTTTCGTTTTCTTCTGAAATTACTGTTCCGCTTAGTTCGTGGGCATTAAGAATACCTAAACTAAATGAAAATAGTAATAATATTATAATTTTCTTTGACATAATATATATACTATAATGTTTGATAGAGAAACATTAACTCATGTTACTTCCCTATCAAAAGATAAAAAGTTTTTGTGTGAATTGATTTAATTTTAATTTGAAACCCATGATTTGATATTAAAAATATCGAAAGGTATTGTATTAAAGGAATTGTGGAGGTTCGGTAGCATTTTGTTTATATCCTTTTAAAATTTTTTGTTCTGTAAATAAAAACAGATGTTTAATAGGTATAGATAATGTGAAAAAATTCTGTTTATAATCAGCTTTACTTCTTAAATGCTTATCAATCTTTAATTTCAATATATTTGATTGCTCTTGGTTTTGATTTGAATCTGTAGCTTTTAATATGCGCTCTAATACTTTTAATATTTTATGTTCATGCCCATCTTCTGATGTATTTAATGCGTGAGCTTCATGCACCTCATTATTTGAATGTATTGTCGTTGATTGTGCAATAACATGATCTGTCATTTCTAATTGATGCGTAAGTACATGCAGTAATTTATTAACTTCGTTATGAGATGGCCCAAAAACATAGCATATGCTCATAGCTATAATAACAACTTTTAAAACAAATGGCTTCCAGCCTTTTTGAGCAATTTTATTCATTTAGTAATTCGGTTAGAGTTTTTTCTAAATAGTCTGAATATTCCTTTATCGTTGGAAGGTTAAAAACTTTATTCAGTGGAATTTCTATGCCTAATTCATCATTAACCCTAGAAGTAACTCGTATAGCTGCAAGCGAATGACCTCCTAATGCTATAAAATTATCTTGAATACCAATTTTATTTAATCTTAAAACCTCTTTCCAAACGCCTTCAATCAATTCATCTATTTCATTTCTTGGAGCGATGTAAGTCGTTTCAAGTTCTAATTGTTCCGTATTGAAACTCCTTAAGGTTTTCTTATCTATTTTACCATTTTTGGTAAGTGGCATCTGGTCTATAAACTTGAAATTAGACGGCATCATGTAGCTTGGCAATTTTTTTGAAAGCTGTTCCTTTATTTCTTTTATAGGAATATTGATGTCTCCAGTATAGTACGCAACTAATTGGTCATCATTTTCAAAAGCATCAGATTCGTTATATCCAATTTCTTCCATAATGCGTTTGACTTCAACTTCATCAATATATTCATTTATTTCCTCTAAACTTTCATCTCTTGTTTTGTGGCCTAAGCGCACATCCCAACTGTATGGAAATGAGTAATTGCTATATCCTTTTTCTTTTTTATGGACATAAATACCAACTTGATTTATTAAGCAATTAGTAGAACGACCTGTATCGGTTGGCCTTACCCAACCCACTTTTTCATCAAGATATACGAGCATATCCTCTAAACTTACATCTGAATATCTATAAAAATCTACGAACTGTACTTTATCAAAAACGGCATCGTCTTCAAAAATGGATACATCCAATAAATCTTTTACTGCATCTTCCTCTTGATGATATAATTTTCTAACCTCTAAAATAGTATCATCAATTTTTTTAACATCTAAATTATCATCCCAAAACAACTCTTCAGTTAATCGAGTTTCAAAAAACTGTCCTCGTGATAATCCCGTAACTATAAACGGAATTTCCTTTTCCATAGCTATTTTAGTACTCAATGTGTAAATAGTTTTAAAACAACCATTGCAAACGTTTTGGTGTCGGTTTAAACTATCTACGAAAATTTCGTTCATGTGGTTTGATGTTCCAAAAACATGATCGACATCCAGCTTTTTAACAATACGTTTTACATTATCTATAGCCTGTTCTGATATATATCCGTTATCCAAAGTGAATGCTAAAACTTTTAAACCCATGCCTACTAATTGTGCTAAGATATATGTACTATCTTTTCCGCCGCTTAATAGTGATAAACAATCGTATGTTTTATTATTTGCTTTGTTATCGGTTAATATGGAATGTAATTCTTCTTCAGTTTTAAAATATTTTTCAGCTTTGTCCTTATACCCTTTAAAAGCGTTACATAAATGGCAAACCCCATCGGCATCAAAATCTGTATTTGGATAATTTGATGGTAAACCACATTTTGTACAATTAATAACATCAGCTTCCGCTATTTTAATCTTGCTACTTTGAGCTAGCACAACGGCGCAATTGTCAACCCCTTCTATATTATTTAAGTTGGACTCAACATCGGTAAGTTCAATTCTGTAGCCTCTTAGTTTAACTTGCTCGTCTACACGACCCAAATATTCATAAATCCCCCTTTCGTTTATTCTGGCAAGATCGCCAGTTTCATACATTTTTCGATTTTCGACAAAAGGGTTATCTATAAATTTTTCTTTTGTTAATGTATTCAAACCTAAATAACCATCGGCCAAACTTGTACCGCTTAAAAACAAAGCACCTATAACACCCTGCGGTACTAAATTTTTACAGTCATCTAAAATATAAGCATGCATATTAGAAATAGGTTTTCCAATAGGCACAGAACTTTCTGTATGATCTTGACTATTAAATTCACTAACAATACAGCCTACGGTAGCTTCAGTTGGGCCATATTCATTAAAAATCCTGACCCTATTACCAAATGCCGTAGTTATAGATTTTGCTAAACTAACTTTAAAATCCTCTCCACCAACTATAATTTTTTCAATAGCAGAATTTGATAAATCTTTATCTTTAAAAAGTGTTAAATGCGATGGTGTAAGTTTTATTGTATCTACTAAATTATCTTTTATAACATCGAGAACTGCGGTATCTGGGCCTGAACTATTTTCTTTATAAATTACAATTCTTCCGCCACTAACTAATGGTAAAAACGTTGAGGTTATAGTTAAATCGAAACCTATAGAGGTAAAAAGAGCGAAAGAAGATTTGTTAGAAAAATCATAATAATCTTTACCCCAAAATATATAATTTGATAAAGCTTTGTTAGAAATTAAAACGCCTTTTGGATTTCCTGTAGAACCCGATGTGTATAGAATATAAGCAATTGCGTTAGGCTTTTGGTTTACATTTAAATTATCCTCAGACTCTGTTTCTAGTTGCTTTTTAATAATAGTAATATCAGTTATAGGAGTTTTAATATTTTTTAGATTATTACTTAAATCTCCATTTGCTAAAATGTGAGTACTACCTGAGTTTGAAACTATAAAATCAATACGCTCTGCAGGCTGATTTGATGCAATAGGCACAAAAGTAGCTCCTATTTTTAAAATAGCTAAAACACTAATTATATATTCTGAATTTCTAAAACTATACAGCGCTATATTATCGCCTTTTGATACGTTTTTGCCCATTAAATAATGTGCAAGTTGATTCGCTTTTTTATTGAGTCCTTTAAAAGTTAATGTTTCATTGTTATACTGAAGTGCTACAGCATTAGGTGTTTGATTTACCACGTTTTCAAAGGATTTTAAAACTGATGGCTGTGAATTAGAAACTTCTAACTTAGGCTCTAAAAATTGAGCCGCTTCGCCTAAGGTAATTAGACTGTTTTTATATATAGGCTGGTTAATATCCTTTAACATGGCATCAATGATGGTCAGAAAATGTGCAGGAACTTGTTCTGCTAAAACATCATTAAAAACAGATTTATTAAGATCGAAATGAATTTCCATATTACCTGTAGCATCAAAATCATAAACATGACAACGTAATTGATGCGTCATATCAATATTATTTGTATGCATCCATTCTGAAGTCATTGGCATTCCATTAAATTCTGAAAAATTAGCTGTTATGAAATTGAATATTGTATTAAAACTTCTACTTACCTCAGGAATAACCATTCCAGGTTTAGCATGTCTTAAATAATCATTGGCTTCTAATTTTACACGTTCAAGAACATTAAAAAAGGTATCATCTTCTGATAATTCTAGAGCAATCGGGAAAATTTCTATAAATAAACCTATTGTTTTTTTAAATTCCTTTGTTATCCTGTTTTGATAAGGTGCACCAATTACAACATTTTTATCACCACTAATTCTGTGCAAAAAAACAATAAATGCAGTTGCCAATATATTAAATTGCGTTAAACCAACATTCCAACCTCTAATTTCAGTTTTTAAAGCTAATTCCTTAATGTTCTGATAACGTGTTAAACCCAATTTTATAGAAACGCGTCTAGATTCTATTAAATTTCCTTTAGGTTGCTTTCCATAAAAGTTTGATGTTTTATTAAAATCACGAACTTTATCGATCCAATATTTTGCATTTTCTACATGTTCTAGTTTTTGTGTTTTGTGTTCAAAATCTATATAGTCTTTAAATGCTGGTATTTTTTCCATATCATTTAAAGTATCTGCTTCTATGTGATGGTATAACTGAGCTACATATTTATATACCAATGTTGCAGAAACAGCATCTGTAACTAAATGGTGCATGTTTAAAAACCAAATATATCTATTACTATTAACAACTAATAGTACTGTATCAAATACTCGTTTTGTTAAATCTAACTTTCGTTCTCTCCTAATTTTTAACCAACTATTAATGTCTGTTTCATTAGTATCCTCATCAAAATAAATGACTTCCATATTAAAATCAAAATCATTAGTAATAGTTTGGTAAGGCATACCATCCTGTTCTGAAAACAGGATTCTTAATGCATCTGCTTTAGATACCAAAATATTCAAAGCTTCTGAAAAAATCTCAGGCTTTATATTTCCAGAAATATTGAAGGTATGTGCTGTATTATGGAGAGGGGATTCGGGATTTAATTTTTGACCTGCCCAAAGCTGTAATTGACTTTGAGTTAAAGGTATAAATAGATTATTCATATTGGGGAGGTTTTAATTTATTAACTGATTATAATTAATATACTCGCTTATTTTTTCAATACTCACAAAATTGTCAAAAGTTATATCCTTCGATAATACTTTAATATTAAACTTTTTTTCAATATAAGCTATCAATTTCATCATGCCCAAAGAGTCTATTATTCCCGTACTCAAAATATCGTCAGTAGTCGATATTTTAATATGATTATCTTCAATAAAAGTATTTGTAATGTAAATTGTCAATAGTTTTTTAATCTCCATTGTATTTTTTTTTGAAATTATAAATATGACTTATTAACATTAAGAAGAAATGATAAAACAATTTAAAAAATTGCTATACTAAGGTTAAATTTTACAATCTAACATTTATAATTTTTTTTTTTTGTAAAGATATTGTTAAAATATATATGCTTAAAATACAATTCATGCAGATTAACGCTTAAATAAATTAATTAATCGAAAAATTTTACATTAATAGTTCCGAATCCCTCAATAAAACTATTTACGTTAAAAAAGAAAAATTTAAATTATGTTAAGAAAAATCTTGTTTTCTGCTGTAATAGTCTTATCTATTTTATCCTCGGTAAATTTAAATGCACATAATCCAAATCGGAGTATCATTTATTTGAAAATATACGAGGCATCCAATATAACAGGTGAATACCATATTAATGTCGATGAATTAAATGAGGTTTTTGGATTACAATTAGATAAATTCTTTACCGTAGATGACTTTGTTGAACATAATGACATTATTGAAAAGTACCTTTTAAGTACAACACGATTTAAAACAAAAAAAGGCCTTCACGAAATTATTTTTACAGATGAATTTACTACAATTAGAACAGTGAACGGAAGTTTTATTACTATGGGTTTTTATTTGAAAAATTCCATAAGTATAGCTGATAATATTGAGGTAACTTTCAAATCATTTTTAAAGGAAGACCCATTACATTTAAATTATTTAACTATTTGGTATAACTGGAAATCTGGGCTTATTAATAATGAAGCCATGATAGCATTGGTTTTTGATGAAGAGAACCCAACTAAAATATTAACAATAACAGACACCTCTATATGGAAGGGTTTTAAAGCCATGATAAAGGAAGGTATTTGGCATATTTGGATAGGTATAGATCATATTTTATTTTTATTAGCGCTTATATTACCTTCTGTTGTTAGAAGAAGAGATAATACTATTTTTGGTTGGGAACCAGTGAGGAATTTTAAAACTGCTTTTTTTTATATTATTAAAGTAGTTACTTTTTTCACTATAGCCCATACCATTACCCTAACCCTTGCATCATTGCAATTAATAAGTATGCCGTCTTGGTTAGTAGAATCCATTATTGCTTTTTCTATTGGCTTAGCAGCATTTCACAATATAAAACCTATTTTTAAATTAAAAGATTGGGCAATAGCGTTCATTTTTGGTCTTTTTCACGGCTTTGGTTTTGCTAGTGTATTAAGCGATCTTGGTTTAACAAACGAATTTTTAACCCTTTCCTTATTGGGATTTAATATTGGTGTAGAAATTGGGCAATTAGTTATTATTGCTGCCATTTTTCCGATATTATATATAATGAGAAATTTAAAACTATATCCGAAGTTTTTAGTTTTTATGTCTGTTCTGCTTATAATAATGTCTATTTATTGGTTTATTGAGCGTGTTTTTGATATTGATTTACCAGCTGATGAATATCTCAGGCAAAAGCTTTATGAGTTTGTTATTTCAATATGGGTATTAATAAGGTAGATAATTTTTATGAAAAAAGAAACGGAAAAATCCTCCTTACTCAACAGGTGGAAAAATAGAGACCAAAAAACGGAACTATCTAATACCATTAAAAAAATGCCTAATGGCATTAATATTCCGCTATCTTATGGTCAAAAAAGATTATGGTTTTTGCAACAACTATATCCCAAAAATGCCTTTTATAATTACTCTGAAACCTATACTTTTAATGGCGTATTAAACGATAGTATTCTTATTGAAAGTTTAAAAAAAGTCTATAAAGACCATGATATTTTAAAGACGACTTATCATATTGAAAACGGAGATATTTTTCAAAAGATAAATCACGATAGTGAAATCGATATCACTACACATGATTTTAGTAATTTATCCAAAGAAGTTTCAGAAATTGAGTCTAAAAAGATTATTTCAGATAATTCCAAAAGGTATTTTGATTTAACTCAATCTCCACTCGTTCGTGCAGTATTAATTACTAAAAATGCTAAAACCAATATCCTTCAAATTACGTTACACCACATTATTACAGATAAGTGGTCCATGGGCAAATTTAGAGAAGATTTAGCAAGTTACTACAGGGAACTAATCCAAAATAGTAAAATCACTGAAAAACGAACAGAAATCCAATATACCGATTATGCGTATTGGCAGAGTAAAAACGAAATAAATACCGATAGTCTTAATTATTGGAAAAACAAACTATCAGGAGATATACCCGTTTTAAATTTACCAACAGATTACCCAAGACCATTACAGCCAACATTTAAAGGTGCTGCATCGTTTACACAAACTTATAGTAAAGAACTATCAACCAAACTTTTATTACTTGCTAAAGAGTTAGATACGACCCCGTATGTATTAATGCTAACGGTTTATTATGTTTTACTTTATAGATATAGCGGACAAACAGACATATTAATCGGTTCTCCTATAACTAATAGGAATCAAAAAATTTTAGAAAACATTATTGGCTTCTTTAATGAAACTATAATTTTAAGAACGGATATTTCTCCAAATATGAGTTTTAAAAATCTAGTAAATCAGGTTCGTTTAAATACACTTGCTGCTTTCGAAAATAAAGACATTTCGTTTGATACTTTAGTGAGAGAGCTTAAAGTAGAGCGATCATTAGCTATAAATCCTTTTTTTCAAGTCATGTTTCTCTATCATTCTGTACCAAAAAGTCCTTTTTTCGATACCCATGTTAGTTTACATCATACTTGGTATGATACGAAAGTTGCTAAATTTGATCTAACTGTATACATATCTGAAGAAAATGGTTTGTTATCCTCTACTTTTGAATATGCATCAGACCTGTTTAATGAAACTACAATAAATCGCTTTCAAAGTTATTTTAAATCTATTTTAGAGGGTGTTGTTTATAATTCAGATCAAACCATTACAGAGCTCCCAATATTAACCGACACCGAGAAACAATTTTTCCTAAAGAAAGAAAAAATTAGTTCTGACCATTTTTCAGAATTTAAAGGAATTCATAATATCATTGAAAACATAAGTATTGAACAACCAGATAATATAGCAGTTACTTACAAAGATACCTCAATAACTTATAAAACTTTAAATGATAGGGCAGACATACTGGCTACACAGTTATTAAAAAATATAAAATCTAATAACGAAATTATAGGCTTATGTATTGACAGATCTATCGATATGATTATAGGTATGTTTGCTATTTTAAAATCTGGCTGTGCCTATTTACCTATTGATCCAGAATACCCAGAACAGCGTATTAATTTTGTATTGAATGATGCTAAGGTTAACACTGTTGTAACGCAAAAACATTTATCGCAGTTATTTAAATCGCATAACATTAAGCAACTCCATATAGATAATTTACATAAACCTGAAAACAGTACTAAACAAAAATTATGTGATGTAAAAGATACTGATTTAGCTTATATCATATATACGTCTGGCAGCACTGGGCAACCTAAAGGCGTTCCGATTAGCCATAAAAACATTATTAATTCCACATCTGGTAGACTTGATTTTTATGATGAGAAACCATCTGCCTTTCTATTAATGTCATCTATATCTTTTGATAGCTCTAAAGCTGGAATTTTCTGGACACTATGTACAGGTGGTAATTTAGTAATAGCCGAAAAGCGCATAGAGCAGGACATCGAAATGATTGGCAATATAATTAATGATCAAAATATTAGCCATACTTTAATGCTTCCCTCCTTGTACAAACTAATACTTGATTATGTAGATAAAGAAAAACTAAAGGCTTTAACAACTGTAATGGTTGCTGGAGAGGCCTGTTTTCCAGATCTTTGCAAAACCCATTTTAGCACATTTAACAACGTTAAATTATATAATGAATATGGACCTACGGAAGCCACCGTATGGTGCATTGCCCACCAAATAAAAAACGATAAAGAGTATAACATGGTTCCAATAGGCAAACCTGTTGCTGGCTCCAAAATTTACTTAATGGATCCGAATCTTAATCTGGTTCCCTTTGGAAGTATTGGTGAAATATATGTTGGCGGAAATGGACTTGCAAATAATTATTGGAATAGACCTAAACTAAGTAACCAAGTGTTCATTAGCAACCCATTTAATCCCTCTGAAAAATTGTATAGAACAGGTGATCTTGGTAAGTATAATGATGATGAAGACATTGAGTTTTTGGGTAGAGCCGATCAGCAAATAAAAATTAGAGGTTTTAGGGTCGAATTAAACGAAATTGAAAAAGTAATTAAAACTTACAATAAAGCAATAATTAATGCTATTGTACTAATAGAAAATAATGCTATCGATAATAAAAATTTAGATGAAACTATTTCTGTCGAAAACTTAATTGACATTTTAAAAAACTTAAATGATCATGATATCAATAACCTTTTTTCCTCATTAGAAGAATTAAACAATGATGAAAAAGAATATTTAGTAAATCAAATAGAAGTATAAAACAATGAGAAATATTAAACGCTCTAAAGAATTTTAAGTTGCTGCAACAATTCATCATGATAATTTAATTAAACCAACAAAGGATATTTAAAGAAATGCTGTAATAAACAGAGCATTAAAAGAATTTGTAGCGGATTTAAAAATAAGTCATGAACAAATAAAACATTTTGTTACCGGAGAAACTTTGCATAACTTTAATATTTATAGAACAGAAAAGAGATTGGAAGCACAAGATATAATGAAGGGTTGGTAAATTTCATAGTTTTAATTAAAGCTAAAAAATGACAGAAGAAAAATTAAAATATAAAATAGAACAACTTTCTAATAGTGATCGCAAACTCTTAGTTATAAAAATTAATGACTTTTTAAAAAAAGGGCTTAATCCCACTACTAAAAACAAAAAAATAATAGCTTACGTAGAAGTTGATACGCCTATTGATGAAGATAATTTAAAAGTATATTTAAAGAGTCAACTTCCAGATTACATGGTACCTAGTTCAATTATTGAAGTAGAAAAAACCCCATTACTTCCAAATGGGAAAATTGATAAAAAAGAGTTGTTAAAAACTAAGATTAAAAATATTAACGAAGAAGAAAATCCAGTCAATATTACAAAACCAACATCTGAAATTGAAAAAAAATTAGTTGATATATGGGAAGAGGTTTTAAACTTTTCACCTATTGGTATTCATGATAATTTTTTTAAAATTGGAGGCGATTCTATATTAAGCATTCAAATTATATCGAAAGCGCGAAAAGCTGGTATTGAATTAAAAGCAAATCAAATTTTTGAAAACCAAACTATAGCAGAACTCTCTCTTTTTTCGAAAAATAAAAATCTTGAAGATTATGATGAAGCACTTATAGAAGGGGAAGTTGCATTAACACCAATACAACATTGGTTTTTTGAAACGCATAAAAATGCACCTCATTTCTGGAATCAAATAGTTGAAGTAAAAAATATTTCCAGTACTATAAGTTCTGAAAACATTAAAATTATTGCTGAAAAATTGGCTTTACATCACGATGTACTTCGTTCTAGTTTTACAAAAGATAATAGCATTTGGAAATCCTATATTATTAATGCTGAATCCATTAAGCCTTTCAAAGAAATTAATTTGGAGCTATTAGAAAATAAGAACACTCAGGATTCTAAAATAAAGAAATCGATTGAAGCCTTTCAACAGAATGTTAACTTAAAAAATGGAAATCTATTTAAAATTTTACATTTTAAATGCGGAAAAATTCAACAAAATAGAACATATATTATTGCACATCATCTTGTAATAGATTTTGTTTCTTGGAATATTATATTTCAAGATATACAATCCGCTTTACAACAGATTTCTAATAATCAAAACATCACTTTTAATAAAAAAACAGACTCCATAAAAAAATGGGGCAGTTATCTAAACACTCTAATAAACTCTAAAAGAATTCAACCCGAATTAGCGTTTTGGATATCACAAAAAAATCACACAAAGGAATTTCCTGTAGATTTTAAAGTTGATTCCAACGTTTATTATGAAAGTTCTATAAATATCCACACCTCAATCATTGATGAAAAAAGCACAAATACTTTACTTTTTAAAGCTCATGAGCTTTACAATACAAAAATTGAGGATTTATTAATAACTACATTATCGAAAACTATTTCTGAATGGGCTAATATGGAGTCTTTCTGTCTTGGACTGGAAAGACAAGGACGTGCTTTGGATGATTCTAAAATCGATATTTCAAATACTGTGGGTTGGTTTACAGCTTTTTTTCCCATAAGAATTAAAAATGATGATGGTAATATTGGTGAAAAAATTAAATCTATTAAGGAACAATTAAATGCCATTCCTAATAATGGTATTGGTTATGGTATTTTAAAATATTTATCTAATAAAAATAACATAAAAACAGATTTAGATAGTAATCCAAAAATTATTTTTAATTATTTAGGAAACTCTAATGTCGCTTTGGATACTTCGAAAATTGATTTTCAAATTCTACAAAGTGAATCAAGAAGTGAATTGAGTGAAAGAACTTATCAAATTGAAATCAACGCTCTTGTTAAAAATGGAAAATTACAAATTAATTGGAGTTACACAACAGACTTATATAAAAAAAGTACTTTTCTTAAATTAGTAAATGCCTATGAAGCTAATTTAAATGAGCTTATAAACTACTGCAACCAAAAGGAACAAGGTGAATACACGCCTTCCGATTTCCCAGAATCCGGACTAAATCAAGAAGATCTAGACGGTTTAATGGATTTATTTTAACCTATATGAACAACAAAGCTAAACCCAAAATAGAAGCCATTTATCCACTTAGCACCATGCAAACTGGATTGCTATTCCATCATCTTACAGAAAAGGAAGATCAAGGATTTCTAAATGTTCAATGCATTATTGATGGCGAGTTAAGTATAAATATATTACAGAAAGCATGGAACTTAGCCATTGAAAGGCATCCTGTATTGAGAACTTCTGTGCATTGGGAAAAAATAAAAAAACCGATACAAGTCGTAATCCCTAATTCAAAAATAGATTTTAATGTTTTAGATTGGTCTGATTCAGCAACTAACGAGCAGCAAAAAAAATTAGATGAATTAAAAATCATTAATAAAAGGAACGGTATTAATTTTCAAAAAAAACCTTTATCACAAATTAGCCTAGTTAAAATAAAACCGGATTCTCATTATTTTATTTGGTCCTGCCATCATTTATTTTTAGATGGCTGGTCATCTAGTATTATAATTAAAGATGTGTTTACATTTTACAATGCTTTAATTCTAAAAATAGAACCTGAACTTGAAAGTATTCCCACTTACAAATCTTACTTAAATTGGCTTAAACAAACAGATATTAATGATGCCAAGAAATTTTGGATACAAACCTTCTCAGGGTTTAAAAATCCTTTTTTATTTAACCAGAATAAAAACAAAACAAGTACGCTTGTTAAAAATCATATTAAACTTTCAGAAGAAAGTAGCTTAAAAGTCAAAAATATAGCTAAAAATTACCAAACAACCTTGAATACATTATTTCAAGGTTTTTGGTCTGTAATTATATCAAAATATTCAAATTCTAAAGATGTTGCTTATGGCAATACCGTATCAGGACGATCAGGAGATTTTCCAAACATAGAACTTATTGCTGGTATGTTTGCGAATGTTATTCCTGTAAGAACAATAATAGACTATAGTCTAAATATACAAGATTGGTTGAAAACGATCCAATTTCAACAATTAAAGGCTCGAAAATTTGAGCATATTACCATTAATGAAATAACGGAATGGATTGACAATAATGAAAACACCCTTTTTGATAGCCTGTTTATTTTTGAAAATTTTCCTTGGAATGATATTCAATCTGGAAACTTAAAAATTCACAGTTCAAAAAGTGGCATCACAACAACTTACCCATTAACGTTAACAATTATAACGGGTGATTTAATTGAAATTGATTTACTTAGTAACTCTAACATATTTTCAGCAGATATAAACAATTGGATTTTAAACAGGTTCGAAGAAATAATTAATATACTCGATAAAAACAAGGATATATCCATTAAACTATTATTAGATAACATCACTCCTATTAAATCCAATAATAATATTGCACCACCTGAAATTACGAAAAGTAGAAATCGAATTGTTCTTCCAAAAAATAAAACAGAGGTTGAATTACTAAAAATCTGGAAAAAAATATTAAAAAAAGACACTATAAGTACAGAGGATAATTTTTTAGAAATTGGAGGAAAATCATTATTGGCAGTTAGAATGTTTTCAATGGTTAATGACAATCTGAACGTTCAACTATCGCCAACAACACTTTTAAAATATCAATCGATAATTAAATTAGCAGAATTAATTAATAATGAAAAAGATTTAAAAACAGAGAATTGGAATAACGTAGTTCCAATAAGGAGTGAAGGAGATAAAGTTGCTCTATTTTGTCTTCATGCTGGGGGCGGGCATGTATTTTTTTATAACTTATTGGCAAAATATTTAGATAAAAATAGACCTGTTTATGCCATACAACCCTCTGGGTTATTTGGAAAACTACCTAGACATAAATCGATTGAAGCTATGGCAGCAGATTATGTTAAAGAAATACGCTTGGCATATCCAGAAGGACCCTATAATTTATTAGTGTACTGTAATACCACTGCAGTTGGTTTTGAAATGTCCAACATATTAAAAACATTGGGTCATAAAGCTAATTTAATTGTAATGGATACTAAAGGAGCACGTATTTTAAAATCTGACGTGTCATCAAAAAATAGAGTTTTAGGATTTTTTAAGCGATTTATAAAAAACCCGATACGCGTCGTTAAAAAAATGATTACACTTAGATTTCAGCTATATATAAAACCTTATTTTTTAAATAAGTTTGGAAGTACAGAAGCAAAAAACACGACTAATACATCAATAAATTTAGTTAAAATTTACGACCAATATAAATGGAAACCTTATAACCTAGATATTACACTTTTAGTTACCAAAAAAGAGAATAAATTATTTAATGAAGAAATGTTAAAATCATGGGAAGAAGTTGCTGATGATATAAATATTATAAATATAGAGGGTGACCATATTACACTTTTTGATGATCCTGATGTTCAGTTAGTCGCTAAAGCACTGGATGAGCATCTTAATTAGATTTTAAAAAAAATCTTTTGTGAAACCTACAATAAAATTAATTTCGAAGACTGCATATATTTATTTCATTAATTTTGATATTTCTAAACATGAAATTTCTTTTTTAAAAAATTATCTATCTGAAGACGAGATTATAAAAGCTTCAAAATTCCGATTTCAAAAAGATAAAAACGCCTCTATTATTACAAGAGGTGCTTTAAGATTATTATCTAGCAAGTATTTGAATATAAAACCTGAAGACATCTCATTCAAATATGGTGAATATGGAAAACCAGATTATGACTTTGAAACAAACTTAAAATTTAATGTATCTCATTCTGGACAAGTAGCCATTATAGGGTTTGTATTAAATGATGATATTGGTGTTGATGTAGAAGAAATTAAAACTGATTTTGATGTTTTGGATATTGTTTCAAATTACTTTTCAAAAACTGAAATTGAATCTTTAAAAAAACTACCAAAAGAAATTCATACTAAAGGGTTTTACAGATGCTGGACTCGAAAAGAATCCTTTATAAAAGCAAAGGCAAATGGGCTTTCATTTCCTTTAGATTCCTTCTCCGTGAGTATTGATTCAGATGAAAAAACAGAACTCTTAGAAGCAAAATGGGATAGTACTGAAAAAGAGTCATGGAAGCTATTTACTTTTTCTCCGCAAGAAAATTATATTGGTGCTGTTTCCATTAAGGGCAATATTAATAACATAAAGTATTTTACTTTTAATAAGTTTAAATAGAACAACCAAATTATTTACGAACCGCACTTTGTGTACATGGACAGTTGCTAATTCCCTGTAAAAAATTCAAACCAATAGTTACAACATGTGTCCCAGAATTAAAAGCAGATAACTCGTTAGTTGTAACTTGGTATGCATAACCAAAGTAGAATATGGATTTTTGAAACCCTACCATGGGGCCAATATTTAAAGGTTTAAAAAATTGATCATTTAAAAATCTATAAGAGATTCCAGCCCAGAAATAATCGTAATTTCTATTATATTTTCTAAATTTAAAATTGATATCCGTACTTGATCGTTTATCGCTACTAAACATTTGATAATAAATGGAAGGCTCGAATTCTAACCCACTTTTTTTAGGTCCTTTAAATGTATAGCCAGAATATATTTGATAATTTAAAAGCAAATTAGGTTCTGAAACACGAATAGTTTTATCCAATTTTTTTTCTAAAATATTATTAACATTTAAACTTAAAAAAACGCCTTTATACCTCAACAAAGCACCAACATCAAAATTATTATTACTTGTCTTTCTTTCATCAGTAACAAAAGGATCTATTATCGGATTATCAGTACCATCATCAAAATTATTTATATCCAATCTAAAATTATTGATGTTATAAGAAATTCCAAAGGATAAATACAATTTTGAATAATAATCTAAAATTAAATGATGTGCAAAAGATATTTTTCCGCCAGTTTGGATGGTATTACCATTTCTATCATTATATAAGGACATGCCTATTCCGGAGCGATCTCCTATTCTAACATCAGTATAAAGAGATTGATTATCTGGAGCATTTTTTATACCAACCCATTGTGTTAATCCGTTTGCTCTAATTTTTAAATTATCGCCAATTCCGGCATATGTAGGCGATACCACGAAATCATTGTCTGCCAAGTATTGTGTAAATACTGGCAAATTCAACTCTTGGCTATAGCTCTTTACAGTAAACATAAGCAGCAGACCTATATATAATTTTTTAATTTGCATAATTATCCCGTTTAGGTTTTAACTTATCTGTACAAGGTAAAATGCCCAACAAATTCGCGTTTATCCTGTGGTTCGTTTAGCTTAACAACGTACCAATAATCTCCAGAAGGTAACTCAACACCTTTGTATTTACCATCCCACTTATCCCCTATTTTTAATGTGGCTATTTTTCTACCATATCTATCAAAAATATCAAAAGTTAAATTTCTATATTGTTTGGCACAACCTGGTCCCCACCCATCCAAATTACCATCGCCATTAGGTGTAAAATAATTTGGAATACACACATCGGTATATTCGAAGAATCGTGTGGCTGACACTTCACATCCATTGGCATCAATTACAGTAACTGTATAATCACCAGATGCAAAAATCGTAAATGTGTTTTCGTCTCCATAGGAGCTGTCATTTAACCTATATTCGTAAGGTTCCGCCCCACCAGAGGCAATTGCTACAATTTTATTTAGTTCACCAACTTCATCTTCTAAAGCTAAAGCAAGTCGTTGAAAATTTTCAATGTCAAAAGGAATATTATTATTTGTTATTTTAACACAACCATTTGGATGTCGCACTGCTATATTGTGCAGTCCTGGGGATAAATTTTCATATATCCCAGTTCCTGTTGAAAACCTACCCCCATCTAAAGCATATTCTAAAATAGAAGTATCAGTTATACTTATATCCACAGTAACCGTAACCTTATTAGTTACTATATTAGTATTATTAATTTGATCATTGGTGCACGAATAATCAACATTTGTTATTGGATTAAGAATTACTGAATCAGCTAAAGGAATTGAAAATGGACTATCGCCACCACAGTTGCCGCTATCTAAAATATAAACACGTTTTTCACCACCCTCTAAATCTTCAAAAGTGTAGTTTGTTATTCCTAGAGGTAGTTCTATGTATATTTCATCATCAAGACTTACACTATATGGAGGTTCTCCGCCTAGTATTTCAATAGTAAAACTACCTGTTTCATCACCATCACAAGGTGCTTCAGTAATAATAGAATAAGTAAATCCTAAAGGATCGGGCTGGTCGATTTCAAAATTATAAGTAACATAACATCCTAATTCATCTTGAACAACAATATCATAATTACCAGGTGCTAGATTCTCAACAGTATCAACAACAAAAAATTGATCTAATTGTGGAGAAATAGCATATTTTATGCGTCCTGAACCTCCTGATGTTACTATGTCCAGCATTCCATCATTTTCACCGTTACAGGTCACATCAATGGGATTGAACGTTACCTCTAAAATAGTAGCTGCATTTGTTATTGAAGCAATTTCGGATACCTCCAAACAATCCCCACTATCTACTTGTACCTGATAGTTCCCTTCCGGCAGATTTGTAAATACGCCTGGGCTGGATTGAGTTACTGGTAAAATAGGGTTTCCTAATGTGTCCTGTAACGTATATATATAACTTCCTAGACCACCTTTTGCGGAAGCAATTATAACACCCGTATTATCTCCAGCACAATTTATTTCAGCATTTGTAATATCTAAATTTACTGCTAATGTTGGTAATGGATCTATAGTGATAGTATTGGATATATTTGCAGAACAACCGTTTGCATCTCGAACATAGTAGGCATATATTCCATGAGTTACTTCAAACGTGGTTGCGGTTGTAAATGTTCCTAAAAGCGTTTCAAAAGTAGCCGAGTTACTATATTCGTAAGTTCCTGTGCCACCATTAGCACTTAATGTTAATGAGTTTTGTATTGAACAAGTTTGTGATATAGTTTTTACTAAATTTGCTTCAACTTCTGTAGGTTCTGCTATAACTATATTTGCTGATGTAAATTCACAATTATAACTATCGGTTACAACAACATTGTATGTCCCTTCTCCTAAATTATTAAATATGGGTGATTTCTGCGGCCCTGAAGCACTCGATGTAGGCGCTATCCTGTTTAGCGTATAAGTATAATTACTTCCCGAACCTCCCGTTATAGCACTTGCAGTAATATTTGCATTAGTATCTCCAAAACAAGATAATAAACTTGGTGTAGCCGTAATTGTAGCATCTATTGGCGTAGGTAAATTAAGAGTTATCCTTTCCGAAATAATACATCCTCCCGAATCTCGAACATTAACGGTGTATGAGCCTGCAGACAAATCGGTAAATGTGCCGTTTGAAGAAAACGCTACTGTAGCTGTTCCTGTTAATTCATATTCGTAAGTTCCCCAACCTCCTGTTGCGGTGGTTGTAATGCTGCCTTTATCATCATTACAAGTTACATTTGAAGTTTCTAAGACAACCAGATCGAGAGCTTCAGATGCTGATGGGATGATAACAGTTGATGTTGCAGAACAAAACGGACTACCAGTTTCTGTAACAACAACCGAATATATACCTGATAAAAGGTTTGAAACTAACTCCGGATTTGTTGATGTATTTGCCGAAACAACTCCTAGAATCGAAACGGACGACCTATCAAAAACTTCATAAGTATAGGCTCCAGAGTACCCATTTAAATTTAGATTAAAACTACCATCATTAGCACCAAAACACGTTATAGCATTTGGTGCGGTTGTAAATATTGGTGGTATGGCTTTTGGAAGCTCAATCACAACATCCTCAAAACAAGTGGTTGCTGAATCTGTTATTGTAACCGTGTAAGTTCCTGATGGCACACCAGAAAAAACATTTCCTGAATTACTAATTGATGCTGGGTTCGGACTTATAGAATATGTATAAGTTTCTGTTCCGCCATATCCCGTTAAGGTTATTTCTCCATCATTATCATTACATGAAGGTAATTCTGTTATTTCTGGAATGATACCTAAAGGAGATTCAATAGTTACTGAAACTAAATTTCCACAACCGTTAACATCTTGTACTTGTACGGTATGTGTTCCTGATGGTAAATTAGAAATGGAAAAAGGTGCGATTCCTGCTTGAAAAGCGCCACCATCAATACTAAAACTATATGGCCCTACTCCTGCCGTTATAAGTGTCACATCTATTTCATAATTACCTTCCGCTACGGTACATTGATTATTTACAAATGCTGAAATTACGGGTTCTGGGTCTGCCGGTAAAACAATTACTGGAGTAGATTTTATACAACCATAAGCATCTTGAACATGAATATAATAACTGTTAGCATCTGCATTAAATGTATTTGAACTACCCCATAAAGCATCTGTGACTGTTGGTGGAGTTGCCGATGTTGTTAACTGGTATAAATACGGTGGTGTACCATTTCGTGCAATAGCATTTATATTTCCTGAATTAGGATTGCAATTCGCATTTTTATCAACAGTAGCCGTAATACTTAAATCGATAGCAGATTCCATAATTTCAAAAATTATTGAAGCCGACTCGCATCCATTAAAAGCCCCTAAACCATTTTCTGTAAAAAGAATGTAATATTGTCCTGGTGATAAATTCTCAGTTGAGGTTACTGTTTCCGGTGTTCCAAAAATGACTGATGTATTGGTTGTTCCTCCAATTGGAACATTATTAAAAGCAGTAAATATTTGATAATCAACCGAAGTTGTTGTACTATCAAAATCATCAATAGTAAAGGTTACACTTCCATTGTCTTCACCTTCACAAGTTATATTGTTAGGGATAATAGGTGATGCTATTAACGGTGATGCTGGATCTATCACTGAATCTGCAGATTTCACAAAATAACAGCCTGTTGTTAAATCATGAACTACAAATGTATATAAAACTCCTGGCGTTAAATTTGTAAATGTCCTTTGATTAGGAAATCCAATATCTGCCGTTACATATGATGATACTAATGCGTAAGGCGGTGTATTAAATTCTAAAATGGCAAATTCATAATTCCCACTTCCTACTGCTGAAATAGCTTCGACTGTAGCAGTTCCTCCCGTTGTACAATTCGGTATTGTAGTATTCACATCAATTAATAAATCTGACGGTGGAGATGCTATTATTTCTTGTTTTGAAAAGCTGCAACCATTGGCATCAATAACATTAATGGTATAGGTTCCAAAATTGATAATATTAAATGTATAATTTTCATTTGTAGTTGTTGAGTAAGGGCTGCCCGGTACAACATCTCCAAAATTATTTGTTATATAGTATGTAAAAGGAGCTGTTCCTCCCGTTACATTTCCTATAGTAATCGATCCTAAACTGGAACCTCCTGGATCACTACACGTAATGTCCACTTTTTCTAAATTAAAATCGATAGGATTTGGGCTTGTAATTGTTATAGTGTCCGTGTCAATACATAAGTTTTCATCTGTTAGTGTTATAGTGTAAACACCTGCTGATAACCCTGATGTTTGCGTACCGTAATCTGTTCCAGTGGTATCATTATTTACATTAATAACGAAATCTGGAGTACCAACGGTATTATTAATACTTATGCCTATTGCTGCATTACTATCACCGCTACATAAAATGGGTTGTGTTTGTGTTACTGAAATGATTTCAGGCAACGAAATAGCATTTACCGTTTGCACGCCCGATTGAGATAAACACCCATTAGCATCAGTAATTTGAAATTGATAAGTTCCATCTGAAGTTGCCGTATGTGTAAACGATGTTCCTGATATTGAATTTGAACCACCATAAGCCCGTCCATTAAAAGAAACAGCGTAAACGAATGGTGCAGTTCCTCCAGAGATAGTTCCTCTAATAGTACCATCAGCTGATCCAGAACAATCTAAATTTTTAGTGATAACCGTACTTACTGAAACTGGAGGTAATGGCGCAATAGTATAAGTTTTACTAAAAGTACATGCATTTGTATCTCGCACTTGAAATGTATACGTATCTGGGCTTAAACCTAAAAACATATTTGTTGTTTGGTATGCTGTTACTGCCCCTACAGGGGAAACAATTTGATATTCCAATGGGGAAGTTCCCCCTAGTGTTGATGTAATGGTTACATCGGTAGTTTTGGCTGGACAACTTAAAGGTGTATTGCTAAAGTTCAAATCTATTGGTGGGTTTAAGGGAGCAATTGTAATAGGTGCTGCGATAAAAACACATCCACTAACATCACTTATCGTAACCGTATACATACCATCGTTTAATCCAGTAAATGTGGTTCCTGTTTGGAAATTTGCACCATCTAGACTGTAAGTATATGGAGGTGTTCCTCCTGAAACCGAAGAGACTGTTATAATCCCACCTGAATTACAACTGTATGGTGTTGTTAAAGCTGCTGTTCCCGTTACTGTAGCTAAAGTAGTTATGCGAATCGTTTGCGGCGTTGTTAAACACTCATCTTCCCCTAAATTATATTGAACCACTGCTTGATAAACACCATCTGCTAATCCTGAAAAAACATTTGAATTTGAAAACGTTACACCATTATCAATACTATATTCCAACGTATTTCCATTTGGATTGGTAACATTAAAAGTTATGTTCCCAACATTGCCAGTATCGGAACAAGCAATATCTGTTTCATCAACTGTAAAATCTGGAGCAAGAATAGCATCAACTGTAATAGTTGTATCCACGATACAATTATTGGAATCTACTACTCGAATATTAAAAGTCCCTGATTCCGCTACTGGTATTGTTGGTACGGTTTGGAAATTTGTTGCATCATTTATAAAATAGAAATATGGTGAAGTTCCTCCTGTTGGATACACGGTAATTTCTCCATCTGAACACGTTAAAGGTTTTGTAAGAGCTAAAGTAGCCTCTAATAAATCTGGCTCAATAATTTCAATATTTTCAGAAAAAATGCAACCATCTTCAGCTGAAACGTCAATAGTATATATCCCTGGGTTTAAATTTGAAAATTTATAGGTATTTGAAATTACAGGCCCTACACTATCAACTTCAGTCCCACCTTGCGAAATTGAAAAGAAATATTGCGGCCGTACGTCATTTGCTGCAATAGTAACACTTCCAAAATCTCCGTTGCAAAGTGGCTGTGAAATAGTATTAGATACTGTAAAATCTGTTTGTCTTATTTGAATATCAGGTACAGTAAAAATACATGGATTTGGGTCTACTCCTATTTGTTTTATTGATATGATATAAATGTTAGGGGTGCTTACTGAAAATATATTACTAGCTTGATAATTAATTCCATCTATACTATATTCATAACCATTAGGAACTCCACCGACTGTAATTTGTCCTGGTGTAGTACAATAAATATCTCTTGAATTTACTGTAGGCGTTAATAAATTAGAATACACATTAAAATAAAATTGATTGAAACAACCACCATCATAATTTAATGTCAATCTGAATTGTCCTGCAGCATTTGCCACAAAATTAGGTCCTGTTTCTACTTCATTCCAAGTACATCCGTTATCTTCATTTGCGCAATCTAAATTTGTAACTGCGCTACAACTTACTTCATCTAATTGCTCCCAAATAATTGAGGTAGTATCCGTAATACCCGTTTCAATAAGTCTTGGGCCATTACCGCCACATAAAAATATATTTGGTAATGCTTTACCATCATTAGGGCAAATAGCAACATGATCTGCAAATGGAATTACAGGATTTATAACACCAGCTCCATATGTAATAACTTCAAATACTTGCTTTGTAGATTGGCAAGGAGCAATAGCAGTATTACTTACATAATAAGTCCCTGTTGTTGTTACCGTTATAGTTTGCGTTGTGCCTATAACTGGCGTTCCTGAAGGATTTGTTGACCATGAATAAGAATCATAACCACTTCCCGAGGTTAATATAGTACTTTCACCGCAAAGAATAACGTCCTCCTCAAAAACACAGTCAATATCTGTTAAAAAATTTGTTGAGCCAGGGTTTAGTAAGCAACCAGAGTTATTACTGAAACTTGGTTCAGGTTCATCTGAAATAACAAATGTGGGGTTCAGCGTGCCTTTATATGTTGAAAATGCTTGGTTATTAATTATATTTGAGCAAGCATCATTCAGGAGACTACATTCGGATACCACTGTAACTTTGAAACGAATTTCTTGTACTGGATCGTTTTCCTTAACTAAATTATTATCGATATTAAAAACAAGTTCCCGTGTTGCTGCATCGTAGCTATGTTCGATACCTTCTGGTAATATCCCTAAATCTGATGGATAATCAAAAATGATATTTATAGGAAGCACATCCCTTATAACATATTCCGTAGCATTATCGTTTCCTTTATTTTGAAAACCAAGAATATAATTTAATTCATCGCCAAGATTAACAAGGGTACCTTCAATATTATCACCTGTTGCATTTTCAACAATTTTAGTAAGCACAATTTTAGGTTCAATAATATCAACAGCTAATGAGAAAAAATAGGGAAAATACGTATCCCCTTTGGTTTCCAATCGAACTGTAGCTGACGTAGCATCATTTGCAATAACTGAATTTGCGGGATTTGGAACAACTATAACACCTGTATCGAACCCTAGAGTATTGGTGCTATTTGGATTTCTGTTAGTTACAGGTAAGGCACTTAACTGTGTTACCGAACTATTAAAGAAGTTTGTATCGGGTCTATCTGTAGTTGACAAGTTTAAACCATTGAGGAATAATTGGTCTCCCAAAATTGGGCTATCCCCCTCTAATGAAGCAAATGCAAAATTTGCTCTAACAGGTGTTGGAGCAGGAACGGTTCTGAAACCAAAAACTGGGATTTCGACTGATGGATTTCCCCCAGTAACACTAATAGCACTAAAACCATCAAAACTAGTAATTGATTTACCCGGTAATGTTGGGTCTTCATAAACTATGTAAAGTGACCAACCAGCTGAATATCCCGTAATATTTCCAAAATCTGCAGATCGTCCTTGTGTACTAGAAACATTTGCTACTGTATATGTTCCCAAATCTGTAGCTAAACCAGCTACTATAGATGTTACATCTGCATAACAAGCATACGGAAAACTATCGCCTCTATCTACAGATGTTCCATTAGCATCAAAAATAACGGTTCCCACAATATCGTTATAACCCCCTGAAGGGCCTTTAAATTTAATATTTGTAAATGGTTCTGCACCCTCGGTTACCGCTGCCCAATATAAACCTGCATGTATAATTTTATAACATCCTAGATTAGGAATTGTTAAGTCTGCACTTGATGAATTGAATGTAGTTGCGTCCCCATCAATATCAATATAAACCATATCTACTCTATGATTATATTCATTACCATTATTAAATGCATTATTGTCAGGTCCTAAAATATTATTTCCAATTAATTGAATATCACCTTTTAAATCCTGATTAAATCTAGATGTAAAAGGAACAAAGTTTTGTGCGAATAACTGCAAACTCATAAAAGTCCATAACAAAAAAAGTCCTGTTTTTACATAAGTAGTCTTATTCATGGTTTATCATGTATATTGCTTTATTTAGTTTGGGGTAATTAAAAATAGATTTTACATTATTTTGTATAACATAATATTTCTTACAAATTAATTAGATTGTCTATTTTTTAATGTAATTAATCGATATAAATATCGAAAATAAATTTGAACAAATGAAGATACTTTATACAAAAAACTAATTTAAACGAAGTATTTATTCTTTTATCGATAAAAAATCATTAAAGATATTAATTTTACTACAAAAAGGGGTTTATTTTATTTATTGAAAGTTTATTGTGTTTTGATACATCATATGAATTTTAGGAGAACACATTCAGCCTTATAAAAATCGATAAGCTATTTCTTTTACAAAATGCTAGCTCAATAGCTTAAAAGCTTAAAAAAACAATAATCTTTCGGTTTTAATCGCAATAACCGGTATAATATTGATAGAAAATTAATTGCAACTAATTTAAAATCTAAATCAAACAAACCTTCCTGATTAAACCATATAAATAGAACGTTTTTAATTTTCTATTTTTACTATATTCATTTCTCTATTGTAAGGTTTACTGCCTTTATTAGCATCTAGTGTAGATTTTGCTTCACCTATCTTATCAAACTTATCATAATAGATATAATACTTGTTTGAATTCACGTCAAAAAAGAAATTAATATTATTTTCCCCTGCAGCTATAGCTTTCCGAAGAAATTCATCTCTTTTAATTATATTAGTATGTACAGCAATGACAAGATAATAACCATCCTCTGTGTTGTTTGCCCCTTTTACAATTTGAATATTACTAAGTGCTTCGCCATAATCAAAATCTTCCTTCGTTAATAGCGTCGTACTTGGGCTTGTAAGTGTCTTGATGCGCTGTAAGGTGGCTCTATCTTTATTATACCTATCAGTATCATTATCATATGCTGCACGTTTAATTCTTCTACGTCTTTCAAAATCGGTAGCTATTTTAATATCACTCAATGTTGAAATTAAATTTTGTTTCATGTTTTCAGCCTGCTGCAGTTCCGATTTTAACGTTTGAATGGTATTTAAATATGCTTGATTTAAAGCATCATTTTTACGTTTATTTAGGCGCTTTCTTCGAAGGCTTTGAATCTCAGAGATTTTTGCTTTTCCTAGTTCTATAGAATTGTCAATTTTAAGTTTTAAGCTTTCTATTTCTGCATTTTCAGCTGAAATACTTTTAAACGCTTTTGGAGCACTGCTGATACCTTTTTCGCTTAAATCATTTTCTTGTTTCAAATCATCCAAATCCTGTTGCTTACTATTTACTTTTTTATTTAATTTATCCAATAAAACTTTTTGGGCACTACTAGATGCTTCCGCAGATTTTTTAAATGCAATTAAAACTTCATCCAAAATTTCCTCGCTAATACGTGTTTCATTTTCTGATGTAAGTTTTTCTTCTTCAGCTAATTTTGTTTGTTTTTCTTGTTTTGCTTTAGCCCCTTCTTCCGCCTTAATTTTTGCCAACTCTGCTAATCTGGCCTGTTCCACTTGCGCTGCTTTTACTTTTGCATCTTCTTCGCGCTTTGCCTTAGCTGCTGCGTCCGCATTAATTTTTGCTAACTCTGCTAATCTGGCCTGTTCCACTTGCGCTGCTTTTACTTTTGCATCTTCTTCGCGCTTTGCCTTAGCTGCTGCGTCCGCCTTAATCTTTGTCAACTTTGCTAATCTGGCTTGTTCTATTTGCTCTGCTTTTACTTTTGCATCTTCTTCGCGCTTTGCCTTAGCTGCTGCATCCGCCTTAATTTTTGCCAACTCTGCTAATCTGGCCTGTTCTGCTTGCGCTGCTTTTACTTTTGCATCTTCTTCGCGCTTTGCCTTAGCTGCTGCGTCCGCCTTAATTTTTGCCAACTCTGCTAATCTGGCTTGTTCCACTTGCGCTGCTTTTACTTTTGCATCTTCTTCGCGCTTTGCATTAGCTGCTGCGTCCGCCTTAATTTTTGCCAACTCTGCTAATCTGGCCTGTTCCACTTGCGCTGCTTTTACTTTTGCTATTCTAGATTCTTTTTCCTGTACTGCTTTAATTTTAGCATTTGTGTTTTTTTGAGTTTCAACTTCTGTAATTTTATCATCCTTAACATTATCTTTTTTGGCTACAAATGGTTTTGCTTTTTTACGTGTTTTTGTTTTAAATGAGTGTTTTCTTTTTGCTAATTTTTTCTTTTTCTTATTAGAAGATATTATTAATGCGTCTTCCTGATCATCACCACTATAATCGTATCTCTCATTATTTTTGAATTTATATGCCAAAGTAATATCATGAGAATTACCAAAAGTTGAAAATCCACCAACACCGTTTTCGTAATTATATTCGATAGCTACTTGCCTACTTATATTTACACCAATACCTGCAGATAGGGCATACAGACTATTATATCCCGCCTGAGCCCAAACCCCTTTAGGAACCATTAAAATGACCATTGCAGATACTATCGTTTCATCTTTTCTGAACTCGGAACTTAAAAAACTACTAAACCTACTTTCATCAAAAAAACCACGACTTTTCAAATATCCTGTATACATAATATGTCCCTGGACACCTTGCTCTAGATTATTTTCAATCATTTTTGAAGTGGTAAAATTATAAGAGACTAAATGTTTTATGGAAACACCAAAATCCAAAAAATCGGTACCATAATTTATACCAGGATGTATTGTAATTATTGAATTTGAAGGAAAATTATCTAGAGAGGAATCTGGGGAATTAATAATTACATTTCCTCTATCAATACCACTTTTATAAAACCCTGTATTTATGCCAAAGGTTAAATTACTGGATCTATCTAGAACTGCGTTGTAAGCGAAATTTAAAAGACCTCCAAAAGTGGTTAAAACGCCATAGTTTTGTTGAAATAGACTAAAGCCTGCTCCAATATTTTCTTGAAACCTTCCTGAATATCCTAATAAATATGTTTTTGGGGCATCGTTAAATTGAACCCATTCCCGTTTATTATTAAAGCTTATATACTTATTTTGTTCTCTAACAAAACTGAACGTTGGATTTATAAACTGTCTATTAAATTTTAAAGAATTTCTAGTAGGAATATTTAACGCAACAACTCCATCATCTTGAGAGTGGAGTTGCTGTGCCATGTAGAACAACAAAATTATATATAATAGTTGTTTTATCATATTATTTGACAACTGTTATAGTACCCTTTTTTGTTTTACCATTTTGTACGGTTATTATATAGTAGTAAATGGAACTCATACTCCCTAAATCTAGTTGTTTGTCCGGCCAATTATTTTGATAATTTTTTGTTTTCAATTGAATTTTACCTTGCGCATTTAAAATAACAATTTCCGAATTTGAACCAATGCTATATTTCTTGGGAATAACCCATGTATCATTGTTGCCATCTCCGTTAGGACTAATTAAGTTTGGAATTTTTTCAACTCCTGGAAATACAGAGCGTACTTCAAAAGAAAATGAATTTGATGCGTTACAACCCATAGTCTGAGTTACTATTACTTTATAGTTCCCAACTTGTTGTATTATATAACTTTTAGCAGTAGCGCCGCTAATTAACGAATTATTCAAGTACCACTTGTATTCTGGACTATTAGCTGAGGTAGTTATCGTTGCCAATTGCGTTTCATCTTGGTCAATATAATTAACTTCATCCATATCAATACTACTTGTAAATCCTGTAGCATCAAGATTTATTGAAGCATCCGTCATACAGCTTCCTAAATCTATATTTACTGAATATTCACCAGACTCATCGGTTTTGTACATTTGCTTTGTCGCTCCAACAATAATGTCGCCATCTTTAAACCATTGATAGCCCTTTGCTTTAATGGCGCTTAAAGTAGTTTGCCCTTCTGAAGCGCAATAGGGATTACCTAAACTTGAATTTATGTTACTAGCTATACTGAAATCCAATGCGCTAATTGTTACACGATTTGATGTTGATACAGATGTACAAGTTCCATAATTTGTATTAACAAAATAAGTTCCAGGTTCATTTACAGATAAGGTTTCGCCATCGCTTACAAAAGCAAAATCAGAAGTTATTGAACCCGTTTCCTTATACCATTTAAAAGTTAACGACGAATACTTTAAAGGAGAATTGTTGGAAAACAAGTCTAGATTATCAATAGTTAACAAATAACTTCCTCCATTACAATACACGCCGGTTTCAATTAAATTATTAATTGAAAAAGGACTATCATGCGCTTTGTAATAGGCAGCAAACGATTTTGAACTTTGACTAATAGTTTCTGGAGCTGTACCTTTAATTCTTATTACATAGCTCTCGCCAGATGCTGATGTTGGTAATGAAAAATTGAACGTAACTGGAGATGTTTTTTCAGAATCCGCCTCAGAAGTGTAAATAATTGTTGGGTTTGAAAAACTTCCTTTGTTATCAGAAAGTTCTGCGATAAATTTATTTGTTAATCCTAATGCGGCCTCATTTGAGAAAGAAAAAGTAACTTTAAAAGTATTATATAAAGGACTAGCACATGCTGGAGCAAAAGCAAAATTGGGTTTGCTAATAATAACTTGAGCTTGAATGGCTTCACTTAAACAAAATATAAAAACCATTATAATATATATTAATGCGGAGCTTCTCATAAAATCTTATTTTTAATAAATTTTAAAATCTAGAAGCTTATGCACAATACTATTTGCTGTTTTTAATTGGGTTTTCTAAATTTATGGGGTTTTTAAACTAGTAATTACAAAGGTTTAAAAGTTATAAGGTATTCAGATTTTAATCCACTCTCATCCCTGAATCAACCTCGTTTGAAGCTATTATTTTATTAATTCTAAGTCTGAAATCTGGTCTTTTATTACGCCTAGTTTCTATAAAAGTTTCATAATTGGCACTATTGGAATACACATTGGAAAACGCAGAGTTTCCATACCAATTTTCTAAATCCTCATTATTCGAATCATATTCAACAAATATATTTCCATTACAGTTATTGAAATACATTTCAGAGAATTTAATACGTTCTAAATTTTCTTGGTTAATAATAATTTTGTTTTCTAGGATTACTGCTGGATTAAAACCAGAAACAACGCTTTTACTCATAGTAAGAAGTGCATTCTCACCAACATGAATAGCTTCTCTAATAAGGTTCATTTTAATATCAGACTCTAAATTTTCACTTTCATTTATAAAAGTTAGATTTTTTGCGCTTACAAATGTTTTACTTCTATTAAAATCAAAATCTGCTTTATCATCATAAGATTTAATTTTTAAACATCTTGATCCATTCGTATTTGAAATATATGGAGATCTTATAGCTAAAGAATTTTCCAATAGCGCTTCTGTGCCTTGATTAAATTCAAAATCATTTCCATTTGATCTGTAAGAGACTAATTTATTTAAAACTAATTTTCCACCCCATACCTCAAAAGAATTACCACCAGAATTACTAACCATTACATTAGTTATTCTTGTTTTACTACCAACACTTGCCAATAACAAACCACTAAAATACCGATCATCTCCTATTTGTCTTCCAGCATATTCTATTCTTACATTTTTTAATAATCCTGAGTTGCTTAAAGAGTCCTGACCTCCATAATTTACATTGGCGTATTCATTTGAGTGCAGGTTTGGGTAATAAGGAGCTACAGACCCATTTCCAAATTTACTATTAGGTGCGTCGCCAAGTATAACTATACCTCCCCAATCTCCGGCTTTTTTAACACCTCTATTAGATGTGAATACTATAGGGTTAGTTTCTGAACCATTAGCAATTATTTTAGATCCTTTAGTTATTGTAAGTGACCCTTTAGTTTTTTTATCGCCAATAATTACAGTTCCTTGTTCAATTTCAAGTACTGCATTATTAGTGACAAAAACATCGCCCAAAAGCAAATAAACATCTTTGCTATATAGCTTTTTATATTGGGAAATATTCCCAGTTAAAATTTGTGTAGCTTCACCGTAGTCTTTTTTATTAGACTTAAATTCCGTCCAATTATTCAACCAGTTTTCTTGACCAAATATTCCTTTTTCTTGCTGAGCAGAACTATTTGCTATGAAAAAAAGAAATATGATACCGATTTGTGTAAAGTTTTTCATAATTTTTATTTTAAAACTCAATACAATTACTTGTAACAGTTATTATTCAAAAATAAATAAAAACCCATGAAATACCAATTATTTCGACAAAATACACTTATTAATCTGTTTCCTTACAAACAAAAATCGATAAAATACAATATGTTAACAATATTGAAGCTTAATTAATAAAACCATATTAAGATTAAATACGATGATTTAAAAAAAATTGATATGTATTTATAACCTTATTTCACCCGAAAAAATAAAATTTAAAAAGTATCAGTTTTAAAATTAACTTGGTAAATAGACAAATTTTTGATTAACGAAAATCGTTATATTGGTGTAGCGATTTCATGATATCCTCATAAAACAGAATTCCCGAAATTAAATTTGTTGTATCGGAATATGGTAAATACTCTCGATGAAATTCATCTGTGTTTTCTATATAATTATCGGTCGAATCAAATTGATTTTCGAGCGCTTTCATATTATCATTATTGGTTGGTATACCCAATGTCCCCATAGTTATTCCTGGCTTTGTTGCAAAAGCTACGTAAGGTAATGTTCTAACAAGTACTTTAATTCTTTCAGAGTATAATGTTATTAATTGACCTTTTGCCATATGCTCAAGCTCATTTTTATTATGATATTTGCTTATCATAACTTTTTCGCTAATAAAGCTTTTTGGACCTTTCCTTTTTTGAGCAGAACTAATGCCAGTAAAGACAAAAAGGCTAAGACTGAATAAAATAATCTTCATTTTCATATTATAGATTTAGAGATTAAAAAACAAACTTAAGTTATTAATCGTCAAAAAAAAACGTTTTGTCGATTTATTTTATAGGATAAAATGAATTTTTAAATACTTTACCTACAATTATGTATTAAGGAAATTGTTAATTTAAGAGACGATTACTTCCCGATACAAAAATTAGCAAATATGTTACCTAATAAATCATCGCTTGTAATCTCTCCTGTAATTTCGCCAAAATGATATAGTGCCTGGCGTATATCTATAGCCAAAAGGTCTCCAGATAAATCCGTTTCTAATCCAGATTTCACCTTTTGGACTTCTTCAAACGCTTTTAATAAAGAGTCGTAGTGCCTTGTATTGGTTACAATAGTTTCGTTATTACGCAGTGCACCTGTGTTTACAAAGCTTATTAGTTTTTGCTTTAACGCTTCAACCCCAAGACCTGTTTTTGCAGATAATAAATGGATGGTTTTAAATTGAGCGGTTAGTTGTTCTAGATCAGTGTTATTTAGAACATCAACCTTATTTGCAATGATTAATAATGGTTTTAACGGAAATTTATTTTTAATCTTTTCAATTTCAAATTTTAGGCGCTTACTTTCAGTTTTAAATTCTTCAGCAGAAAATAACAAGACAATGACTTGTGCCTGCTTCATTTTTTCAAACGTTTTTTTAATTCCTATCCTCTCTACTAGATCTTTAGTCTCCCTTATTCCTGCGGTATCAATAAATCTAAACCCTATCCCTTCTATTACCAATTCATCCTCGATTGTATCTCTTGTCGTACCTGCTATAGCACTAACAATAGCGCGTTCTTCGTTTAAAAGCGCATTCAATAATGTAGATTTCCCAACATTAGGTTCTCCTACAATTGCAACAGGGATTCCGTTTTTAATAACATTTCCGACTGCAAAACTATCGATTAAACGTTTTAATACAAACCGAATACGTTCTACCAAATCTTTAAATTGAAATCTATCAGCAAACTCCACATCTTCTTCGGCAAAATCGAGTTCTAGCTCAATTAGTGATGCAAAATTTAAAAGCTCTTCACGGAGTTTAGCTATTTCAGAAGAAAACCCACCACGCATTTGTTGCATGGCTATTTGATGTGATGCCTCATTATCGCTCGAAATTAAATCAGCCACAGCTTCCGCTTGCGATAAATCTAACTTCGCATTTAAAAATGCCCGAAGTGTAAACTCTCCAGCAGTTGCCATTCTACAACCTTTCCTTAAAAACAACTGAATAATTTCCTGTTGTATATAATTGGAGCCATGACAAGATACTTCCACAACATCTTCACCTGTATAAGAATTAGGATTTTTAAAAACGGATACCAAAACTTCATCAACAGTACGTTCTCCATCAATGATATGCCCCAAATGTATAGTATGCGTTTTTTGTTTTTTGAGCGATTTTTTTGAAGTTACAGATTTAAAACACGAATCTGCTAGCGTTATTGCATCATTTCCAGATAGCCTAATTACAGCAATGGCACCTGCTCCAGAAGGTGTTGCTAATGCCACAATAGTATCTTGATTTATCATCTGGCAAAAATACTAAATTTGAAGTGCTATACTGGATTACTTTAAAAATAAACTAACAATTATAAATCCTGGATAATGCTTAAAACAAAAAATAATTTCATATAAGATACAGACGATAAAAAAAATAATCAGACTTACGTAATTCTTTTTTAAAATTAAAATTTACAACCTAAAAATACTTTGCATTATTATATTATAAAAACAATGCACCTTTATAAACTTATTTATAATCAACTATAAAAAATTGTTGTGACCTTTATGATTAAATAGTGTCTTAATTTATAATTAAGAAAAGCTAATATTAATAGGCTTACTGCAACCAGTTAAAAATTTGGAACAGAATGAAAATAGTAGAATCTGAATTTTCTAATCAAATTTTGAAAACCGTTCGAAAATCATTAGGAAACATATTTTTTTTTAAACATATAGCTGTTGTAGAGCTTAATGAAGGGGTGCATTTTAATATTTATAATGCGTCAATAATAATAGATGAACTCGTATCCTATTTTGGTGCCTCCCAACCATATGGCGTTATTGCAAATCGGATTAACTCATATTCTATAAATCTTTTACATACACCTCTATTCAAAGAAAAAGCAATAAATTTATTTGCTTATGGTGTTGTTGGTCATGACCTTATCGGAAAAATGAGTGCAGAAATGGAAAATGATTTTTGTGCTTCTGAAAAGGTGAATTATAATAGCTTAAACGAAGCCATAAACAAAATGTATATCAAAATAAAAAATAGCCAATTATTTTCTATAAGCTAGTTTTTAAAAACCTAGCATAGTTTTTGTTTATTATTAAATATGGTTACAAACGTTTATATTATTAACAAGGAATCATTTGTTATACTAAAATAGATATTTGTAATCTGTTTTCAGATTTATTATAATATCTTTACTTTAAAAAAAAATTTAAGTTATGAAAAAAAAGAAAATTTCTCACACATTATTTGCACTTGTTGCATTAGCTTTATTAGGCTGTAGTGGCGGTGGCGATGATTCCGCAGAAGAGCAACCAGATACTGTAAAACCAACATTATCCTGTCCTGAAACTATTAATATCGTAATTGATGCAGGATTAACAGGAACCGAAGTTACCTATGTAACGCCCTTAGGAACAGATAATTCAGCAAGTCCTGTAACAACACAGTCAGCAGGTTTGGCATCCGGGCAATTATTTCCTATTGGCACTACAACAAATTCATTTCTTGTAACCGATGCTTCTGGAAATACTAATACGTGTAGTTTTGATGTTGTTGTATCTGTTCCTTCAGAAAATGAACCCTATAAACTTTCAGGTGGTGTAGATACACCAACTGGAAAAAAATGGAGTAAAGTTGAAGATTTATCTGATGAATTCAACGGTACAAGTTTTGATGATGAGAAATGGCATAGAAATCCAGCCTCTGATGGTTTTGGATGGTACGGAAGACCTCCTGCATTATTTGAATCGAAAAATGTTTCCGTAAGTGATGGTAATATGAATGTTACTGTTGAAGAAATGGCTTCTCCAAAAAATGTAAGTGGTAATAACTATACGCACGGTGGTTCAATTGTACGTTCTAAAATGACTGCTAAACCAGGTATGTATTATGAGTGTAGAATGCAAGCAAATAAAACTGTTATGTCATCAACATTCTGGATAGCCTTTAAGCAAAATTGCTCCTCTGGACCAGTAAGAAAATTGGAGTTAGATATTCAAGAATGTGTTGGTCGTTTTAGCGGTTCTGCAGATTGGGCTGTTGATTATGCAAATGCATTCGCATCAAATACATGGAGACACGCAAGACCTTGTGATGTTAGTGTGTCAGTACAACGTCCTGGTAAAACTGTTTTAACAGAAAAAAATAACTCAAGATTTTTCGTTTACGCATGTTGGTGGAAATCTCCAACAGAGATGTTATTTTATTTGGATGGAGTATATACACATTCTATTACACCTGCCACAGATTTTGATATTGAAGGGCACATCACTATGGCTATTGAGACATACGATTGGAATCCTATTGATGCAGAAAATATATTTTCAACAGGTTCTGTTGATGATCGATCAACAAAATATGATTGGATAAGAACTTGGGAATTAGAAGACGAATAAAAGTCTTATAAAATATGATAAAAAAAAGCTGAACCAAATGGTTCAGCTTTTTTTTATCATATTTTAACAATGCCATTAAACATCTGCAATTAAATAAATACCATCCGGTTTAATTTCTATTAAACGTTGTTTATATAACGTACCAACCGCTTTCTTAAAGTTCTTTTTACTCATTTGTAAAACATCTTTAATAGCATCAGGACTCGATTTATCAGTTAATTTCAAATAACCACTATCGTCCCGTAAAGCCTTCATAATATGTTCTGCATTAGGTTCAATATTCCTGTAACCGATTTGATCTAAACCAATATCAAGCTTATTACCAGTGCGTATTTTTTTAACAACACCCTTAATTTTATCCCCAATACTTAAATCTTTAAAAATATTATCTTTATAAATTAAACCTATGTGTTTTTTATTAACAATAACGTTTATACCTATATCCGATGGATGAGACACAATTAAATCCACCTCATCAAACTCATTAACGGTCAACTTTTTATTATCCAAAAAACGATTTGTTTTACTCGATGCCACTAACCTATCCGTTTTCTCATCCAAATAACAATGCACCAAATACCAACCACCAGCCTTCATTTTAAAAGCTTGCTCACTAAAAGGGCAAAACAATTCCTTAACCAGTCCCCAATCTAAAAAAGCACCAAAATCTGTAGCTTGGTTACAGCGCAGTAAAGCAAATTCACCGCGTTTTATGTAAGGTATGTCTGTTGTAGCAACAGGACGTTGCTCATTATCCAGATAAACAAAAACCTCCAGCTTTTCCCAAATTTTAAATACCTCAGGCACATAACGGTTTGGCAGTAACACTTGGTTATCCTCGTCATCAATCAAATACGCACCGTGTTCCGTTTCACGAAGTATTTCTAAAGTATTTATTTCCCCTAGTTTTATCATGCCATAAAGGTAACAATTTTTCAATCTTAATTTAGCTCTATAAGCATTCAACTTGAAGATTTTTATACCATTTTATTTATTTTGGCGTAACCCCAAAAAGGGTCGGGCTATAACTACTCGCTCCCTCCTAAGGTCGGGGAGCTCAAACATACCGCTCTACCCCTTACGCTCATAGCTAGAGACACTACGCCTAACTCATTTTATACTGTTCTGTGTGCAAAATAATAAAAAAAAAGCGCTACGATTACGCAGCGCTCTTATATAATATATAAATCGGAGTTCTAGTAAATAGACTCTTTTCCAAAATGTTTTGTAAGCATATAATAAACTACAGCTCTATATTTACTACGGTTGGATTTACCGTAAGTATCCATAACAGATGCAATAGCCTCATCCAACTTAGGGCCATCACTTAAACCTAATTTCTTAATTAAAAAATTATTTTTAACTGTAGCCAACTCAGAAGCATCAGATCCTGAAACCGTAGCCGCATCCTTGTTATATATAGATGGACCACAACCTATAGTTACTTTTTTTAATAAATCCATGTCTGCATCTATACCGCATTTGTCTTTTAAATCTGAAGCGTATTTCGTAATAAGCTCATCTCTTTTACTCATAATGTTCTTGTTTTAAATATTAATTAATAACTGTTCTAAAGATAACTATTTTTAAGACACAATTATTACTGATAAGTCACATTCTATTTAACAAATTCAAAATACTTTAAAAGCACTTCATCATTAAGTCGTTTTGGCGTAAAAACCTCTAATAATTTTGGCTGTTCATCTTCTAAATAAAACGATTGTAATGCAGATTTTAAAGTGGCTTCATCACGAGCTGATTTATATTCAAAACCATACATAGCACATAAATGCTCTGCAGTTAAATAATGATTCGTTTCAAAATATGTATCAAAATTCTTAGTATTTTTAGGTCCTGGCAAAATTCTAAAAATGCCTCCACCTTCATTATTTACAACAATAACCCTAAAGTTTTTAGGAGTATAATTATTCCAAAGTGCATTACTGTCGTAAAAAAAACTTAAATCGCCCGTAATAAAAACGGTGGGTTTTTTGTTCACCACAGCGCAACCTATGGCTGTAGATGTGCTCCCGTCTATACCACTAGTACCTCGATTACAAAACACCTCAATAGTTTTATTTATTTTAAATAACTGCGTATAGCGAATTGTAGAACTGTTTCCAGATTGTAAAATATAATCATTTGGTATTGTTTTTAAAATATTATTAAACACCTTAAAATCAGAAAACGGAACAATATCCAAATAGGCATTATGCTTTTTTGTTCTTTGTTGTTTAATGGCTGTCCAAGTGGATTTATAAGTGCTTTTTACGTAGTGTGCTAAATTTACGCTTGGTAAAAATTTCTCGAAAAACTCATTAGGTTCCTCATTTATATGCTTATTTAAGCAAAAAAAAGTATCATTTGCTGTTTTATTATCAATATGCCAATGGTGCTTAGGTTGATACTTACGTAAAAATTGTTTTATTTTTTTTGAAACGATTAAACCACCAAAAGTTAACAAAATATCAGGTTGCAATTCCTTTTTTTTATCATCATTAAGCGGTGCAATCAACTTATCAATACTAGAGAAAAAACTTGGGTGATGCAAATTCGATGTCGTTTCGGTAAGTACAATTACACTATCATCCTCGGCCAATTTATCTAGCCATTTTTGGTTAATTACATTAGGTGTGTTCACACCTACCAAAACCATTTTTTTTGATGCTGCGTTCCAATCCTCTAAACAAGATTGCAATACATTTTTACCAATGTTATTATGTTGTACAGAAACATCAATAATTTTTGGTGACACACTTAATGTTTTCACAGTTTCATAAAGCGGTTCATCAAAAGGCACGTTAATATGTACTGGACCTTTTTTTAAGCTTGCAAAATTAATAGCATTATTTATTACCTCTTCATTATACACCTGAATATCCTTCTGCAAACCCAATAAACGCTCAATTTTATTTTCAAAATTTTTAAAAATAGGGAGTTCCTTGTGAGCTGGCACCTGCTTTTCATGTTTTAAATCCAACTTCAAATTAGCCGAATATAAAATATGATTTTTAAAAACATTTTTCTGATTAATAGTTTGTCCGTCGCCAATACCAACTAAATGTTTCGGCCTATCTGCCGATAGAACCACTAATGGAATATTGCTATAAAAAGCCTCGGAAACTGCTGGATAGTAGTTTAATAAAGCGCTTCCAGAAGTACACACTAGTGCAGTTGGTTCTTGCAATTGTTGAGCAATACCCAAAGCAAAAAATGCAGCACAACGCTCATCGACAATACTATAGCATTTAAAAAAAATGTTATTTGTAAAACCTAAAGTTAAGGGTGCATTTCTACTTCCCGGAGATATTACAACATGTTTTATCTGTTTCGCTTTGCAAAGTTCAATTACGGTTTGTGCAAGAGGTATTTTTGGGTAAATCATTTAGTAGTATTCTATCTTCAAAAGTAAGAAATACACAGATATTAATAGCATTACAAAATACTTTTAATAATCAAAGATTTTGATACCGTTTCCTGCCATTCACTTTCTGGATTCGAGCTTTCGGTAATACCACCTCCTACATAAATAAGTGCTTTTTGCTTCCTAAGCTGCATACATCTTAAATTCACATACAATTGAGTACTCTTTCGGATTGCTGCATAAGCTCGGTTTTCAATATTACGTTTTCCAGAACGCGGTGCAATAGTAGTTTCGCAGTTTAGCTCGCCCAAAAAACCTGTGTAGAATTCACGATTATAATTTTCATTTTTTTCAACGAATTGTTTTGCAGCTTTTTTTGGTAATCCACAAACTGCTGGTGTAGGATGTAACGCTTCAATAATATATTTTAATGGCATTTCTGGTTTTAAATGTGCAGAAATCATGGTTTTTAGGTGTATTAAATTACCAGCTTTTACAGTTTCAAGTTCAGAAACTTTAAAGCTTTCCACCAAAGGCTTTAAATTGTCAATTATAAAATCAGTTACAAATTGCTGTTCTTGTTGTTCTTTATCTTTCCAAAGCACATCTAAACTACCTTTATAATCTTGAGTACCAGCCAATGCCATAATCGAAAACCGATGACCTTCAATTTTAATTAATGTTTCTGGCGTTGCACCCAACCAAAGCCCTACTTTTGGATGATACCAACAATATACAAATGCCGATTTATAATGGTTTAAAAGATTTTTAAAAATTGAAAGAGGATTTGATTCTGAAAGATTTACGGTTTCTTTTCTAGATAGAACTACTTTTTTTAAGCCTGAATTATTAATGCATTCTATACCCTTTTTTATAAGATTGATATGGAGTTCTTTTGAATCTGATTTTTTCCCCCATTGATCTTTATCAATAGAGTTTATAACTAAGGGCGGCGGAATATGCGATGCAATATAGGATGTTGATATTATATCTGAAACATCATTAGGAATTAAAATTGTTTTTTCAGCAGTATCAAAAGGAGAAAATACAAACCCATTTTCGGTAAAATCTTTTGTGAAATTTAAATCACTATTTTTTTGAAGTCTTGCGCTAACTTGCTCTCGATTAGGTTTTCTGTAAACTACAAAAGGTAAATGGTTAATAAAATGCGCTTCAATACGCTTAAAAAAATCGTTTGAAGTCATACTTATTTTTTAGGTAAAGAAATGGTTGACAACTTACAGATTGATATCAAGTTATCAGCTTCGTCAGTTATGCGAATATCTAATAATTGAGTAGTTCTACCTCTATGCAAAAACGTTGCCTTGGCGTATACAAAGCCTTTTTTAACACTCCTTAAATGGTTAGCTGTAATTTCTAATCCGCGAATAAAAAAATTTTCAGTATCCATAAATATATGAGATGCAAAACTACCTACACTCTCTGCTAATGCAGCTGTAGCACCCCCATGTAATACGCCATCAGGTTGATATACTCTGCAATCCACTGGCATTCTAGCAACTAAAAAGTCATCACCATAATCTACAATTTCAATATTTAGGGTTTCCATTAAGGTGTTTTTACAAGCTTTATTGGCCTTCTCTAAAACATCTTTTTTAGATAATTGCATAGAATATTGTGTTTTTTAATTGTAAATGTAAAAATACGAAATACATAGATAATCATAAGTAAATTTAGATTCAATTTAAGGGATTTTCTACTTCAAACACGTAAAAAAAAAATTTAAGCAAGCATGGTTAACAACTAATACATATCAATTATGAGGCAAACGCGTTAGGTAAAATTTTAATACTAATTCTAAATATATTATTTAAAAAAATAGAATATTCAGTGCTATACTATGCGATTAAATTATAAATCTTCCCTATAGCGTTTTACCATAGCATCTCTAGGTTCTGGTATCGCTTTTAAACCTAGTTGGTCTTTTAGTATTTGCCCCATCGACGGAAAGGAATCTTTATCAATTTGTGCAGTGGAATCCCATAATTTAGAACGCATAAAAGCTTTAGCACAATGAAGGAAAACCTCTTCAACTGAAACAACAATGCATGTTTTTATAGGATTATTTTCTTCAGTAAACAGTTCCATATAGCTAGTCGCTGTAGATATATGAGCAATTCCATTAATACGCAATGTTTCATCTAACCCAGGAATTAAAAACAATAAACCGACAGTATTGGTCTCGATAATATTACTAATACTATCGACTACATTATTACCTTTTGCATCGGGAATAACAAATGTGGTATCATCGATTACTTTAACAAAACCAGGAATACCGCCTCTTGGAGAAGCATCCATTTTACCGTTACTATTCAATGTAGACATAACTAGAAAAGGTGATGCCTTAATAAAATTTAGTGTGTGTTTTTCCAAATGATTCAACACTTTATCTTTAGCCCTTAAAGATGGGTAACCATATAATTCTCGAAGTTGAGATTCGTTTTCAATTTTCATAATCTTATTATTTTTAGTTAGCAAAAATAAATATCTAATAATGGTATTGTATAAAAACAATAATAACCTTTTTTTATAAACTAAAATTTAATAAAATATATCCGTAATTATCTATAATCCTGTTATATTAACAATAACTAGCTTTTCAAAAGATTCGTTCCTTAAAATATCTACAATTAAGTTTGTAAACAAACTCATTTAAATATAATTGCAAATATCTTTTCTTTATTTTATGGTAGTTACCTACAAAATTTCGTTTTGCATTACTAATTTCACCATGTATACATTCTAGGGTTTCCTTAGTCGTGGTTTCACTTGATTTCTCGCTCATATGTATCTCTACATAGTCAGCAATGCTAATATACGATGTGCTTTTATCTGTAGAAACAATTGCTTGCTCTGTTTCAATTGCGTTCTCAATGGTTACATCTGTTGCATACGCTTTATGATTTTCTATTACTTTGGCTTTAAAATAACGACATTGTCTTGCTACTTTTCCGGTATCTGGGGCTTCAAGAATACTGCTTTCTGCCATAAACATTAGTTTTAACCTCGTCCTGCTTTCTGTGTTCTATCCGCTTGCTCTGAGACTTATATAGTAAAATAATCTTTGTCCATTTCTATAATGCCTTCTAAAGTATATTTATCTTCTATTTTACCCATTGCATTATGCAATTTTTGAACCATTGCCCAAACTGGCTCATAACGCTTTAAGCCTAATTGAAGTTGAATTTCTTTAGTGTAAAAACCTTGCTTTATTGCTGTTAGCAAAAACATGGTCTTATATCAAATCAAAAAGGGCAAGTTAGAACTTTGCATAATCGTTCCACTTCGAAGAGAGGTTCGACTGCGATATTGTTTACATTCATAGCTCCATTGACTTTTTATCCAAAAGTGCTCTTTGCATAAGCACCTTTTACAAATCACACCTATTTTATCTCGTTCTTCTTTAAAGTGATTACGACAAGATGCTTCACTGTCAAATTCCGCTGTAAAACTGAATATATTCATGCCCTTTCTTTTTTTAACATATTGAAAAGTTATAAATTATTAGTGTTTACGGACATAAAAAAGGTTGTTATTTAAATCTCAATGAAGCTAGCTTTTTTGAGATTTTTTGATTTATACTGTTTCATTTAAATTTTATTCTTTTCATGCATCTGTTGTAATGTTAGCATGTACTTAAAAAAATGTGGTCTTATATTATTGTATATAGCAACTGCTTCTTCTACCAGCCTTGTCTTTATTTCTAACGACTTGACTATTTTTACCATGTCAAATTCTTGTTTGAGTATTCCGTCTATTCCTTCTGCAACTGCATTTTTGTATGAATCGTACTTTTTGTATCAATATGTTTGGACGAGACACAATAATTAATAAAAAAAAATCCTCTCGAAATTATCAAGAGGATTTTTTATCAAAATTTTTAAATATTATAGATTAGTTACAGCTTCCAAGACTGGTCCATGTGTTATTACCAATGTATTCGTATAACGACCCTTGATATGTTATTTTATCTCCTAAGTTGTATTGAATTGATCCATCCCATTCCTTTACACCAGAACATTTACTAACAGGAGTAGTTACTCCACATTGCCCTAATTGAATCCAACCAGAAAAATCTCTTTCAAATAAGTAACCTTGGTAAGTTACACGCTCCCCGACGTTATAACTTCTATTAGTCCATTCGGCTACTCCACTACAACTGTTTCCATTATCGTCATCATCATCACCATCATCATCACCATCATCATCACCACCATCATCATCACCACCATCATCATTACGTCCAGGGTAAAGTTGGTTTGTTCCAGATATATCACCAGCGGATAACACACTAATAGTATTTCCGCTCTTTGTTAACATTACTGGACCACCAGTACTAAATGTATAACTACTATAACTCATAATTGAACTGAAATCATAAGCACCTGGATTTACAGAATTATCAACTCTATTAAATTGACTTAATGCATCAGATTGAATATTTTGTGGAAGAATATCAACAAACTGATCCCTGTCACTTCGGTTTTGTTCATGGATAAATCCTAATGTATGCCCAAATTCATGTGTAATAACACTTCTGGTTGCTCTTAGTCCTAATTGAACAAAACCTCTACTTCCGTTCATACCTAGAAGAGCAACTCCACAATTACAGTCACTACCATTTGAACTTATAGTAATGTAATTAGCTTCATTAGTACGTCTTCTAAATCTGATATTTGTGGATGCGGTCCATTCATTAAATGCTAATTGGATTTCATTTAAAACACTTTGACTAAATCCGCCAGCAATAACATAATTAATGGTATTATCTGTCCATTTCCTAGCGCCAGGCGAAAAACCTAGTTTAGATTTTTTACCAGCATTAGGTTTAGAAGAAATGTCAACGTCTTCTCCAAAGTGAGATTCATCTAAAATGATATCACCCCAAGCATAATATCCACTTTCGAGTTTCTCTACAAGAATAGGAGAACCCCTAAATATTTTTTCCACAATATTTTTGGAAGTAGGTTGTTCTGAAATGTTTTCAGTGTCTTCATTTGAGCATGAAATAAAAAACAAACATGTTAATACTAACGATAACAATAAATTTAATTTTTTCATAAAAGTTTTAGTTTAATATAGTTATTTAGTTTAAATAATATAGCAATATGCTATGTTACAAGCCAAATATATATAAAATTATACCATATTAATTGTAGAATAATAGAAAAAAAAAGAAACAGACGCTTTTTATCCGTAATCAGAAATAATTTTATATTAGACTGGTTATTAATTAGATACTAAATAAATCTTTTCACTTTTACTACCCATATAGGGCATAAAAATGTATGCATCATATAATTCTCGTATTTAAGATTCGTTTTCAATTTTCATAATCTTAAATTTATACTTAGCTAACTTATCAAACGATTCACTATTTCTTTTGTTGGTAGGATTTTATTGGTATGCTCAATACTTGGTCCTGCAACCCAAACCGTTTTATAAGTCGCTTTTGTAGCTGCATTTTTCGTCGCATTCATACCAATCGAAAAACGAACCATTTTAACCCATTTTTTAAGTTTTTTATTTTTATTTAAAACTGATTCTAACCACGTTTGTTTTGTACCAATTTTTTGAACATAAGGTGTATTTATTACGGTACATGGTGTTCCAGAAATACGTTCGGTCATGATAATATCTTCAGCACCATAATCTATACAGGCTTGTTTATAATCATCGGTTACTCCAGCTTCAACAGACGCGATAAATGGGCTACCAACAGAAACACCTTCTGCTCCATAACTCAACATTTTATCTATATCTGCTTTACAGCCTACACCACCGGCAGAAATAATAGGAATGTTACATTTTAAACTTAATTCCTTAATTAAATCTTCTGGAGAAAGGTTACCTCTATGTCCACCAGCTTCATTATTTACTGCAATAATAGCATCGGCTTTTAAACCTTCTACTTTTTTTGCAAAAAGTAAATCGGTTACATCACAAAATACTTTAATGCCTACTTTATGAGCTTGGTTAATAGTTTCTTCTGGACTCCCTAAAGAGGTAATTATAAAATCGCAACCTTCCTCACAAATCACTTCTAGCTGCCCTTTATACTTTACATTCGATTTATTTACAATAAGATTAAAACCAAACGAACCACCTTTAGGTTTTGCTGCTTTTAGTTCTCTTAAAGCGATGCGTAATTCATCTAGGGTTCTATAGTTTAAAGCCGGAATACAACCTGCAATACCACCTTCCATCGCTTCTTTAACCATGGCTACATTAGACACCAAAAACATAGGTGCTTGAATAATTGGGTATCTTATATTTAAAAGCTTAGTGAGTTTAGTTTCCATGATTGCAAATTAATTTCAGCAAATATAATAAATATTATGCATGCATAGTAAATACAATACCATCTATCTAATTAAAAAACCTATAATACCCACATTTCAAATAAGCGCCTTCAGGAAACGCGATAGGATGATCTATATCATGACCAGTTTTTAAAATTACTTTATAGTTTCTATGACTTGATGCAAGTACATAATTATTAATATCAAAAAATACTTGAGAAAGTACTCTAGAAGAACAAGAAGCCAATACCAACAAACCATTTTTAGCGGTTAGTTTTGCGCCTAAATCTGCTAATTGTGCATATTTTTTTTTAGCTAAATCTATTTCTGAAGCTTGTTTTGCAAAACTTGGAGGATCAATAACAACCACATCAAACGTTACTTTATTCTTAATGAGGTTTTTTAATTCCGAAAAAGCGTCACCAGCAATTATTCTATGTATTCCTGAATAATCATTTAATTTTCCGTTTTCAAGAGCTATTTCTAAAGCTTGCTTGCTAATATCTAAACTAGTAACTTCTTTAGCGCCATTTGCTAAAGCATGAACAGAGAACCCACCTGCATAACTAAAAACATCCAATACCGTTTTCCCTTTACTCCACTCGCCAACTTGTTTTCTGTTGGCACGATGGTCCAAAAAATAACCTGTTTTATGTCCTTTAATAACGTTTGCTGAAAAGTTAACGCCATGCTCAACAAATTCAACCACCTCATTTTCTAGAGTACCAAAAACGACTTCTCCATTTTTAAGCTGATGCAGTTTTGATTTTTCTAAACTTCTGCTTAATCGAATTACAACTGTTTTTGCTTCCGATATTTGCTGTAAACTTGAAATAATAGATTCTAAATAAGGCAACCAGATTTCAGAATAAATTTTAACTACTAAAACCGAAGCATAAACATCGGCTATTAACCCCGGAAACCCATCGTTTTCGCCAAATAATAGGCGGTAACTATTCGTATTTGTTTCGAATAAAGACTGTCTTTTTTCATAAGCGACTTCGATTTTACTTTGAAAAAATGCGGCATTAATTTCCGCTTTCTCATGGCTACTATGAAGCATTTTAATTCGAATTGGTGAATTACCATCATACAAACCTAAACCAACAACACGGTTTTTGTTTTTACTGAAAATGATAGCTAAATCTCCTGATCTTGCATCGGTATTTATTTTTATGATATTATCTGAAAACACCCAAGGATGACCTTGAACAACAAATTGTTCGCCTTTTGAGTTAAGCTTTACTGCTAATCGTTTTGGTTTATAATTAGATATGATTTTAGATGAAAAAAACATGCTTAGTATTTCAGACAAAAGTAACAGTTTAAAACAAAAAAACGCAACCATTTCTGGTTGCGTTTTCTACTTCTAGCATTTAAAGATTCCAAAGCTAATCCGGAATAAGCGATGCACTAACCTTAATAAAAATCAAAATTGATACTCTTCTTATTTTACCTCTTCAAAGTCCACATCTTCCACATCGCTACTTTCACCTTGTGGTTGCTCTCCTGCGCCAGCATCTGGTCCTGGAGCGCCACCTTGAGCATCAGCTTGCGCTTTGTACATTTCTTCAGAAGCTACCTTCCAAGCCTCATTTATTTTATCCAAAGCTGGAGTAATAACCGCTATATCTTTAGTTTCATAAGCTGTTTTTAACTCCGCTAAAGCATCAACAATAGGTTGTTTCTTATCTTCCGATAATTTATCACCAAACTCCTCCAATTGCTTTTCCGTCTGGAAAATCATAGAATCAGCTTCATTTAATTTTTGAGCATTTTCAGCTGCAGCTTTATCCGCTTCAGCATTAGCTTCAGCATCCGCTTTCATTTTCTCGATTTCCTCTTCAGATAAACCAGAAGACGCTTCAATTCTAATATCTTGTTTCTTACCAGTCGCTTTATCTTCCGCAGAAACTTTAATGATACCATTGGCATCAATATCAAACGTGACTTCAATTTGTGGTGTACCACGTCTTGCTGGCGGAATATCACTTAAATGGAAACGACCAATCGTTTTATTATCCGCAGCCATAGCGCGTTCACCTTGTAATACGTGAATTTCTACTGATGGCTGATTATCTGCGGCTGTAGAGAATACTTGAGATTTCTTAGTAGGAATTGTTGTATTCGCTTCAATAAGCTTCGTAAACACATTACCCATAGTTTCAATACCAAGAGATAAAGGTGTAACATCAAGAAGTAATACATCTTTAACATCTCCAGTCAATACACCACCTTGAATACCAGCACCTAAAGAAACAACTTCATCAGGATTCACTCCTTTACTTGGTGTTTTCCCAAAGAATTTTTCAACAGCAGCCTGTACCGCAGGGATACGTGTAGAACCACCAACTAAGATAACTTCGTCAATATCAGATTTTGACAATCCAGCAGCTTTTAATGCAGTTTGACAAGGCTCAATAGTACGTTTTACTAAATCGTCAATCAATTTCTCGAAAGCCGAACGTGTTAATGTACGCACTAAGTGCTTTGGTCCACTTGCAGTAGCTGTAATATACGGTAAGTTAATTTCTGTTTGCGCAGAAGATGATAATTCAATTTTCGCTTTTTCAGCAGCTTCCTTTAAACGTTGAAGAGACATTGGGTCTTTACGCAAGTCCATGTTCTCATCAGCTTGAAACTCATCTGCTAACCAGTTAATGATTTTCTCATCAACATCATCACCACCTAAATGCGTATCACCATCTGTAGAAAGTACTTCAAATACACCATCACCTAATTCAAGGATAGATACATCATGCGTTCCTCCACCAAAATCAAATACTACTATTTTTTGGTCAACACCTTTTTTATCCATACCGTAAGCTAAAGCAGCCGCAGTAGGTTCGTTTATAATTCGTCTTACTTTTAAACCGGCAATCTCACCAGCTTCTTTAGTCGCTTGACGTTGCGAATCATTAAAGTAAGCAGGCACCGTAATTACCGCTTCACTAACTGTATTTCCTAAATAATCCTCAGCCGTTTTCTTCATTTTTTGAAGAATCATAGCAGATAATTCCTGAGGCGTATATAAACGGCCATCAATATCTACACGAGGTGTATCATTATCTCCTTTTACTACTTTATAAGGTACACGTTCTGCTTCTTTTTTAGATTCAGAATATTTGTTTCCCATAAAACGTTTAATAGAATAAACCGTTTTTGTTGGGTTTGTTACCGCTTGTCTTTTTGCTGGATCACCAACCTTAATCTCACCACCTTCTACAAAAGCGATTACCGATGGGGTTGTTCTTTTTCCTTCCGCATTAGGAATAACTACTGGCTCGTTACCTTCCATTACAGAAACGCAAGAGTTGGTTGTTCCTAAATCGATTCCAATAATTTTACTCATAATATATATTTTATTTGTTTATAGATTTCCGCCTTCACGAAAACATTGTGTTCATTTTTAATTTCAAGTTGTATAAGTCAATCATTATGCCAACTGAAATTTTATGACATAGTGTCATATTTATTTTAGTTTACAGTCGCAATCTCATTAAACAGTATAATTAAACGCAATAAAACTTTGGTCTTTTATCAGGGTCTAGTTTTGGCGCAACCTAAAAAGGTCGGGCTTTCACTACTCGCTCCCTCCTAAAAAGTCGGGGAGCTCAAACATGCCGTTTAATCCCTTGCGCAGGTGTAGTTAACCTGTTTAGTTTTTAACAGCAAGGTTCACTTCATTTTAAAAGGTTTGTTTTTGTTAATAACTCCTATTAAATTTTAAGTTCAAAATTATAAATTTCAAATGGAATCTTTAACTTTGTTATTCACACAATAATTAGAAAAAGTGGAACACTTTGTAGTATCGGCTAGAAAATACAGACCCCAAACGTTTAAAGATGTTGTGGGCCAGCAGGCTATTACAAATACCTTATTGAATGCCATTAAAAACAATCACTTAGCACAAGCCCTTTTATTTACAGGACCTCGTGGTGTTGGTAAAACAACATGCGCCCGTATTTTGGCAAAAATGATTAATAGTGATGGTGCGGAAACCGGCGATGAAGATTTTGCATTCAACATTTTTGAACTCGATGCCGCTTCAAACAACTCGGTTGATGATATTAGAAGTTTAACCGACCAAGTTCGGATTCCGCCACAAGTAGGAAAATACAAAGTGTATATTATTGATGAGGTGCACATGCTTTCTCAAGCGGCTTTTAATGCGTTTCTTAAAACCTTAGAAGAGCCACCAAAACACTGTATTTTCATTTTAGCAACAACAGAGAAACATAAAATTATTCCAACCATCTTATCACGTTGTCAAATTTTTGATTTTAAACGTATAACTGTAAAAGATGCCAAGGACTATTTAAAATATATTGCAGACGAACAAGGCATAATTGCGGAAGATGATGCGTTACATATTATCGCACAAAAAGCAGATGGCGCCATGCGAGATGCGCTTTCTATTTTTGATCGTGTAGTTAGTTTTTCTGGAAAAAACTTAACCAGACAAGCTGTTACCGAAAATTTAAATGTACTTGATTACGAAACCTATTTTACAAGTACTGATCTTATTTTAGAAAATAAAATTCCTGAATTACTACTTCAATTTAATAATACGCTTTCAAAAGGTTTCGACGGGCATCATTTTATTGCTGGTTTAGCATCTCACTTTAGAGATTTACTAGTTAGTAAAACGCCTGAAACTATTGAGTTGCTCGAAGTTGGAGAACAAACTCAAGCCAAATACTTAGAACAATCAAAAAAAGCTTCCCAAGAGTTTCTCATGCAAGGTATTAATCTCGCTAACGATTGCGACCTGAAATACAAAACAAGTAAAAATCAACGCTTACTTGTTGAATTAACTTTAATGCAGCTTGCCTCTATCACTCATGATGGAGAAAAAAAAAATAGCAAACATTACATAATTCCAGCTTCTTACTTCAGAAAAAAGGGCATAACACCTATTCCTGTAAAAGTTCCTAGTAAAACTGAAAACATTACCACTTCCGTGGAAGCGAAAAAAGAAAACTCTGAACCAATAGAGAAAATTCCTGAAGTTGTAAAACAGCTTCAAGTTAAAGAGACACCAAAAATTGTTTTAAAACAAGACTCTAAACGTGCATCTGGACTTTCATTATCTAGCATTAGAGCAAAAAAAGAACATCTAATTAAACAAATGGATGTGGTGGTAGATGAGGAGAACTTACCATCGGAGCCTTTTTTGGATAAAGATTTTTTTATTGCATGGAATACATTTATTGAAAAACTAAGACAAGAAGGTAAGCATAACCTGGCATCCATTTTAGGTATAGATAAACCGAAAATAAATGGTAATATAGTTCATTTAGAGTTCCCAAACGCCACTAATAAAACGGAATTGGAACGCCAACAATACGACTTGCTATCTTACATCAGAAAGACTTTAAGTAATTATGACATAAGTTTGTCCATAACAGTAAACGAGGTTATGGAAAAGAAATATGCTTATACGGCACAAGATAAATTTGAAAAATTAAAAGAGAAAAACCCTAATATTGACCTTTTAAGAAAAACGTTTGACCTTGATGTATAAGAAAATTTTAGACCGCTATCGCTTATAGAATCAAGAAATAAGACTTGACCTCAACTTTAATCAAATTTTGAATTTCATTATGAAAAATAACATATTGCTACTTTCCTTTTTAATTGTTGCTTGTTTTATGAACTGCGATGGTAGAGGTAGAATATATAAAACAAACGCTAATATTTTTACTGAGAACAATCAGCTAGATACATTTAGCGAGAAAATCAAATTTGTTCCAGAAGCTAAAGTTGAAATTGTTACGGATACTATTTTAAAAACTGGCTTTCAAATAAAAATAGTTTATAATTCTATTGAAAATAGTTCAGTTTTAAAAACTGAAAATAATTCAACTTCAAAAATATATTATAAAGATTTTGAAGCTAAGCTTTATGTTTCAAAAAATGGTTCTACAATTAACCAATCTCTTATAAATAAAAAAAAATTTAATGCTTTTGAAAATGCTTCCTTTTGGGAATCTGCCGTTATGCAATATGTTTGGATAGATTATGAAGCTTCAACAGCGTATAAATTGTTTTTCAATACGTCTTTCAATATTCCGAATACCGAAATATTTAAAGATTTTGTTTTGATGGTTGATGCATCTGGCACAATACAAATTAAAGAAAATAACCGTTCTGCTAATATTATATAACTATGTTAGGATTAAAATTACCAACAGACCCACGCTGGGTAAACATTGTAGAGAAAAACGTAGAAGAAATTCTTACGGATCATGCATTTTGCGAACAAAAGGCAACAAGCACCGCTATTTCGCTAATTGTTAGTTTTCCTGAATACACAGAACTTGTTCAAGAAATGGTAGCATTGGTTAAAGAGGAAATTAGCCATTTTAAAATGGTACATGATAAAATTATAGCTCGTGGCTGGACGTTAGGCAGGGACAGACGCGATGATTATGTTATTGAACTCTTAAAATTTTTTCCAAAAGGCGGCAGCAGAACCACACAATTAATACATCGTTTATTATACGCTGCGTTAATAGAAGCTAGGAGTTGCGAGCGCTTCAGATTACTTTCAGAAGAATTAGAAGATAAAGAATTGGCTGAATTTTACAGAAACCTCATGGTTAGTGAAGCTAACCATTATACCATGTTTTTAGGTTTTGCGAGACAATATGGCGAAAAAAAAGAAGTGAATACCAAATGGCAGCAACTTCTTGAATATGAGAGTGAAATTATAAGTAATTTAGGAACTAGTGAAGCTATACATGGCTAATTAAAAAATTTGTTGCACAAAAAAGCCTCAATATTGTATTTGAGGCTTAATATATTTGTCGTCTTGATAATTTATCTTAGAGTAAACTCTGATGTAGATACTAAATCTTTTGCATTAAAAACATTTACTATATAACGTCCTTTTTCAAAATCATTGTTAGACGTTACGAACTCACAAACGTTGAGGCTTGCATTTTCATAATTAAATTTACTAATTATACTGTAGTTTAAAGTTTTATCACCAAAAGTAACCTGTTCGTTTAATCCTAAAGTATTGTTTTTTGGATCTACAACTTGTACATACATTTCTTCATCGCCCGCCTGAACTAAAGCATTTTTTGCAACCGTAAAACATACTCTTATTTTATCTGCTCTTCTAGCTCTTTCAGTTGGTATTAATTTACCCGATGTTCTTTCAATAACACCAAAACCTTTTAAGCCAACAGTGTTTAAAATTGCTGCGTTTGATACGACTTCTGCCAGTGCATTGTTTTGTACCAGTAAAGAATCCGTGAAAATAGTACGCTCTTCTAAGCGAACACGCGTACTATCCAAAGATGTTGCTAAATAAGAATTCTCGACTTTTAATTTATCGTTCTCAGCCATTAAAACATCCATTTCCTTTTGTAATGAAGAATATTTATTTTTATATCTCCATAAACTTTTAACATTAGTTTCAGAAATTTTTAAAGAATCAATCAAACCCTGAATACGACCTCTAGCTTCAACTAGATTAGCATTGGAGACTTCATTTTCACCTATAGCATCATCATATTGTCTTGCCATAGCATTTAAATCATTCATTACCAATTGTTTTTCTTCAGATAATTCAGTTTGTACTTTTTTACTATTATTATACAAGTTCATTGTATAAAATCCCGTAGCCAGAAATAAAACCAATGCGATTCCTAATGCTACTTTAAGCCCAGTATTACCATTGCTGTTTGCCATAATTACTTATTTTAATATGTTAAGGTGTTTTTATTTAATTGTTTAATACGTTTATATAGTAAATGGTATTTCTAACATATACGAATAAGTTCAAAATTTAGATGTTAAATATAAAAGTTTAGTATCACCAACACATTATATTTAATTTTAATATAAGATGGCAAGCAACAACAGCAAGGACTTTATTAGTCAGAATTAAAATTTTGTTAAAAGCACATGCTCGATAGCTTTTACTACAAAGTTAAAAATTTTGCTTACAACTATTTAGGCCACATACTTTTAGTCATCAATAGCTCTTAAAGAATCAATTTGTTTCTGTAATCGTTCAATTTCTACAGTCTTATTATCAACTTGTGGTATCACTTTTATTGAATCAATAACTGGTGTCGCCTTATCAATTTGTTTAATTTCTTCTACAAAGTAGTAACCAATTTTTTCACTGGAACGCCAAGCTTCATTTAGCTGGTCATAAACCATTTTATCCCATTGGCTTGGGTGCTTTACATCAATCCAAACTACATCGCGATACTCACTATCAACCAAAACTAAATCTGGCGTAGCAGAACCATCAAATTGTTGCTCATCTTCATTACTAATGGAAGATACAGTACCCATAAAGAACATCCTCTTCTTTCCTGCTATATGTTTTATATAAGGTCTAAATTCTACAGGTGTATTTGCAGACCAATCATACTCCTTACGCGATTCCTTAACTTTTAGAGGCATTGCAGAAACACCTGCATAACCTTGTTTTTTAGCGGCATGATTATAATAATAAAATCTCTCTGTACCATCTGCAGGAATAAATACGCTGTAGCTCAAACTAGTGCGCTGCTCGCCTACCGGCTCTAAACCAAACCAATGATGCAAACCACTTAAAGCATTGGAATTTGTATCTGAAAAATTAAAATCCGTAACATAAGGCTGTTGATTTTGGTCTTTCGGCATTTCTGGAATTTTAACCGCAGTTTCCATATTCCACGGTAAAGGGTCTCGAAATCCGCCTAGAAATTTTAAGGATTCCGCCTGTAAACGCGATACTTTTTCAGCAAGCGTGTTTTGCCCAATTAAAAAAGGATACTTTTTCGTAGCTTCAGGACTAATATAGGTGCCTTTTCCAATTAATATACGCTCTACATAATCATTAAAATCATGTTCTCCATTATCAATAACCATAACACCACCAAAAGTTGGGTAAGGAAAAAAGAAGCCTTTCCATTTTATTAAACTTACTACTTGTACCCATTGTCCTGTATCATTTTTCATGTAATACGTATCACTAGGTTCATAATTAAATAGCATCCACGGATTGAAACGTTGCACGACTGCATTATAAGTATTTCTACTAAATTTTAAAGATTCTCCTATGGAAAACGTTACTGGAATTCTATTTTCACTTGAAAACCTAGGAAATGGCGTTGTACTCGAAACCGAGAAAACTTCTTCGGTATTATCGGTTATACCTTGCCACATATACTTTTCAGTGGGTTGAATAGCCATGGTCCATTTATTTTCGTTCCCTATTCTAACTAAATGTGGTAATGATACATCTTTAGTTTCTCCTACACTCTCATTAGCCATCGAAAATATATTCCGTAAAGGCTGGATCCGTTCATTTTGTGTTAATGGCAATGCGTTAATCTCCACTTTGTTTAAATCATTGAAAACGTTATACGTTGTCATGTAATCATACATTTTAAAATGCCAACCTATAACATAAATAACTCCGAAAAAAACTACTAATAACCCCAATATACCCAATCGACCTCCTGTACTTGCTAAATTTCTAAATTTTCTAAGACCTAAAACTAATATGATAGCACTTATTAGAATTACGAATATGAATTTCCTAACAAACAATAATGCTGGTTGATAATCATCACGCAAAACAAACAAAGCAATTATTAAAATCAATAAAACAATAATGGTTATCGTTTTTTGTTTCTTTCCTTTATTCCAGTAGTTTTTAATCATAATAAAGCCCTCCTTAATCCTCCCAAAAGGAGGAAACTTACAGCTTGGGCAACTGTATTTTATTAATTAAACTTATTTTTTATTTCCGCGAAAGCGAAAATCTATTTTTTATAACACGACTGAGACTGAGACTGAATACTATAACAACCCCTTATCCTTCAAACGTTCTCTTGCGCTTTTTTCTTCCACTTTAGTTTCGTTAGCAATTTCTTTCTTTGCTTCTTTAATTACCTTAGGCTTTTCATTTTTTAAATCCTCAATAAAATCTTTCCCTTTTTCAATAGTGTCATGAACCATATCTTCAATAGAATCACTTTTTTCATCAATCACTTCGCTTGATTTTAAAAACAAACTCGCTAAATAAGTACCAATTAAAGTACCAACAACTGTAGACGAAAATGCTGAAATACCCATATAACTTGCAAATATTTTGAATGGCGTTAAAAATTGAAGAATCAACGCTATAATTAAAAATCCAGTGGCTACATAAACCAAACGGGGCAAAAAAGCTTGTCTAAAAACAAACCCTTTTCTATTACTAGGTTTCATCTGTAATTCCTCACTATTAAAAACCTTATTAACAAATCGATATATTCTATTTCCATTGGATTCTCTCCAATATAAAAAGATTCCGAATAATATAGCGGCGATAAAAATTACTAATTCGAGTCCCATAGTTTAAAATTTAATATGCTTTATAAAATTAGTCTATATTTTCTAAATATTGTTACTAATAGTTTCAACCGCCCATTCTTTAAGCGAATCATCCCAAGTTTTAAAACTGGCATAAAATGCTTCTTTATCATACCAATACCAATATAAGATATCCTTTTCAGAAATATTAATTAACAGTTTCCATATTAAATCTTGATGTTTGGCGTCTAAAGACGAATGTGGTTGATGTAAAGCTTCGAATAACTTAACATCAACAATATCATCAATTTTATATTGATTGCTGGTTTCTAATTTTTCCAAATAGCGCTCCACACTCATCACGCGCTTTCTAGCCTGTATATCAAGTTTGTTCAAATAACTTTTAAATAATATAGGGTCATTTAAAATAGCCTTGATGGGATGTTTTGTGTTTTTAAGATGTTGAGCCATTTCAAATTTCTTGATACGCTCATAGCGTTTTGTTTTCACAGCTTTTTCCAAATCATATTCAATAATAACGTGATCTCGAAGTTTATCCATAAGTTCTGGTTGCTTGATATGATAAATCAAGACATCATAATTTGTATCTTTTATAGCTTGCTTATGCCACATTTCATCCTCAAAAATAACTATGGTTTTTATAAAATCCCTTAAAACATAAACACCCCCAAAAGATTTGGTATAGAACGAATCTGTTACGTATTGAAGTTCATGCAAATCTAGGTCTCTAGTTCTTAAATCCCCATAAGTCTTGGCCGAATCCAAAAGTCTTTTATGGAGGTTTTCATCAATAAAATTATTGCCCGTATGAAATGTTTCAACGAGTTTTTGTTGTGCTTTTTGAATATTTCTCAAATCATTGATTAAATGAAAATGAATAGATATTTTATTATACTTTAAAACATCCAAGGGCTCATAAAAAGCATCGACCCCTTGATCAAAGTCTAAACAAATAGCGCAATCTCTTGTAATATCTTGAATCTTCTGCTCATGAATTTTAAAGACAAATGCCATTATATCTTTATCAAACGTGTGATAGGACAAATACACAGGTTTACCTTTTTGACGTGGTGATATAATAATACCATGCGGATTTGCTTCCCCATTATTCAAATAGTGCTTATTCTCTTTTTCTTGAGCAACCTCAGGGCTCCAACCAATACCATCAATATGAAAGGTTTTTAACTTTGTTTTTGTAAAACCAAGTTTTACCAAGCATTTGTTGTAACGCTCCACAAGTTTCCCACTTATTGGAATAAGTTCACTTCTGTATAATTTTGCTTGTTTTAATTTGTTCATCTTATTATGTCCACGAAAGTGAGAATTTTATCAAAAAAAAGTTAATCTTTCATAGCTATCAAGCCGGAAAGTAAATGACATAAAAAAAACTTAAGTTCAATAATTTTTCCATATCATTTTGCACCGTATAAAAATATTGTCTATTAATTTTTATGCATCCAATAATTTATGAATAATAGCATACTGCAACAACACAATAGTTCGTGTATCTAAAATTTCTCCATGATTTAACATAGCAATAGCCTGTTCAAAAGGAATTTCCAAAACCTCTATATCTTCATGCTCCACGTCCAATCCGCCACCTTCATTCACTTTCATAGCGTCCGTATATTCCCCAACAAAAAAATGCATTTTCTCAGTCATCACTCCTGGCGAAGAGTAGGCTTCATATACTTTTTCAACGGATTGTAATCGGTACCCTACTTCTTCTTCGGTTTCACGAATAATGCAAGCTTCAGGGTTATCTTTATCCAACATGCCAGCTGTAACTTCAATTAGAAACCCGTTTTCATTAGCATTTAAATACGTTGGCATTCTAAATTGTTTCGTTAAAATAACGGTTTTCTTTTGTTTATTGTAAAGTAGAATTCCAGCACCATCTCCTCTATCATAAACCTCGCGCATTTGGTTTACCCATTTGCCACTAGCCATTAAATAATCAAAATTATATTTATTAAGAATATAATAATTATCTGAAAGTAACTTTTTCTTTATATTTTTTATTTTATTAGATATTTTCGTCATTTCTGTTTTGATGAGATATTAAAGGCTGGATTGCGTTAAACCAGATAATTATCTAGTTTTGATTTTCAAAAGTGCTTCTCGCTTTGGTTTCTATATGTAATTGGTTAACTCTGGCATCCACTTTTCGTTTAAAGTCTGTATCAGCAATAGTTGCGACATTGTCTAGATAACGCACCACTTCTTGTCTTCTTATTTCAGAAAAATCCAATCCTTTCATATTCCCTCGCATGAGTTCTTGGAGCATGTTGAATTTGGTTTCATAGTCCTGTTTGAAATAGAGTTTTGGATTTTCAAACCAATCTTCTTCCAAATCAAAATCGGTTAAACGCAATGAAATAGCGGACTGAATATTCCTAACATCACGAGATGAAAAGAATGGAAATACTACTTGCATTTCCTTATACAAATTGGCATAAAACAAATGCTGATTGGTCTTGAATTGCTTTTCAACATGATCATAAACATCGTGAACACGTGCTTCTGTTGGTTTATCTATATTGCTCAATATATCGCCCATATTTTTTGCTAAACCTTGATCTTGCAAATACTTATAGTTATCGGGATTTTGCATGTTTACAAAATCTGGCATAGTATCATCTAACTTTCTCCACCAAATATGATCTTGATCTAAAAAATCATGCTCAGTTCTAGCGCCATCAATTTTAAAACGCCCTTGTACGCGTGAAATGACTGCTTTATCTAACATTTCTGGTAGATTGGTAAATAAACCGATAGAACTATTACCATAATTAACCGCATAAGCACCTTCAGTATATCTTAAAAATACTCCAATGACTTCTTTAACACCAGCTGAAACCCCTTGAGCAGTTCGCTCCTGCAAATTATTTTCGGCATCATCAATAGGTGCAAAAATCAACTTTGTAGGGTCTTGCATTGGTTTCATCCACTCTACCATTTTTTCTGCAGAACCACCTTGAAAGGTTGATATCAATGTATCTGGCATAGGATGGAATAAAAACGGAATATCCAACGTATCACAATGTTCTTTTAATCTTGTGGCAATAGCCGCAATTAACATACTTTTTCCTGTTCCAGGAATGCCGTAACCCATAAACACAGGCATAAAACCACCTAATTCTTGAAACGGATTTTTCTTAGCAGCAAAGTCGTAACTCAACATACGCTCGGTTAATCTGCGCGCAAAATGTTTTGCATCTCGGTTACCTACAATTTGTTCAAATTTAATTTTATTGAATTCTATACTTTTTGCCGAACCTTGAAACGCATTATTCCAACCTGAAACGGCGAACTCAGATTTTTCTAATTTGTAAGTTCTGTCTTCAATGGTTTCAGTGTATTCCAATGAAGATTTACGCAATTGAATTTCATCAATAAATGCTTCAAAATAAACGACCGTAAAATCGATAACATCTTTATCAGTTTTGATAATGTCTGGATGATTTAAATATTTATCAAAATAGAACAAACTACATGAAATTCCTTTTAATGGCGACATTAAAGACACCTCTGGAATACCTGCGAACTTCTGCTTCATGACACTTAAATCATCTGATGCATGTGGTTTTAAGTCGTGTAATATTTTATAAGACGTTGCGAATAACATAAATGCGGTCGCGGTGTGCATTTTACTTTCAAATTCGCGTTTCCCGTTGTTATCTAATGCTGATTTATTCTCGTTTAAACTTGATAACCCTGATGCATCATAGTAACTATCTTTAATCCAAATACCCAATGTAATGCCTTCTTGAACCGCATATAATGTTTGGTTTAAATAAATAGGAAGTGCCACAGAATCAGGCAATAAACGTTTTTTTAAAGCTAAAATAGTTTTTGAAACTGAAGTTAAACTCGCAGAACTTCCATGATTCGCTCTAGACAAATACAGCAAAATCGATTCATCTTTAGCATCTTTATCTCTATTTTTTGCACGAGACCCTTGCTCCCATTGTATACTTTTTAAGTATGAAGAAGCTTCATCACGAAGCATGTCTAATTCAGTTAATTTTATTGGAAAAGTGGAATTATGCTCCATATAATTTATTCTTTATTTTTTTAAATCAATTTCTAAACATGCAATTTCAATAGGAACTTTAGCCAAACTATTCATGATTTCTGGTGTTTTATTGTACAATAATTGAATGATACGATGTGGCGCTAAAATGTATTTTTGTTTAAAAACATCATCCCATTTTTGCAATATTTGTTTATTAAAAAAGCCACCTTCTTTAAACTCACTTTTTGAACTTACTTCATCAACTTGTAATGAAAATGCGTAAGATTCTAATGGAATTTCTTTTTTACCAATACTCTCTAAAATAGTGTGTGTTACTTTATGTTCGTCTTTTGCAAAAACATTATGCAAAGGCCCTAAATCTATACGTTTTATTAGTTTTGGCGATACTTTTGGTAATTTTCTATCTATGGTGTATGCCATCGTATCAAGGGACATATCTCTGTCTGCAACCGTTTTTAAAACGTCATAAATGTCGTCTCTATAATCAAGTATTTTATTGCCGTCATAATTAAAATACATGAAACAAATAAATGGTCTGTTATGGGACACATCGTAAAAACTCCAACTAATTAATAAATCGGCGTCTATATCTTCTGGTGCTTTTAAAATTTTACCTTGTACAAATCGATTAAATATAAATTGTTTATTAACCGAAGTATAATACACAATAGATGACGCTTGAAACAATTTCCTTTTACTAACAGGTTCTTTTTTGCGTAATAAGGTATCTAAAAACTCTTCTTTAAGGTTTGCAATTGGTGTTAATTTCCCAAGATATTCATCTCGCAATTCTAAATCGTTAAACAAATAGCGGAACTCTAAATAATTAGGAAATCCAGAATCTGTTAAATCGACTTTCATATTATCCTCATCATCATACATATATTTAACACGCATGGCTTCAATGGAATACAATAATAAATCGCAATATTGTTTGAACAATTGTACTTCTACATCATCGCAAATGTTTTGCTGCTGCACGGCTACCACTAATTCTTTAAAAGCAAAGTCTACCATTTTATGATAGAATATATAATGTTCTTTGGAATCGAGTATTGCTGAATCTAAAGGTGTGACGATATGGTTTATTGACATTTTTTAATAATTGTTGTGCAGCATTTTTTTCAAATGAGTTTTACGGATTATCACAGAATAAAAATACTATAAAATGACTTTTGGGTTTGCCCGCGTTAAGGATTGCAGTGGAAAGCCCACAGCGACCTTTTGGGAGTGAGGACTTGTAACGGAAAGCCTGACCCCGATTTTTCATCGGGGTAACGCCCATATTATTTTAAGACAATAAATCGTCGTCGCTGGTATCTTTAGCTTTTGGTTTTGGTTTTCCTGCTGGTTCGCTATCATCTCCTGAAGGCGTGTTGGCATCCGCATTATAATAATCTTCAAAAATTTCTTTCATATCGATACCATAACGCTCAGCGAAGTTCTTTTGAATTTCGCCATCCTTTGCACGGATTTCTTGTAAAGCCTCTGCATAACTACTATAAACGCCTTGCATTACTTTTTCGTGAACCGGAATATTATCCATCATATCTTGTCTCGCTTTCGCACTTGCCGTGTGCATAGATGCTAGAGTTTCTCCAATATGCTCATCGGTTTTTACGCCTAAATGCTCCAAAATAGCTGCGAATTCTTGGTCGGTTCTTGCTTTTAAAGCCACCACGTAACCATCGTAATATTTAAGACGCTCCTCAGTATCACTCTTTAATTTTGCACGGTGCGTTTGCAAATTACTGCGTAACGAGGTTAAAACTTTGATAGTCAAATTGTGTTTGTGCACGAAACTATCTTTACTTGCCGCTAAAGTGGTGTAAGCGTTTTTAAGACCTTCAAGTTCTTCAACTTTTTGCTCTAAAGTGGTCATTTTACCAATCGCTTCAGAATATTCTGTTGATTGTTTATCGGCAATATCCTCTAAAGCTTGGCGCGCTTGCTTTAATAACGCGTAATTTTCTTCGAGCTTTGCTTCTACTTCTTTCTTTTTAGCTAATGCTTTTGTATGGTTTTTTGAAGCTTCAACAATCGCATCTTTAAGCTTTTCTTCAACCTCTTTAATTTCTACTTCACGGTTTTTTAAACGTGTAACTGCAGCTTGAGATTTATAAGACAATTCGCTTAATAGCGTTTGTATATCAGCACTTTCAATACGTGTTTGAAATAGGGCTTTTGCCTTATTATCTGCTCCTGCTCTCGTTTTTTCTGCTACTGCAAATTCTGCTTCTTCTTTTTTAATTTTGCTTTTACGTCCCCAAAGGTTATTCCACCAAGTATCTGGTTTGTTTTTAGCATCTTCCAATTCTATGCGTGCACGTTCTAACGCTTTTTGTGCATCGTCAATAACTTTTTGTTCTGTTGGATTTAATGCAGAGAATTTCTCGAACATGATTCCAACTTCATCTTGATAGTCCGTTAAATCTTTTATCGCATCGAGAAGGGTTGTTCTATCTTTTTCTGCCATATGCACCACATCATCCAAAGTGGCGTTCAATATTTTTTGACGCGATTCTGGGTCGTCTTCCTGAGACAATTTAGATTTCATAGTGTCAATGGCTTTTCCCCAATTGACGTCTACTTTTTCAGTTTTTTCATTGGAATTGGTTTCTAATAAATCAAAGTCATCAGCCATGGTATATTTTGTGGTTTTAAGTTGAACATTTTTAAGGTTAAGCAATGTCGTTAAAAAATCTCAATTTTTTAAATGCAAATGAATATTTACTTTAAAAAAAGTAAAAAAATATGAATCACTCAAATCATTGGTATAATAAAATAAGAAATTGTTACAATTAATAAATAAATTCGGACGTTTTGTTAGAATATATTATATTTGTTCAATACTAAATACCAATGTTTTATCAACTATGTTAGCAAATTATCTGCTCCTTAATTTTTTTTTAATTATACAATCATTAATTGTTGTAATGTTGCTAGTAGTTGTTCTATTTTTTGGTGTTATATTATTTTTAGGTGTTAGAAAATCTTATCTACTAAAAAAAGAAAATGATAAATTGGAGCAGATGAATACATCCATAGAAGAGGATGAAGAATATAAGGATTTTACTGATGGGCATATGTATGGTGGTAATTAAACTTTAAAATTATGGTTGTATCTATTATTGCAATATTATTTGTCGGTTTTGTTTTAATCTTAGCATTATGTGCTAAAAGCATATTATATGTAAACGAACATGAATCATCTATTCTTGATGAATTGAAAAAATTTGACGAAAATATTAAAGTTATTGAACAGATAACTGAAATATCTGAATACAGTATAGGTTCAGAACACATCTACAAATAAAGAGTTCAAGAAGTTTACTTCTGAATTAATTACAATATTTTTTAAGTAAATAATTAAACCTTAAAAACAAGATTTTCAGTAAAGGCATAATTGCTACAATTTTTTGGCGCACCTTTAATATTCAAGCCTGTAAATAAACTAAAAGCTGGTAAAATAATTTGCTGTTCCGTAACTTGGTAGCAAGGTAATTTAATGCGCTGTCTCCCTTTTCCTTTTATAGATACTCCTGGATGTGTATGCCCTGAAATATAAAACTCATCTTCTTTCAAGGATTTTGTATGGTGCGTAAAAATAAAAGGAATTTTATGAGTTGAATTATTTATTATTTCAATATTCAAATTTTCATATAATTCAAAAGCTGTTTTATCGTGATTTCCCTTTACTAATATCATTTTTAAAGCGTCGTGTTTTTTCATCCATTCATGAAATATAAAGACATCTTCATTAGCTTCAGCATGAAACAAATCGCCAACAACCATAAGTGTTTTCGGATTAAAATGATGAATTAAAGCATCCAATCGTTCTAAGTCTTTTAGCATCACTTTAGATGAAATTGGAATCCCACTTTTTCTGAAATGCGCAGTTTTTCCTATATGTATATCAGATAAAATAAGCATACTTTGAGTTTTCCAAAAAATGGCACGGTGGTTTGTTAAAAGTAGTTTTTCGCTTTTGCAAGTAATGGATTCTGTAACTATCTTCATAAATTAATCAACTCTCAAGGACTGTTTTTGAATTCTTTGAATGCGTTTTTCCAAACTTTCATTACTCATAGCATTTCTTAAACTATCCACTTTTATAGGAAAACTTAAAGGTGTAAATGATTTAGCACGCTTTAAAACAATTTTACTTTCTGAAATACGCTGAAATGCTGCCTGTAAACGCACTTCTTCTAATTGCTGATTGAAAACTTCAGTATACGCTTGGCGAAGTAATAAATTTTCTGGTTCATAATCTTCCAAAACTCTAAAAATTAATCCCGACGAAGATTGTAAACTTTTATTATTTTGCCTGCTTCCTGGTCTAGATTGCACCACCAATCCAGCAATAACGGCAATATCCCTGAATTTCCGTGATGCCATTTCTGAAGCATTAATACTTCCTACAACGTCTTCCATTAAATTTTCCTTTGAAAGTAATGCGTCAATATTATTCTCGTCAAGCGGAATGGGTTGGTCACTTAATAATTCGAATCCGTAATCATTCATGGCAATTGTAAACGTTAAAGGTGTTATTTTACTTAATCGGTGTGCCATTAATGTTGCAATAACTTCGTGAACCAAACGCCCTTCAAAGGGATACATAAAGAGATGATGCCCTTCTTTTGTATCAATCATTTCTACCAAAAACTCATCAGATTTTGGGATATGCGAATGCGCATCTTGTCTAGAAAGTAATGGATGAAGAAATTTTAGTTCGCGTTCTCGAATGCCTGGATATAAAGCATCTTCTAATTTAACTCGCATAAAATGACTTAAATGTGACGTTAGTGGCAACCGTCCTCCTGCCCAAGTTGGTGCAATTGCTTTTCTGGCTTTGCTAGATTTTACATAAACCGTCATATCTTTAATACGTACTATTTCCAAAACACGCCCTGCTAAAATAAATTTGGCTTTGGGTTTTAATTTTGAAATAAAATATTCTTCAATCATCCCTATATAGCCACCAGATAAAAATTTTACACGCATCATAGCAACACTTACAATCGCACCAATATTCATACGATGCAACATGCTAATACGTCTGCTTTTTACTTTATAAATACCGTCTTGTTCAATAACTTTATGAAACTCTTCGTAAGCACTTAATGTTTTTCCGCCTCGAATTATAAAATTTAAACACCAATTAAATTCATCTTCTGTCAAATATGAAAAAACGTGTGTTTGTTTTAAAAGCCTATAAGCCTTTTCCGCTTTAAAACCTTCGCCAACTGCCAATGTTACTAAAAACTGAACCAAAACATCATAGCACAATACCATTGGCATTCGCGCTTCAATCATGTTTTGTTTTACAGCTTCTTTCAATGCCGCAACTTCAATAAGTTCCAAAGAGTGTGTGGGAACAAAATATATTTTTGAGGTCTCATAAGGCGAATGGCCACTACGTCCGGCGCGTTGTAAAAAACGAGCAACACCTTTAGCTGAACCAATTTGAATGATACAATCTACAGGTTTAAAATCGACACCCAAATCTAAAGACGATGTACAGATAACGGCTTTTAAATTTCCTTCGGAAATATTATCCTCTATCCAATGTCTTAATTTTAAATCGATAGATCCATGATGAATCGCTAATTGACCTGCCAGT
>Ga0209828_1000027_pt1 | contig 109528 bp, 81 predicted proteins | sample MaitaG_FD_187429 | JGI IMG/M metagenome (GOLD analysis project Ga0209828, IMG submission 187429) | Marine algal microbial communities from Maine, USA - Maine_Asex2 metaG (SPAdes) (version 2) | ecosystem: Host-associated > Algae > Red algae > Unclassified | place: Maine, USA | collected 2015-01-05
CCCCACGCGTAAAAACTGCAGAGCCGTGTGTAGAAGGTAAGTAATCTACCTCACACCAAATAGGTCTTATTTCGTCAGTTTTACGACCATCTAAACGTAATCCTTCTTCTAAGGTTAAATCACGAATAGCCGCTTTTTCGGCTTTTCTATAATAATCAGAAATTAAACCACCGTAATCTTCTGTTTCTTCTTCAGAAAAAGTAGCCTTGATATCTTCTTTAATTTGTTGAAATGCTGCACTTCTTTCATGCTTAGATGATCCAGCTTTTGCAATAGCATATACTTTATCGTAAGCCATGTCATGCACTTTTTTCTCTAAAGCGGCATCTTCTCTCTCTGGCTCATATTCACGAACGGGTTTCTTTCCAAAGGCTTCAGCTAACTTTACTTGCGCAGCACATTGTACTTTAATCGCTTCATGGGCAAACTTAATAGCATCAGCCATTTCTTCCTCAGAAATCTCATCCATTTCACCTTCTACCATCATCACAGAGTCTGCAGAAGCACCGATCATCATATCCAAATCGGATTCTGCCATTTGAGCAGGTGTTGGATTGATTACAAATTCGCCATTTACACGACCAACTCTAGCCTCGGAAATCGCACATTCAAATGGGAAATCTGATAATTGAATCGCTGCCGAAGCTGCTAATCCAGCCATGGCATCTGGCATCACTTCAGGGTCGTGAGACATTAACTGAATCATTACCTGAGTTTCGGAATGGTAATCCTTTGGGAATAATGGGCGTAAAACACGGTCTACTAAACGCATTGTTAAAACTTCACCATCACTTGGTCTTGCTTCTCTTTTAAAGAAACCTCCAGGATAACGACCTGCAGCAGCAAACTTCTCCCTGTAATCTACCGTTAGTGGTAAAAAGTCAACATCTTTCTGCTCATAATTGGAAACAACTGTACATAATAACATGCATTTTCCAGATTGCACCACAACGCTACCATGCGCTTGTTTTGCTAATTTTCCGGTTTCGATAGAAATTTCTCTACCGTCTCCTAGGTCAATGACCTCTTTAAAAACTTTTGGAATCATAAATTTTTTCTTGTAATTCAAGCATAATAAAGCTCAAATCGTGTTAAACAATGGTCGTTGTGTTGTGTGTAGTTGTTGTGTGTGTGACCAATGAAAAACTGATAATCCTGAATTCATCTCAAGATCTGCTTATTCATATATTTACGTAGTTTAAACTCCTACGCTCGAGTTAAATTATTTGGGCGTTACCTAAAAAGCCGGGCTTTAAGTTACAAGTCTGCGCTCTCAATAGGTCGCTGTAGACTTTTATTCATGCATTTCTATTTTATGTTTTTAAATTCATGAACATAAATGTTTCTATACAATCCCTAAAGCAAAAAACAAAAAACCACGCTAAAGGCGTGGTTTTTATACTTAAAGTTATTTTCTTAAACCTAACTCTTGAACTATAGCACGATATCTTAAAATATCTTTCTTCGTTAAGTAATCCAGTAAACTTCTTCTTTTACCTACTAGCTTTACTAGGGAACGTTCCGTATTATAATCTTTACGATTATTTTTTAAGTGTGCTGTTAAGTGTTCAATTCTTTGAGTAAACAAGGCGATTTGTCCTTCTGCAGATCCGGTATCGTTTTTTCCTTTACCGTGTTTTGCGAACATTTCTTCTTTTTCTTCTTTTGATAAATACATGCTAATATTGTTGTAAATGATTGTTATGTACACGAAAGTTTCTCTTTCGAGCGGCAAATATAATATTTTTTTAGTTTTCTCATCGGCTTTTGTAAAATTTTATACGTACGGTAATTTGCCAAATCATAATTATTTATCATAATTTTAATTGGAGATATATAATTCTTACTTTAAAAACTTTTTCACAAAGCCAGCTTTATATTTGCTAATTTTCCTTATTAAATATTTATGCTTTAAAATCGCTAGGCGAAAAGCCAAATCTAGCTTTAAATTTTTTGCTAAAATAGGAGGAGCTATTTATGCCAATACTATATTTAACCTCTTTGATTTTTAAATGTTTATCAGATGCTAATAATTCATGAGCTTTTTTTAAGCGTAATTCTAATATGTATTTTGCAGGAGTCATATTGGTTTCGCTACTAATAATTCTTGAAAGTTGTCTTTGGCTATAACCTGTTATGGCACTTAGTGCGTTTACATTAAAATCTTCCTTATAAAGATTTTTATATATATGATTAAGTATCGTGTTAAAATTATTGTATTTAAGAACTTGCTTATTGAAAAGAAAAAGAGAGTTTGTATAAAGCTTTATTTTACAGATATCTTTTTTTTTGTTTGATTTTTTAATAATATAATCTTCAATATCATTATTTAATTTTAAAGTATTTACTTCTATTATTTTTTTTGTCGTAATAACTATATATGGTATATTTTTCTGATTGGAAATAGGTTTTTTTTCATTTGTAAAATCATAACCATTTATCAAAGGATATATCAAAACATTTTTAATCAAATCTAATTGGTTTATATTCTCTATAGCTTTTAGATTATTAAAAGAGAATACATAATCAAAATTAGAACTTAATAATTTATCATAATCATGATTAATCTTGTAATTATCATTTGTAACTATAATATTAAAATCTAATTCTTCAATTTTAAAACATTCTGATTTACTATTAGCATTTAAAATAGTTAATGCGTCTATTATATATGTAGTTGATTTATTACTTGTATTATCCAATTTATTTTCTTTTTAGGTGTAATTTTTTACATCAATATAATTCTTCTCCATAATATGCTATAAATAAGGCTTCTACGGTTTAATTGTCGTGTGTTATATATTACAAAAAAATGTATTTTAACGATAAAAAAATGTATTACAACGTTAAAATAATTCAAAATGTCTGTTTTGAGCTAATCTTTGTTGTTTTTGAGATATTTAAATGTACAATACAACTTTACATTTGTGCAAAAATATAGAACCATTTTTTTATTAAAAGGGTTTTGTAAAATATAAAGATTACAACCTTTAAATAACAATTATTAATATATAGTATTTATGAAATTAAAATTACAATACTTAAAGTTTGATAAGGTAAACATAAAAGAAATAAGAAACTTTCTTTTGTTTTTTGCTTTTTTTATGTTTAGTCTTACTTCTGTATTTGCTCAATTTGGTGCAGGTGGTTCTTCTAATAATAACGGAGATGTAAGATTGGTTTATGTAAGCGGTCAGCAAAATAATGTTTTAGCGCTAAGCCCAACTGGAACATCAAACGAAATTTCAGTTCAATCCTTAAAAGGAGCCCCACAGCAATTACATTCTGTTAGGGTTAAAGTTCAATTACCCCCTGGAGTATTTTATACGGCTTCATCTTTTGTGCTTACTGATAATAATTCTGGTGGTGGGACTTATGTTTTAGCTGAGGATGATATTAGTAATTTAAATGCACCTATATTTTCTATTTTTAATAATGGTGTTGAAACAGATTTATGGGCTGCTGGAGATTTTGTTAATTTTTCTTTTGAAAGAACGGCTGATTGTAATGCAGTTACTTTTAAAGAGAATGGGAATACCTTCAAGGACAATGCAGAAATTACTTATGTAAAAACGGGTTTTCCTGGAATCCAAACAGCTACAGATATTAATCCCTTATTAGCAAATTACGATTTATTAGCAGCTTCACTATCTGTTACATCAATAACTCCTGTTAACGGGATTGTTGGAAGTAATGTTCATACCCGTAATGTTACAGATATAAATGGTGGTAACGCAGGCGTTGAGGAAGTAATCCATACTATTATATTAGGGGGTAGTGTTAACGCATACTCTTTTTCATATGGAGGTAACATAATTACGCCATCTACTTCAAGTACGGATGGTTCTGGAGTAACAACGAATACTTATATAGTTAATTTAACAACAGATCCTAACTATAGTAGTGGAAATGGTTCTTTTGAAGACGGTGATGGTGTTTTTGAAGGCGGCGAGTCTTTAGTTTTTGAAGAAAGTTTTAGGTTAACTGATTGTGTGGATACTGGTATTCAACATAGAGTGGAGTGGACCTGTCAATCATCTCAATTGGCTGAAGGTAATGTTTTGTTCGGTGCTAATAGTCCGGAGTTGGATATTGATGTTTTACAAAGAAGCGTGAATATATCAGGAATAAACCGAATGAGATTAAGGATTACAAATACAGCGACTAATCCTGCTGGATTTGCTAAAGATATTTTAGTAAATGTTGGATTAGGTTCGAATAGTCAATCTGGTACAACAACTTATAATAATAACCCACATTGGGGAACGGGAAGATTTAATGTTAGGTCATATAGTAATTTTTCATTAGGAGATGGCGTTACACAAATACCTTTTACTCCTGAAGATTGGACTACTAATTTAGGTGGGAGCGCATCAGGTACTTCTACATATGCTTTATTTCCAAATTTAAGTACAACAGATATTGACGGTGTAGGAGGTTTAGAGGATTTTGATGGCGATAGTTTTTTCGATGATCTTGCTCCAGGTGCTTCCTTCGTTATTGAGTTCGATTATGAGGCACTACCTCGAGATAATAATTGTGGTACGGGTAGGTTTGATTACATGAATTGGGAACATATTTTTATTGATGCATTAACAAAAGATCAATGTGATTCAGCAAGGCCTACAGAAGGGGTAGATTTAGGTTATAATAATTTTATTAGAGATTATCTTAATGGAACCGTTCTTGAGCAAGATACTGATATTATTGAAAACGTACCTTTCGAGGTGGCCTTAAGACCTTATTTATATTCGAATTTTTCGCATAACAACCATGCTATGTTAAATAATAATCCGGATAATGAATTAACCGTTTCTATAGAGGTTCCGAGGGGTGTTGATTTAACTTCTGGTGCACCCCCAGAGTTTAATCAAACTAATGGTGCATATACTCCTGGTACTGCTGGTGCAGGTACCAATATTATTACATTTTCTACAACCAATTTGAGGAGTGGGTTTGTAATTAGGGATTTTGCCGACTTTTTTGCTCGTTTTCCGTTAATTATGAATTGTACGGAATTAGAGCTAGGAGGCGTAAATAATACGATTAACATTTCATATGAAACTAATTTAAAATTGTATGATGCTCCAGGAGGAAATATAGTTTTAGAAAGGGATATTCATTGTGGTAGTTTTGAGCCTATTGTAGAACACTCATGTAATACGCCTTGTGCTGGTCCGAATATTACAGGTTTGGACGCGTACAGGATAACGGCAGGTTGGACAGATAATAATATGACTGCAAAAGTAAATTTAAACGATACGAATCCAGATGGATCTCCCGTATACGAGTTGGATAAATACTTGGCAGGAGACGAAATGTTAGTAGAAACTTCTGGATTTATGTCTAACTTATCATCTGATAATTTACATTTTATACAAGATTATACTACAGATGGTACAACCTCTGGCGCAGACGATATAGAGTTTGTTTCTGGTACCATTATAATTAATAAATTTGGTGGTGGAACTACTTTAGAGCTCCCTGTAACTGCTCCAGTCATAACCTCAAGTGGTAATAGTCATACTTTGGATTATGATTTGTCAAGTGCACTTGCAGATCCAATTGTAAGTGGTTTAATTGAAGACCAAGATACTTTTGAAGTAAATTTTAAATATAGATTCACTACAAATACATATACGAATTTTGGATACCATATTTTATCTGGATTTAGAGGGCGATATTACATTGATGAAACCTTAACAGGTACAACAAGTGGTGTAGCAAATGATAATGATAATGACGGTGTCGCTAATGAGAGAATTAGTTGTTTTGATTGGGGAGATCAAATAGCTTACTTAAGACCTAATAATTTAGCTTACGGAAGGGCAAACTCAACATTTAAATATTGCGAAACTCCTGAAGTATCAATTATAAATGATTATACAAGATCCAATTCGCCTCATTTACATCCTGGCGAATACAGGCCGACTACAATGATACAGTCTACAACAATAGTTATTCCTGACGGATTGTCAATTATTGATATTAGGCAATGGAATAATCAAGGTAATTTTTACCTAAGTGCAGGAGCCTTAGATATATCTCCTGCATTAGGAACGGCTCCAGATAATACTTATACAATTACACCAAACAGGGCTGGAGGCTATAGAGATCAAAATCAAACTTCTAGTGTAAGTTATAGAATGTATATTAGGGTTAAAGGGAGTTGTGAACTAAAAAATGCATCTGAAGGCGCACCTTTTCCTGAAATTACGTCCACAAGTATTGTACAGCATATGGCATATACAGAAACGCCTTTGCCAGACCAACTATTAACAAGAACACCATCATCAAGAATAAGCTATACAAAACCTTCTTATATTCTACAGCCTTTATCGAGTGCGATAGTCGTTGGTTTTGGTCCCGAAGCTAATTTTGATCTTAGAGTCGTTAATAATAGTTCTTCGACTGGTGATGTAGATTTTAACTGGATAAAAGTTCCAGCAACTCCCAATATTACAGTCGTAGGAGCGGACAATATTACATCAGGTGGATCATTACCTTTAAATATGGTTCAAATTGCTGGCGATACTTATGTTGAAATAGGGAATCTAGATGCAGGGGATACAAAAGATATTAGAATTAGAACAACTTATGATAGTTGTAATGATATTCCGATGGATTTTAGTTTAGGGTGGAATTGTGATGCATACCCATCAGATTATAGCGATACCACTTCTCTTTGTTATGATAACACAGTACAATTAACACTGCAACCAGCATCTGGGCAATTGCAACAAGCCATTGTGGGGCCTCAGCCAACAAGTTCTATACCTATGTGTAGCGAATTTGTTTATAATATTGAATATAGTAGTGCTCAGGTCGCTACAACAGTAAATCCAGAATCATTATTAACATTATTTAATGGTACCGGTGCAGTGATTATAAATAGTGTTGAAGCTCAATATCCAGCTAACACGGGAACTTGGGAACCATTAACGCCTACTATCTCCGGTTCTGATACCTATGTAACGCCGATTATACATTCTGCAATGACGCCTACCTATGGTGGTATTCCAGGTACTGGAGCGGTAGGTCCATCAGTTGATGATAGAAAAGTTATTGTTAGATATAGATTAGAAACAACTTGTGATTATGTCTCTAATTCACCGCTTTCCTTTACTGCTTCAGGTGATATTCCTTGTGGTGAGCCAACTGTAGGAAATGGAAGTAAGTCTGTGTCAAATGGTGTTCAAATTACAGGTTTGGCAGCAACTTATGATGCTTTATCAACTATTTCATTACCAGATTTTGCAAATCCTGACGGAGCACATATTGATGGTTGTACATCTCAAGAAAAAATTAATATTTTTACAACCATCTCCGAATTGCCAACTAATCCTGGTGCTACAACTGGAGATTTTGATTTTGGAAAGGTTGTTCTGCCTATTGGTGTTACTTATGTAAGTGGTACGTTTGCAAATCTTGGCGCAAATGCTGTAACACTATCAAGTTCAACTCCTAATGAATTAATTATTAAATACCCGTCTGGTTTGGGAGATCAAGACCAGACTGAATTTGAATTTGACATCATACCTGATGCAGGGTACTGCGAAGAGAATGCATCAGTTAGTTATATATCATATATTGTGGATAGTGCTGGTGTAAGTTGTGGAGGAACATCTTGTGGAAGTAATTTAATTGCTACAGGTACATCTAATGAAGATTTGGACATTAAAAAAGCAGCTGTAAATGTCAATTTTGATTCAGCAGTATCAAATGTAACTGTTTTAGATGAATTGATTTCAGCAGATTTTACAATTGATAATACTTCAGACGTTGCAGTAACCGCTCCAGCTACGCTTGGTGCATATTACGATGTTAATATGGACGGTGTTTATGATGCAGGGGATTTAGAATTAGGAAGTCATATTATCAATTCAACAATACCTGCAGGAGGTTCGGTTACAGAAACTATACAGTTTACAGCATCTCCAGATCAAGCGTGTAATATTTTATTGGTTATGCGAGTGGATGAGAATCCTTGTATTTGTTTACCTGCAAGTGTAAGTATGGGGTCTCCTAGTGTTTTAACAGGAGTAGCGGGATCCAATGTATCTGTATGTGAAGCTTACGATGGTAACAGTGTTGAATTGGGTTCTGAAAATAATCCAGATTACACATATGTTTGGACAGGGTTAACACCAACAGATGATTTAGCTTATCTTGATAATACCACTACAGCGCAGCCAAACTTTGTTTACACAGGAGCAAGTTTGACCGCAGTTACAACTTTTTCATATCAAGTCGAAATTACACGACCGGGAGGTTGTACGTCTATAGACACAGTTGATGTTACAGTAAGTTATATTGCCCAACCATTTATAGATTCTAGTGAACTTAATATTTGTGCTGATGAGTATTTGTCTATTACATTTGGAAACACTCTTACCAGCGATGAAACTATTAAAATTTGGAAAAATGCAGCACTGACTAATCCTGCAAACTTGCCAAATACAAGTGGTATTTGGACATCCACAGAGTTGTTTCCTGCAGGAACTGGTAATTTATATGCAACTGTAGAAAATACAGTTACAGGTTGTAGAACAGATGCTGTAACAATTCCGTATACCATTTTAGACCGTGCAGATACACCGACTATTGTAGTTGAAGAACCAACATGTTCGACTACCGGAACTGCGACTATAAGAAATTTTACTTCTGGAAATACATATACTTCTAATCCATCAGGGTTAACAGTTGATGGCAGTGGAGTTATTAGTGGTTTTATTTTTGGAACAGAATATACAATGGTATCTGGAAATACGACAATACCTTTATGTACCTCAGAGGATTCATCACCGTTTACGATAGAAGACCAGTTGGCAACCCCAGATGTACCTGTTATATCAGTAGTGGCACCAACATGTGAAGATGCAGGAAGCGCAACGATTACCAATTATGTATCGGGCAATACTTATACTTTCAGCGATGCCGCAGTAAGTGTAAACGTATTGGGCGAGATAGCAGGCTTTACATATGGTACCTCTTATACGGTAACCTCAGGAAGCACAACAAGTCCAGTGTGTACCTCAGCACCATCAGCAGCATTTACGGTATTGGATCAATTGGCAACGCCAGATGCACCAACAATATCCGTAGTGGCACCAACATGTTCGTCACCAGGAAGTGCTACCATTACGAACTACGTAACGGGCAATACCTATACCTTTAGCGATGCCGCTTTAAGTGTGGATGGCAGTGGCTTGATAAGCGGTTACAGTTTTGCAACCTCATATACGGTAACCTCAGGAAGTACAACGAGTCCATCATGTACCTCAGAGGATTCATCACCGTTTACGATAGAAGACCAGTTGGCAACCCCAGATGTACCTGTTATATCAGTAGTGGCACCAACATGTGAAGATGCAGGAAGCGCAACGATTACCAATTATGTATCGGGCAATACTTATACTTTCAGCGATGCCGCAGTAAGTGTAAACGTATTGGGCGAGATAGCAGGCTTTACATATGGTACCTCTTATACGGTAACCTCAGGAAGCACAACAAGTCCAGTGTGTACCTCAGCACCATCAGCAGCATTTACGGTATTGGATCAATTGGCAACGCCAGATGCACCAACAATATCCGTAGTGGCACCAACATGTTCGTCACCAGGAAGTGCTACCATTACGAACTACGTAACGGGCAATACCTATACCTTTAGCGATGCCGCTTTAAGTGTGGATGGCAGTGGCTTGATAAGCGGTTACAGTTTTGCAACCTCATATACGGTAACCTCAGGAAGTACAACGAGTCCATCATGTACCTCAGAGGATTCATCACCGTTTACGATAGAAGACCAGTTTGAAACACCTATTGCACCTTCATTCACTCAAATAAATAGTGTTTGCTTAAAGCAAGAAGGACGTATTAATGTAACAAATACAAAAGGAACTTCTACATATACTTTAACAGGGATTAATCCAGTTGTTGCTGCTCAATCTGGAATAAATTTCACTAATTTAGGAGAAGGAACTTATGAATTAACAGAAACAAATATAGATGGATGTATATCTTCGGCGACGGCCATTGAAATAATTAGTAATTGTTCAGATGCGATCGATGATATCAACAATACGTTCGTAGATGTTGCCGTCGCTGGTAACGTGATAACGAACGATGAGGATTCAGAGGGCGACGCCTTAACGGTAAGTACCTACGATACCTTGGGTACTAATGGTGGAACGGTGGTTATGAGCGCCAACGGCGATTATGTCTATACACCCGCACCTGGCTTTACAGGCACGGATACCTTTACGTATACGATATGTGACGACGGTGTACCACAGGCCTGTGATACGGCAACGGTAACGATAGAGGTACTTTCAGATCCAAATTTAGATATCAACGAAGTTGTGGCGAACAACGACACGGCGACCACGGAATCGGGAAGTCCCGTAGATATTGTAGTACTTGCCAACGATTTTGACCCAGAGGGCGATGCCCATACGGTAACCCCTGGATCGGCGAGCGACCCTGCGAACGGTAGCGTTGTAGAGAATGCTGACGGTACGATTACCTATATACCGGATGCTGGCTTCGAGGGCGAGGATACCTTTACCTACGAGATTTGCGACAACGGGAGCCCACAGGTTTGCGATACAGCTACTGTGACCGTAACGGTAGAGCCATCAAACGGAACAGACAATGATACTTATGCGAACGACGATGCCTATAACGGTAATCCAAACATGGATATCGCAGGCAGTGTACTGGATAACGATACCGACCCTGAAGGGAACACCCAAACGGTCAATACCGCACCGGTAGATGATGTTGATAACGGAACCTTGGTTCTGAACGACGACGGCACGTTCACTTACACGCCAGACACAGACTTCGTAGGAACGGACAGTTTTGTATACGAGATATGTGATGACGGCACACCGGTAACCTGTGACCAGGCAACGGTCTACATCACGGTAAACCCAAGCAATGGAACAGATGCGATCGATGATATCAACAATACGTTCGTAGATGTTGCCGTCGCTGGTAACGTGATAACGAACGATGAGGATTCAGAGGGCGACGCCTTAACGGTAAGTACCTACGATACCTTGGGTACTAATGGTGGAACGGTGGTTATGAGCGCCAACGGCGATTATGTCTATACACCCGCACCTGGCTTTACAGGCACGGATACCTTTACGTATACGATATGTGACGACGGTGTACCACAGGCCTGTGATACGGCAACGGTAACGATAGAGGTACTTTCAGATCCAAATTTAGATATCAACGAAGTTGTGGCGAACAACGACACGGCGACCACGGAATCGGGAAGTCCCGTAGATATTGTAGTACTTGCCAACGATTTTGACCCAGAGGGCGATGCCCATACGGTAACCCCTGGATCGGCGAGCGACCCTGCGAACGGTAGCGTTGTAGAGAATGCTGACGGTACGATTACCTATATACCGGATGCTGGCTTCGAGGGCGAGGATACCTTTACCTACGAGATTTGCGACAACGGGAGCCCACAGGTTTGCGATACAGCTACTGTGACCGTAACGGTAGAGCCATCAAACGGAACAGACAATGATACTTATGCGAACGACGATGCCTATAACGGTAATCCAAACATGGATATCGCAGGCAGTGTACTGGATAACGATACCGACCCTGAAGGGAACACCCAAACGGTCAATACCGCACCGGTAGATGATGTTGATAACGGAACCTTGGTTCTGAACGACGACGGCACGTTCACTTACACGCCAGACACAGACTTCGTAGGAACGGACAGTTTTGTATACGAGATATGTGATGACGGCACACCGGTAACCTGTGACCAGGCAACGGTCTACATCACTGTAAATCCTAATATTTATCCCCAAATGGAATTGTACAAAACAGCATCTGTAAATTCAGGGACTGATGGTATTGTTAACGAAGGTGATGTTATAACATATACATTCACTGTAGAAAACACAGGAAACGTAACAATCGAGGGGATTACAGTTTCAGATATCATGTTAGGGGTAAGCAACTTGGCCATAGTATCAGGGACTTTAGACCCTACGGAATCTGGAACGGTAGAAGTCCAATATGCTATAACCGCTTCAGATATTGTAACAGGACGTATCGAAAATACAGCAACTGCCAATGGTTTAGATCCTTACGGTGATGCAGTAACAGATATTTCTGATGATCCAACCGATGGAGATACAACCGATGCCAATGGAGATGGAGAGGCAGATGGACCAACGGTAACGTTGTTAGGCAGTCAAATGATCAACTTAACAAAAGACGGGGTTTACACGGATACCGATAGTGATGGTGTTGTGGAAGTAGGCGAGTTAATAACCTATACATTTACTGTAACAAATACAGGGAATATAGATGTAACAGGAGTAACTGTTGACGATACAACATTGGGTGTGGTAGGATTGCCAATCTCACCATCAGTTTTAACATCTGGATCTACTGGAACAGTAACGTTCGATTATGCTTTAACACAATCTGATATTGATGCAGGCGCAGTATATAATACGGCGATAGCTAATGGGTCAACTTCGGCAGGGCCGGTAAGTGATGACTCGGAGGATCCGACACCAATAGATACGGACGATCCAGCATACGATGCAACATGTCCAGATTGTACGGTAACACCATTAACTAATCCCCAGATGGAATTACACAAAACAGCATCTGTAAATCCAGGGACTGATGGTATTGTTAACGAAGGTGATATTATAACCTATACATTTACTGTAGAAAACACAGGAAACGTGACAATCGAAGGGATTACAGTTTCAGATATCATGTTAGGGGTAAGCAACTTGGCCATAGTATCAGGAACTTTAGACCCTACGGAATCTGGAACGGTAGAAGTCCAATATGCTATAACCGCTTCAGATATTGTAACAGGACGTATCGAAAATACAGCAACTGCCAATGGTTTAGATCCTTACGGTGATGCAGTAACAGATATTTCTGATGATCCAACCGATGGAGATACAACCGATGCCAATGGAGATGGAGAGGCAGATGGACCAACGGTAACGTTGTTAGGCAGTCAAATGATCAACTTAACAAAAGACGGGGTTTACACGGATACCGATAGTGATGGTGTTGTGGAAGTAGGCGAGTTAATAACCTATACATTTACTGTAACAAATACAGGGAATATAGATGTAACAGGAGTAACTGTTGACGATACAACATTGGGTGTGGTAGGATTGCCAATCTCACCATCAGTTTTAACATCTGGATCTACTGGAACAGTAACGTTCGATTATGCTTTAACACAATCTGATATTGATGCAGGCGCAGTATATAATACGGCGATAGCTAATGGGTCAACTTCGGCAGGGCCGGTAAGTGATGACTCGGAGGATCCGACACCAATAGATACGGACGATCCAGCATACGATGCAACATGTCCAGATTGTACGGTAACACCATTAACTAATCCCCAGATGGAATTATACAAAACAGCATCTATGGATATAGGTTCAGATGGAGTTGTTAAACCAGGTGATATAATTACCTATACTTTTACTGTAAAAAATACAGGAAATGTAGTTATTGATGGTATTACTATTACAGATACCATGTTGGGTGTAGTAAATACATCAATAGTATCACCGTTATTAATACCAGGACAAGTTGGTAATTACACGTTTGATTACAGAATAACTGCTGCAGATATTATCGCAGGAAGTATAGTAAATACAGCCACAGTAAATGGAATTGATATTTACGGTAATAGTGTTACAGATGTATCAGATGATCCGAATGATGAAGATGCAACTGATGCTAATGGAGATGGAGAGTCAGATGGTCCAACAGTGACAATATTGCCGATGCCAATGGCAGATATTGTAACGGTAAAAGATGATGGTCAAACAGTATACATACCTGGCACAGATCTTATATATACAATTACCGTAACCAATAACGGACCAAGTGATGCTGATAACGTTGTGGTAAGTGATCCACTACCATCTGGAATTACTGAAGTTGTATGGGTTGGAGATAATGGAACTAGTGGTACAGGAGATTTGGTTGATACCATGGGAACCTTAGAAAACGGTGCTACAGTAATTTATACTGTGACTTTAAGTGTACCATTTGAATTCACAGGGGACTTAACAAATGTAGTGTCAGTAACAAGTGATACTATGGATCCGGACCCAGGGTGTCCAGATTGTACGGATACAAATATACTTCAGGGAACTGCAGATATAGGAGTTACGAAAGAAGCAAGTGTAACATCTGCTATTGTAGATGATGTAGTGACCTTTACTATTACGACTCAAAATTTTGGTCCTCAAACAGCAACTAATATTGTAATTGAAGAGATATTGCCAAGTGGTTATGAATATATATCACACGTATCTACCTCAGGACTTTATGATGAGTCTACAGGATTATGGTTGATAGATGCACTAGCATTTAATGGCATAGAACTTTTAGAAGTTACAGTTAAAGTTTTAAATGCTACTGATTACACTAACGTTGCAACATTGATTGGAGTAGATCAAGTTGACCTGAACGATAGTAATGACTCTGATGAAGTAACCATTGGTGTGGTACTTTCTTCAGCATGTATTGAAATCTATAGTACATTCACACCTCATAATGAGGATGGCATTAATGATTTTTTCACAATTGATTGTATTGAAAACTATCCAGATAATACCTTAAAGATTTATAACAGATGGGGATATCTTGTATACTCAGCTAACGGTTATAATAATACTTGGGATGGTATATCTAATGGACCTAGAACTATAAATGAAGAAGACAAAGTACCAGTAGGAACTTATTATTATGTTTTAGATTTAGGTCAAGGTGATGAGCCGTCGATAGGATGGTTATATGTGAATTAATAGGAGTTAAATACTTGAAATTATAAAAAATATAAAATGAAAATAAAATATAACATATTAAAGAGCTTAATACTTTTTAGCTTCTTCTCCTTCTTGGTAGAAGAAGCGCTAGCTCAACAAGACCCGCAGTATACGCAATACATGTATAATACCATGAGTGTCAATGCTGCTTATGCTGGTACTGGAGGGGTTTTTACGGCTACAGGTTTGTATCGAACCCAATGGGTTGGTATTGATGGTGCTCCAAAAACACTAACTTTTGGAGTAGAATCTCAAGTCGGTAATCGTGTTGGTTTGGGTCTTAATATTATTAAAGATGAGTTAGGACCTTCAGACGAAGTTTATTTTGATGGTAACTTCTCATATACTATTCCTGTGGGTTTAGAAACCAATTTGTCTTTTGGTATTAAGGCAGGGATAAGATATCTAGATGTAGATTTTTCAAAAGGAACGGCTAAACAACAAACCGACCCTAATTTGGTAAATATAAATTCAAAGCTTTTACCTTCAATTGGGGGTGGTTTATATTATCATCATAACACAAAATGGTATATAGGATTATCTGTACCTAACATTATAAATTCTGAGCATTATGATGAATTTATTCAAAGTGTAGCACAAGAGCGCCTACATGTATTTTTAATTGGTGGGTATGTATTTGATTTAAGCAAAACCATAAAATTCAAACCAGCCTTTTTAGGAAAAGGCGTTTCGGGAGCACCTATATCCGTAGATCTCTCAGCTAACTTTTTATTTAATGAAAAACTTACATTAGGTTTAGCGTATCGCTTTAATGGTTCCGTAAGTGGTTTAGCAGCTTTTCAAATTTCTCCTGAATTGCAAATTGGTTATGCTTATGATTATGCAACAACACCGATAAACCAATATACAAGTGGATCTCATGAAATTATGCTTCGTTTCAATATTTTACAACCAGGAAAAATTAAGTCTCCAAGATTCTTCTAAAAATTATATTTATGTATAAAATTAAATCATTATTAATAATAGCCATAAGTTTCCAGTTTTTTGGCATGTATGGCCAGAGTAAAATAGTTGCAGAGCGTTATTTTAATGAGTTTGCCTATGTTAAATCTGCAGAAATGTACAATAGTATTGTTAAGAAAGGTGATTCTTCTCAAGTTACTTTACAATATTTAGCGGATTCTTATTATAATAATTCAAAAATTGATCAAGCTAAAGTTTGGTATGACATACTATTTGATAAATACGAAGCACAAGTAGAAAGCAATTACTATTATAAATACGCCTTAATATTAAATGCTTTAGGAGAAGGAGCTGCAGCAAAAATGATGTTTAATAAATATGCATCATTAGTAAACGATAATGTGAGAGCAAAGTATACATTGCAGGGTTTAATAGAGGACGAAAAGAAAACAACATATAGTAAAATAACCAATTTAGATATAAATACTAGTTATTCAGATTTTAATGGTTTTGTAAAAGATAGTTTACTATATGTTTTTTCAACGCAACCATTTTCTGGAAAAGGAAAAAAAATATATAAATGGAACCGACAACCTTTTTTAAATATTTATCAAGGAATTATTGGTAGTACCATGCAAACTGATAGTTTAAAAATACTTACAGGAGTTGTTAACACGAAATATCATGAAGCTACTTTGGTGGTTACTAAAAATGGTAAAACAATGTTTTTTACTAGAGATAATTATAAAGGAAGACGACTTAAAAAATCAAAAGATAAAACAACAAATTTGAAACTTTATAGAGCAGATTTAGTTGATGGTATATGGAAAAATGAAAAAGAATTACCGTTTAATAGTGATGAGTATTCTGTTGGTCACCCTACATTAAGCTTAGATGAAAAAGAGCTCTATTTTGTGTCTGACATGCCAGGGGCTGTTGGAGGTACTGATTTATTCAAGGTAACTTTAAACGTGGATAAAAACCAATATGGGGTTCCAATAAATTTAGGAACCGAGATTAATACAGAGGGTATGGAAATGTTTCCTTTTATAAGTGAAGACAATACCTTGTATTTTTCGTCAAATGGACGTTTTGGTTTCGGATTATTAGATATTTACAAAACAGATTTAAATACCTCAGAATCTGTAAATGTATATAATTTAGGAGAATCCATTAATAGTAATATGGATGACTTTGCATTTACATTAAAAGATGAGAATTCTGGTTATTTTTCATCAAACAGAATTACAGGAAAAGGAGATGATGATATTTACAGTTTTGTTTCTTCAACACCATGCTTACAAACTATTGAAGGTGTAGTAACAAATAAAAATACTAAAATACCATTACCAAAATCAACCGTTCAATTAATTGATAAGAATGGTAAAGTTCTAAAAGAAGTAATAAGCGATATAAATGGAGCATATACCTTTAAAAACCAATTATGTGATCATCAATATAAAATTACAGGTGCCAAGTTGGATTACGAATCTGATCAAAAAATTGTAGTAACAGATTTAGAAAGTGGTAAGGTTAACCAAGCTGATTTAGTTTTAAATCCATTAATAGTAGGAAATGAAATTATAATAAATCCAATTTTCTTCGATTTTAATAAATACATTGTAAGAGAGGATGCAAAGTATGAATTAGAAAAAATAGTAACCGTTATGGATACGCATCCTGATATGGTTATTAAAATTGAATCTCATACCGATAGTCGAGGAGCAAAAACTTATAATAGAGAACTCTCTGATAAGCGAGCTAAATTCACCGCGTTTTATTTAATGAGTCGAGGAATTGCTAAAGAAAGAATACAAAGTGCTATTGGCTATGGAGAAGATCAATTATTAAATAATTGTGATGATGCAAATTTAAATACGTGTTCTGAAGCAGAACACCAACGCAACCGTAGGTCTAAATTTATTATAGTTAGTGGAGCAGATAATATTAAAGCAACAAGCCCAAATGAGGTTCCTTTAAAAAGGATAGATAAAAAGCCAGGCAGGAATTAGTATATTCAATAAGTAATAATTTATAGAAAAACGATTGATCTTAAGGTTAATCGTTTTTCTATTTTAAAGTATACGATGTCGCTCTCTTTTTTATTTCGTTTTATATAAAGGGGCACCATTAAAACTTAAATACGTACACGGAAAAGGTCTCTCCTTACCTCTATTTTTTAAAGTTCATCCCATAATCTATTATATAGGTTTTGCTTTTAATTGATTTAGGTGTGTTTTATAAAGTTCAATGGTTTTGAAACTCTGAGTATGAAACTAATTTTTAAAATGTGTTATTAATTTTTCGCTTAATTTTATAAATATAATTTTCATAAAATCTAGCGGAAATAATGTTATATCTTTTATTTTAAAATAGCCATGCTTTTAAAATTTTTATAACGGTTTTGTAGTTGGTATGAAATGATATTTTAATTGTCTTTTCAAAAGTTCAAAGTATATATCAGAAGGATATATACTTTGAACTTTTGAATGGTTTAAAAATTGATTAGCGCCATTGGTAATAAATAAGAATCTGATAAAAAAAACCTCATTTGTTTTATAACAAATGAGGTTTATATATTTAGTTGATTTTAAATTTACGCTCTTAAAGGTTGATTTGTAATTAAATCTATGTATTGATTTACCTTATCTTTTAAATCTTTCCGAAGAGTAATAAAATCCAAAAATCCATGTTCTAATAAAAACTCTGAAGTTTGAAAACCTTTTGGTAATTCTTTTCCTGTGGTATCTCTAACAATACGTGGACCGGCAAAACCTATTAAAGCTCCTGGTTCACTGATATTAATATCACCTAACATAGCAAACGATGCCGTTGTACCACCTGTTGTAGGATCCGTACATAATGAAATGTAAGGTAAGCCAGCTTCTGCTAGTTGTGCTAATTTTACAGAGGTTTTAGCCAATTGCATTAAGGATAATGCGGCTTCCATCATACGTGCGCCACCAGATTTAGAAATTACCATTAACGGTAATTTGTGTTTTAAGGCATAATCCGCGGCTCTAGCTATCTTTTCTCCAACAACACTACCCATTGAGCCTCCAATAAAACTAAAATCCATACAGGCAACAACAAGCTCTTTGCCTTTGGACTTTCCAACGCCACATCTTACGGCGTCTTTCAGGTTTGTTTTCTTTTGAGCTGCTTTTAAACGGTCTGGATATTTTTTAGTATCCTCGAATTTAAGTGGGTCTTTAGAATCTAAATCGGCATCTAATTCAGTAAATTTATTATCGTCAAAAAGGATTTGGAAATATTCTTGACTACCTATTCTAACATGGTAACCATCTTCCGGGCTTACGTAGAAATTTTTTTCTAACTCCTCTGTATCAACAATTTTTCCTGTTGGAGATTTATACCACAGTCCTTTTGGGGTGTCTTTTTTTTCTTCGGTAGTGGTTGTGATTCCTTTTGTTTTTCTTTTAAACCAAGACATATTGACTTTCGATTTTTAGGTTTATGATTTTAAGATTGTAAGAAATCTTTTAAACCATGACTTTTGGTTAGTTGTTCTTTGCTTTTAAATAACGTTACAAAATTACTGTTTTTTTTTAATCAATTTCAAAATTTGTGACTTCAATCTTAATTCTTTAAATATAGTAAAAATTAAAATCCTGTTTCAAAACTAACTCAGTTAGTTTCGAAACAGGATTTAATATGTTGTTTTTTGCATTAGGGATTGAGCGGTCTGTCTGAGCTCGCCAACTTTTTAGGAGGAAGCGAGTAGTGAAAGCCCGACCCTTGGGTAACGCCTATGATTTAAAGCGTATTTACATTATTTAAATCTTCGAACGCCTTTTTTAAACGTGCTACAAAGGTTTTTTCGCCTTCACGCAACCAAACTCTTGGGTCGTAGTATTTTTTGTTTGGAGAATCATCACCATCAGGATTTCCTATTTGCTTTTTTAAATATTCAGATTTAGAGCCCATATAATCTCTGATACCTTCCATGAAAGCATATTGTAAATCGGTATCGATATTCATTTTAATAACCCCATAGCTAATACCTTCTCTTATTTCTTCAACTGTAGATCCAGATCCACCGTGAAATACAAAGTCGATATGGTTATGCTCTACACCATATTTTTTTGAAATATGTTCTTGGGAATTTTTTAATATTTTTGGTGTTAATTTTACGTTTCCTGGTTTGTAAACACCGTGTACATTTCCAAAAGCTGCTGCGATAGTAAACTGGTCGCTTACTTTACTTAATTCTTCGTAAGCATAAGCTACTTCTTCCGGTTGTGTGTATAATTTAGAATCATCAACATCAGAATTGTCTACACCATCTTCTTCACCACCAGTAATACCAAGTTCAATTTCCAAAGTCATGCCCATTTTAGACATGCGCTCTAAATATGTTTTACAGATTTCGATATTTTCTTCGATTGGCTCTTCAGAGAGATCAATCATGTGAGAACTAAAAAGTGATTTTCCAGTTTCTTTATAGTGTACTTCACTAGCATCTAACAAACCATCAATCCAGGGCAATAGTTTTTTAGCACAGTGGTCTGTGTGTAAAATAACTGGAACACCGTAAGCTACGGCTAAAGTATGTACGTGTTTTGCACCCGCAACAGCACCTGCGATAGCTGCTTTTTGTCCATCGTTACTTAAACCTTTACCTGCATTAAATTGGGCACCTCCATTAGAGAATTGAATTATTACTGGTGCATTTAATGATGCAGCAGTTTCTAAAACACCATTTATAGTGTCTGATCCAATTACGTTAACAGCCGGTAAAGCATAATTATTTGCTTTTGCATGGTTAAAAATATCTTGAACTTCTTTGCCTGTTGCTACTCCTGGTTTTATATTGTGTCCCATTTTTGTATTTTAAATATGATTTGTAATTAATAAGTATCAAAAGTAATCAAATTTTAAATAATTATTAGATGTTTTTAAGTTGGAAAATGCTAAAACAATACTAAAACGTTATAGTGTAAATTTAAGTATTTAATGCCCAAATTTGTGAGAATAAAAGTTTTAGGAAAAACTAAAATAAAATGCGTTGCATTATTTTTGCGCAAATTAGAAGGGGTAGTTTATACCAATGTTATATACGGCATTCGTGAAATTATAGTCATTAAACCATCTGTTGTTATCTCTGTAGGATGGGTCGTAGGTTTTAAAGCCTACATCAAACCTGAAAATAAAAAAGCTAAAATCGTAACGTAAACCAAAACCAGAGCCTATAGCAATATCTTTTAATGAGCTAAAACTTGAAAAGGTTGCTCTGTCGTCTTCAACATTATCTAAAACATTCCAGATGTTGCCTGCATCTATAAAAATGGCGCCATTTAAATCGCCAAATAAGTTAAATCGTTGTTCTGCACTTAATGCTATTTTAAGGTTTGCTTCATTAAACTCATTGGTGGTCTCAGAGCTCCCTGGGCCTAGATTAAATGCGGTCCAAGCACGATTATCATTAGGTCCGCCAGCAAAAAAACTTCTAGCAAAAGGAATACTGTTTGAATTACCATACGGTATGGCTATGCCGAAAAATGTTCTGGCAGCGAGTACATTTTTTTTGCCTAAATCCCAATGTTTTACATAGTCTAATTCTGTTTTTATATATTGCGAAAAGGCAACATCTAGAAGTTGATACCGATTATTATCATCTTTTTTAAGTCCTATAAGTCTTGAAGTACTTGATAATAAATTTCCAGCCAATTCAAATTTTAAACGAAAAATAGAAAAATCGTTATCAAATAAATTTGTACGATTGTCCTTTGTGAAACTAAAGGCAGAGGATAGTATAAGGTTGTTTTCGGTTAATCTTTTTTTACGCTCATCAATATTATTTACAGTTTGAAGCTGGCTAGATGATACCTCGATTGGTGTAGGGGCATTAAGAACATAGTTTATAAATTCGTTTGCACCGTTTGGAATAGTTAAATTATCATCAGTAGCCATTACGTAATTTACATCTTTTGCAATCTGATTTAGTGAGCGATACGAATTATCGTAAATTTTAAAGTAATTTTCAGTTTTTAGATTTTTTACGAATTGTACATTAAATAAATCAAGTTTATTGGTAACTTTTGTATTAGGATACCAGTTATAGCTAAAATTACCACTAAAGGTCTGTTTGTCGAGCCCTATATTAGTTTGGCTCGTTGTTGCCAGACTTATCCTTGTACTCGGAGACATGTATTTAGGGATAATGTTTTCTGTATAAAATGGAGAAAATATACGCGGGATGGTTAATTTAACATCTACACCAAATTCATTAATATCGAAAAATGGGTCGTCGTCTTCTTTAAGGTCGTCCGATGCTCCAATGGATGCAATCCCAGATATCTCTAGAGTTTCAGCACCTTTAAAGATATTTCTGATTTGTAAACTAGGATTAAGTGAAAAACCAATAGTTTGAATGTTGTTTTTTGATACATCGGCACTAAAATTAAAGTTAAACTTTTTTAATGGTGTTAACCTAATGGTATCACTTAAGGTATTGTCTGGATTTTCGTGATACTCAATATTTGGATATTTGAATGTACGCAGTTCATTAATATATCTGTAAGTTCTTGTTTTGTCAAGATCTCTATAAACTTCGCCTGGAGCTATAAAAACAGCATCGGTTAATGCTTTTGGCCTATAGCGCATTTTTCCGTAACTATATAATTTATAACTGCCGTAAGAAATAGAATCTTGAAATGGTTTGTCTCTATTCTCGAAAGTATAATCGGTTATTATATTAACGTCGCTTATATTATAAATTTTGAAAGGTTCTCTCCGAATGGAATCTGCAGTTCGTATGGCTCTATCTTGAATTTTAATACCGATATTTACTTTTTTATCAGTGCCAATAGTATCCATTTCAAAAGTAATATAGTCTTGTTTGAAATGATAAACACCAGAGTTTCGTAATTCAGTAGAGATGCGATCACGTTCTTGCTCAAAATTACTTGTTTTATACTGTTCGCCTTTTTTTATTAACGCTTTTTTTTGAATGTTTTTATATAAAGAATCAACAACAGGAGATTTTACTACTTTCGTAATAGAGTCAATTAAAAAAGCGGGACCAGTTTTAATTTTATATGTAATATTGGCACGCTTGTTATCGTTTTTTTCAATATTAAAATCTGCTTCAACATCAAACCAACCGTTATTAATGTAATAATCTTTAAAACGCTTTACAGACCGTTTTGTTTTATCTTCACTAATAATTATTGGAGATTCACCAGTATTTTTTAGCCAATTATTAAAACCAATTGCAGATGCTTTTAGCTTATCAATCTGTTTTTTAGAATACCTCTTATTTAATCGCACTCTTCTATTTGGTTTTTTATCTAGCCATGCTTCAAAAAGAGAATCTCTATTTTTTCTTGCTAAATTATAAATATGTAAACGTAAAGGGATACCGAGTATTTTTCTATTTGGTTTTTGGTATAATAAACTGTTAACGGTTTCCGTATTGTTTTTTTTCTCATTAACATTTATAGTGGTTTTAGTAAGTAAATGTTCATTTTCAGCAACTCTTTTAACAGGATTACAAGAGGATAAATAGCCTGCCAACATTACTAAAATTAATATATTTGAGAGTTGATTTTTCAAATGAAATGGTAGTTAATTCAAGTTTTAGACTTTAAAAGAGTTCAGTATTTGTAAGTTTGTAATTCAAATGTTAATAACCGTTTCAAAAATACATTATTTAAACCTAAAAAATATCAATGCTTTCTAAAAGTCAAATAAAATTAATAACGAGTTTAAAGCAAAAAAAATATAGACAGCAACACAATTTTTTTGTTGTTGAAGGTGTGAAAGCGATAACGGAACTTTTACAATCTAATTTAGAACTTCATAAATTATACACCACACAATCGTTCAATATCAATTCCAAAGATGAAGTAATTATTTCGGAAACGGATTTAAAACGGATTAGTTTTTTAACCACACCTAATAAAGCGTTAGCGGTTTTTAAAATACCAGAACAAAAGCCCATTGATAATTCGGGACTTATAGTAGCGCTTGATTCCATTAGAGATCCAGGGAATTTAGGAACCATTATTAGGTTATGTGACTGGTTTGGAGTTAAGGAATTGATTTGTAGCAAGGAGACTGTAGATTGTTTTAACCCTAAAGTTATTCAGGCCACCATGGGTTCAATTACAAGGGTTCATGTGAGTTATATTGATTTGGATTTTTTTTTAAGTACTGTAAAACTGCCCGTTTTTGGTGCGTTTATGGAGGGTGAAAACGTTTATAAAGCAAGTTTGCCAAAACAAGGTGTTTTGGTTATGGGTAACGAGGCAAATGGTGTTTCTGAAAAAATTGAAGCCATGATTACTAAAAAAATTTCAATACCAAGATTCGGCGATTTAAAAGTTACGGAAAGTTTAAATGTGGCTACTGCAACAGCTGTTTTATTGAGTGAATTTAGAAGGGAGTAGATAAAGTTGCCAGTAGTAAACCACAGTGAATTTAAACATAACTGTTGTAATGGAACCTTGCGTTTTCCGTCAGTAAATTTAAGAGTAATATCTTTTTGAGATTCTGTTTTCAGTTCATGTAGCAACTAAAACTAAGGCTAAAAAAAACCTTTTTTTTATTGGAATGTAAAATTAATAAACACTCCGCGCGTTTGCATACTTGTTATATTTGAGGTCCAAGGGCTATTAGGGTCTTCATCTCTAACCAATTCATCATTAATACCAAAAAGACCCCGTATGGAAGGCGTGAATTTAAAGTTATACAAATAAAAATCTATACCGAAGCCTAACTCGTAAAAAAGAGAATTTTTTATAGTTCTAAATTGCCCATTGTTATTATCTTCAGGGTTATTCTCATTACTAGATAAGTTTAATGCTGTTGAAAATCCACCAAGGATAAAGGGCTTAAAATTATTAATACGTTTTGTGGAAAATTTCACTAAAAGCGGAATGTGTATATATGTGGATTTAACTTCTCTAATAAAATCGGAAGACTTAGTGTCTGGCACACCTTGAAACCATTCTTGGCCATAATATAATTCTCTAGTAGTTATTAATAAGCCAGGCTCTAAACGGATGTCTATATATTTATTTACTCGTAAGTTACCTATTAACCCAACGCTAAACCCTGGGCTTTTTTTAACATATATATCGCGTAAGTCTTCATTATAATCAAAATTGAAATCGTAGCTGTTAATACCTAAAAAATAGCCCCAACGTAGTAAATTGTTATCTGTAGAACCTCGCCCTTGGTTTGCATCATAAGTTACTTTCTCTCTCTTAAAGAGTTGTGCGTTAGATGTTTCAATAATAAATAAAAATGATATTAATGCAAAAATGTATTTCATAAAACTACTTAGATGATTTATAAATTGTTGCCACACCCATGGTTTGAGGAAAATCTTCAACATTTATAAACCCAATATTACGTAAAATATTGTTCAGAGCTTCTCCAAAAGGAAAAACAGATGCAGATTCGCATAAATATTTATAAGCACTTTTATCTTTAGAAAAAGCTTTTCCGATAAGCGGTAAAATATTTTTAGTGTAAAAATTATAACCTTGTTTATATGGGGTTTTAGTAGGCATAGAGGTTTCTAAAATTACAAAAGTACCATTTGGTTTTAATACTCTGTAAATTTCTTTTAAGCCGTTTTCCAGACTTTCAAAGTTTCTAACACCAAAAGCAACGGTTATAGCATCAAAAGTATTATTCTTAAATGGCATATTTTCAGAATCTCCTAAAATCATTTCTATTTTAGAATCTAAATTCTTTTTCTTGATTTTTGTTTTACCAATGTCTAGCATACCCCTGCTTATATCTAAGCCAACAATTTTAGATGCGTTGGTTTCTGCAAGGTTTATTGCTAAATCTCCAGTTCCTGTAGCAATATCTAAAATTGTGTCAGGGTTGGATGCTTTAACTATTTTAACAACTTTCTTTCGCCATTTTATATCTATACCAAAAGAAATAACTCGGTTTAAGCCATCGTAATCACCAGAAATGGTATCGAACATTCTGGTAACCTGTTCTTTTTTTCCTAAGCTGCTATTTTTATATGGTTTTACTTTAGACAAATCTTAAAATTTTGAGCAAAGATAAACTTTTAGAAAAGCTTTACATAATAGGATTCTAATAAATTATATTGAATTGATTTTCTTTTAGGAAGTCTAATTTATAGTATATTTGCACCACTTTTCAAGCTTATAGAATAATGAAAATTATAATTGCTGGTGCAGGTGAAGTAGGATTTCATTTAGCAAAATTACTATCTTACGAATCTCAAGAAATTACCTTGGTAGATACCGACAAGGACAGTTTAGCCTACGCAGATACGCACCTCGATATCAAGGTTATTAGAGGAGATGCTACCTCAATCGGTATTTTAAAAGAAGCTTTTGTTGAAAATTGCGAATTATTTATTGCCGTTACAGCTAGTGAAACGACTAATATTACTGTTTGTGTTTTAGCGAAACAACTTGGAGCTAAAAAAACGATAGCCAGAATAACCAATACTGAATTTATAAACCATAAAGAAGAATTAGGCTTTACTAAATTTGGTATCGATGAGCTAATTTCACCAGAATCTTTAGCGGCCTCAGAAATTGAACTGTCCTTAAAACAATCCTCTTTTAACGACACATACGAGTTTGAAGAAGGGGCATTAACCATGGTAGGCTTAACCTTATCAAGATCAGCATCGTTTGTAGGTAAAACCGTTAAAGAAGCCGCTCAAATTTTTCCGGAAATTCACTTTGTTCCTATAGCTATTCAGCGTTTTGGTACCCAATACACCTTAATACCGAGAGGGGATACTAAATTTAAGCGTGGTGACAATGTTGTATTTATAACCTCTGAAGGTGGTGCTGAAGAACTTTGTAGGCTAACTGGAAAATCAAACAGTGAAATAAAAAGTGTTATGATTTTAGGTGGTAGCCAGATTGGTTATAAAACTGCTAGAGATTTATCGGAAAAAGGCTTTAATGTGAAGCTCTTGGAAAAAGATAAAGAACGTGCTTTTGATATTGCCGACGAGTTACCTAACGTTTTAGTGATTCAAAGTGATGGCAGGAATGTGGATATTTTAGATGAAGAGAATATAGGGGATATGGATGCTTTTATTGCCGTGGGTGGTAATTCAGAAACAAATATCATGTCATGTTTAGTGGCCAAATCGAAAGGTGTTAAAAAAACCGTGGCTTTGGTGGAAAATATGGATTATTTTGAGTTATCCCACTCTGTAGGTATTGAAACACTTATTAATAAGAAACTTTTAGCTGCGAACAATATTTTTAGATACATTCGTAAAGGCGAAGTAGTCGCTATGACTAAACTTAGCAATATGAATGCTGAGTTGTTAGAGTTTGAAGTGAAAGCAACGTCGGCTATTTGTAATAAATATATTAAAAATTTAGATTTTCCAAGGTCAGCCATTATTGGTGGTGTGGTTAGAAATGGAGAGGGTGTTATTGCCTTGGGCGATTTTAAAATTAGAGAAGGCGATAGAGTTGTAGTTTGTAGCCTATTACAATCTATAAAAGGTGTAGAAAAACTATTCCGTTAATTTAGTGTAATACCACATGAAACTTAATTACAAAATCATTTTTCACTTTCTTGGGCTTTTATTATTGTTTAATGGCGGTTTTATGCTATTGTCTGCACTTATGAGTTTAATTTATAAAGATGGTGTAACATTTAAAATATTTTTAGCCGGTATTGTAACTTTAATAGTTGGTGTTATTGTTATGGTTTTTACAAAAAAGCATAACAAGGAAATGAACAAAAGAGAAGGCTATATCGTTGTAAGTTTCGGTTGGATTATTATGTCTTTATCAGGTACATTGCCATATGTGTTTACCGAAAGTATTCCTAATTTTACAAATGCTTTTTTCGAAACCATATCTGGATACACTACAACAGGCGCATCCATTTTAAACGATATTGAGGCCGTTCCAAAAGGTGTGTTGTTTTGGAGAAGTTTAACCCACTGGATAGGTGGCATGGGGATTATTGTGTTGGCAATAGCCATTTTGCCTTTGTTAGGCATAGGCGGAATGCAGCTTTTTGCAGCCGAAGCACCAGGGCCTAGTGCCGATAAACTGCATCCTAGGATTACAGATACTGCAAAAAGATTATGGCTTATATATTTCGGTTATACAGCAGCAGAAACGTTATTGTTAAAGGTAGCAGGCATGTCTTTTTTTGATGCTATAAACCATGCTTTATGCACACTTTCAACAGGCGGTTTTTCAACTAAAAATGCAAGTGTCGCATATTGGAATGGAGAACCAATAATTCAGTATATTATTATACTTTTTATGTTTTTAGCGGGAACAAACTTTGTGCTGAGTTATTTTGCGTTTAAAGGAAAAGTTCAAAAAATCATACATGACGAAGAGTTTAAACTTTATTTCAAATTTGTTGCTATTTTTACTTTAATAGCAGCATTTATTATATATTTTAGGGCAGATGTTTCAATGTCTTCAATAACACATCCAATGGTTTGGGGCGAAGGTGAAAGTGCTTTTAGGCACGCTTTGTTTCAAGTGCTTGCTATAATAACAACAACAGGTTTTGTAACTGCGGATTATACCTTGTGGACCCCTTTTTTAATGGTATTCTTTTTTGGGCTTATGTTTCTGGGAGGGTCAGCGGGTAGTACCTCAGGAGGTGTGAAAGTCGTGCGCCAATTAATACTTATTAAAAACGGGTTTTTAGAGTTTAAACGCACCCTGCATCCAAGTGCGATTTTACCAGTACGCTATAATAAAAGAGCTATTTCTGGCGATATTGTATTTAATATTCTTGCATTTTTTATCCTTTATATGCTTTCCTTTATTATCGGTGCTTTGGGCTTTTCTATGATGGAAATCGATTTTAAATCTGCCATTGGTTTAGCGGCATCAACCTTAGGAAATGTAGGTCCGGCATTAGGCGATTTTGGCCCTGTAAATAACTATGCTCCATTACCAGCAATCGGTAAATGGTGGGCATCGTTTTTAATGCTTATTGGTCGTTTGGAGTTGTTTACCGTGCTTATTTTATTTACGCCATTTTTTTGGCGAAATAGATAGAAGCTTGTTTTTTTATTTTCATGTAGGTGGAAATCTTATAAGTTAGAAATCAATATATATTTGGGCGTTACCACAAGGGTCGGGCTTTTCGTTACAAGTCCTCGCTACACCAATAAAAATTGGTATTGCTGTGGGCTTTCCACTGCAATCCCTAACGCGAGCATATTTACTATCTTAATTTTTTAAATTAAACTTATTTTGTTTTTGAAGAGTTTTGTTTAATATTCTTATGGATATGAAATCGGTTCAATGTTTTTAGCCGATGTTGAAAGAAGGTAGCTGAAATCTATTGCAAAGTTAAGTTGGCTATTATAAATTCATTACTAAGCTATATCAATTGGTTTTAGTGATAGTTATTAATAGACAATAGTACTACTTATAAATAAATGTGCTAATTCACTCGCTTAAATTATAGAAATCCTTAAAGCGGGTTTATCTTATAACATCTTGTTTTGAATACCCAATTAATTCATTTTTTGGAAGATAAATAGAAATGTAAAGACCTTTCAGGTTTTAAAACTTATATATTTTTTATTTTTGTAATTGAGAATTTACGGATTTGCTCGCGTTAAGGATAGTAGTTAAAAGCCCACAGCCCGACATAGGAGGTGCGAGGACTTGTAGCGGATAGCCTAACCCCTTGTGGGTAACGCCCAAATATTGTTTAAAATAAAAAAAACCTGCCTGGTTTTAAAAGCTTGACAGGTTTTGAAATATAAATTATTTAGGCTTGCGTTTAATTCACAACCTCTTTAATGCGTTTTATAGCTTCAATGATTTGTTCTTTTGAAGCTGCATAAGAAATTCTAATACAATCAGGATTTCCAAAAGCTTCACCGGTTACAGTAGCTACAAGTGCTTCTTCTAATAAATACAATGAAAAATCGGTAGCGTTGTTTATGGTTTTACCACGTAATGTTTTTCCGAAGAAATGCGTTATGTTAGGGAATATGTAAAAAGCACCATCTGGTGTGTTGGATTTAAAACCTTCTATTTCGCCAACTAATTTCAAAATCAAATCACGGCGCTCTTTAAACTCGTCAATCATAAATTGAACTTTAGATGGAGACTCGTTTAAGGCAGTTATTACAGCACGTTGTGCAATACAATTAGCGCCACTCGTCATTTGTCCTTGCATTTTGTTGCAGGCTCTTGCAATGTTTTCTGGCCCGCCAATATAACCAATACGCCAACCCGTCATCGCAAATGCTTTTGAAACACCGTTTACAGTAATAGTATTGTTATACATATCTTCAAACTCAGCCATACTAGCATGACCATCGCCATAGTTTATATGTTCATAAATTTCATCGGAAACCACATAAATGTTCGGGTACTTTACCAGCACATCAGCTAACCGTCTTAATTCAGATTTGCTATACACAGAACCACTTGGGTTGCAAGGTGAACTGAACCAAATCATTTTTGTATTTGGTGTAATAGCAGCTTCAAGTTGAGCTGGTGTCATTTTAAAATCAGTATCTATAGACGTTTTAACCTCTACAGGCACACCATCATAAAGTTTTACGATATCAGAGTAACTAACCCAGTAAGGGCAAGGTAAAATAACTTCATCACCTTCATTTAGCATAACACCTGCGATATTTGCTAAAGATTGCTTAGCACCCGTAGAAACAACTATTTGAGACGCTGTATATGTTAGATTGTTATCACGTTTAAATTTAGTAATAATAGCATCTTTTAACTCGCCATAACCATCAACTGGAGAATAGGAGTTGTAATTATCATTAACGGCTTGAATAGCAGCGTTTTTAATAAAATCTGGAGTGTTGAAATCAGGTTCACCTAAACTAAGGCCTATAATATCTTTTCCTTCGCCTCTAAGTTCTCTTGCTTTTGCTGCCATTGCTAAAGTAGCAGACGTAGCCATGTTTAAAATTCTATCAGATAGTAATTGCATTTTGTTTATTTGTTTGATAAGTAAATAAAAATTTTAGGCTAAACTAGGTTTTTGTCCCAGTGTTTTTAATTGATTGTAGTGCTCTGCTACAGCTTGCCAAAACGTATGGTATTCATTATAAGGCAAGCTAAATTCTTGTGCAGTTTCCTTAACGATTTTAGCTATTTTACTATAATGTACGTGGCTTATATTGGCAAATAAATGGTGTTCTACTTGTCTGTTTAAGCCACCCGTGTAAAATTCTGCCAACCAACTTTTTGGTGAAAAATTAGAAGTTGTAAACAATTGATGAATAGCCCAAGTGTTTTTCATATTGCCAGCTTCATCAGGTAGTGGCATTTCTGTATTAGGCATAACATGTGCTAATTGAAACACGACACTTAAAATAATACCAGCAGTATAATGCATCACTATAAACCCTATTAAAACTTCCCACCAAGCAAAACCTAAAAATAATGGTAATACCACCCATAAGGAATAATATACAATTTTACCTATAATAAGCTTTGTCCATTGTGTAGCAGGATTTGGCATCTTACCATACGCTAATTTTCTTTTAAGGTACTTGTAGGTCTGAATAAAATCAGTAGTAATAGCCCAGTTTGCAGTTAACAGACCGTATAGGAAAAACGCATAGTATTTTTGATATTGATGTATTTTAAACCATTTAGAGTGTTTGGAAAATCTGATAATTCTACCGGCATCAATATCTTCATCATGCCCTTGAATATTAGTGTAGGTGTGATGTAAAACATTGTGCTGTACTTTCCAATTATAATCGTTTCCAGCAAGAATATAAATACTGCTTCCCATTAATTTGTTAACCCATTTTTTACTCGAAAAAGAGCCGTGGTTTGCATCGTGCATAACGTTCATACCAACGCCAGCCATACCAACACCAACTATGACCATCCCTAGCATTTGTGCCCATCCAGGTAAATCAATAGTTAATATTAAAATTGCGGGAACCAGAAGTAATGAGAACATTATAATGGCTTTCACATATAATTTCCAATTTCCGGTACGCTTTAAACCGTTTTCTTTGAAATAGTTGTTAACACGTTTGTTAAGTGTTTTAAAAAACTTTGCAGGATCTTTTCTTGAAAATGAAAGTGCTTGTTTTGTCATGCTTAATGTCTTTAATATGATACATAATAAAATTGTTTGTCATACCTGTGGCAAAGATAGGTATAAACCGTTTGAACTAATACCATTTTTTTATAAAAATATGAATAGAAAAAGTATATTTTTGTTGAAAATTTAACAAAAATGCAATTACTTTTAAAGTACTTTCCTAACCTAACAGAAAACCAAGTTCAACAATTTGAAAATCTGGAATCGTTATATCAAGATTGGAATTTAAAGATTAATGTAGTGTCTAGAAAGGATATTGATGAGCTTTACATAAGGCATGTATTACATTCTCTAGGTATAGCCAAAATTGTAAATTTTAAAGATGGAACTAAACTACTTGATGTCGGTACAGGCGGTGGTTTTCCTGGAATTCCTTTGGCTATTTTGTTTCCAGAATCGTCATTTCATTTGGTTGATAGTATAGCCAAAAAGCTAAAAGTAGTTGATGAGGTTGTTGCAGGTTTAGGCTTAACAAATGTAAAAACAACGCATAGTAGAGTAGAGGCTATTAATGGGAATTATGATTTTATAGTAAGTCGTGCAGTAGCCGCAATGCCGACTTTTGTACATTGGGTAAAAGGTAAAATAGCAAAACAGCAAAATCACGACGTTAAAAATGGCATCCTGTATTTAAAAGGTGGTGATTTAACTGAGGAACTTAAAGGATATAAAACAACAACCATTTATAATTTAAGTGATTTTTTTGAAGAAGATTTCTATGAAACCAAAAAATTGGTGCATCTTCCTCTAAAATTTAGAGGATAGTTAAATGTGTGTTATTCCAGTTTAACCAATGCATTTATGGCATTGTTGAAATAAAAATATTGACTGTCAAACCAATATGTGTTATTATAATCTTGAATTGAAGATACTTTTCCGCTAGGAATAACTATAGCATTAGCACGGTTAAAATTTAGTTTTGCATTAGCGATATCATCAATTTTCAAGTAAGCCATAGCAAGACCTAAATAGGCATCAAAATCCATAGCATCAAATTTAATAGCTTCGGAAAAATCAGAAATAGCATTATTAAATTTTCCAATAAATAAATTTGAAGCACCCCTGTAAAAATAAGCAAAGGCATTATTTTTATTAAGCCTTAAGGATTTGGTTAAATCGGCGTTAGCTTCTTCATAATATTTAATGTATATTAAAAAAGCACCTCTATTATAATAATTATCAGCGATAGGTTCAATCAAAATAGCGGTAGAATAATCGTTTAGTGCATTTTTAAATTGCTTAATAGCCTTATATGCCGAAGCTCTTAATATATAAGTATTGGAGTTTTCAGGAACTGCCTTAATAACATTCTTAAAATCTTTTATGGCATCTTCATATTCCTCTAAATCAAGTTTTACACAAGCTAAACTGTATAGTGCATCGATAAAATTTTCATCAACCATAAAAGCTTTAGCATAATCTTCTTTTGCACCTATAAAATTTTTTAAACTATATCTGGAATTCCCCCTATTAAAATACGTGTCGGCATCAGGTTCTTCAACAATAATTTTAGAGTAATCAACAATAGCACCATTGTAATCTCCTAAATCGTTTTTAGCAATACCTCTATAAAAATATGCGTCCAGATTTTTAGGCTCTTCAGAAATAACTTCAGTTAAAAGTTTGATTTTTTCGTTTAGGTCTGTTGTTCTAAGCGCTTTTCTAAATACCTTTTTAGCCTGCCCAAAGGAAAGTAAAGGTAAAACGACTGTTATAAGTAGTAATATTTTTTTCATCAGCAATATTTATTAAACAAAAAACATGCCGTTAATTTGTTTGAGGAAATCTAAGTGAAGATAAATTATTTTTATAAAATAATAAAAATTATAAAACAATAAATTTAGCTGGTTATAAATAATTTGGGCGTTACCCCGAAAAGGGGTCAGGCTTTCCGTTATATCTTTTTAAAAAAAAATAATTGAAAAACCGAAGGTCTTTAATGTCTTTCTGAATTTTTGTAAGTAACGAACATCAGTTGAATCCATTTTTAAAAAGGATGCCACTTCAATACTTAACGCAGCTTGGTTTGGAGAAAGAAGTACTCGCTTAAAGTTTTTTCTTTTAAATAGATGTATGTTGCTTTCTGTTAACCTCGAGCTTCTACTCATTCTTTCTTTACATAAGTCGCAGACATTTTTTGCTTAATTTTAAATTTAACCCACCTTTTTAATACGGAATTTCTAGACGATTTCAATGTAGTTACTACAATTAAAAAGAAGTCGATATTTTTCAGAATTTTGGTTTTAATGTTTTACAACTCGTTGTATAGGTTTTTTATTATGTATACTACCCCGTAAATAAATCAGGATATAGTAAGTTTTTAGTCATTGCTATACCGTTAGGGTAATTTTTTTTAAGAAAAAGCAAAAAAATCCCAAGCCGAAGCTAAGGATTAAAATATTTTTGAAATTTCTTTTTTCAAAGAAATTCGTTATTCCCCCAAAAACGGATATCTATAATCCGTAGGTGTTACAAATGTTTCCTTAATCATTCTAGGCGATACCCATCGCAATAAGTTTTGGGCACTACCTGCCTTATCATTGGTTCCAGATGCTCTTGCTCCCCCAAAAGGTTGTTGCCCTACTACAGCACCAGTTGGTTTATCATTAATATAAAAATTACCTGCACAATTCTGTAAAGCTTCTGTAGCTTGTGTAATCGCATATCTATCTTTAGCTATAATAGCACCAGTTAAAGCATAGTCACTAGTTTCATCTACGAGTTTTAAAGTTTCAGTATAAGTATTATCCTCATAAACATAAATTGTCATTACTGGTCCAAAAAGTTCTGTGGACATGGTCGTGTATTTTGGATTTGTAGTAACAATAACGGTAGGTTCAATAAAATATCCTTTGCTTTTATCATAATTTCCACCAACTATAATGTTTGCATCATTATCAGATTTTGCACGATCGATATGTTTTGCCAATTTATCAAAAGAGCCTTCATGAATCACAGCGGTAATAAAGTTGCTCATGTCTTCTGGAGAACCCATTTTAAGTGATTTTACATCTTCAATTACAAATTTTTTCACATCTGTCCAAAGGCGCTTTGGAATGTAAGCTCTGGAAGCTGCACTACATTTTTGTCCTTGAAATTCAAAAGCCCCACGAACAATGGCAGTAGCAACTTGTTTCGCATCAGCGGATTTATGAGCGATAATAAAATCTTTCCCACCTGTTTCTCCAACAATTTTTGGATAGGTTTTATAGTTGTGGATATTATTACCTATTTGTTTCCAAAGTTCTTTAAATATATATGTTGATCCAGTAAAATGTAATCCAGAAAAATCAGGACTTGCTAGTACCGTATTTGTAATCATAACAGGGTCTCCAAAAACAACATTGATTACACCTGGAGGTACTCCAGCTTCCTCAAAAACATCCATAATCACTTTGGCTGAATACACTTGACTATCACTAGGTTTCCAAACCACGACGTTACCCATTAACGCCATACAGGCTGGTAAGTTTCCAGCAATTGCAGTAAAGTTAAAAGGTGTAACGGCATAGGTAAACCCTTCAAGTGGACGATATTCCACACGGTTCCAAGCATCATTCGTGCTTTCCGGTTGCTCCATGTAAATGTCTGTCATAAATTGAACATTAAAACGTAAAAAATCTATAAACTCACAAGCCGCATCAATTTCCGCTTGGTGAATGGTTTTAGATTGTGCAATCATAGTTGCAGCATTTATTTTTGCACGGTAAGGACCGGCAATAAGTTCTGCAGCTTTTAAAAATATACCGGCACGTTGTTCCCACGGCATGTGCGACCATATTTTTCGAGCTTCTAATGCCGTAGAGATAGCATCGTCAATATGTTTTTGTTCAGCTACATGGTACGTTCCTACAACATGTTTGTGGTCGTGTGGTGGCGACAACGTCATGGTATTTCCGGTTTTAATGTTTTCCCCGTTTATATATAAAGGCACGTCAATCTTACTATTAAACATGGCTTTATAAGTCTTTGTAACTGCATCGCGTTCTGGAGATCCAGGAGCATAAGATTTTACAGGTTCGTTAACAGCAATTGGTACATTAAAAAAGCCTTTTCCCATGATTTCTAGATTTATGTTATTGAATATTCAGTAAATGTGCTGCAAATTTAAGAATAATTAAACGATTATATTGGTGCAAGACTTCTTAAAAGCAAGTTAAATTTTATTTATTTTTTGTAAGTTGCCGAAGCGTTTTAAGACTAGGTTTATATGTGTACAGTTACGATAATTCCCATTGGTAATAGTGACTTTGTGTTAACTACAAATAGGGATGAAGCTCCAGATAGAAACTCCCTAGATCCAGATTTTTATACTATTAATCATACTAAATTACTGTTTCCTAAAGATAAAATGGGAGGGACTTGGATTGGTGTAAGTGAAAAAAATCGGGTTGTTTGTGTATTAAATGGCGGGTTTGTTAAACATGAACGGCTACCAAGTTATAGAAAGAGTAGAGGTGTTGTGGCTAACGACCTTATGGTTTCTAATAATATTATTAAAACGGTTGAAGATTACAATCTTGATAATATAGAACCTTTTACTATTGTGATAGCAGATTGGAATAATGGATTGAAATTCTATGAGCTTGTCTGGGATGGAAAATATAAGCATTTTACGCCATTACCTTTTGATTCACGAATATGGTCATCTTCTACATTATACACGGAAAGTATGCAAAGAGAACGTCAGCAATGGTTTGAAAATTTTGAAGCTATATTTGACTTAAACGCTTATTCTTTATTGGGTTTCCATAAGAAAACTGACCTTGAAAATATGGATTATGGCGTTATTATGAATCGTGGCTTTGTTAAAACGACAAGTGTTACTCAGGTTGAAAAAATTGGCAATACAGTTAGTATGCGCTACGAAAACCTACAAAATAAAATAGTTACAAACAAACATTTAATTATTCAGAAGTAAATAATGGTTAATACGGGTATTATTTTAACATTGGCATATCCCGATACTATTGTTATGGTATCTGAGGAATGGTTTTCTCCCTTTTTGAAGTTTATTGGTGTTGGTAAGAAAGATTATTTACGAGCAGGTCATGCCGCTTTGGTGTTGATTGATAAACAAACAGGTGTTTTAGAATATCATGATTTTGGACGCTATATTACCCCAGAACCAAACGGACGCGTTCGTGGAAGCGATACCGATAACGAATTGCATTTTTCAATAGAAGCTAAAATTGAAAACGATAAAATAAAAAATTTAGATGCTATTTTAGAGTTCTTAGGCACGCACCCTAAATTAACGCATGGCGATGGCAAACTAGTAGCTTCAGTTTGTAACGCGGTTAATTACCAAAAAGCACGAATGCATATTAGCAAAATGCAAAACAAACATTTTATTAGATATGCAGCATTTATAAAAGAGGCTTGCAATTGTGCGCGTTTTGTAACCGATACATTGATTGCTTCGGTAACAGATTTTGAAATGAAAAAGAACCTTGAAAACTCGAAATGGTTTACACCAAGTACGGTTGGTAATGTATTGCTCGCCAATTCAGAAAACAATACTTATGAGGTTTCTGAAATAGGTCAGATTTCAAAGTTTCAAGGCTCTCAGAGGAGTGAGAATTTACGTTGCTTTTTAGATAAGTTAAAAAATCATAAAGTGAATTTGGTTGGCACATTAAAACCAAAACATGTTAATGGTTTACATGAAAAGGCACAATGGCTTTCTGGTATTGCTGCTGGTGCTTGGTTTGAATTACATGATTTAGGAGATAAGCATAAATACCGATTTAGACGTATTTCTCCCTACGGAAATATAGATTGTGATGCTGTTTACATTGTTAATCATGATGTGTTTAAATATGATTTAGAATTTGAGTTTGTTCATTATTCAAATTGTAATTTTTTTAATGTGAAGCAAAATAGCAAGGTTTTTAGGTTTGAAAGAAAAACGTTTTAGATAATAGAATAAAAAATCTTTACAGATAATTATGATAAAGTATTTTACATATCCTAATGTTTTTTGGTGTTGGATATAACATTAAATTTATCTTGATTTTTTTATATCATCAACAAGTAAATATGTGTTTGTTTAGTGTAAGTTTTAACTGTAATAAAATTGCGTTAGGGATTGCAGTGTAAAGCCCACAGCCCGACTTTGGAGGAGCGAGGACTTGCAGCGTAAAGCCCGACCCTTGTGGTAACGCCCAAATAATATTAATATATAAAATATATGTAATTTAAATTACACATTGCTTAATGGCATTAAAAGTGTAATTTGAAATAATGAACTAATTTATAGCAAAAGGCGCACTCAATTTAAATGTTGGGATAGTTACTTGAAACTTTTGCGTTGTAGTGAAGTTTACCATACCGTAATGCCCTTGCATAGCGCCAAAAGGGGAAGTGAGTAAACAGCCTGAAGTATAGGTATGGGATTCGCCTGGTTTAAGTACAGGTTTTTTGCCGATAACACCTTCGCCAGAAACGGTTTCGATATTGTTTAATGCGTCTAAAATTTCCCAATGGCGCGCGTTAAGTTGCACAGAATCCTTACTCTGGTTTTCGATAGTTATTGTATAGCCAAAGGCAAACTGTATTTTATAGTTTTTATAAAATGAGCCTTCGTAGTTAGTTTCTACTGAAATTTTAATGCCTTTTGTAACTTGTTGAACCATTGATATGCAAAGTGTTAGCCTAAGCTAAAATAATAAATATTAAGTAGTTAGTATAATTTTTAACATGTTTGATTAAAAAAAACAGGTAAATTATAGTTTAAACCTATAATATTTGATGATTTTACATTTAAAACCCAATATACCTTGTTGTTTTTGATGTTTTATGTGGTTTAGTTTGAAATGTTAATGGATGAAACCTCGTTAAACCCAATAATTCTGTCGTATCGTGCACCTAAATCCCTATAATAAACCAGCACTTTATAGTTGTTTTCGGTTTGCCAAAAGTTACCGCTTATGGCGCCTTCGTTTAAAGTGCCATTTTTATTTAATATAACGTATTTGTAATTATAAAACCCTTGTTTTAGCCTCATGCTATTTTCGTAAAGACCACTCTTTGCGTTGAACATCATTTTATTGGAATTTGTAAGTGCATAATTATTATAATTACCATAAATATAAATTTGTTCGCCACTTGTAAGTTCTGGATATTTTAATGAGAAATGGACTTGCACGTAATCGGCCTCAATAGAAACATCGTCCCTGTCTATAGCTACAATTTTAAATTGCCCATTAATATCTGGGTTGTAAGTGTAGGGTACATTATTTCTTGGTATATCGGTAAACAAATACGACTGATAAATATCTTCTAGAGCAATAGCTTGGACACGCATCGTGGCGGCTCTAACATCTTTCGTTTCAAAAAACAAATACTCGTTTCCTGCAGGAAATGCTGTTTCTTTTACATATCTGTAAATAAGTTTATTGCCAATGGTGTATTGTGGTTTTAGGTTTGAAATGGCTGTGTTTAAATTTCTATTTTGTATTATTCGTGTCTTTACTGTTTGCAACGGGTTGTTTATTTGTGTGCCAGTAGTAATTTCAATATCTACTGTTTGGGTAGTTTCTATAGTGCTTACATCTCGAGATCTTTTAATCACAATACTAGGCGTTACAATGCCTTCGTACATCATAAATTTTCTAGAGAATACTAAATCGCCACTTGTGTTATAAATTGAAATAATATAATTACCCGATACTTTTAAGCTTTTGGTTTGCTGGTTTGGTATAGATAATTTATAGTGCGAATACATTTGAAAGGTATTAAACGAGTTTGTGTAATCTTGAATTCTAAAATTATCAACTCCTAAAAGAAATTCTGGTTTTACAAGTACGGATTCCTTCCAATCGTAATCATAATGTTCGATTTTGTAATAAAAATCTCGCTCATCATCAACTAAAGCGTCAAACTCAAGATAAAACGTTTCTCCCAATTTTAAAATGGGCAGTTCTCCTAAATTACTACTATTACTTTTAAAAGTAATAGATTTTATATACTCTGGAGGGTTCATTTCTGCTACTTGACCGTAAATAAATCCAGTAGCTATAAAACAAAACCAATTTAAGGTTAGCTTTAAAGACATTTTTTTGCTTTTTTGTAAAGATAAGCAAAATCTATGCCTAAGCTGAATCTTTTATTTAGAACTAATATAAATAGTGCTAAGGGGGCAATTTGATGACTATTTTAGCTATTTATTCGTATTTTTGCAGCGCTTTTTAGACAATTAATTTCAATAAAAATAAATATGTCAAACGACATTCGGATTAAAAAAGGTCTGGACATTAAACTTATAGGTGAAGCTGATAAAACCGTTGAACAAGCGATTATTAGTAATTATTGCACCGTAAGACCAGAAGATTTTCACGGTGTAATACCAAAACTTGTTGCAAAAGAAGGAACCTTAGTTAATGCTGGGAGTATTTTGTTTTACGATAAATCTCAAGAAGCTGTTAAGTTCTTATCACCCGTTTCAGGAAAAATAGTTGAGGTGGTTAGAGGGCCAAAAAGACGTATAGATGCCATTAAAATTGCAGCAGATAAAACACAAGCTTTTGAGGATTTTGGAAAGTTTAATGTGGAAGCTTCTAAACCTGAGGATATAAAAGCACATTTACTAGCTTCTGGGTGTTGGCCGTTTATTAAACAACGTCCGTATGATGTGATTGCAAATCCAGAAAAGTCGCCAAAAGCGATATTTGTTTCAGCTTATGCAAGTGCGCCTCTAGCAGCCGATTTAGATTTTACCCTACAAGGTAAAGAAGCAGAGTTACAAGCAGCAGTTTCTGCTTTAGGTAAATTAACCGAAGGTAAAGTACACGTTTCTGTTGGTAAAAACGGGAATTCGCCACTTGCTGATTTGTCAGGTATTACTTTACACAAAGTTTCTGGACCTCATCCATCAGGTAATGTGGGAACTCAAATTAATAAAATTGACCCAGTTAACAAAGGCGAAGTGGTCTGGACGGTTAATCCACAAGACTTAGTTGTTATTGGAGAGTTGCTTTTAACAGGTAAATTCAATGTAGAGCGTATTGTAGCTTTGGTTGGATCTTCTGTTGAAAAACCAAGATACTTTAAAACACTTGCTGGTAGTGAAATATCGACTATCATTTATGATAAAGGTGTTGCAAAAAAAGGTAATGACCGTATTATTTCTGGTAATGTATTATCAGGAAAACAAATAGATCCAGATGGAAGTTTAGATTATTATAGCAACGTGGTTTCTGTAATTCCAGAAGGTGATGATTATGAGTTTTTTGGCTGGAACAAACCCGTTTTTAATAAGGTTTCCACCTCTAGAGCATTAACGTTTTCATGGTTAAACCCAAATAAAAAATTCGATTTAAATACAAATACCAATGGTGAGCACAGAGCGTTTGTAACAACTGGAACTTACGAAGAAGTGTTTCCATTGGATATTTTTCCATTACAAATCTTAAAAGCTTGTATGTATCAAGATTTAGATGAAATGGAAGCTTTAGGAATGTACGAAGTTGCACCTGAGGATTTTGCGTTAACAGAATTTGTATGTGTTTCTAAACAACCACATCAAAAAATTATAAGACAAGGTTTAGACTTAATGCTTAAAGAAATAGGGTGATGGATTTAAAGACAAGATTACATATTTTAAAGAGAAAGTACAGGAATAAAAAAATGGCTCCTGCCTTTAATGCGCTTCATACTTTTTTGTACTTGCCAAATGAGACAACGCACAACGGAACTCATATAAAAGTTGCTGACGATTTAAAGCGTACCATGAATACAGTTATTATGGCATTAGTGCCATGTTTAATTTTTGGTATGTTCAATGCAGGATATCAACACTATTTAGCATTAGGTGAAATTGAATCAGCAAATGGATTTTTAGGGGCTTCATTTTGGACTTTGGATAACCTACTGGTTGGTTTGTTCCAAGTGCTACCATTGGTCGTGGTATCGTACGGTGTTGGTTTATTAGTTGAATTTATATTTGCTATTATTAAAGGTCATGAAGTTGAAGAAGGTTATTTGGTAACTGGTATGTTAGTGCCATTAATTGTTCCTGTAGATATTCCCTTATGGATGTTAGCAGTAGCTGTTGTTTTTGGTGTTGTTATAGGAAAAGAAGTTTTTGGTGGCACAGGAATGAATATATTGAATCCTGCTTTAACCATTAGAGCTTTCTTATTTTTTGCATACCCAACTTGGATGTCTGGTGATAAAGTTTGGGTACATGGTGCAGTTGAACGTGCCGGTACACCAGATGCTATTTCTGGAGAAACCATACTTGGAAGTTTAGCTCAAAACAATGGTGCATTAGGACATGATGTTTGGGACATGTTTTGGGGAATTATACCTGGATCGGTAGGCGAGACTTCAAAATTCTTAATTATCATAGGTGCATTATTCTTAATATTTACAAAAATAGGAAGTTGGAGAATTATACTTTCAACGTTAATAGGAGCCTTAACTATGGGCTTAATATTCAACGGTGTTGTCGATGCGGGTTGGATTCCTGAAACAAGTAAGTTCTATGGGTTAATGAATGTTCCTTTTTGGCAACATCTAATTATAGGGAGTATTTTATTTGGTGCGGTTTATATGGCAACAGATCCTGTTACGGCATCTCAAACAAATAAAGGAAAATGGATTTATGGTTTCTTAATTGGATTTATATCCATAATGATTCGCGTATTCAATCCAGCATATCCAGAAGGTGTATTCTTAGCAATACTTTTAATGAATGTTTTTGCGCCAACTATAGATCACTATGTGGTTCAAGCCAATGTGAAACGAAGAATGAAACGTGTAAAAGTTAAAACAGCATAAATATGGCAGTTAACACAGATAAAAATTTATACACTATAATCTTTGCCGTAGCCATGGTATTGGTTGTAGGTTCTCTATTAGCTTTTACAGCATCGACTTTAAAGCCTAATATTGATGAAAATAAGCGTATGGAAAAGCAACAGAATATTCTGTATGCTATGGGAATAAATGGTAATGAGGGTACAGGAGATATCACTTTCATATCAACCGATAAGGTAGCAGATGCTTTTACATCTAATGTTTCTGAACAATTAGTTTTAGAATCAAAAGATGGCAAAATAATCAATCAAATGACACGTCAGGAATTTATGGATTCCAAAGACGAAGGAAAGGGTATGGAGCCTTATTTGATTGATGTTAAAAAACAACAAACGCGGGCTAAAGAAGGCAAATCAAGGTTTTTGCCTTTGTTTGTTGGTAAGCAAGAGGGCGAAACAGTTTATATAGCACCAATTAGAGGAAAAGGGCTTTGGGATGCTATATGGGGTTTTGTCGCTTTAGATGATGAAATGGTTGTGAAAGGTACATTTTTCGACCATGCTGGTGAAACACCTGGATTAGGTGCTAATATCAAGCAGCGTTATTTTATGGACGATTTTTATGGCGAAAGATTACTTACAGAAGCTGGTGTTTTTAAAGGTATTTCAGTTGCTAAAGGAAATAATGATCCTAAAAATAACACCAAAGACGACTACGAAGTTGATGCTTTAGCTGGTGCAACAATAACCGGTGATGGTGTATCTGCAATGATAAAGAAAGATTTAAAATTGTATTTACCATTCTTTCAGAATTTAAAAACAAAAACAAACTAGTATGGGACTACTATCAAAAAAAGATACGAAGTTAATTACGGATCCATTAGCAGATAACAACCCAATTACCATTCAGGTATTAGGGATTTGCTCTGCATTAGCAATTACGGCAGAACTTAAAGCATCTTTAGTAATGGGAGTTGCTGTACTCTTTGTTCTTGGTGTTGGTAATGTTGTTATATCTTTAATGAGAAACATCATACCATCAAAAATTAGAATTATTGTACAACTTATTGTAGTTGCTGCATTAGTAATTATTGTTGATCAAGTATTAAAAGCTTTTGCTTTTGAGTTAAGTAAAACACTCTCAGTATTTATAGGGCTTATTATTACAAATTGTATTATCATGGGGCGTTTTGAAGCTTTCGCTTTAGCTAATGGTCCTTGGAAATCGTTTTTAGATGGTATAGGTAATGCTCTAGGTTACGCAGTAATTTTAATAATGGTTGGTTTTTTTAGAGAACTATTAGGTTCAGGAACTTTATTTGGCATTCCTGTATTAGGGGATCCAATCGAGAAAACAGGAGTCTATTCTATAGGTTATGAAAACAATGGATTTATGTTAATGCCTCCAATGGCTTTAATTATAGTAGGTCTTATTATTTGGGTACAACGCAGCAGAAATAAAGCACTAATCGAAGATTAAAAAAAGGACTTTAAGTATATCAAGCGCCTAAAATGCTTAAAGTGAAAAAAATAAATTATTGTAAGTTTTAAACTTAAGGCATTTAAAACTTTTTGAACTTATAACTGAACAAATGATAGAACATTTAGAATTATTTTTCAAATCCATTTTTATAGATAATATGGTATTTGCGGTTTTTTTGGGTATGTGTTCATACTTAGCCGTATCCAAAAAGGTTGCAACTGCTGTTGGCCTTGGTGCAGCAGTAATATTTGTATTAGCAATTACAGTACCTTTAAACTGGTTATTAGATCAGTTTTTATTACAACCAGGTGCTTTATCTTGGTTAGACCCTGAATACGGTATTGGTGGTAGTCAGGAAATGGATTTAGGTTTTCTCTCTTTTATTATGTTTATTGCAACTATTGCAACTATGGTACAACTAGTAGAAATTGTAGTTGAAAAATTTTCACCATCATTATATAACTCACTTGGTATTTTCTTGCCGCTTATTGCAGTAAATTGTGCTATTTTAGGTGGGTCTTTATTTATGCAATCTCGTGAAATTGAAACTTTGGGTTTAGCCTTCAATTATGGGATTTCTTCAGGAATAGGGTGGTTTTTAGCTATTTTAGCTATTGCAGCTATTCGTGAGAAAATAAGATATAGTAATGTGCCTGCGCCTCTAAGAGGTTTAGGGATTACATTCATAATCACAGGATTAATGGGTATTGGTTTCTTAAGTTTTGGTGGTATGTTAACTGGTGGTGATGAAGAAGGTGAGCCAAGTACAGAAACAGCAATAAATACTGAGGATTTAAACACTCAAAACGCAAAAGATTTAGCAGATAACACTAAAATAATTAAGTAGTATATGATTTTAGCAGCAGGAACAACAGGAACAGTTTTAGCAACAGTTGCAGCGTTTTTACTAATTACGTTAGTACTTGTTAGTCTATTACTTTTTGTAAAACAAAAATTATCACCATCTGGTCCAGTAAAGATTAAAATTAATGGTGAACGTGAAATAGAAGTAGCCTCAGGAGGCAGTTTACTATCCACTTTAGGAGCAAATAAAATTTTCTTACCGTCTGCATGTGGTGGAGGTGGAACTTGCATTCAATGCGAATGTCACGTATTATCTGGTGGGGGCGAAGCTTTACCAACCGAGACACCTCACTTTTCTAGAAAAGAATTAGCACATGGTGCACGATTATCTTGTCAGGTTAAAGTAAAGCAGGATATGGATATTACTATTCCAGAAGAAGTTTTTGGAATAAAAAAATGGGAAGCAACTGTTGTTCGTAATTACAATGTAGCTTCTTTTATCAAGGAATTTGTTGTTGAAATTCCAGAGGATATGGGATATAAAGCAGGAGGGTATATTCAAATTGAAATTCCACCTTGTGAAGTTAAGTATTCAGATATGGATATTACAGCTCACCCAGAAGAGCATGATACGCCAGATAAGTTTCAAACAGAATGGGATAAATTTGGGTTGTGGCCTTTGGTAATGAAAAATACTGAAACTATTGAAAGAGCTTATTCAATGGCTTCTTTTCCTGCTGAAGGACGAGAAATTATGCTTAACGTTCGTGTAGCATGTCCTCCATGGGATCGTGCTAAAAACGGATGGATGGATGTTAACCCAGGTATCGCATCGTCTTATATATTTAATCAAAAACCAGGAGATAAAGTAACTATCTCTGGCCCTTATGGAGAATTCTTTATTAATGAGTCAGAAGCCGAAATGTTATATGTAGGCGGTGGCGCTGGTATGGCCCCAATGCGTTCACATTTATATCATTTATTTAGAACTTTAAAAACTGGAAGAAAAGTATCTTATTGGTACGGTGGTCGATCTAAACGTGAATTATTCTATTTAGAGCATTTTGAAGCTCTAGAACGAGATTTCCCTAACTTTAAATTTCACTTAGCATTATCTGAACCTATGGAAGAAGATAATTGGAAAGTAAAAGAAAATATTGATGGTGAAGGTGACGGTTTCGTTGGATTTATTCATAATTGTGTAATAGATCATTACTTGAGCAAGCATGAATCTCCTGAAGATATTGAACTGTATTTCTGCGGACCACCCTTAATGAACAAAGCTGTTCAAAAAATGGGTGAAGATTTTGGTATCCCAGATGAGCATATTAGGTTTGATGACTTTGGAGGATAAAAATTTAATATTTTAAACTACAATAGCCCCAATTATTTTTAATAGTTGGGGCTTTTTTTTAATTGTACCGTTTTTGATATGTTCTTTAAAATTTCTACAGAAATAGGTTTTACTATATAGTTAGAAACACTTTCATAATTATTTACTCGTTTAATATCCATAGGGTCAATGGATGAAGTCATAATATATATAGTTATTAACTTGTGGTTTTTTATTTTTATAAACTCATCTAAAAATTGCCAGCCATCCATAATTGGCATATTGATGTCAAGTAAGATTATATCTGGTATGTTTTTTTCAGAATCCACCATATTTGGTGCTAGTTTAGTAATCGCTTGGTGGCCATTATTAAAAATCATGAATGAATTACAAAAACCAGAAAGTTCCATCATCCGTTTAGCCCCAAAAATAAAAATCGGGTCATCATCAATAATACAAACAATATCAATTTTATTCATATTTTTTTAAAATATATATAAAAGGTTGTACCTACATTAACTTCGCTTTCTACTTTTATTTCCCCACCAATAGCTTCAATTTGGTTTTTGGTAATAAATAGACCTAAACCTTTAGAGTCTTTGTGTTTATGGAATGTTTTATACATTCCAAATAGTTTGTCTCCATAGGTTTCTAAATCAATACCTAAACCATGGTCCTTAATTTTAAGGACAATATAATTATCTTTTGTAAAGGTGTCAAGTTCAATTTTCGCAGTTTCGTTTGGTTTTCTGTACCTAATAGCATTGGTTAGAAAATTTAACAAAATACTATCCAAATATGCGGGAATGCCAAATATATATATATCAGGAGATACTCCAATACAGATTTTTGTTTTTGATTCTATAATTATGGCACTTATACTTCCCATAACTTTATTAAAACTCTCTAACAAATTTATACGCTCGAATTTAATATCTCCTTTAATATTTATTGCAGCTACATCATTTAGATTTTCAACTGTTTCACCCAATTGGCTCACAGCTTCTTCAATCATCGGGAAAACTTCATTTTTAGTGGTTTCTGGTAGATCCATTCTTACGATATCTAAAAGCATGTCTAGGTTACTATAGTGAGACCTTAAATTATGAGATACGATATGAGCGAAATTAAGAAGACGCTTATTTTGATCGTTAGTTTTAGCTAGTAACTTATTAACTTTATCATTATTATCTTTTTTTTGAGAAATATCAATAATTTGTGCTACAAAGTGTAAAGGTTTCCCATTATCTTTTTTTACTATTGATGTGGATAGTCGTGTCCAGATGGTTTTACCATTTTTTTTAACGCATCGTTTTTCTGTGGTGAAATTTTCAATTTTACCGTTTAACATTTTTGTTATAGCACTGTAGCCGATTTTTAAATCGTCCGGGTGCGTGATGTCTAAAAATGTTAATTGCTTTAGTTCTAATTCAGAATAACCAAGGATCTTGCATAAACTTTTGTTAACGTTTATCAAATTACCTTGAAGATCCAGAATAGCCATTCCAACTAATGCATAATCAAAAGTCTTCCTAAGTTGCTCTTCACTAATGGCTAATCTATTGGAGATTTTTGTTTTTTCATCTATATCTTGAAAAAGACCTTGAATTTTTATACAAATACCATTATCGATAATAGGTGTACCGATTACCCGTACCCATAAATCATTGCCTTTAGCTGTTACAATTTGAAGTTCTGTATCAAATTTTGTTTGATTGTCTATGCATTGTGTAAATAGCTTAGTAATTGTATTGCGACTGTAACCCTCTTTATAAAAATTTATACCTAATTCTACATTTGGCTCAAAATCATTATCTACTTCATGAATTTTTTTGGTTTCTGAACTCCAACGAAGCGCATTCGTAATTAAATTAAATTCCCAAGTACCAATTGACGCATATCGTTTAATGAAATCCAAAAGAAATTTATCGCTTATAAGGTTTGGAACCATATCGTTAGGTTTTATAATATTCAAATTAAAAAATTATAATATGATAATGATGAATGGATGAATCATTAACATAAGTTGAAAATAAATCGTTTAAAGTTGTAAATATAGGTTTAAAAGCATAAATAGTAGGTATATACTTTTTTTTATTTTATCTATAAATACCTTAATTTAAATTAGCTTTTTTTCTTGCAGGTTTTTTCTCTATATATAGCGAAAATCAGAAAAAAATACATTTAATCGTATTTTTTTTTAAAGTTTGAATTAATTAGAGACTGAATATTAAAGTTTGAATTTAATTATTTCAGATTTTAAAAACTTGAGTTTTATTTTCAAATTCAAATAATTTTGTGTAATCCATAACATTTGGGACATTATCTAAATCACATAAATAAGATATAACTGCGGTAAGGCCATTAAACAAAATCACTTTATCAGTTGGATTTCGTGGTTTTTCTTTTTTGTAGTGAAGGGGTAATTTATAACCACAGTTTTTCAGGAAAATATTTTCGATTCTTAATAATTCTAAGGGGGAATAGCCATTAAATTTTCGTCCTAAAGATTGATGCACTTTCCCAACATAGTTTAATTCCAAAGTACCATGAGAATTTGATAAATGTTTCCAGCTATACGTATTGTCTAGGATATTTCCAACGGCACATTGTATGCAGCATTCTGGAATTAATGTATTATTATGAAACGCTGTATAAAGTTTTTTTAAAGCAGATTCTAATCGAAACGTCGTTTTCATAGCATAAAGTTTTACTTAAAACTAATAATTTATTATTTCCTAACTGTGAAATTACTCTTAAAATTTTATTAAGTAATTACTAAGTAAGAATTTTACAACGTTAGGTGGGCATAAAATATAATAAGAGTTGCTATTTTATTGGTTTTGATTATATTACAGTTTAAACTTGATAAAACATTTATAACTTTTGTTGAAGCTTTTTAAAGATCAAGTTTAATAAACAAGGATGGTTTTAATATAGAATTCTAGGGCGAGTACTCCTAAAGTCTATAAACACACCTTATACCCCAAAGGAAGCTTCCAGGAGTATCTTCGTTAGTATAAACTGAAAACTTCCGAAACTAGAATTATAGATTAGGATAATTTTTAATATTTTGGTAGGTGGTTATATAGTTATTTTGGAAGTTCCTGTTCCAAAAAATAGATTAGAACAATGTGCAGATGCTTTAATAAGCTATTTTTTTGTTTCAAGGCAACATACCTGCTTAAAGCTTGCAATTCGTTAAGAATCTAATAGATTCTAGTATTTCGCCTTAGTATAACTTAAAAATGCATGTCGTAATTTCTGAGTCTAACTAAAGCTTTGAGAGTCCAAAGCTTGCAAGATTTAAATTTTTTTTTAGGAAAATACTTCTCATATTTTAATTGCTTCTTATGCTATGCTTAAAAACTTTAAAAATAACTATATGGGTTAATTAATCAGCAAATATTAAAATAAGTTTTTTACCAGTATTAGTATTGCTAAAGCTAAAATTTTTTTTAGCAAGTTCTGTATGGCCTTCTTTTAAATAGGCTAAACCTAAATAGAGGTAGGCATTATTTAAAAAAGTAAAGTCATCTTCTGCTTCAATAGAGTGCTCTAAATATGGAATGGCATCAGGAACATTCTTGTTTGCTAAATGGGCAACGCCTAAAAAGAAATTTAAAGTGTCATTTTCAGGCTGTTCTTCAACTAAAATTTTCCACTTTTCAATTGCCATATTGTAATTGCCACGTTTATATTGCACCATAGCATCGTTAAAAATAAAATTATCCTTGTTACTTGTTGGTAAACCTGGATATATTTTAAAATATTTAGCATAAAGTTTACTATTTTCTGGCGAACTAAAAAACATAATACTTCCTACGACAATAAAAATGGCAGCCGTTCCCGTAATTATGCTTAAAATTGAATATTTATTTTTTTTATAAAGTTTATCTTCAACTGGATGTTTCGGTATTTCTTTATAAAATCCTTTAGTCTGTTTTTTTGAAGTTTGCTGATCTTTTATTTTAAGCATAGTTTTAACATCTTCAACTGTAGTTTTAAAATCATTATCAAGCTCAAGTAGTTGATTGAAATCTTTCAATTCTTGAGTCGACATAGAACCGTTTATAAAACGTTCAATAATTTCTAATAATTCTTTTGATATGTTACTGCTATTTTTCAATTTCTTTTTTTAAGACTAAACACCACCAAATACTATATGTAATTAGTATGTTTTATTGGTTTTTTTAGATTAGACAGAATAATTAATATCGAACAATATTATTATTCGACATATTTAAATCAATTAAATTCTCTTCAAAATAAGGATGAACTTATGGAATATACAACTATTTCAATTTTAACTTATACTTTACTGTTGAATAACTAATATCTTGGTTATGTTTTAAGCTTACGTTCTAATTCTTATTTAAAGGATTAAATGGACTAATATATCATCTCATCTAAACAATTTTTAAATGTCTTGATCTGATTGGCTTTTTATAATATTTTACATTGAACTCATTTTAATTTTAACAATAAAAAGACAAAATTTGTTCAGATAAGATTATTTTTGATATGTATAGCTTTGCTAATGTTAAAAAAAATAAATATCAGGGCGGATTTTAGCCTTTTTTTAATAAACAGAAAAAGTCAAGATAAGTTCATTATGAGTAAACCATTAACAGATCAAGAATTACATAACCTAGCTATGAATCATGTTGGGAAAGATTTAGAGCAGCGTGGTTTCGAGTTTATTGCTGTAAACAGTAAGCTTAAAAAGCACCCCCAATTTGTGTGTATAGATAAAACTAAACAATATTTTTTTGTTATAGTTCGTGCTGTTATATTGCCGGAAAACCCAAATAACTACGATGTGGTTTGGATGGAGTCATTTAAAAAACATGCCAGAGGAAAAGGTGCTAAAGTATTGTATGCTGGAGTTGGAATTGGCAATATAGAAGGAGGTAAGGAACCTATTTATTTAAACCAAGATTATTTGTTGGAGTATAATGGTATTCAGGTTTTAGAAACCAATTTAAATTAAAGAACTGTTTATTACATGAAAAAATTTATTGGTATATTTATTATTGGTGTTTTGGTTTGTTGTAAAAGCAACCAAAAGAACACAAAAATCGTAGGAACAGTTTTTGGTACAAGTTATTCTGTTATTTACGATTCGGATATGAATTATAAAGTTCAATTTGATAGTCTCTTTTATGTTATTAATAAGTCTTTATCCACCTACCAAGCAAATTCGGATATTTCAAGATTGAATAGGAATGAATCTTTTAAAATAGATACTCATTTTATAAATGTTTATGACGCTTCAAAAAAAATATTTGAACAAACCGAAGGGGCTTTTGATCCTACTATAGGAAACGTTGTTAATGCATGGAAATTTGGTTCAGAATATACTGCGGGTGTTATTGATAGTTTAAGGGTTGATAGCTTAATGCAATATGTAGGTTACGGTAAAACCTTTAGGAATAATAACACCATTATAAAATCGAATCCTAACGTGTATTTAGAGTTTAATGCGATAGCAAAAGGATATGCGGTAGATGTAATCGGGAGGTATTTGGAGTCCAATTCCGTAAATAATTATTTAGTTGAAATTGGAGGGGAAATTAGGGTGAAAGGTATAAATTACGATAAGCAAAGCGCATGGAAAATAGGTGTAGAGGAGCCAAATTTTGAAGGTATACAGTCTATATTGAAATCCATAACTTTAAGTGATAAGGCTATGGCGACGTCAGGAACATATAGAAAGTTTAAAATCGATGAAAACGGAAATCGGTATGCGCATATAATTGATACCGAAACAGGTTACCCTAGTAAAACCAACTTATTAAGTATATCGGTAATTGCTAATGATTGTATGACTGCTGATGCTTATGCAACAGCATTTAAAGCAATGGGGATTAAAAAAGTTAAAAGATTTTTAAAGAAACATTCAGATTTAAAAGTTTTCCTAATTTTTGAAAATGAAAATCAAGAATTTGAAACACTTGGTTTAAATGGGTTCCCAGAGTATTAATAGTATTTATATACTACAGGGATAATTTCCCCTTTTGCTAAACAAAATTTTTCTATCGTTTTCGCGGAAAGAGAAGCCGTATAATCAACTTCATCAACTTTAAAACCAATAGTTCGAAGCTTATCAAAATAATCACGCCCGTATATACGAACATGGTCATATTGACCAAATATTTTAGCACGTTCTTTTTTGTCTGTGATGCTATCATCTTCAAAAGTAGTTTCTTTTTTTAAATCCTGCGGAATTTGAAAAATGCCCATTCCACCAACTTTTAGAACACGATAAAGTTCTTGCATAGCCTTAGTATCATCCGGAATATGTTCTAAAACATGATTACATAAAATAATATCGTAGCTATTATCTTTAAACGGAAGGTTGCAAATATCAGCTTTTACGTCGGCAATAGGCGATAGTAAATCTGTTGTGGTATACTCTAAATTCTTTAGTTTTTTAAAACGTTTAAAAAAACATTGTTCAGGGGCAAAATGTAAAACTTTTAATTCATTCGAAAAGAAATTAGTTTCATTTCTAAGGTATAGCCAAAGTAATCGGTGGCGCTCTAAACTTAATGTTGATGGCGATAAAACATTATCTCGTTGTGTTTCGTAACCGTAAGGTAAAAAGGTTTTGAAACTTTTGCCATCAATGGGGTCTATGTATTTATCTCCTTTAAGAAAAAAAGCTAAAACAGGACGAATAATATAGCTTACCCTAATTAGTAAAGGCCTTGGTATTATGTTTAGGATTAATTTGAAGAATTTTTTTGACACGGATTTCACGGATTTTTCACGGATTACTAAAGAATGATTCTTTTGTATTTCAAGCTATCTGCTCCAAAGTTGATAAGTAACCCTAATTTTAATTTAGAAACTGCTAAATAATTAAGTGTTTGCTTAACGTGAGAATCTGTTAGGATACTAATTGCTTTTATTTCTAAGACTATTTTATTTTCAATTATAAAATCAGCTTTATATTTATGAGGAAGTAAATTTCCTTTATATATAATATTAAATTTTATCTCTCTCGAATAACAGACGTTATTATTAATAAACTCAATCTCTAAAGCATCTCCATAAACCACTTCACTAAATCCCTTGCCTAATTCACGATGAACATCCATACACAATCCTATGATTTTATAGGTGTCTTCATTATAAAGCAATTGACTCATAAGTTTTTAAATTATTTTAGAGTTAGAAAAGAATCCGTGTAAATCTGTGAAATCCGTGTCTAAAATTAAAGCAGCAAAGCTTCACGACGAAACTCATCTTCCTCATCAGATGCAATCCCCAGAGCCTTATAAACATACCCAAACGTTGAAAGTAACTCAGGCTTACCATCAACCAGCGCAACATCATGCTCAAAATGTGCAGAAGGTTTGTTATCTTGGGTTGTAATTGTCCAACCATCTCTATGTTGTTTAATGCGGTGTGTTCCCATATTTATCATAGGTTCAATAGCTACAACCATCCCTTCAACAAATTTTTTACCACGACCTCTTCGTCCATAATTTGGCATTTCTGGGTCTTCATGCATTTTTGCTCCTAAACCATGACCAACCAATTCTCTAACAACACCATAACCATGATCTTCGCAATATTTCTGGATCGCATAACCAACATCCCCAACACGATTATTAGCTTTGAATTCTCTAATACCAACGTACAAAGATTCTTTAGTGATTTGAAGTAATTTTTCTGTTTCAGAATCAATTTCGCCCACTGCAAAAGTATAAGCATGATCGCCGTAAAAACCATTTTTAAGCGCCCCGCAATCTATAGATATTATATCGCCTTCAACTAATGGATCTCCATTTGGAATACCATGAACAACCTGCGAATTCGGACTCATACACAGCGTATTCGGGAAATTATACAGTCCTAAAAAACCAGGTATAGCACCGTGATCTCTAACACAGGTTTCTGCAATCTTATCTAATTCAAGTGTAGTCACTCCAGGTTTTATAGCTTTGGCTAATTCGCCTAAAGTTTTAGATACAATTAATGCACTTTCTCGCATCAATTCAATCTCTTCTTTAGTTTTAACAATAATCATAAAAATAATATAGTAATGTATAGTTACTTAAAAAGTCCAAAAAAACCTTTTTTCTTTTTAGGTATTGGTGGTGCGGAATTTGTAAGGAGTTGATACACTTCTCCCCAACCAATAAAGCCACCGGCATTTCTGTCGTCAATAAATATATCGGCATTTATTTTTCTACTGATATCGTTGGTATATTCTTCTTCTGTAAAACTTTTGTTTACAGCATAAAAATGTATACCATTTTCCTCGCAAAAAGTAACAGCTTCATTAAGTCTATCACCACATCTGTAAGTCCATAAAATAAGCCTATGTCCTTCTTCTTGTAATTTTTTTAAGGTTTCAAAAGCAAAAAGATTGGGTTTGCCAATTTTAGGATAAGCATCTTCAACAATAGTACCGTCAAAATCAACAGCGATAATTAGTGTATTGCTAAAATTCATTTAATTAAGGGCGTTAGTATTATCCCGCAAAGTTAATAAATTCTATTTTATTGTTAAACTAATGCATGTCTTGTCATGGCAGCGGGTTGGTCAACATTCATAAGTTTTAAAATAGTTGGTGCCATATCACCTAAAACCCCATCTTTAATCTCTTTAAGTTCATTATCGATTAAAATTACAGGAACAGGGTTGGTTGTATGCGCTGTGTTCGGAGAGCCATCCGGATTTATCATGGTTTCACAGTTTCCGTGATCTGCGATAAGAAGCGTCGTGTAACCATTTTTTAAACCAGTAGTTATAACATCTTTTACACAAGCATCAACGGCTTCGCAAGCCTTTATTGCGGCATCCATGATTCCAGTATGTCCAACCATATCGCCATTGGCAAAATTTAAACATACAAAATCAACATCGCCTTTTTCAAGTTCAGGAATAAGAGCATCTTTTAATTCGTAGGCGCTCATTTCTGGTTTTAAATCGTAAGTGGCAACTTTTGGGGAGTTTTTAAGAATACGAGATTCACCTTCAAATGGTGTTTCTTGTCCGCCAGAAAAAAAGAACGTAACATGAGGGTATTTTTCGGTTTCAGCAATTCTAATTTGCTTTTTATTCGCTTTAGAAAGAACTTCACCTAAAGTTTCTGTGATATTATCTTTATTGAAAATGACCCTTATACCTTTAAAAGCATCACTATAATTTGTAATAGTTACATAGTATAAATCAACTTTTTTGGTATTGTGCTTTGGGAAATCTTTTTGATTTAACATCTCTGTGAGCTCACGACCTCTATCCGTTCTAAAATTAAAAAAAATAACAACATCATCCTTTTTAATCTTTGCAACAGGTTCGTTATTATTATCTGTAACGATTAAAGGTTTTATAAATTCATCAGTAATATCAGCATCATAATTAGTTTGGATTACATCAGTTGGGTTTGAAGTTTTTGTTCCTATACCATTTACAAGGGCATCATACGCTAATTTTACGCGTTCCCAACGATTGTCTCTGTCCATGGCATAATAACGCCCTGTTATAGTTGCTATTTTTGCTTTAGTACCTTTAACATAGTTTTGTAAATTTTCAACGTAGCTTTTTCCAGACTTAGGGTCTACATCCCTGCCATCTGTAAACGCATGAACAAAAGAATTTACGCCAGCTTTATTTGCAGCATCAATGAATCCTTTTAAATGATTGGTATGTGCATGAACACCTCCATTACTTAATAATCCTAAAAAATGGACATTCTTATTATTATCTGAAGCATATTTTAATGCGTCAATCAATACCTGTTCATCTTTTAAAGTATCCTCTTCAATAGCTAAATTAATTTTTGCTAAATCTTGATAAACGATTCTACCAGCACCTAAATTCATGTGGCCAACTTCACTGTTTCCCATTTGTCCTTCTGGTAACCCGACATGCAAACCATCTGTGCGTAGTGTGGCATAAGGATATTTTTTATATAAAGAATCTATAAATGGTGTATTAGCGTGTTCGATAGCAGAAACTTTAGGGTCTGGAGAGTTTCCCCAACCGTCAAGAATCATTAAAATAACTTTTTTGTTCATTTTTTAAAATTTTTAAAAACTAAGCAAATATAATAAAGTTAGTTATAATCAACCCTAAAAAAACCTTTGAAAAGCCTTAATTTTTAAGGATTCTTACAATTTTGAGTTATGAAACCGAAATCATTCATAAACCATAAAATAAATGTCAAAAAAAGATTTTTATATTTTTTGTGTAACAATTTAAAATGATAATCGTCTCTTTAGTATGAACTTATTTGCACTTTTTTTTAGCAAAAATTAGTTGTTTCAATTAGGTAAGGTGTTTTTTATAATTGCATAGCACTGTTACGGATTATAAAAGATTTAAAATATAATTTTAAAAGCATAATTTTTAGCAAATAGAGAATTTGTGAGTAAGTTCAAAATCAAAATCAAAAAACATAAATCAATAATCAATAATCAAATTTAAAATCTTTCATCATGAAAAAATCAATCATTATTTCCGCAATCGCATTATGCTTTTCTATGGGATTAGCAAATGCAACACCAGTAACTCCAAATTATAATTACGAGTTAGCAGCATTTTTTAAAGTGAATTCGTTTTGTGTATCTATTGCTAAAGGCGATTTGGAAATTGTCCAGAAACTAATTAGTAGGGGTGCAGATGTTAATTTAAAATCTAATGGTATGACTCCGGTAATGTATGCCGCAAAGTTTAATAGAAAGCGTATTCTAAAACTTTTAATTTTACATGGTGCAGATTTAAGAGCAAAATCTAATAAAAAAATGACAGCTTTAAAATATGCAAAATTACATGGCGCTAAAGATGCTGAAGCTATTATAATAAAAGAACTAGCAGATGCAAAAGCTAAAAAAAAATAATTATAAAATAATAATTATTTGAGTTAGTCACTCTTAAATAAGTCTCGTTAAACGAGGCTTATTTTATTTACTCATTTCTGTATTTTTCTATAGCTTCATGAATTTTTTCAATTCTATTGTCTGGGTCTGGATGTGTGCTTTTAAATTCTGGTACTCGATTAGGGCCAGCTGCATCTTTTAAAATTTTCATAACACCAACCATGGCTTCTGGATTATAGCCTGCTTTAATCATAAATTTAACACCAAGTTCATCACTTTCCAATTCATCGTCTCTTCCATTGGTAAGTAGCGTATTTTGTCCGATACCGCTAACTAATCCTCCCATGTCCGCTCCAACAGAGCCTGCAGTAGCTAGACCTTGCCAGTACTCGCTTTCGGCAATTCGTTCAGCACTGTGTCTTCCTAAAACGTGTCCTACTTCATGTCCTAAAACCCCAGCTAATTGGTCTTCATTTTCTAATTTAGAGAATAGTGCATGGGTTATAAAAATTTGTCCTCCAGGTAGTGCAAACGCATTAATGGTGTTTGGGTCTGCTAATAAATGAAACTCATATTTATATGGCGTTTGCTTAGCAATGCTATTATTAACTAATTTATTTCCAACATTATCAACAAGTGCTTGATATTGTGTATTTGAGTGTAAACCGCCATGTTGTTGTGCCATTTGAGGAGCACTTTGTAAACCTATAGCGATTTCTTTGTCAGGAGTCATTGATATGGTTTGCATTCTTCCAGTATAGGGGTTTTCTTCTCTTTGACTACACCGTTTAAACACGAAAAATAAAGCGATTGCTGCTCCAATAAGTAAACGGAATTTTAGATTTTTTCCTCTCATTTTGAAAATTTTTGTAACTAAAATTACAAAATTTTGGTTACAAAGTTATTTTGACACTTTTATTATAAATTATATGTTATATAACAATAGCATCCTAAACGTTTAAAAAAGAGAAAAGGAAATTTGTTCCTCAAAGTTACCTTTTTGGTGCACCACAAAAAACACCTCCCTCTGATGCTAAATATAACACTATTCTCTCAAATAATCTCAAAATTAAATAGCTCAAAATTCAAGAAATTAGTCAAGTTACACCAAAGGGATAAACATCAAAAAGGATTTAACAGTTGGTCTCACTTAGTCTCGATGCTTTTCTTGCCAATTTGCCAATAGTCAATCTTTACGAGACGTCAGCAACGGATTACGTTCTGCAACTGCCAATCTCAATCATTTAGGGATGGGTAACTCACCCTCAAAATCTAATTTAAGTTATCAGAACAAAAACAGGAGTTGGGAACTTTTTAGGATTACTATTATGTATTACTTGGAGGTCTAGGACAACAAGCTCATTTTAAACGAACCAACTTCAAGGTAAAATCAAAAATATTCTTGTTGGATGCCACCACTATAAGTCTTTGTCTAAGTTTATTTGATTGGGCAAAATACAAGATAAAGAAAGGAGCTGAAAAATGCACACATTGCTTGACTATGATGGTCATCTACCTCTGCTTACGTAAATATAACTGATGGTAAAACAGCAGATAATAAAGGTGCTAACGATATACCGTTGCTAAAAGGAAGTGTCATTGTTGTGAATAGGTTCTATAATGATTTTTCACTCTTGAATGTTTGGTAGAGCAGCGGCGTTTATTTTGTAGTCAGACACAACGACAATATAAAATTTAGAATCGTTAAAGAATTAGAACTGCCACAGGAAAGTCACGGGCACGTCCTAAAGGATGAAATTATTGAACTTACAGGTGTTACAACGAAAGAAAAATATCCCAAAAAGCTACGCAGACTCGCCTTGTGAGATGAAAAAAGTCAGCAAACCATAAAAGTGATTACAAACCAAATGTCTTGGACAGCAAACATGATTATAGAACTTTATAAGATTCGATGTGAGGTTGAAATATTTTTTAGAGACATAAAAATAGCTACATATTAAGTCTTTTATAGGGACTAGTCATAATGCAGTAATGATACTAATATGGACTATACTAATAAGAATACTGATTTTGAAGGCACTAAAAACACAAGCAAAACACGGTTGGTATTTATTAAATCTAGTAGCTTTTATAAGACTAAATCTGTTTGTGAAAGTAGATTTACACGAATGGCTCGATAATCCATTAGCAAAAGAACAACCTCCGCCAGATAAATACACAAAAGGGGTTCTTTTTTGAAAAAACAATAAAACAGAGAATAAAACCAGTAAAATGGTTAGATTTTACGTGCCTAAAATTTATTTAGGACAGGATTGGTATTTAATGGTTAAAAAAGTATTTTTTGAGTTAAAGATTTAAAATTCCAATTTTACAGTTTTTTAATAACATGCTAAATTAATTTTAAAGATTATGATTTTTTATATGGGATTGTTTTATTAAAAGCAATGGTTTCATAAATTTAGATTACGGAGGCTGATTTTGTGGATAATAGGTTTTATTATTTGGTTTTTATTGCGCAAAAAGAAAGAGTTTATATATATTTGCAGCGGAATAAAGGCGAGAGTAGCTCAGTTGGTAGAGCGTCAGCCTTCCAAGCTGAATGTCGCCAGTTCGAACCTGGTCTCTCGCTCTGAAAGCTTCATAGGAATATGAGGCTTTTTTTTATGTGTTTTAGTTGGTTAGGGAATGAGGATTTTAATAGCAGGATCGCATTAGTAACTACATTAAAATCCTTTAGATTTTGTGCCTTAACGCTTAAGTGAGGATTTGCAGCGGAAATCACGACCTAGATTCTGAACTAAATTTAAATCGAGGGGCATTCCAAAAATTATTTTAAAAGGTTTTGTTTAAGCTGTTTTTAATGATCCATAATGCCATGATCAGACTACCAAAAATAAATAATCCACCATACATCATGAGTTGTTTTACGGGTTGTGAAAGTGATACAATTTGAAATATATCCGAAAGGAAAGCTAATATTAAATAGGATGATATGCAGACGAATGTTATGCCTAACGTGAAATTTAGTTTTTTACCGGGTTTGATAATTTGCCATATAAATGGAATACTAAATAGTAAAATAGGGTATGCTGAAATACCTTCGCTGCGGTTAAAAATAGTAAACCAATATGCTGCTATAGCAATAAAGTAAAGGTATGGGACGAATTTTGTATAATTGGAAATGCTTTTCATAAGTATCTTTTTCATTAATCTGTACATCTATCTAAACGAAAAAATTAGACAATTAGTTTTTTGAAATCTTGATTATAACATTTAATTAACTTTATAGGCTCGTAAATTTCTAAATAAAATAGATTTAAAATTAAATATAGCGTACCTTTGCACGCTTAAAATAAGGCACTATTATGGCTAAAATTATAAACATTGCAATTATTGCACACGTAGATCATGGTAAAACCACCTTGGTTGATAAAATTATGTATCACTGTCAGTTATTTCGCGAAAATGAAAATACAGGTGATTTAATTCTTGATAATAATGATTTAGAGCGTGAGAGAGGTATTACGATTACGTCTAAAAACGTTTCTGTTATTTATAAAGACACAAAAATCAATATTATTGATACTCCAGGTCACGCCGATTTTGGTGGAGAGGTAGAGCGTGTATTAAATATGGCAGATGGTGTTGTGTTATTGGTTGATGCTTTTGAAGGCCCTATGCCACAAACACGTTTTGTTTTGCAAAAAGCTATTGATTTAGGTTTAAAGCCATGCGTGGTTGTAAATAAAGTTGATAAAGAGAATTGTACACCTGATGAAGTGCATGAGAAAGTTTTTGACTTGATGTTTGAGCTTGGTGCAGAGGAGTGGCAATTGGATTTTCCTACGGTTTATGGATCGGCTAAGAACAATTGGATGAGTGATGATTGGCAAAATGAAACGGATAATATTGAGCCGTTATTAGATATGGTTATAGAGCATGTGCCAACTCCTGTTTTTGCAGACGGAACTACACAAATGCTTATTACATCTTTAGATTTCTCTTCTTTTACAGGTCGTATAGCGATTGGTAGAGTACAACGCGGAAATATTATAGAGGGTCAGCAAATAGCACTAGTTAAAAGAGATGGAACGGTTACAAAAAGTAGAGTTAAAGAAGTTTTTATATTTGAAGGTTTAGGACGTAAGAAAGTTGAAAGCGTTCAAACAGGCGATATATGTGCGTTAGTTGGTGTAGAAGGTTTTGAGATTGGGGATACGGTTTCTGATATTGAAAACCCTGAAGGTTTAAAATCTATTGCTATAGATGAGCCAACGATGAGTATGTTATTTACAATTAACGATTCACCGTTTTTTGGTAAGGATGGAAAATATGTAACGTCTCGTCACATTAAAGACCGTTTGGAGAAAGAATTAGAAAAAAACCTAGCACTTCGTATGGGTGAAACGGGTAGTGCAGATAAATTTATGGTGTTTGGTCGTGGTGTATTGCACTTATCGGTTTTAATTGAAACTATGCGTCGTGAAGGTTATGAATTACAGATTGGGCAGCCACAAGTAATCATTAAGGAAATTGATGGTGTAAAATGTGAGCCTATTGAAGAGCTGACTATTGATCTTCCTGAAAACGTTTCGGGTAGAGCGGTAGAATTCGTAACGATGCGTAAAGGTGAAATGCTAAGCATGGAGGCTAAAGGTGAACGTATGGTTTGTGAATTTTTGATTCCTTCTCGTGGTATCATTGGTTTACGTAACCAATTACTAACTGCCACTGCAGGGGAAGCTATTATGGCTCACCGTTTTAAAGAATACCAACCTTTTAAAGGCGATATTCCAGGGCGTATATCAGGGTCTTTAGTATCTATGGAAAACGGTACAGCCATTCCGTATTCAATAGATAAATTACAAGATCGTGGTAAGTTTTTTGTAGAACCAGGAGAGAATATTTATGAGGGTCAGGTTATTGGTGAAAACTCGCGTCAAGATGATATGAATATCAATATTACTAAAGCTAAAAAGCAAAGTAATGTTCGTTCTTCTGGAGCCGATGATAAAGCTAAAATCGTACCTGCAATTAAATTCTCTTTAGAAGAAGCTTTAGAATACATACAAAAAGACGAGTACGTTGAGGTGACACCAAACCACTTACGTTTACGCAAAATTTGGTTGAAAGAAGTAGATCGTAAACGACATAAAATGTAACTTTTGAATGTCTAGAGATTCAATCGGAAAATAGTGCATAGGTTATGCAGTAATGTTGCCCATTTAAATAGCGCTATTAAAATGTATTAGTAAATTGTGAATAGTAAACTCCTTATGGTGTTTACTATTCGTGCTTTACAGAGGTTTCTTAAGTCTATTTAAAAACCATTTATTCTTATTGATGCGGCTATGTTTGGTTATAGCTGATTTTATATCATTTTATGGTTAGCTATATTATGAAAATATACAAAATGATTTCACTTTTGTATATTTGGTTGCACTTTAAAAACTTACAAGAATAATATGTGTTTTTAAACGTTTAAAATATACCAACTTAATTCGAGATATAAATGAATTAAGTAAAATTTATATTAATTGAAAAAATTAATACATTATATTAATAATAAGGTTTTAGTAAAAATAGCTTCATTGCAAACGGCCTCGGTGATTACAAGAATAATAGCTGGTATTTTAACATCAAAAGCTATCGCTATATTTATTGGTCCGGAAGGCCTGGCATTAATAGGTAATTTGAGAAATTTTGTTGGTGGTTTTCAAAATATAGCTACAGTTGGTTTTTATAAGGGTTCTGTAAAATATATTTCTGATTTTAAAGATGACACGGAGAAGCTAAGTAAAACATTATCTACAACCTATTACATAGGCTTTATCTCAACAATTATTATTTGTTTTTTTTGTTATTTCTGGGCAGAGTGGATTAATAATATCATATTTCCATCATATAACGACTATGCTTACATTATTCAAACCTTTGCAATAGTACTTCCTTTTTATGCCTTGAATATGTTTTCATTTTCAATAATGAACGGCTTCTCAAAATATAAAATTCTTATTATAATTAATATTATTGGTCAGATACTAAGTGTTTCAGTGGCTTTAGTTTTAATATATCAAAATAAGGTTGATGGGGCTTTAATATCAGTAGTCATTGCTGAGTCTTTAATCTTTTTAATCACACTGGTTGGAATTATTAACAGAAAGAGTCTAGTTTCTCAAATTAAAGCTAGCAATGTAAGTTATAATATTTTAAAAAAAATGAGTCCTTATTCATTAATGGCCTTTTTTACTGCCGTTTTATTACCATTTGTAGCAATCGCTATTCGATCTTATGTTATTGATAATTTAGGATATAAAGAAGCTGGTTTTTGGGAAGCTATGACTAGAATATCCGATTATTATTTAATGTTTGTTAGTTCTTTAATAGGATTGTATCTTTTACCAAGATTCTCCGAAATTGAGGGTGTCAAGGCGTTTAAAAAAGAAGTATTTAGTTTTTATAAAACCATAATCCCAATATTGGTAATTGGTTTGTTTTTGATATATGTATTACGCCATTATATCGTTCTAGCAGTGTTTTCTGAAGATTTCCAACCTGTTGAGAATTTGTTTTTATGGCAATTACTTGGCGATTTTATTAAAATTTTATCGATTATAATAGCTTATCAGTTTTTGGCAAAGAAAATGTTTTGGCATTATATATTTACAGAAGCCTTTCTTATAATAATTTTATACATAACGAGTATCTATTTTATCGATTTGTTAGACGATGTTAAAGGTGCTGTTATTGCTCACTTTGTTAGCTATATTATGTATTATGGTATTATTTTGCTCATTTTTGGAAGCTCACTTTTTGGCTTAGAAAGTCAAAAAGACTAACAAACATTTTAATTAATACACTCAGCTAAATTATTGAATTTACCAAGTTTTATAAAAAATAGTTTATTGCTAAAGGTTACTTCTGCAAATGCAGTATTGGTTTTAGTTAGAATGCTATTTTCGTTAATTTCCCAAAAAGCACTAGCCATTTTGGTTGGTGCCGAAGGCATTGCTATGGTTGGAAGTTTAAAAAATGTATTAAGCTTTTTTGAGCAATTTTCAATACTTGGAACTTCTGATGGACTTGTAAAATATATATCTGAATTTAAAGACGACAAAAAACAACTAAACCATTTATTTTCTACAGTTTTTGTTTTTTCGTTAATAGCCTGTGTCATGTCATTTGTAATCTTGTTTTTTGGGTCTGGCGTACTAAATAATCTAGTATTTGGGATTAATAAGGATTACGGATTCATCTTTAAAATTTTAGCATTTATAATACCTTTTATGGGGCTTAATTGTATTATGTACTCTCTATTAAATGGTTTGTCGGCATATAAATTATTTTCAAAAATTGGTTTAATTATAGTGGTAACTAGCACGCTAATCATTGTGCTTTTAACATTAAAATTTGGTTTAACCGGAAGTTTAATTGCTATTGCAACAATACCAGTTTTACAATTTATAATTTATACGATTACATCTACAAAAATCTACAATACATATATAAAATTAAAAAAGTTATCGTTCAATTTAAATTTTAAAAATCAATTACTATCATATAGTTTAATGGCTGTTACAGTTGTATTTTTTATAAATATTACAGATGTAGCTATAAGAAACTTAATTGAAAATAAGGTAAGTATTACAGATGCAGGCCAATGGACAGCTATGAGATCTATATCTAGAGTTTATATGCAATTTACGGCAGCTATTTTTCCACTTTATATTTTACCTATGTACGCTAAAATTAATAATAGTTTAGATTTTAGAAAAGAAGTTAAAAAAATATATAAAATGCTATTGCCGTTACTTGTTTTTGGGATGTCATTAGTTTTTATTTTTAAAGAACTAATTATTAAAGCATTATATACAAACGAATTTTTAGGTATGGCAACTTTATTTAAATGGCAATTATCGGGCGATTTAATTAAGTTTATAGCTTTTGTATTATCTTATGAATTCATAGCAAAAAAGCAAATAGGCTATTTCATTTTTACTGAACTGTTTTCTGTTTTAATGTTTTATGGCTTTTCAGTTTATTTTATAGATATATATGGAACTGAAGGTGTTGTTTTAGCACATTTTGTAAGGTATATTTTGTTTTTTTGTTTGGTGCTTTTTCTTTTAAGGCATAAATTAATAGGTAGTAATAAAATGTTTTAAAAAAGAGTGGAGCGATAATATGAAAATTTTTGGAAAGTTTTTTTTAAAATATTTAGTCGTTATAATCTTAGCATTTCTTTTTGATTTATTTTTTAACAAAATTACAGATGCTGTTATTAGTAATGTTATTGAAAACTTTTTATTTGCAATAGCGCTTATATGTCCTCATTTAATTATTTCTAATCCAAGATTAAGTCAGTTTGTTTTTATAATTTTTTACACTCTATTTTCTATAAGTATTTGTATAGAAACTATATACTATTTTTTGTTCAAAACTGTATTTAGTTCTTCTGCAATTTTTGTTTTTTTAGATACTAATTTAGAGGAAGCTAAAGAGTTCCTTGGTTTTTATTTTAATACTCAAATTATTCTTTTCATTGCCATAATATTTGTAACAATCATTATTACACTAATAAAATTAAAAAAAGAAAATTTCTTATCTCTAGGTAAAAGTAAATGGTTTAAAATTAATATTTTAATTTTTTCTATTACGCTTCTGGTTTTTTTTAAACTATCTCAATTAATTATTTACAACCTACCATACATGGCTGCTAGAGCTAGTATAGGATATTATATTGAGTCTAAAAAATTAGCAAATTATGCTACTGATAAATATGGAAATTTTAATAATGTATCTAGAACTTTTAACATAAAAAATAAAGAAGTTTACGTTATAATTATTGGAGAATCAACATCAAGATCACATTTAGGAATTTATGATTATTGCAGAAATACCACCCCATTACTTCACAATATAAAGAATGAACTCTTAATTTATAATAAGGTTATAAGCCCAGAAACTTACACCGTAGGAAGTTTAACAAAAGCATTAACCTTAGGAAATTACGAAAATCCAGACGCAAAGTTTGAAGGTTCCATAATACAATTACTAAACCAGGCAAAGTTTAAAACATATTGGGTATCGGTACAACAACCTACAGGTAAAAACGATTCGCAGATAACAAATATAGGTTTAGGAGCCAACAATTCTTTTTTTTTAAATATTAAAAATGCTAATGAAAAAACCATCTATGATGAAGTTCTAGTAGATAAACTAAATAAAATATTATTAGAGGATGGCGATAAAAAATTTATTTTTTTACACACTTTAGGTACACATTTTAATTATGCATATCGATATCCACAAAAATTTAAGTTTTTTGATAATCAAATTCCTAAAACTAAATTTAAAAATCAACTGGCTTATAATGCTATTAATAATTATGATAACGCTGTAAGATATACCGATTTTGTAATAAATAATGTTATTGAATCAGTTAGGAAAACTAAAGCAAATAGTTTTGTAGTCTATTTTTCAGACCACGGTGAAGAAGTGTATGATGAAATTGAATTTTCCGGACACTTCAGAAATGAAGATCGAACTAGGAATGTTTATGAAATTCCATTAATACTTTGGCAGTCTGAAAGCTATAAAAAAACAAAGACGATTTACCCAAATTTAGACTCTAAGTATATGATTGATGATTTATTTCATTCCATTGCAGACTTAATAGATGTTAAAGCCGATGAAGTTGATTCTACACGTAGTATATTTAGCAAATATTTTAAAGAAAGAAAAAGGATTGTAAAAGATACTGTTGATTATGATAGTTATTTTAAATAGTCTTAATTTATAAAAACATAGTTAGGCTTCATAGGCAATGAAAAAAATAGGTATCGTAACAACATCAATGGGACAAGGAGGCGTTGAGCGTTTCACTGCTGTACTTTCTAAATTACTTTCTCAACAAGGCTATGAAGTCCATATTATTATTACAAAAAACGAAGTAAATTATGATTATTCGGGCAAACTATTTAATCTTCAGTTACATTTAAATAATAAAAATTCGAATATTAGTAAATTACGTATTTTAAGGTCATATTTTAAAAAAAATAATTTTGATTTTATTATAGACAATCGAACTAGATCTCAATTTTTAAAAGCGTTTATTATTTATAAATATGTCTTTAAAGCAAAAAAAATAATTTCAATTGTACATAGTTATCATTTAAAAAATTACTTGCCAAATTCTATTTTTTTAGCCCATTTATTATATAAGCAGGTTACAGTTTTAGCGGTAAGTAAAGGTCTTCAAAATAAGATTTCTTTTAAATATGATTTTAAAAACTGTAAACAAATATATAATCCGGCTAATACTTTAAATATTGTTAAAAAATCAAATGAAGAAATTTCAATTGACGATAAATTCATTTTGTTTTATGGCCGTATCGAAGAGCATGTTAAAAATTTAACCTTAGCACTTAATGCCTATAAATCATCATTATTAGTAGAAAATGGCTTTAAATTATATGTTATTGGTAGTGGGCCTGACGAGTCTTTATTGAAAAAAACTATAAAAGAATTGCAACTAGAACAGTATGTTGTACTTATGCCATATTTAAAAAACCCTTTTCCTTATGTAAAAAATGCTTTTTTTACAGTTTTAACAAGTAGGTATGAAGGCTTGGCAATGGTTTTAATAGAATCATTAAGCTGCGGGACCCCAGTAGTATCAGTTGATTGTAAAGTTGGGCCTAGTGAAATTATTCAACATAAATATAATGGATTGCTAATTGAAAATCATAACGTAATTGCTTTAGCAAATGCTTTTAATATGTTTATTGAAGATAAAATACTTTATAATTATTGTAAAAATAATGCTCAAATTAGTGTGCAAAGGTTTTCTTTTGAAAACATAGCGAAGGCATGGAGAGAATTACTGGAAACACCATGATTTATTTGTAAGCAGAAAAATAAAATCCGTTTTTCATTAAAAATAAATGAAATTTTTTGCTTATTCTCAGCAAGAATTTTGGAAAGTTTAAGAGTAGTTTTTGCTTAAAATTCAAGTTTTTATAGTCAATCTCTTTTTTTAATTTTTTATATAAATCGTCTTCATTATTAAGTAAACTCCGTATAGCGAGTGCATATCTATTAATATCCAAATACAACTTTAAAGATGGATTTGATTTCTCTTCTTCCCTATAGCTGTTATTAAAATTATACCTAATAGTATTATACTCGTTGGCCGACAAACTATCTTCAATATATAATTTATATGACATGGTAATTTTTGGGTTAAATGCAACATCGAATTTTAATGCCATTTTTATCCACAAATCTAAATCTTGAGCTGTCTTTAAAGTACTATCGAATCCTGCAACACTTATAAAATCGGCTTTGGTAAAACCAACAGCAGATGTCCAAGCTACAGGCTGCGTTACACTAGCTTTAAAAAAATCTTTAACAATTAAACAGGTCTTATCATATTCAAAATTTAATTGGGCTGGTTTCACTAAACTTTCAGAATAAAAAACCTCATAATTATTACAGTATAAACCAGCGTTTGGGTAAAGTAAAATAAGTTTATTAAGTTCAAATAAATGATTTGTATACCAATAATCATCTGCATCTAATAAAGCAATATATTTACCTTTAGCCCTTGCTATACCATTATTTCTTGCTATCGAGGCTCCTGCGTTTTTTTGGGTAAAAATAGAAAGTCTGTCGTCATTATATTTAGAAATTAGTTTTACACTCTCGTCCGTACTACCATCGTCAATAACGATTATTTCAAAATCAATAAATGTTTGGTCAAAAATACTTTCTATGGTGTCCTTTATAAAGTTTGCTTTATTATATAACGGTATAACCACGGAAAAAAAAGGCTCTTTATTTAATACATTCATTTTTAATTGAAATAAGATAGAAAAATTTAAATGCTTGAAAGGTCGATGTGCTGTTTGTTTTTATAGTAATATTTTCAAATATTCTAGACAAGTAAAGAGAGGCTTTTTTAACTATTTTAATTTTGAATAATTTGGAGCTATTAACAATTTGAAGTAGTTTATTGTGCTTTGTAAAATGAGGATATTGTGTTTCTAAAAATATTAAATTATCAAGAGCGTATTTTGTTTTTTGAATATAATCTAAGTTGGTATCCGATTCTAAGTGTATTACTGGGTTTTTAATATGCGTTATATTAATTTGATTTATTTTTAATTCAAAGCTGAAAAAAGAATCTTCATGTCCATATTTGGTGATGTTTTCATTAAATGGAACGGTCTTTAAAATTTTAGCTGGCGAAACAAAATTGTTGGTTTTAAAAGCTTTATAAGGTGTTAAATTCCTTTTGGAACATACTTGGTATTCAAATTTTTCAGAATACCTATATCTAAGTTTGTTTGTTTTAGATGATAAATCCTGATGGATAGTACCACCATAAATAACGTGGTTTGGATATTTTAGTATTGATGACACGTATAGTTCTAAAAAGTTTTCCATTATTCCGGAATCACCATCAATAAAAAGTAAATAATCAAATTTAGCTTCTTGTGCTAGAACATTTCTAATTTTTGCTCTACCCACATTATGGTCAAGTTTTTTATATAGATATTTTGGGTTTTTAAAATCAACTAATTCAGGTAAGTCAATATCAGATGCGTCATCAATAACTAAAACTTCAGCTTTGATAGTAAGATTTTCTATTTGTTTACAAAGTTCTATAACAGATGCAATACAGTTAAAGTTGTGAACAGGAATACAAATACTTAATCCAATCATATTTTAGGTTTAGAGTCCTTATCCTTTACGTTGTACCACTTCATAAACTTGATTTTCATCACATTTTAAAGTTTTACTAGGGTATTTAAGTAGTAAAGCATAATCATGAGTGGCCATTAAAATAGTATTACCATTCTTATTAATATCTTGGAGAACTTCCATGACTTCTACACTAGTTTGTGGGTCTAAATTACCAGTAGGCTCATCGGCCAGTATAAGTTCAGGGTCATTTAATAAAGCTCTCGCAATAGCAATACGTTGTTGCTCACCACCAGAAAGTTCGTGTGGGAATTTAAACCCTTTAGTCTTCATATCAACTTTGGTTAAAACGTCCTCAACGCGTGTATTCATTTTATCTTTATCTTTCCAACCTGTAGCTTTTAAAACAAAGAGTAAATTATCATTTATAGTTCTGTCCGTAAGGAGTTTGAAATCTTGAAAAACAACACCTAATTTTCGTCTTAAAAAAGGAATATCTCTTTCTTTAAGGTGTTTCAAATCAAAATCAACAATATGGCCTTCGCCTTCAGTTAAAGGTAAATCGGCATAAAGCGTTTTCATAAAACTACTTTTTCCTGTACCCGTTTTTCCAATCAAATAAACAAAATCACCTTTGTTAATTTCTACATTAACATTTGAAAGTACTAAGCTTTCCCCTTGAAAAATAGAAGCATTTTTTAATTGTAAAATAGGGTTTGACATAAATTAATCAAAGTTCTTTTTGAGAATTGTAAATGTATTATTTAAAACTTAAACTTAAAAAGTTTAACGTTAAAAGGATAAAAAAAATCTATAGTTGCCCCACAACTCTTTAAATAAAAAAATGTTTAAAAAAACAATCATCCAAAAAACAATTGGGCAAAATGCATTATGCGAAAATAACCTTTTAATTTTCGCTATGCTCTTTAATACGGCTCAGCATAAAACTTAATAGCTACTACCTTCAGGTTTTTTTCAATATTTATAACAAAGCTTATAATTATGGCAAGATTATTACGTTATAGCATTTACTTTGAATTATCTTTGATTTTTAATTTAAAAATGAATTCTAAATGACGAAAAAAAGTATCGTTTTATTAGTAGTTGCCATAAGTTTTAGTTTTCAAATAATAGCGCAACAATCTGCAATATATACAAGTGGTTTGGTAGATTATCAAAAAGGATTAACACTTTACAATAACCAACAGTACAGGGCGGCCCAGACCATATTTGGCCAAGTAAAAAAAACAGTTAAAGATGATGTTTTGCAATCTGATTGTGCATATTACATTGCCAATTGTGCAATAAGGTTGAACCAGCAAAACGCAGACCAGTTAATTGAGAATTTTGTTAAAGAATACCCAACTAGTACAAAAAGAAATACAGCATTTGTCGATGTTGCCGATTATTATTTTGAAAACTCAAAATACGCTTATGCTAAAAAATGGTATAATAAAGTTGATGAAAATGCTTTAGGAAGAAAAGAGCTTGAAAAATTCTATTTTAATAACGGTTACACTGCTTTTTCAACAAAAAAATATAAGGATGCAAAGAAATATTTAAACAAAGTTGAAAATTCTGCAGAGTATGGTTCTCAAGCTAAATATTATATTGGTTTTATGGCTTACGAAGGTGATGATTATGATAGAGCGAACGATTATTTTGAGCAAGTAAGCGATCAAGAGCGCTATAAAGAAAAGCTCTCCTACTATCAAGCAGATTTAAACTTTAAACTAGGAAAATTCGACAATGCTATCGAATTGGCTAAAGAACGCTTAGAATCTAGCGATGCAGAAGAGGTTTCAGAACTTTCAAAAATTATAGGTGAAAGTTACTTTAATTTACAAAAATATGATGAAGCCATTTCCTATCTAAAAAACTATAAAGGCAAAAATGGAAAATGGAATAATACCGATTTTTACCAATTAGGGTATGCGTATTATAAACAAAAAGATTATGAGAAGGCGATTTCAGAATTCAATAAAATAGTAGGTGGAAATAACACTATTGCCCAAAACGCTTATTACCATTTAGGTGAAAGTTATATTAATTTAAATAAAAAGCAAGAAGCGTTAAATGCTTTTAGAAATGCATCTCAAATGGATTTTGATTTAAAAATTCAAGAAGATGCTTGGTTGAACTATGCTAAAATAAGTTACGAAATTGGTAACCCATACCAATCCGCACCTCAGGTTTTAGCAAGTTATTTGGAAAAATATCCAGATACAAATTATAAAGAAGAGATTGAAACACTTTTAATCGACTCCTATATAACTTCAAAAAATTATAAAGAAGCATTAAAACTATTAGAAGGTAAAAAACGCTTTGAAAATAAAGTAGCTTACCAAAAAGTAGCGTTTTATAGAGGTTTAGAATTATATAATGAAGGCGATTATCAAGAGGCAGAATCTCTTTTTGATGCGTCTTTAAAAGAATCACAAGATCAAAATTATACATCCAGAGCCACATTTTGGAAAGCAGAAGCAGACTATAATTTAACTAATTATAATGATGCGCTCATTGGTTTTAAACAATTTCACCAACAATTTGGAGCGGCATCAACACCAGAGTACGAAAATCTAGATTATAATTTGGCATACACCTATTTTAAATTGAAAAACTACGAACGTGCAACACAGTATTTTAATCAATTTATTTCTAATAAAAGTGAAGATAAAGTAAGATTAAATGATGCGTATTTGCGTTTGGGCGATGGTTATTTTGTGTTGAGTCAATACCAAAGTGCTATTTCAGCTTACCAGAACGCTATGGGAATAAATAAAATAGACTCCGATTATCCTGCTTTTCAAAAAGCTATTAGCGTTGGTTATACTGGAGACTCTTCAAAAAAAATTCAAGAATTAGAGCGCTATATTTTAGATTACCCGAAATCAAAATTAAGAGACGACGCGCTTTACGAGCTTGGTAATTCCTATGTGAAAAAAAACTTAGTAAATAAGGCTATGAAGGCCTATGATCAATTAAGTAGCGAATATAAAATGAGTTCATTGGTACCAAAAGCATTATTGCGTCAAGGTTTAGTGTATTATAATGGAAGTGAAAATGAGCGTGCTTTAACTAAATTAAAAAAAGTAGCAGGCGATTATCCAGGAACACCAGAGGCTGTTCAAGCCGTTTCAACAGCACGTTTAATTTATATAGATTTAGGGCGCGTTGATGATTATGCCAAATGGGTAAAGCAACTGGATTATGTTGAGGTTACCGATGTTGATTTGGATAATACCACTTACGAATCTGCAGAAAAACAATATTTAGACAATAATACCGATAAAGCCATAAAACAATTTAACGGGTATTTAAATCAATTTCCCAACGGAATACATGCCTTGCAAGCGCATTTTTATGTGGCTCAATTATATTTCAAAAAAGACTTATTAGAAAATGCGTCACCACATTACAAATATGTAGCAGATGCTAGTCAAAGCGAGTTTACAGAAGAGGCCTTATTGCGTTTATCTCAATTTTATTTAGAGAACAAAGGTTGGAATAAAGCGATACCTGTTTTACAGCGCTTAGAACAAGAAGCAAGTTTTCCGCAAAATACTGTATTTGCACAATCTAATTTGATGAAAGCCAATTATCAATTAAAGAATTATGATAATGCAGTTTCTTATGCTGAAAAAGTTTTGGGAAGTTCAAAAATTGATAATAAAATTAAGAGTGATGCTTATATTATAATAGCACGTTCTGCAATAAAAATGGGTAATGAAACTAAGGCAAAATCGGCGTATGCTAATGTGGAGGGTATTGCGATAGGTGAAACCGCAGCAGAAGCATTGTACTACAATGCCTATTTTAAAAATAAAGCAGGAGCGCATGAAGCGTCAAACAACGCTGTGCAAAAATTGGCCAAAGATTTTTCAGGGTATAAATATTACAGCGCTAAAGGTCTGGTGTTAATGGCTAAGAATTATGATGCTTTAAATGATGCGTTTCAAGCTACTTATATTTTGGAAAGTGTTATTCAAAATTTCCCAGAGTTTGAGGATGTGGTTTCAGAAGCAGAAGTAGAGCTTAGCAAAATTAAAAATGAAGAAGCTAAAACAAACTCATCTATCATTCCAGAATAAAATGAGTTTAAAGTCTCAGTCTCAGTATTCAATCATGGTGAGCAAATTAAAAAAATCGTCAATCGTAAATCAAAAAATCTATCAGTATGCGTAAGCAAATCCAAATTATATTAACAGGAGTTTTTTTATTAAGCATCTCTTTTTGTTTTTCCCAAAGAACTCAAAACGACACTATAAACACAGGTGTTATAGATGTTGTTACACCATACACACCAACAATTTCCGATGCTTTTAAAGTAAAAGAAATACCCTCTTTAGATGATGAAACCACTGAAACTAAAAAGGATATTAAATATAATATCTTTTCATTTCCAGTTGCATCAACATTTACACCAGCAAAGGGAAAAGCCGCTATTGTAGAAAAAAGAGCACCCGTAAAATTATTCGATAATTATGCCACTCTAGGCGTAGGGACTTATACAACAATTTTGGGTGAAGTTTATTTAAACCATGCCCTTAGTAGAAATGAAAACATTGGCGGTTATATAAGTCATCATTCCTCAGCAGGAGGTATTGAAAATGTACTACTCGACAATAATTTCTCAGACTCAAAAATACATGTAAATTATGCTTCAAGATTAAGGGATTTAACATGGAATATCGAAGCGGGTTTTCAACATCAAATTTATAATTGGTATGGTTTGCCAGAAAATTATGCTAATAATCAAGGTTTAGTAAACAGGTTAGATGTAGCGCATAATTTTTATAACGCTCATTTTGGAGGCGATATCACTTTTGAGGATACCTATATTAAATCAGGTAGCGTCCTTTTCAGACGTTTTGGAGACGACCAAGGCTCAGGAGAAAATAGATTTGTAACCAAAGCTAAAGTAGATGTTCCAATACGTGATATAGAGATTTCAACGGATGTGAAAATTGATTATTTAGGAGGTTCTTTTGATAGAAATTATACTACGACTGATGCTCTAAACTATGGGAATTTCCAAATTGGTTTGTTGCCAACTTATCAATTAAAACGAGATGATTTAACGCTAAATTTAGGAGTTTCTCTCTATTACTCAAATGATAGAGCGTCTGGCGATAATAATATTTACTTTTATCCAAATATTAAAGCAACGTATAGATTAGTAAACGATGTATTGATTGCTTATGGTGGTATTAAAGGCGATTTAATTCAAAACTCTTATTACGATTTTGCTAATGAAAATCCATTTGTATCCCCAACATTATTTATAACGCCTACAGACCAATTGTACAATGCGTATGTTGGCTTAAAAGGGAAGTTGTCTAGTCGTATAGGTTATAATGTTAGTGGGCGTTATATTGCAGACAAGAACAAAGCCTTGTTTAGAAATAACCTAACTACTTTTGATTTACTAGGTGCTGAGGATTATGAATATGGAAATTCCTTTGGTATGGTTTACGATGATCTTAAAACTTTTGTAGTAGCTGGGGAAATTAATGTAGATGTTAACAGAAATTTTAAATTAGGACTAAAAGCAGAGTATTTTAGCTATAATACAGATACCCAAGCAGAAGCATGGAACTTGCCAGATATAAAAGGGTCTTTGTTTCTAGATTATCAAATCGATAATAACTGGTTTGCTGGTGCCAATTTATTTTACGTGGGTGAACGTAAAGATTTATTAAGCGTTAACGATGCTATAATGGGCATTCAATCCATGACCGTATCTATAGATGGATTTTTAGATGCTAACGCACATGTAGGCTACCATATCAACGACCAGCTGTCCGTTTTTGCAAAAGCAAATAATTTAGCGGATAATACATATCAACAATGGCAAAATTTTCCAGTACAAAGTATTCAGTTTTTAGCAGGTGCAACTTATAAATTCGATTTCTAGATAGGCCCTTTTGTTTTTTTATTAAAGCGGAAATCCCATCAAATAGATTAGGATTATAATTTTTTTTTGGCGTTATCTTTTAATGGTGCCTACAAGGTTGGTGTGGGCTTTTCTCTTCAATCCTTAACGCAGCTATACCTAAAAATCAATCATTCAATTCATAAATCTTTTAAAATTTGTGAAATTCGTGTCTAATCTTTTTTCTTAATCAATCGGGCCAAATAATCGAAATGTTCCCCATTCAAAACAAATTTACATTCTAAATCTACTGTTTCACAAGCCAACTTTAAAGTCTTAAAATCTAAATACAGCCACTTCATAGGCGTTTCACTTTCTCCTTTATAAGATAAATAATAATCGAGCTCCCCGTAATATCCCGCATTCATATCCATCCAATAACCACCATCTTCATCTTCGTACATATATTTAATATCAGAGGAATCAATTAAAATTTGTCCGTCAGGTTTCAAAAGTGTTTTTAAATGCGTTAAGTATTTTGAAACTTGGGTAAGGTCTTGAAAAATACCCGTGCCATTCATCAAAATCAGAATGGTGCCAAAAGTGTCCTTTTCATCTAAAATACTTAAAATTTTGGCATTTAAAACGCCACGTTGTTTTGTAACTTCAATAGCTCCTTTTGATATATCAATAGCTTTTACATCAAAACCATTTTCTTGTAAATACAAACTATGGCTTCCGGAACCGCAACCCACATCCAAAACAGAACCTTTACATAGCTTTAAGGCCTTTTTTTCTAATTTAGGCATATCTTTATACTCACGAAACAAATAGGGAAGTGGTAAGGCGTCTTCATCAGAAATGTTGGTTGAAGTCATAATATCCTCAGAATAGTTCCCGTTTTGATAATCTAATAAAGCTGTTCCGAAAAGGTCTTTCATTTAAAAGGTTGTTTTTTCATTTCCGCAAAAGCGAAAACCTTAAATTTATAAGATTCATGTTCTAGTGTGCTTTTTTGGTTATGGTAGGCCGGTATTCGTTAATTAAAAAATTGTAAACCATGTAAATTATAGTTTTCATAAATTTACCAATTATCAAATCAGAATTAAAATATATAAACTTGCAACACATAATCAATAATCTTCCAAAACACGCCAAAGATAAACATAACGAAAACAAAAAATTCTTCGCGAAGCTAAAAAAGAAACCACCAAAAGGTTTGGATTATGTGATGCAAGACTTGCACAACGAAGAATTTGAGCGTACCGATTGTTTAGAGTGTGCCAACTGTTGTAAAACTACAGGACCGCTATTTACGGATAAAGATGTTGACAGGATTGCAAAACATTTCAGAATGAAAACACAACAATTTATCGACCAATATTTACGTATTGATGAAGATAATGATTATGTGTTGCAACGTGTACCATGCACATTTTTAGGAGCGGACAATTACTGTTCCATTTATAATGTTCGACCAAAAGCATGTAGAGAGTTCCCACATACAGATAGAAAAAAGTTTCAGCAAATTTCTAATCTCACTCTAAAAAACGTGGCAGTATGCCCTGCGGCGTTTAATATTGTGGAAGCCATGAAAAAACGAATTAAGGTTTAGTTGTATATGGTAATATATTACTCAAACTTTAATATCATTTAGTGTCTAAATTTAAGTTTTTACGACATCGTTTAAATTGTCAATACATTGTTGGTATAAATAGTTTTGTAAGTAAATATTAATAATTAATACCCTATTTATTTTACAACTGTAAAATATATAATATCTTTCCTACTTTTAATTTAATACGTGAATAAAGACATGGTGAAAAAAATATTTGCACTGCTAATACTGTTGTTTTTAAATAAAACGGCAAAAGCTGATAACTGGATCACATCTTTTGATGATGCGCAAAAACTTGCACTAGCTACCAACAAATTAATGTTGGTCGATTTTTGGGCGTCTTGGTGTGGGCCATGTAAAAAAATGGATTCTGAATCTTGGAACAATGATGACGTTGGCTTGTTAATGAGAAATTATATACCAGTTAAAATTAATATTGATAAAAATAATTACTTGGCATCAAAATATGGCGTAGAGGGCATTCCTTTTATTTTTATTATGGATGGTAATGGTAAAGTATTGTATAAAGAAATGAGTTACAAATCTAAAAGAGAAGTTATTACGATACTCAATAAATACAAGTTAGATATGGCCTACCTGAACCCATATTTATCGAGTTTTTATGAAAAAAACAGCTTTGCATCAAGCTATAGAGTAGCAACGAAATACAGTGAGTTTTCTATGTATCTTAATGAGGATATAAGATACGACATCCTATCGGTTTCCAACCAATATTTTTCCCTAGCAAAAAAACTATTGAAGAAGAGTGATTTAAAAAATAAAAAAGATTTTATTCAGCGCATTAAACTTTTTAAAATCAAGGAATGGTTAATATTAAATAAAGATGATAAGGCCATAAAAGCATTAAATAATTATAATGAGGTGGATATAGTAAAACTTAACAAAAGTTTGTTTTCTGTGTTATATTATATATATTATAAAAAAAATGGTGATATAGAGAATGAAGATATTTGGTTTGAAAAAATGAGTAAAATCGATAAAATAAAACTTAAACGCTACTTTGAACAGAGTTAGAACATGCAATCTATTTTAAATTATTTCGAAACCATTCCACCACTACATAGAGGCTTAATTATTGTTGGCGGTTTAACTTTCTTTTGGTTAATAGAAGGTGCTATGCCTTTATTTAATTTCAAATATAAAAAATGGAAACACGCCATTCCTAATGTTTTTTTTACGCTAACAACTATCCTGGTTAACCTGCCTATGGCATTTTTGTTGTTAATGTCTGCCGATTGGGTAACAACTAATGATTTTGGGATTTTAAATTGGTTGCCAGAAATGGCTATAGGTTTATATATTTTTTTAGGTATATTATCAATGGACTTTTTTGGAGCCTATTTACCACATTTAATTGAACATAAAGTACCAGCGTTATGGATGGTGCATTTGGTACATCATTCCGATCACAACGTAGATGCTACAACAGCAAATCGGCACCACCCTATAGAAAGTGTGATTCGATATGTATTTACTTTAGTTGGTGTAATTATTATTGGCGCTCCTATTGGTATTGTATTTCTCTATCAATCATTATCCATTGTAGCGACACAATTTAGCCATTCAAATATCAAGTTAACAAAAACAATAGATAAATTTATAAGTTATATTTTTGTGTCTCCAAATATGCACAAAGTTCACCACCATTACAAAATGCCTTACACAGATTCCAATTATGGCAATATATTTTCAGTTTGGGATAGGTTATTAGGAACTTACATGGAATTGGATACAGATAAAATAGTGTATGGTGTAGATGTGTTTCCAAATGAAGAACAAAATGGTAATATTAAAAGTTTGCTGAAACAACCTTTTCAAAAATATCAAAAATAATTTTAAATAAAGTTAGCGATATAATGCTGTTGGCAACAAGCTGAAAAAACATTTTGATTAAAATGAAAATTGAGAAAACTGGAAGACCTGATGCTAAAGTTTTAACTGAGTTAACGATTCGGTCTAAATCCTATTGGAATTATGGTAAGAAGCAAATTGAAAAATGGAGAGAGGAATTAACAATTACAGAAAAATATATTGACGAAAACCAAATCTACAAACTTGTATCGGATGACATTTTGATTGGGTTTTATGCATATCAGCCCGAAAATGAAACGGATATTAAACTCAATTACCTTTTTGTGGAACCTAAATTTATTGGAAAGGGTTACGGGAAAATACTAATAACGGACTTTTTAAAACGGGTCCAAAATACTGAATTTAAAAGGGTTATTCTTGACGCTGATCCTAACGCTGAAAAATTTTATAACGAAATAGGTTTTCGCGTAATTGGAAAATTGAAAAGTACCATTAAAGATAGATTTTTACCGATTATGGAAATGGAAATAAAGCCATTTGCCAACAAAGAAGTATAAAAATCACTGTTAAGTACTTAATTCATTCGTTTTTTATATGTTTAGGGTTAGTAATAAGCCTAAAATTCATGTTTATTTACACGCAAATAACCATACAAAAACACCTTAATAACATACTTCATTTAAATGTAACGTTAACCATTTTCAATATCACTAATATGATGCTCCAAAGCCTCTACGGATATTTGAATTTCCCTTATTAAAAGTGCCAATGAAATAATTAATAAAATAAGTGCGATTCCAAATACCCAAATAGCAATAACATGCAGCTCAATAAAAATTAGAAACATAGTCAATACACAAAGGAGCAAACTTGAAATACCAGTAATTTGCATAGCACGTGTTAAATAAAGGCGTTTTTTTAAGTTTTTTATTTGCTTAATTAATCGTTCATCTTTTTTTATTAAATAGTTGTCATGTAAATTTCTAATAATTGCCGCATAAGCTATAAATCTATTAGTATAAGCCAGCATAATTAAAGAAATTGCAGAAAATAAAAGCGCTGGCGTTGTTAGGGTAAGTTCTTCCATAATTCAAATTTCTTCTAATTTTATTCAACTTCAAATAAAAAAGAGTAATATTTTTTTATTTTCGTAGTATGCAAGAAGACTTCCTACATTACATCTGGAAACATAAAAAAATTCAATTTAAAAATTTAAAAACAACCAGAGGGGAATCGATTGTTATTTCGGCTGTAGGGCAGCATAATTTTAATTCGGGACCAGACTTTTTTAATGCAAAACTTAAAATAGAAGAGCAACTTTGGGCTGGCAATGTAGAAATTCATATAAAATCTTCAGATTGGTTTGTTCATAATCATGAACAGGATAAAGCTTATGATAACGTCATTCTTCATGTGGTATGGGAAGATGATACAGATGTATTTAGAAAAGATAATACGCCAATACCAACTTTGGAATTGAAAAGTATTGTAAATGAAAAGATGCTCAGTAATTATGAAAAACTTTTTTCCAATCAAAATAAATGGATTAATTGTGAAAACGATTTTGCATCAACAGATGATTTTATTTTAAATAATTGGTTGGAGCGTTTGTATATTGAACGTTTAGAACGAAAGTCGAAAACCATAGAAACGCTTTTATTTGAATCTAAAAACGATTGGGAATCCGTATTATTTAAAATGCTAACTAAAAACTTTGGGTTGAAAGTTAATGGCGATTCTTTTTTTAGTTTAGCGCAATCCATAGATTTTTCAATAATCAGAAAAACACAATCTAAACCTCAGGTTTTAGAGGCTTTGTTATTTGGTCAATCAGGGTTGTTGCAAGTTCCTATTGAGGTTGCTTATCATTCAAGTTTAGCCAAAGAATATAAGTTTTTGAAACAAAAATTTAGCCTCCAGAACACCCGGGTTTTACCATTGCAGTATTTTAGATTGCGACCACCAAATTTCCCAACAATAAGACTGTCTCAACTAGCTAGTTTATATAATAAACATCAAAATTTGTTTTCAAAAATTATAGAATGTAACAAATTGGAAGATTTTTATGAACTCTTAAAAGTATCGACCTCAGTATTTTGGAAAACACATTACACGTTTCAAAAGGAGTCAAAATTATCATCTAAAACACTATCAAAGCCGTTTATGGATTTGTTGCTTATTAATACAATTGTGCCAATAAAATTTAGCTATGCAAAACAACATGGAATGCCCATAGATTCTGAAATTATAAAAATAGCATCAACAATTTCTTCAGAAAAAAACAGTATTATTAATGCGTTTAACAATTTTAAAAAAATCTCACAATCATCATTACATTCTCAATCCTTAATCCAGCTAAAAACAGCATATTGCGATAAAAATAAATGTCTGCAATGTGCTATAGGCAATTCACTCATTAATAACTAAAGTAATATGGGTATATGCTTTTAAACTAAAAAAGGAAGTATTAAATTGCAGCATGAACATTTTTTACAGACCTTTATTGTTTTTTCAAAAACACGGTTTTTATGTTTGCCAACGTATTGCAGACCGATTTGGTATTCGAGCAAAAGTAGTAAGAACGTCTTTTATGTACGTTACTTTTGTAACCATAGGTTTTGGCTTTGCACTCTATATGTTCCTTGCATTTTGGATGCATATTAAAGATTTGATTTACACCAAACGCTCATCGGTTTTCGATTTATGAATCCAGTTATAAAATTTTTTAGAACAAAAATTTATACAGCCATTTTTCTATTGGTTTTTATCATGCTTATTGGTGTTTTTGGTTATGTATTTATTTCTGGATATTCCTGGATTGATGCTTTGTACATGACCGTAATAACCATGACGACTGTTGGTTTTGGGGAAGTTATACCGTTGGATGACCAATCTAAAATTTTTACCATATTCCTTATTTTAGCAAGTATTATAATCGTTGGTTATGCTTTATCAATTATTACAGAATACATTTTAAGTAAGAATAATACCGAAGAATTAAAATACAAAAAAATGCAGAAAAAAATTGAAAGTTTTAACAACCATACTGTTATTTGTGGCTACGGTAGAAATGGGAAACAGGCAGCAGTAAAACTTTCTGCCTACAATAAAAATTTTGTAGTTATTGAGAAGAATAAAGAGCTAGAAGAACGTTTGCAGTTGGATGGTATACCGTATGTTATCGGAAACGGTAATGAAGATGAGGTTTTAGTCGCAGCAGGTGTTAATAGGGCGGCATGTTTTATTTCTGCGTTGCCAAACGATGCTGATAATTTATTTGTCGTGCTTTCAACAAGACAAATGAATGGGAAAATTAATATAATAAGTCGTGCATCAAACGAATCATCTTATGAAAAGTTGAAATTTGCAGGAGCTAACAATGTTATACTGCCGGATAAAATTGGAGGCGACCATATGGCATCTCTTGTTGTTGTACCTGGATTGATGGAGTTTATCGATAATTTATCTATCGTTGGGAAGTCTGATATTAATATAGAAGAAGTTGCTGTTGAGAAATTCTATGATTCCAATCAACCTAGAACCATAAAAGATTTAGATCTTCGAAAAAAAACAGGCTGCAGTGTTATTGGTTACAAGGATGAAAACGGCGAATATACCGTAAACCCAGAAGCAGATATGAAATTGGCTCGAAATTCTAAAATTATTGTTTTAGGTCGACCTGAACAAATAGAAGCTTTAAATTCTGAGTACGACATCGATTAGTATGAGCTTTTTTTAACAGGTATTGTTTTAAAAAATCATTTTTTTTTAGCATCTTGCTTGACTTAAATGAGAATCTTTCAACCAAAATTAATTAACTCAATCCCTATGAAGAAATATCTTCTTTCAATTTTTACATTAATAATTCCATTTTTAACGTTCGCACAAGAAACAGATGAAAAAGGCATTGATCAAATTATAGATGAAAAATTTGGAGCGGCAACAGGTTGGTTTGTTGATGCCATTTTTTATCAGATACCATTTTCAGAAAATGTTAGTATTTACTGGGTCTTATTTCCATTGATTTTAGGGGCACTTTACTTTACGTTTTATTTCAACTTTATCAATTTTAAAGGTTTTTTTACATCTGTAAATATTGTAAGAGGTAAGTATGATGATTTAGAAGAACGCGAAAATAACAAGGTTGAAATTTCAAAATCAAAATTCACTGACGATGATGACAATCCAGATACTATAAGAATTGAAGGGCACGAAGGCGAGGTAACGCACTTTCAAGCATTAACTGCAGCTTTATCTGCAACAGTTGGCTTAGGAAATATTGCTGGTGTTGCTATTGCGGTTTCAATTGGTGGTGCTGGAGCAACATTCTGGATGATTATTGCAGGCTTTTTAGGAATGGCTTCAAAATTTGTAGAATGTACGCTTGGTGTAAAATATAGAGATATTGAAGATGATGGAACGGTTTACGGCGGGCCTATGTACTATTTAACTAAAGGTCTTAAGTCTAAAGGCATGGGTGGTTTAGGTAAAGTGCTAGCTGTTTTATTTGCCATTTTTGTAATTGGTGGTTCATTTGGAGGTGGAAACATGTTCCAAGTAAATCAAGCCTTCCAATTAGTTGAAAACATTACAGGTGGCGAAAATTCATTTCTTCACGGTTATGGATGGGCATTTGGTGTTGTAATGGCTATTTTAGTGGGTATCGTAATTATTGGAGGTATTAAAAAAATAGCAAAAGTAACCGATAAAATAGTGCCTTTTATGGTTGCTATTTATGTAGCAGCGTCACTATTCGTAATTTTTGCTAATTACACGATGATTGGCGATGCGTTTATGCAAATTTTCAATGGTGCTTTTAGTCCTGAAGGTATTGCAGGTGGAGCAGTTGGTGTATTAGTTCAAGGTTTTAGACGTGCAGCGTTTTCAAACGAAGCCGGTATTGGTTCAGCATCTATTGCACATTCAGCAGTAAAAACTAAATATGCAGCAAGTGAAGGTATGGTAGCACTGTTAGAACCATTTATTGATACAGTTGTGGTTTGTACCATGACCGCTTTAGTATTAATTATAACGGGTAATGTAACTGCAGAAAATGCATCATTAAATGATGCACAAGCCATATTATTAACATCAGGAGCTTTTGAATCTGCAATCTCTTGGTTCCCTTATGTATTAACTGTAGCGGTAGTTTTATTCGCATTCAGTTCTATGATTTCTTGGTCTTACTACGGTTTTCAAGGTTGGTCTTATTTATTTGGGAGAACTAAAAAAGCAGAGTACTCCTATAAAATATTATTTTGCTTATTCGTAATAGTGGGTGCTGCGGCAAGTTTAGGGTCTGTAATAGGATTCTCTGATGCTATGGTTTTTGCTATGATGGTACCAAACATGGTAGGTTTGGTGTTATTGGCACCAAAAGTTAAAAAGGAGTTAGCAAAATATATGGATGCTATAAAAACTTTGAATAAGTAAATTAAAACATGCAAAATTTTAAATCCCATTTCACGTTTTCAAAACTACAGCGAAATGGGATTTTTTTATTGTTAATTCTTATCGTGATTTTCCAATGTGTTTACTTTTTCGTTGATTTTTCATCTGAAGATATTCAAGTAAATCAAAAAGAACTTTCAAAATTCACTAAAGAAATAGATTCTTTAAGATTAGTTAAGTTAGAAGAAAATAAACCTAAAATATATCCTTTCAATCCAAATTTCATAACAGATTATAAAGGGTCTACTTTAGGAATGACTAATGAAGAAATCGATAGGCTTCTAGCATTCAGGAAACAAGACAAATGGATTAATTCCACCAAACAATTTCAAGACGTTACAAAAGTTTCAGATTCATTATTGAAAACAATCTCGCCACATTTCAAATTCCCAGAATGGGTAACAAATCCTAAACCAAAAAACAATGCATCTTACAGTTACAGTAACAAACCAAAACCTTACGCACAAAAGCAAGATTTAAACACGGCAACAGCACAACAACTTCAAAAAATAAACGGCATAGGTAAAGTGTTTTCAGACCGGATTATTAAATACAGAAATAAATCTAATGGTGGATTCATTGCCGATGTTCAATTGCTTGATGTATATGGTCTAACTCCAGAAGTTATAGAAAAAATAACAAAAGAATTTACGGTAAAAACACCAAAAGACATCCAAAAAATAAACGTTAATACAGCAACCATAGATGAGCTGGTTACTATCCCAAATATAGATTACGATTTAGCGCACCATATTATCGAACAACGCCACTTGCGAGAAGGCTATAAAACGATACATGAATTAACAAAAGTTAAAGACTTTCCTGTAAATAAATTACCTATAATTGAATTATATTTGCAATTAGAAAAAGAAAATTGAATGAATAACATGTACTTCAGCGAAGAACATAATCTTTTTAGAAAAAGTCTTCAGGATTTTTTGCAAAAAGAAATAGTTCCACATATTGAAAAATGGGAAAAAACAGGTCATATCGAAAGGTTTATCTGGAAGAAGTTTGGTGATATGGGTTTTTTCGGTATTAGCTATCCAGAAGTATACGGCGGTATGAATTTAGATTTATTCTACACCGTTATTTTACTAGAAGAGCTTCAAAAAATAAACTCGGGCGGTTTTGCAGCAGCAATTTGGGCACATGTGTATTTAGCCATGACGCACTTAAACGCAGAGGGCGATGAAGCCATTAAACAAAAATATTTAGTACCAAGTATTACTGGAGATAAGATAGGCTGTTTATGCATTACAGAGCCTTTTGGCGGAAGTGATGTGGCAGGTATGCGTACAACTGCAGTTAAAAGTGGCGACCATTACCTAATCAACGGATCAAAAACATTCATAACAAATGGTGTTTTAAGCGATTATTTAATAGTGGCCGCTAAAACAGAGCCACAGTTAGGAAACAAGGGCATTAGTATTTTTGTTTTGGATAGAGATATGGCAGGTGTTTCTGCAACCAAACTGGATAAATTAGGTTGGCGTGCATCAGATACCGGGGAAATCGCTTTCGATAATGTAAAAGTACCTTTAGAAAACCTCATGGGTGAAGAGAATAAAGGGTTTTCATATATCATGCAACATTTTGCTTCAGAGCGTTTAATCATGGGAATAAATGCCCACGCACGCGCAGAATTCGCATTGGAATATGCACTACAATACATGAGCGAGCGAGAGGCTTTTGGCAGAACAATCGATAAATTTCAAGCGTTGAGACATCAAATAGCAAATTTATACACTGATATGGAAATTTGTAAATCCTTTAATTACGCCGTAGCCTTTCAGTTGAATAAAGGCGAGTACGTGGTTAAAGAAGCTACCATGTCCAAGCTAAAATCCACATCAATGGCCGATGAGGTTATTTCCCAATGTCTTCAATTTTTAGGTGGTTACGGGTATATGGAAGAATATCCAATGGCACGTCTACTGCGGGATAGTAGGCTAGGACCAATTGGTGGAGGAACTTCTGAGATATTACGTGAAATTTTGGCTAAAATGATAATTGACAAGAAAGCGTATAAGCCAGCGACTTAAATTGCTGATTTTATTTTTTATTTGGAAATTAAATGACGTGCGTTTTGTCTCTAGCTAGTTTTTTGGCTGTTACCCGAAAAGGGTCGGTCTTTATCCTGCAATCCTATTAAAATTTTTTATTCAGAAGTGAGCGATGTGTTTACCTCTTCGTTAGGTACTTTAAGGCCAATTTAGTTCTAGTCAATTTTAAAAAGGATTTTCACTACAATACCTAACACTACAGTTTGTAAGTTATTTTTTTAGATTAAAAGGCATTTTTAAGTTACGTCAATGCTCAACAGAATGTTTAAAGCACCAAGCCAGTAATTTAACTTTAAAGTAATTTTAAAACCTAAGCGATTATTAATTGTCAATAACTCTGTAGTGGTTTTTACTCTTCTCCAATATGTTTTTTATAAAACCCCCAAACTTCTTTTGCTACATTTCTACCCAATTCTAATCCTGCAACATTATCCGCTTGAATATGGTAACCACCCAAAACTCTTGAAATACCAGCCATTTCCGCAGTTTCTGTAAAAGTTGGAAATTCTAAAGTGATCAAATCTCCCAAATTATCTGGTTCGGTAAGTGCACCAGCAACTAATTGAGATGATGACCCGAATGCATCACTTCCAGTCCAAATTTTTAAAGCCTCTGCACAGCCTCCGCTAATAGTACTGTGTCCTGAAGTATAGCTCGGAAATGGAGGGCACAAGAATATTTCTGGGGAATAAGGTCGCCAGTGTTTACCATCTATTTCAATCATACCTTTTCCTTCGCCTCCCCAAGCTTTAATTTTTTTGCCATCATAATATTTATGCACCAGTGCATAGGGTCTGGCATAATCATAAAACATCTTTGAATCCCAAGAAGCGATAAACGCATCCATAGCAACAACTTGATTGTAAAAATACATTTTTACGTCTTCATCAAGCGTATGGTTATCTCTGCGGGAAACATCTTGAGCAAATTTTAACCAATGTCCTGCTTGCTGTACGGACTTTGGCCCATCTCGCATAAATTCTACCAATGCCTTTTGATAATCTGTTAGGTTAGCTTGCAATGTTATTACTTCTTTAACTTCTCTTTCCAGTTGTTCTGAGCCTAACATAGGCGGAGGCCCTGGGCGAAATTGATCTCCTGATTTTAAGGCAATAGGGGTTACCTTATCCCAAAATGGTGTTAAGCACACTGGCGCAAATGTTCCGCCTTTACCGTCAGAAAAATATTTAGGTTGCCAACGGTTAATATCAATGTTTTTATCAGCCGAGTTAATTGGTTTATAACTTACATAGTTAAAATAGGGTGTACCTTTTGAGCCTTCTTCTTCGCCATATTGATTTGAACCATCTCCCTTTCTAGCTTCAATTATCGCTCTTGCAGCTAAATTGCCAATCCCTTCTGGTGTACTAGGGTCAAGTGAATTATTTGTTGGATCTAAACCCAATTCCTTCATGAAGTTTGCAAACAATTCTTGGTCTGAAAAATAATATTCATTCATTGCTCGAAATGCGGCATAGCTTATGGCGATTTGTTTGTTTTTTAATGAGTGTTCTTTTTCTGGTCTTTTATCTACATTTTTTAAATAAACAGGAATAGCTTTATCATCATATCTCGACCAGGCATCAAATATTGAAATAAATATCAAGCCCAAATATCGAGAAGTAACCGTAGGTCTTGGTGCAAATCTTTCTGTATCTTTCGCTTGAGCGGTTAATGCCATCTCTCCCCATTTATAAGCTGTATTTTCAATGCCTTTAGGGGTGAGATTTTCAACTGGGATTTGTTGTTCTTTTGGCTTGTTTTTACAGTTAAAAACAATCGATAGTCCAATAAAAAGTAAAAGCGTTTTTTTCATGTTATAATCCATTTTTCAATACTATTCGATATAAGAATATAGTAATGCCACATAAATCCTTGTCAATTAAAAAAACGAATTTAGTTTAATTTTTTAAAAAGTCAAATATCTCTTTCGGCAAAATCACATTAAAAAACATATCTATATATAATTACAAATAATAAATTACGCTTTGTATTCGCGCCTTGAAAATTCTAATAGAGAGGGAGTTAAGACAATATGTTAAAAATTTCAGTTAAAGAAGGAGAAAATATTGATAGAGCATTAAAGCGTTTGAAACGTAAATTTGTTAAAACCATGGTTAAAAACCGATTGCAAGACCGTAAGCAGTTTACAAAACCTTCGGTTGCTTGCAGAGTAAAGGTTCAGAAAGCAAAACACATCCAAACATCAAGAGATGAAAAAAACGTTTAGTATTTTGTTTTGTAATACGTATTAAAATCCCGCTTCAATTGCTAAACTTGTTTTAGTATTTAGCGGGCTTTTTTAATCATCATAACATAAAAGGTTGTACATTTATCTAGAACAATATAAAGTTTTAACAAACTAACATTCTAAATTTTGTCTTTCAAACCATTTACGGAGTACTTATTATTAGAAAAGAACTATTCCAAGTTAACAGTTAATGCCTATGAAAATGATTTAAAAGACTTCTTGGATTTTATTGAAACTGAATACGACAGCCAATCCATTTCCCAAGTTAATTATTCACAAATAAGAAGCTGGATTGTTTTACTTGTAGAAAAAGGATTGTCAAATAGAAGTATTAACAGAAAAGTATCAGCATTAAACACTTTTTATAAATTTATTATAAAGACTGGGGATATTGAATTGAATCCATTATCGAAACACAGAGCCTTAAAAACGAGTAATAAAATTCAAGTCCCATTTTCACAAGCAGAGATTAAAACCGTTTTGTCCGATTTAAATTTTTCAGATGATTATGAAAGTGTTCGCAACAAATTCATAATAGAATTATTTTATTCTACAGGGATAAGAAGGATAGAGCTTGTAGAACTTAAATTGGTAAGTTTGGATTTAGATAATAAAACGTTAAAAGTTTTAGGTAAAAGAAATAAAGAGCGCATCGTCCCGTTGTTAAGTTCAGTAGTTTACACAGCAAAAAAATACTTGCAGCTTAAAAATAAGTTAGACAATGTTATAGATATTGAGCATCTTTTTTTAACTAAAAAAGGCGTTAAAATATATGAAACACTTGTTTACAGAATAATAAATGAGTATTTTAGTTTGGCATCTTCAAAAGTAAAGAAGAGTCCCCATATTCTTAGGCACTCCTTCGCTACACATTTGTTAAATCAAGGTGCAGATTTAAATGCTGTTAAAGAGCTTTTAGGGCATTCCAGTTTAGCTGCTACGCAAGTGTACACACACAATAGCATATCAGAACTTAAAAAAGTGCATATCAATGCGCATCCAAGAAGTAAAAAATAGTATTCAATACATATTGTCTAACCAAAAATAGAATCATGAAAGTAAACACCCAATCAGTAAATTTTAATGCAGACACCAAGTTGATAGATTTTATTCAACAACGCATGGACAAATTAGATTTGTTTTATGATAAAGTAATAAAATCTGATGTTTATTTAAAAGTACAAAACACAAGTGATAAGGAAAATAAAATTTTTGAAGCAAAAGTAAGCGTTCCTGGAGACAGCTTCATAGTAAAAAAACAATGTAAAACCTTTGAAGAAGGAGCAGATATGGCAGTTGCATCTTTAGAAAGACAGTTAAAAAAGCGAAAAGAGAAATTAAGAGCACATTTATAATAAAATTTATTAAAAAATGTTTTGAATAAAGTAAAAAATCTATACATTTGCAGTCCGTTAGAAATAGCGGACTTTTTTTATGTGGTTTTTTTGTAAAAATAACTCATAAAAAGCCGATGTAGCTCAGCTGGCTAGAGCAGCTGATTTGTAATCAGCAGGTCGTGGGTTCGAGTCCCTCCATCGGCTCAGAATAAAAGTTAACCCTTTAGTGTTGGCGAAACGTTCTTTAAAAAATTAAAATAAGTTAATTGGGGAGATACTCAAGCGGCCAACGAGGGCAGACTGTAAATCTGCTGACTACGTCTTCGCAGGTTCGAATCCTGCTCTCCCCACAATTTTTTTTGATTTTTGATAAATATTGAAAACCTTGCAAGCAAATGCTTGTTAAATTGCGAGAGTAGCTCAGTTGGTAGAGCGTCAGCCTTCCAAGCTGAATGTCGCCAGTTCGAACCTGGTCTCTCGCTCTATTATTTTCTGCGAAGGCAGAAATCTCTTCTTTCATAATAAAATGCAGTAAATATGTATTTGAAAGAATAGGGAATAAAAACTTTACGCCGGTGTAGCTCAGGGGTAGAGCGTTTCCTTGGTAAGGAAGAGGTCACGAGTTCAATTCTCGTCATTGGCTCTATTTTTTAGAGACACAAAATAGAATACAAAACGTATTATTATATAACTAAGATTAAAATTATTTAAAAACATGGCAAAGGCAACTTTCGATCGTTCAAAACCACACTTAAACATTGGTACAATTGGACACGTAGATCACGGTAAAACAACTTTAACTGCTGCTATTACTAAAGTATTAGCTGATGCAGGTTTCTCAGAAGCAAGATCATTTGATCAAATTGATAACGCTCCAGAAGAAAAAGAAAGAGGTATAACAATTAATACTTCTCACGTAGAATATCAAACGCAAAATCGTCACTACGCACACGTAGATTGTCCAGGTCACGCCGATTATGTAAAGAACATGGTAACTGGTGCTGCTCAAATGGATGGTGCTATATTAGTGGTTGCTGCAACTGATGGGCCTATGCCGCAAACACGTGAGCATATCTTATTAGGTCGTCAGGTAGGAATTCCTCGTATGGTTGTATTCATGAATAAAGTGGATATGGTTGATGATGAAGAGTTACTTGAATTAGTGGATATGGAAATTAGAGATTTGTTGTCTTTCTATGAGTATGATGGAGATAACGGTCCTGTAATTGCTGGTTCTGCTTTAGGCGCACTTAATGGTGAGCAAAAATGGGTGGATACGGTTTTAGAATTAATGAAATCTGTAGATGAGTGGATTGAAGAGCCTGTTCGTGATATGGATAAGCCTTTCTTGATGCCTATTGAAGATGTATTCTCTATTACTGGTCGTGGTACTGTTGCAACTGGTCGTATTGAAACAGGTGTAGCTAACACTGGAGATCCTGTTGAGATTATTGGTATGGGGGCTGCAAAGTTAACATCTACCATAACAGGTATTGAAATGTTTCGTCAAATATTAGATAGAGGAGAAGCTGGTGATAATGCTGGTATCTTATTAAGAGGTATTGAGAAATCTCAAATCTCTAGAGGTATGGTAATTACTAAGCCTGGTTCTGTAACACCACACGCTAAGTTTAAAGCTGAGGTTTATATCCTTAAAAAAGAAGAAGGTGGACGTCATACACCATTCCATAACAACTACCGTCCTCAGTTTTACGTACGTACTACTGATGTAACAGGAAACATTGCGCTTCCTTCTGGAGTTGAAATGGTTATGCCTGGAGATAACTTGACAATTACTGTTGAGCTGATTCAGCCAATAGCAATGAACGTAGGTTTACGTTTCGCTATCCGTGAAGGTGGTAGAACAGTTGGTGCAGGTCAGGTAACTGAGATATTAGACTAATACAGTTTAAATAAATATATATAAGCTAAGGTATTCCGTTTTCGGAATACCTTGACTTGTATTTACGGGCGTAGCTCAGTTGGTAGAGCACTGGTCTCCAAAACCAGGTGTCGGGAGTTCGAGTCTCTCCGCCCGTGCAATAAAAAATTGAGTAGTATTTCAATTTAGATTAAAAAGAAAATATAACATGGCTGGAATTGTAAATTATATTAAAGAATCATTCGGGGAACTTAAAAATAATGTGACATGGCCTACATGGGCAGAAGCACAGAGTTTAACAGTTTTAGTTGCTGTGTTCTCTATTATATTCTCACTTGCTATTTGGGGTGTAGATACAGTTTTTAGTAACGTTATAACGTATTATTTCGATTTAATTAAATAAAAAAATTATGTCTGAAGTAAGCGAAAAAAAATGGTATGTTGTTCGTGCCGTAAGTGGTCAAGAGAACAAAATCAAAGCCTATATTGAGAGAGAAATCGAACGACTTGGCTTACAAGATTATGTGGATCAAGTACTAGTACCAACAGAGCGTGTTATTCAAATCCGTAACGGAAAAAAAATTCATAAAGAAAAGGTGTTTTTTCCAGGTTATATTATGGTTCAAGCAAATCTTACTGGAGAAGTCCCCCATATCATAAGATCGGTAACTAATGTTATTGGTTTTTTAGGAGAAACAAAAGGAGGTGACCCTGTGCCATTAAGACAATCTGAAGTGAATAGGATGCTAGGTAAAGTCGATGAGCTTTCAGTTGAAGAAACAGCCAATGTTGCTATTCCTTTTACTAAAGGTGAAACCGTTAAAGTTATTGATGGCCCTTTTAATGGATTTGATGGTACTATTGAAAAAATTAATGAAGAGAAGCGTAAACTTGAAGTGATGGTTAAAATTTTCGGAAGAAAAACACCATTAGAGTTAAGTTATATGCAAGTTGAAAAAGTTTAAGAGTGTTACATTGACGATAGATGTGTCTTTCGCTTCCAAATGAAAGATAACATCAAAAAATTAAATTATTAAAAATGGCAAAAGAATTAGGTAAAGTAGTTAAGTTACAAGTTCGGGGAGGTGCTGCGAATCCATCGCCACCGGTTGGACCCGCTTTAGGAGCCGCTGGTGTTAACATCATGGAGTTCTGTAAGCAATTCAATGCCAGAACCCAAGATAAAGCAGGTAAAGTATTACCAGTTGTAATATCTGTTTACAAAGATAAATCATTTGACTTTGTAATTAAAACACCACCAGCAGCAGTTCAATTATTAGAGCATGCTAAAGTGAAGAAGGGATCTGGAGAGCCAAACCGAAAAAAAGTAGCTAAAGTATCTTGGGATCAGGTTAAAACCATCGCAGAGGACAAAATGGTAGATTTAAATGCATTTACGATTGAGTCTGCTATGAAAATGGTTGCTGGTACAGCAAGATCGATGGGAATAACTGTAACAGGAAAATTTCCTTCATAATCTATTAAAGACATTAGAAAATGGCAAGATTAACAAAAAAGCAAAAAGAAGCTTTAGCGAAAATTGAAAAAGGTAAGATTTATTCTGTCGATGAAGCATCAGCATTAATAAAAGAAATTACCAATACTAAGTTCGACGCATCAATTGATTTAGCAGTACGTTTAGGAGTAGATCCTCGTAAAGCTAACCAAATGGTAAGAGGTGTAGTTTCATTACCTCATGGAACTGGTAAAGACATGAAAGTTTTAGCATTAGTAACACCAGATAAAGAAGCGGAAGCTAAAGAAGCTGGAGCAGATTATGTTGGATTGGATGAGTACCTTGATAAAATTAAGGGCGGTTGGACAGATGTTGACGTTATCGTTACTATGCCAAGCGTTATGGGTAAGTTAGGTCCTTTGGGCCGTGTATTAGGACCGAGAGGTTTAATGCCTAACCCAAAAACAGGTACAGTAACTATGGATGTTGCTAAAGCAGTAAGCGAAGTAAAAGCTGGTAAAATTGACTTTAAAGTTGATAAAACTGGTATTGTTCATGCGGCTATAGGAAAAGCATCTTTTAGTGCTGACAAAATTGCGGGTAACGCAAATGAATTATTAACAACATTAATGAAACTAAAACCGACAACGGCGAAGGGAATTTATGTAAAAAGCATCTTTATGTCTTCTACAATGAGCCCAAGTTTAGCCATTGATCCTAAAATTGGTTAATTAAGTTAAAACTTTAAATTATGACAAGAGAAGAAAAATCACAAGTAATTAAGGACTTAACTGCAGAATTAGCTAGTAATTCAAATATCTATTTAGCAGATATTTCAGGACTAAATGCAGGCTCTACTTCAGATTTGCGTCGTGCTGCTTTTAAAGCAAACGTGCAAATGGCAGTTGTTAAAAATACATTACTTGGAAAAGCAATGGAAGCTTCAGATAGGGAATTTGGAGACCTTCCTACAGTTTTAAAAGGAAATACATCTGTGATGTATTCTGAAACAGGTAATGCACCAGCTAAGCTAATTAAAACATTCCGTAAAAAATCTGAAAAGCCTTTGTTAAAAGGTGCTTTTATCGAGGAAGCTGTTTACATTGGCGATGCACAATTAGACATGTTAGTAGATATCAAGTCTAAAGAAGAGTTATTAGGAGAGATTATAGGATTACTACAATCGCCTGCTAAAAACGTTGTTTCTGCACTTAAATCAAGTAGTGGCAAACTAGCTGGTATCATTAAAACACTTTCTGAGAAATCAGAATAGTATTAAAAAGTACGCACTTTATTACAAATATATTATTATTACAAAATTATTAAAACGATAGAAAAATGGCAGATTTAAAAGATTTCGCAGAACAATTAGTTAACCTTACTGTAAAAGAGGTAAATGAGTTAGCAACTATATTAAAAGATGAGTATGGTATCGAGCCTGCTGCTGCTGCAGCAGTTGCTGTTGCTGGTCCTGCTGGAGGTGGCGACGCTGAAGAAGCTCAAACTGAATTTGATGTTATTTTAAAAGCTGCAGGTGGTTCTAAACTAGCTGTTGTAAAATTAGTTAAGGAATTAACTGGTTTAGGTTTAAAAGAAGCTAAAGGTTTAGTTGATGATGCACCAAGTGCAATTAAAGAAGCTGTATCTAAAGATGAAGCTGAGGCACTTAAAGCTCAATTAGAAGAAGCTGGAGCAGAGGTAGAGCTTAAGTAAGCTTACATTCTCAACAATACAAAGGTTTAGGTCTATCCCGTTATTTGCGGGATAACACCTAGACCATTTTGCGTATATAATGATATAGCAGAATAATTTGCAGAATAGCAGATAAATATGAAATTATCTTTGTGCTATTTTTCTAGTGTTTAAAAGCACTATCACTATTTTTTTAATCAAAATTCCGTCCATTGATGTTATCAACACAAGCTGAAAGATTAAATTTCTCGTCTATTGTAAATAAGACAGATTACCCAGACTTCTTGGATATTCAGATTAAATCCTTTCAGGATTTTTTCCAATTAGAAACAAAATCTGAAGAAAGAGGTGATGAAGGTCTCTACAATACCTTCATGGAAAACTTTCCAATTACAGATTCTCGTAATCAATTCGTTTTAGAATTTTTAGATTACTTCGTAGATCCTCCAAGATATGCTATTGAAGAGTGTATAGAAAGAGGATTAACTTATAGCGTTCCCCTCAAAGCTAGGTTAAAGTTATATTGTACAGACCCTGAACATGAGGATTTCGAGACCATTGTTCAAGATGTTTATTTAGGAACTATCCCTTACATGACACCTTCTGGTACTTTTTGTATCAATGGGGCAGAACGTGTAGTAGTATCTCAATTACACCGATCACCAGGGGTTTTCTTTGGTCAATCTTTCCACGCCAATGGAACAAAATTATATTCAGCAAGAGTTATACCTTTTAAAGGATCTTGGATAGAGTTTGCTACAGACATCAATCAAGTGATGTACGCATACATTGATAGAAAGAAAAAATTACCTGTTACTACGCTTTTCCGTGCTATTGGTTTTGAGCGTGATAAAGATATTTTAGAGATTTTTGACTTAGCTGAAGAGGTTAAAGTTTCAAAATCTGGATTAAAAAAATACATAGGAAGAAAATTAGCGGCACGTGTATTAAATACATGGCATGAGGATTTTGTTGATGAAGATACAGGTGAAGTAGTATCAATCGAGCGTAATGAAATTGTGCTTGATCGTGATACCGTTATCGATAAAGAGAATATTGAAGAAATTCTTGAAGCTGATGTAAAAACGATTCTTTTACATAAAGAAAGCACAGAACAAGGTGATTATGCTATTATCCATAACACCCTTCAAAAAGATCCAACAAACTCTGAAAAAGAGGCTGTTGAACATATTTACAGACAATTACGTAATGCAGAGCCGCCAGATGAGGAAACAGCACGTGGTATTATCGATAAATTATTCTTCTCAGATCAACGTTACTCCTTAGGAGAAGTTGGTCGTTATAGAATGAACAAAAAATTAGGTCTTGATATTGGAATGGATAAGCAAGTGCTTACGAAAGAAGATATTATTACTATCATAAAATATTTAATTGAGCTTATCAACTCAAAAGCAGAGATTGATGATATCGACCACTTATCTAACCGTCGTGTACGTACAGTAGGTGAGCAATTATCATCTCAATTTGGTGTTGGTTTAGCGCGTATGGCACGAACAATTCGTGAGCGTATGAACGTTCGCGATAACGAGGTATTTACACCAATAGATTTAATTAACGCAAAGACATTATCTTCAGTTATTAATTCATTTTTTGGAACTAACCAGTTATCTCAGTTTATGGATCAAACAAATCCATTAGCGGAAATTACGCACAAGCGTCGTTTATCAGCTCTTGGGCCAGGTGGTTTGTCAAGAGAAAGAGCAGGTTTTGAGGTTCGTGATGTACATTATACACACTACGGGCGTTTATGCCCTATTGAAACACCAGAGGGACCAAATATCGGTTTAATTTCTTCACTTTCTGTATTCGCAAAAGTGAATTCTATGGGATTCATCGAAACACCTTATAGAAAAGTAACGGATGGGGTGGTTGATATTGAAAATGAGCCAACTTATTTAAGTGCAGAAGAAGAAGAAGAAAAATTAATAGCTCAAGCAACAGTAAAAGTTAATGATAGCGGTAAAATTCTACACGATAAGGTAATTGCAAGAATGGAAGGTGACTTCCCAGTAATTGATCCTAGTGAATTACATTATACTGATGTTGCACCAAATCAAATCTCATCTATTTCGGCGTCACTAATTCCATTCTTGGAACATGATGATGCAAATAGAGCATTAATGGGATCTAACATGATGCGTCAAGCAGTACCTTTATTAAGAGTAGATGCACCAATCGTAGGTACAGGCTTAGAGCGTCAAGTAGCTTCAGATTCTAGAGTTTTAATTAATGCTGAAGGATCAGGAGAAGTACTTTACGTTGATGCAAATGAAATTCAAATTAGGTACGAACGAACTGAAGATGAAGCTAAAGTAAGTTTTGATAGCGATATTAAAACGTATCAATTAGTGAAATTTAGAAAAACAAATCAGGGAACGTCTATCAATCTTAAACCAATTGTAGTTAAAGGAGATAAAGTCTCTAAAGGTCAAGTTTTATGTGAAGGTTATGCAACACAAAAAGGAGAACTTGCTTTAGGTAGAAATATGAAAGTAGCCTTTATGCCTTGGAAAGGGTATAACTTTGAGGATGCAATTGTAATATCTGAAAAAGTTGTTCGTGAAGATATATTTACATCTATCCATATTGATGAATATTCTCTCGATGTTAGAGATACAAAATTAGGTAATGAAGAATTAACTAATGATATTCCTAACGTTTCTGAAGAGGCTACAAAAGATCTTGATGAATTTGGTATGATAAGAGTTGGTGCCGAGGTAAAACCTGGAGATATTCTTATTGGTAAGATTACGCCTAAAGGAGAATCTGACCCAACTCCCGAAGAAAAGTTATTGCGTGCTATTTTTGGAGATAAAGCAGGAGATGTAAAAGATGCTTCATTAAAGGCGTCACCATCATTACATGGTGTTGTAATTGAAAAGAAATTATTTGCGAGAGCGGTAAAAGATAAGCGTAAAAGAGCTCAGGATAAAGATGATATCATGGCTTTAGAGGCTCAATATGATAGAAAATTTGATGAGCTAAAAGATATTTTAGTTGAAAAACTGTTTACAATCGTAAATGGAAAAACTGCTCAGGGTATTTTTAATGATTTAGGTGAAGAAGTACTTCCAAAAGGAAAGAAATTTACCCTTAAAATGTTAAACGCTGTTGATGATTATGCACATTTAGTATCTGGAAAATGGACAACTGATGACTATACTAATCAATTAGTAGCAGATTTAATTCATAACTACAAAATTAAAGAAAATGATCTTCAAGGCGCATTAAGACGCGAGAAGTTTACAATTTCTGTTGGAGATGAATTGCCTGCAGGTATTATCAAATTAGCTAAAGTTTACATCGCTAAGAAACGTAAACTTAAAGTAGGAGATAAAATGGCAGGACGTCACGGTAACAAAGGTATTGTGGCTCGTATTGTTCGTCAAGAAGACATGCCGTTCTTAGAAGATGGAACGCCTGTTGATATAGTATTAAATCCACTAGGTGTACCATCTCGTATGAACATTGGGCAGATTTACGAAACCGTATTAGGTTGGGCTGGTCAAAAATTGAATCGCACGTACGCAACACCAATATTTGATGGAGCAACTATCGATCAAATTAACGAATTTACAGATGAAGCTGGAATTCCAAGATATGGTCATACTTATTTATATGACGGTGGAACGGGGCAGCGTTTTGATCAGCCTGCAACAGTTGGTGTGATCTACATGTTGAAACTAGGGCATATGGTTGATGATAAAATGCATGCGCGTTCTATAGGACCTTACTCATTAATTACACAACAACCATTAGGTGGTAAAGCACAATTTGGTGGTCAGCGTTTTGGTGAGATGGAAGTTTGGGCACTTGAGGCTTATGGAGCATCAAGTACTTTACGAGAAATCTTAACTGTAAAATCTGATGATGTTATTGGTAGAGCCAAAACTTACGAAGCAATCGTAAAAGGTGAACCAATGCCAGATCCAGGATTGCCAGAATCTTTCAACGTACTTATGCACGAATTGAAAGGTTTAGGTTTAGACATCAGGTTAGAAGAGTAAAAAAATAGTTTCCAGTTACAGTATCCAATTAGCCGTTTAGCTAGTTACTGAATACTGAGACTGAGACTGAAAACTTAAGAAAATGGCAAGAAAACAAGATAAAAATACAGTTAAGAGATTCAATAAAATCTCCATTGGTTTAGCATCACCAGAGTCTATTTTAGCAGAATCTAGAGGCGAGGTTTTAAAACCTGAAACTATCAATTATCGAACGCACAAACCAGAACGCGATGGTTTGTTTTGTGAGCGTATTTTTGGTCCTGTAAAGGACTATGAATGTGCTTGTGGTAAATATAAAAGAATTCGCTACAAAGGTATCGTATGTGACCGTTGTGGTGTTGAAGTAACAGAAAAAAAAGTACGTCGTGATCGTGTAGGGCATATTAATTTAGTAGTTCCTGTAGCTCATATTTGGTATTTTCGTTCGTTACCAAACAAAATTGGTTACTTATTAGGCTTACCATCTAAGAAATTAGATATGATTATTTATTACGAACGCTATGTAGTAATTCAACCAGGTAATGCTAAAAATGAAGAAGGTGAACCCATCCAAAAAATGGATTTCCTTACTGAGGAAGAGTATTTGAATATTTTAGAAGAACTTCCTCAGGATAATCAGTACTTAGATGATACAGACCCTAATAAATTTTTAGCTAAAATGGGTGCTGAATGTTTAATCGATTTATTGGCAAGAATTGATTTAGAAGGACTATCATACGAGTTGCGTCATAAAGCAAATACTGAAACATCTAAACAACGTAAAACAGAAGCTTTAAAACGTTTACAAGTGGTAGAATCTTTAAAAGAATCTAACCTAAATAGAGAGAACCGTCCAGAATGGATGATTTTAAAAGTCGTGCCAATCATTCCACCAGAACTAAGGCCTTTAGTGCCTTTAGATGGAGGGCGTTTTGCAACTTCAGATTTAAATGATTTATACCGTCGTGTAATCATTCGTAACAATCGTTTAAAAAGACTTGTGGAAATTAAAGCTCCAGAAGTAATTTTACGTAATGAAAAACGTATGTTACAAGAATCGGTAGATTCATTATTGGATAACACACGTAAGTCATCTGCTGTAAAAACAGATTCTAACAGACCATTAAAATCACTTTCAGATTCACTTAAAGGTAAACAAGGGCGTTTCCGCCAAAACTTACTTGGTAAGCGTGTTGATTATTCTGCACGTTCGGTAATTGTTGTTGGTCCAGAATTAAAATTACATGAATGTGGATTGCCAAAAAATATGGCAGCTGAATTATACAAACCTTTCGTAATTAGAAAATTGATTGAAAGAGGTATTGTTAAAACAGTAAAATCCGCAAAAAAAATCATAGACAAAAGAGAGCCTGTAGTTTGGGATATCTTGGAAAATGTTCTTAAAGGGCATCCAGTATTGCTAAACCGTGCGCCTACGTTACACAGACTTGGTATACAAGCATTCCAGCCAAAATTGATCGAGGGCAAAGCGATTCAATTACACCCTTTAGTGTGTACAGCATTTAATGCGGATTTTGATGGTGACCAGATGGCGGTTCATTTACCACTAGGACCAGAAGCTATTTTAGAATGTCAATTATTAATGTTGGCGTCTCATAATATCTTAAACCCTGCTAATGGATCACCAGTAACAGTGCCTTCTCAGGATATGGTACTTGGTTTATATTATATGACTAAGTTGCGTAAATCTACTCCAGAAGTGCCAATTCTAGGTGAGGGATTAACGTTTTATTCTCCAGAAGAAGTTGAAATTGCTTTTAATGAGAAGAAAGTGGATTTGAATGCAGGAATTAAGGTTCGTACTATCGATATTAATGAAGATGGGAAGTTAGACAGAATGATTGTTGACACTACTGTTGGTAGAGTATTGTTTAACCAAAATGTTCCACAGGCAGCAGGATATATTAATCAAGTATTGACTAAAAAGTCATTAAGAGATATTATTGGTGATATTTTAAAAGTAACATCGGTTCCTGAAACCGCAGATTTCTTGGATGCTATTAGAACGTTAGGATTTAAATTTGCATTTCAAGGTGGATTATCATTTAGTTTAGGAGATATTATTATACCGCCAGAAAAGCAAAGTATGATTGATAAGGCTAATGGTTTAGTGGACGGTATTACCGGAAACTATAACATGGGTCTTATTACAAATAACGAGCGTTATAACCAAGTTATTGATATTTGGACGTCTACAAATGCTGAATTGACTGAGCTGTCAATGAAACGTATTAGAGAAGATCAACAAGGATTCAACTCGGTGTTTATGATGCTTGATTCTGGAGCGCGTGGATCTAAAGAACAAATCCGTCAACTTACAGGTATGCGTGGATTAATGGCTAAGCCTAAAAAATCTACTGCAGGAGGAGGGTCGATTATTGAAAATCCAATACTTTCTAACTTTAAGGAAGGGCTTTCAATTTTGGAATACTTTATATCAACACACGGTGCGCGTAAAGGTCTAGCCGATACAGCACTTAAAACTGCCGATGCAGGATATTTAACACGTCGTTTAGTGGATGTATCTCAGGATGTCATTATTAATACTGAAGATTGTGGAACTTTAAGAGGTGTTGAAGTTGAACCATTAAAGAAAAATGATGAAGTTGTTGAAACTTTAGAAGAAAGAATTGTTGGTCGTGTTTCTTTAAATGATGTATATAATCCGTTAACTGATGAGTTATTAGTTTCTGCAGGTCAATTAATAAAAGATGATATAGCAAAAACTATTGAAGCATCACCGATAGATAGTATAGAGGTGCGTTCGGCATTAACTTGTGAAGCATTACAAGGTATCTGTGCTAAATGTTACGGACGTAACTTAGCTACCGGTAAAATGGTACAACGTGGTGAAGCTGTTGGTGTTGTTGCAGCACAATCAATTGGTGAACCTGGTACACAGCTTACATTACGTACATTCCACGTGGGTGGTATTGCTGGTAATATATCAGAAGACAACAAATTAGCCGTGAAGTTTGATGGTATCGCTGAAATCGAAGATTTAAAAACAGTTAAAGGTAAAGATGGTGAAGGAAATGATGTTGATATCGTTATTTCTAGAACATCTGAACTAAAGCTTATTGATAAGAAAACTGGGATAACTTTAAGTACTAATAATATTCCTTACGGTTCTACTATTTTGGTAAAAAATGGAGACAAGTTAAGTAAAGGCGATATTGTTTGTACGTGGGATCCTTATAACGGTGTGATTATTTCAGAATTTGCTGGTAAAGTAAAATATGAAAATATTGAACAAGGTGTAACATACCAAGTTGAAATTGATGAGCAAACAGGTTTCCAAGAAAAAGTAATTTCTGAATCTAGAAACAAAAAACTTATCCCTACACTACATATTGTTGATTCTAAAGGCGAAACGATGCGCTCTTACAACTTACCAGTAGGCGCTCACTTAATGATTGATGATGCAGAAAAAGTTATTGTTGGTAAAATATTAGTAAAAATTCCTCGTAAATCTGCTAAGGCGGGTGATATTACAGGTGGTCTTCCTCGTGTAACAGAATTGTTCGAAGCACGTAATCCATCTAACCCTGCAGTAGTTAGTGCTATTGATGGTGTTGTATCTTTTGGAAAAATCAAAAGAGGTAATCGTGAGATTATTATAGAATCTAAAACCGGTGATATTAAGAAATACCTAGTGAAGTTATCGAGTCAAATTCTTGTACAGGAAAATGATTTTGTAAAAGCTGGTATGCCTTTATCTGATGGATCTATTACACCAAATGATATTTTGAATATCAAAGGCCCTTCAGCTGTACAACAATACTTAGTAAATGAAGTACAAGAAGTATATCGTTTACAAGGTGTAAAAATTAATGATAAGCATTTTGAAGTTGTTGTTAGGCAGATGATGCGTAAAGTTAGAATTATTGATTCTGGTGATACGATTTTCTTAGAAGACCAATTGGCTCATAAAGCAGATTTTATTAAAGAAAACGATGATATTTTTGGAATGAAAGTAATTGAAGATGCAGGAGATTCTTCAAATCTTAAAGCTGGTCAAATTATTTCACCTCGTGATTTAAGAGATGAAAATTCTATTCTACGTCGTGAGGATAAAAACCTTGTAGTAGCAAGAGACGCAAAGCCAGCAACAGCGACACCAATACTTCAGGGTATTACAAGGGCTTCGCTCCAAACAAAATCGTTTATCTCTGCGGCTTCTTTCCAAGAAACGACTAAAGTACTTAATGAGGCAGCAGTAGCTGGGAAAGTAGATACTCTGGAAGGTTTGAAAGAAAATGTAATTGTTGGGCATAGAATTCCTGCAGGTACAGGTATGAGAAGTTATACCGATATTATAGTTGGCTCCAAGGAAGAGTTTGATGAGATGATGCAAGTAAAACAAGAATTAAATTATAATTAAATGAGATTTCAATCTCGATTTTACGGGATTGGATAGTTAAATTTGTAAAAAAAGCCTTCATATTTATACTTTGAAGGCTTTTTTAAATTGAAAAATTAAGATTATGGCTGACGAAAAAGACAACCAAAAACAAGGACAAATTAATATTGAACTGGATGAAAAGGTCGCAGAAGGAACTTATTCTAACCTTGCTATTATAAATCATTCAGTTTCAGAGTTTGTCGTAGACTTTGTAAACATAATGCCAGGAGTTCCTAAAAATAAAGTTAAATCTAGAATTATATTAACACCACAACACGCTAAGCGTTTACTTAAGGCGTTAGGAGAAAATATAGTGAGGTTTGAAAATGCTCATGGTGAGATTAAGGATTATGAACAGCCACCTATACCATTAAATTTTGGACCCACTGGTCAAGCATAAATAATAATAAATTATATTTATACTATTTTTTTATATATAAATTTTAATTATATCACTAAATAATATCGTTGTTTTAAGTGCGTTTTAAGGAGTTTTTAAAAATTTATAATATAAGTTATTGAATTATGAATAAATCACGATTAAAACGACTCTAATTTTGGTTTTGTATTATATTTTAATTTTTTGTATAAAATTTTAAAGCCTCAGAGGGACATTTTTTTATTTGTTTTATAATATCTTTAGAAGAAGCACCTTCAAGATCTACCCATGGAATTACCGAATGTCTAAAAACATTAGAAAGTTGTTTTGCACAAATTTCAGATTGAGTACATAAATAAGGATCGTAAGTTACAGTAATATCGTTATTACTAAATTTTTTTGAATTTATTTCCATAATTAAACCGATTTTGGGGTTTTGTTTTTTTTAATTTATAAATACTAGAGTATCTAATATATAATAATCGATAAAAAACATTTTTTAACTCATAAATAGATTAAATAAGGTGTCTTTAATCAAATTCCGAAGTAAAATGTAGCTTTACATTTGGGTATTTCTGTTGTGTCATCTGTAAAGAAAATGCTGAATCTGCTAAAAACACTAATTGATCCTGTTTATCTTTAGCTAAAAAACGCTGTTTAACCCTAACAAATTCTTTGTATTCATCTGTTTTAGAGTTTTTAGGGTCTACCCAACATGCTTTATATACATTCAAATTTTCATATGTACATTTTGCCCCATATTCATGTTCTAGTCGATATTGGATAACTTCATATTGTAACGCTCCAACGGTTCCAATAATTTTTCTTCCATTTAGTTCTAAGGTGAATAATTGAGCAACACCTTCATCCATGAGTTGGTCAATACCTTTAAATAACTGTTTGGATTTTAAAGGGTCTGCATTATTTATATACCTAAAATGTTCTGGCGAAAAACTTGGAACACCTTTGTAATTAAGTATTTCGCCTTCAGTTAAGGTGTCGCCAATTTTAAAGGTTCCAGTGTCTTGTAAACCTACAATATCTCCAGGGTAAGAGATATCAACAATTTCTTTCTTTTCAGCAAAAAAAGCATTAGGACTGGAAAATTTTACTTTTTTATTATTTCTAACATGTAAATACGGAGCATTACGTTTAAATTCACCAGACACGATTTTTATAAATGCTAATCGATTTCTATGATTTGGATCCATATTAGCATGTATTTTAAACACGAAACCCGTAAATTTATCTTCTTTTGGATCAACTAATCGTTCTTCACTTTGTTTTGGTCTTGGTTTTGGTGCAATCTCTATAAAACAATCTAGCAATTCTCTAACTCCAAAATTATTTAATGCAGACCCGAAAAATACAGGTTGTTGATTTCCGTTTAAATATTCATCTTTACTGAAACTTGGATAAATGCCTTCTACCAATTCAATTTCCTCCCTTAGTGTATGAGCCGCATTTTCTCCAATTAATTTATCTAGTTCTGGAGATGATAAGTCTGATATTTCAATAGTTTCCTCAATATCTTTTCTACTAGCACCACTAAAAAGATTAATGTTTTTTTCCCAGATATTATAAATCCCCTTAAAATCGTATCCCATTCCTATGGGAAAGCTTAATGGACAAACCTTTAGCCCTAATTTTTGTTCAACTTCATCAAGTAAATCAAAAGCATCTTTCCCTTCTCTATCCATTTTATTGATGAATACAATCATAGGAATATTTCGCATTCTACAAACTTCTACTAATTTTTCAGTTTGTTCTTCTACGCCTTTTGCGACGTCAATAACAACAATAACACTATCAACAGCAGTTAATGTTCTAAAAGTGTCCTCAGCAAAATCTTTATGTCCAGGTGTATCGAGAATATTTATCTTAATACCGTTGTATTCAAATGCTAAAACAGAGGTAGCTACAGATATTCCACGCTGGCGTTCTATTTCCATAAAATCGCTAGTAGCACCTTTTTTTATTTTATTACTTTTAACAGCTCCAGCCTCTTGTATGGCTCCTCCAAAAAGTAAAAGCTTTTCAGTTAAAGTTGTTTTACCAGCATCTGGATGCGATATAATACCAAAGGTACGCCTGCGTTGTATTTCTTTTAAAAAATTCATATCATTATAAATGGATGTAAATATAATATTTAAAATAGAATTGGTCTAAATAACTTTAAATTTCGTAAAAAAGTTATACTTTGTTTGATTAATTAATGTTTTCAAAATTTATAATTAATTGAAATTTTAAAAAAAAAATCATTAATATAGCTTTAATTTGTGACCTGCTTAAAATTTATGAGTCTTATAAGTAATATTTTATTTCTTTCGAATTTCTTGCATTTCATGTTAACATATGTTAGTATTGTGCGTTAATTTGTCATAAATTAAGTTAAATTGTTTTTTTTGTAAGAAAATTAATTATTATTTTTTCAAATTGATTAATATAAATAATACAACCCTAAGTAATATGTTCAATTCTTTAAGTTTAGTAAACATTTTAGATATTTCTTTAAAGCCAGCGTTTAAAACGAAGGTTTTGTTTTTTTTGTTTTGTGTAGGTTTAAGTTTTCATGTTTTAGCACAAACTTTCCCTCCTACAAACGGCACCACAAATTGTAATAATTGCGCCCCTCCTGGTTGGTTTGATGCTGGGGGTACTCCAGATGTATCGTCTGCTACTTTAGCATCCAGCTTAGGAACTGGTGGCGGAAATACCAGATGGGTTGTCGCTCCTGGTAGTAATACAGTAATAACTCTACCATTGCCGCCTAATGGCCATACAAATTGGTTGTCACTAAGGGATTTGGGTTCTGGGGGTACTGAAGAATCTGTAAGTACTACAATAAGTTCATTAATTATAGGAGAGGAATATGAGGTTACTGCCTATGCTTTAACAGTAGTTACAGAACAAGACGCAAATAACGTACCATACGGCGGGACTTATAATGATGCTTTTTCATTTGAAACGGGTGGTGTTGTTACAAGTGTACCATCTATATCTGTAAATACATGGGGGATTTATAAATTGCGTTTTGTAGCATCTGCAACATCACAAACTTTAGTTTTGAGACCTGGTAATAATGGTGCTGCAACAGGCATAACCACAGCCGATTTCTTCTTATTTGAACCTATACAAATATCGTTAACAATTAATGCTGCCAACGCAGTGCCAATTGCAGATAGTAATTCAGATTTTACTATTGTTGACGTACCGGTAACATTTAATATAGCGAGTACAGATACGGATCCAGATGGTAACGTTGTTTTATCTACTATTGACTTAGATCCATCAAACCCTGGTTTTCAAGGTAGTTTTATTACCCCAGATGGTCTTTGGACAGTTGATGGATCTGGTAATGTTACATTTTCTCCAAACCCTGGTTTTACAGGAACGGCTAGTATTTCATACACAATAAACGATAATTATGTTTTAGATGGATTAGATGCCTCTGCTACTTCAAACCAAGCGATAATTTCTGTAACTGTTTTACCTGATTCTGATGGTGATGGTATTGATGATATTACTGATTTAGATGATGATAATGATGGAATTTTAGATGTTGATGAGAATTGTACTACAATCTCTACTTCTCAAACACTGGATTTCGAAGAAATTTACAGCTCTGGAGGTGCTAATTACGCAAATGGAACTTATGGGGTAGGTACACTTAATGCCTATGCTTGGACTATAAATTCTGGAGCATTGCCAACAGATCAAGCAAATGGTTTCAACATAGCAACTCAAGGTTCAGATGATGGTATTCGACTTGCTGGTGTAGGTTCTTATACTATAGATTTTGTGGAGACGGTGAACAATTTAAAAATTAAAATTCCTGAATTTGAAGAAGGACCTTATGGTTCGTCAGCCGGTCATGAAAGAATTGTTGTTAATGTTTATGATATACAAAACAATTTAATAAATGCGGATCTGTACATAGATGTTATTGGTAATAGTGTTGTTAATTCTGCGCTTGTTAATACTTTTGATGGAGCCCCTGGATCCCCACCTGCTGGTAATCAAGATTTGTTTGGTCAAGTTAGTTTTGATTTTGGTGCATTATTAATAGACCGAATAGAAATTAGTTTTGATAATAATATAGGAACTTTGAGAATGGTGGAACCTACTTTTGATGCGGTAGAGACTAACTGTTTAGATACGGATTCCGATGGGATTTCTGATTATTTAGATACAGACAGTGATAATGATGGTTGCCCTGATGCTATAGAGGGTGCAGGGAATTTCGATTCTGGAGATTTAGTTAATTCAGGAACAGATGATAGTTTAGCTGGTTCAGTAGATAGTGATGGGGTTCCAACGATAACTGGAAGCCCACAAGCAACAACTGCAGCTGTAGTAACTAGTGACGTAATTTCTTCAGTAACAATTTCTCCCGATCCTGCAGAGGTTTGTGAAGATAGTAATATTACTTTAACAGCGAACGCGGTGGGGTCTAGGGTTACAGATTTTGGAAGTTCTGGAGCTACGTTCGATGATGTTACAACACCATTAGTGGCTGCAGATTTTATTTATAGATGGTATAAAAATTCAGCACCAACAACTACACTATCTTCAAATAACACATTAAATATTACAACTACAGCAATAACAGATGCTGGAGATTATACTGTTGAGGTAACTACGGAAAATAATTCTTGTTTTGAAGAAGATGATATTACATTAGTTGTAAACCCTAGACCTACAGCAAATGCTGGAGCAGATGCTACAATAGAATGTACTTCTGGAAGTATAACATTAGGAACGGTAGCTCAAGCAGGCTTTACTTATGCTTGGACTCCTATATCAGGATTAGATAATGCAAGTATAGCACAGCCAGAAGCAGCGCCAAGTTCGACTACAACATATAGTTTAGTGGTTACAGAAACAGCTACAGGGTGTGTAAGTATTGCTGATGATGTAATCATAACAGTAAATATTGATGCAACCGATACTGATAGTGATGGTTTAACAGATTGTGAAGAAACTACAGGGGTCGATGACCCAAACACACCAAATGTACCTGTAGGGACAACAGACCCTAACGATGCCTGTGATCCAATAGATGGCAGTGCGTTGACGGATAGTGATGGTGATGGACTTACCGATTGTGAGGAAACCACAGGAAACGATAATCCAAACACACCAAATGTACCGGTAGGGACAACAGATCCTAACGATGCCTGTGATCCAATCGATGGCAGTGCTTTAACGGATAGCGATGGCGATGGACTTACCGATTGTGAGGAAACCACAGGAAACGATAATCCAAATACACCAAATGTACCGGTAGGGACAACAGATCCTAACGATGCCTGTGATCCAATCGATGGCAGTGCATTGACGGATAGCGATGGTGATGGACTTACCGATTGTGAGGAAACGACAGGAAACGATAATCCAAACACACCAAATGTACCGGTAGGGACAACAGATCCTAACGATGCCTGTGATCCAATCGATGGCAGTGCGTTGACGGATAGCGATGGCGATGGAC